>Ga0310690_10011892_pt1 | contig 10724 bp, 12 predicted proteins | sample AusTroGonzalo_MG_2_FD_207661 | JGI IMG/M metagenome (GOLD analysis project Ga0310690, IMG submission 207661) | Bovine rumen microbial communities from tropical cattle in Woodstock, Queensland, Australia - Gonzalo_04 (v2) (version 2) | ecosystem: Host-associated > Mammals > Digestive system >...
GATGCTTGTGATGGCCAAGGTATCAAGTATGAAGGAATTGGTGTTAAGGTCAATCGTATCCAACACAACACGCAATTCGTCGAGTGCTGCCAATTCGTCGTATTCCATGTCTCGCAAACTGAGTCCGGTCATACTGAGCGCACCCTGAACCTGCATGTTCATCATGTTCTCCAGACTTCCGTCCACGTGAATCTGACCGTTAACAACAGCACCTAATCCGCTGACATTCAGATAGTCCTGCACAAGCGGCAAGACAACATTCGTATGCACGTCATCCAATGTAACCCGTACGGCATATCGGTTGACCAGCATCTTATATCCTGCCACAACACCTACTCTTCCGCCGGTAGGCAATGTGAACTCCAAACCTGCATTCGTTTGGGTATTATCGAAATACAGACCGGGGATATGCAATGAGATATCTTCGAGTTTCCATTGTTTGCGGCCTTCTACATCACGGTAACGAATAGCACTGTTATTGATACGGATATCATCTAACGCCACGGTCCAGGAACCGGGAGTGGTATCTTGTGGTTGCTCGGTGGAATCCTTTGAAAAGCGCTCAATAATATCCGTTATATTGAGGCCTGTGCTGTCTTTTACGATCTGTCCGTTGAAGCCGTCCAAGTGAATAGCACGAATCTTTGCATGCTTGGCAATCAACTGATGATAAGCAACCTGCACATAGAGTTGAGTGAACGAGACGAAGTTCGTCGTGCCATTTTTCTCCTTGCATTCAAAGCCGCTAATCGTCACGCCTCCGGAGAATGGGTTAATCACTATTTGGTCCGCATGTAGCTGACGACCGATGATGTCCTCGCCTTTATTATTGACGATGTATCGCGCAATAGGCGAACCTGCACATAGTATCAAAGTGAAGAGGAGCACTATTCCTAGCGCTCCCCATCCACATATCTTCAGAATTTTTTTCATTATTCAGCAGATAATGTAATACGGCGGAAGTCTTTGATTTCAACGCCTTTGGCTTTGAGGATGTCCTTCACGAGCTCTTTGTTCTCGCTCATGATGTAAGCCTGCTCAACGAGGGTGTTCTCTTTGAGGAACTTGCCCAGACGACCTTGTGCAATCATCTCGATCTTCTTCGCCATCTTCTCGAGATTAGCCTTCGCCTCTTCAGCTACACGCGCTTTGATTTCGCGAGCCTTGGCAGCCTGCTCTGCGGTGATCCAGCCCTTGGTCTGGTTCGACTCGATGTGGTCTTCACTGTCCACGTGAGCGGGGTTGATACCGGCTTTGCGGATCTCGTTCTCAATAGCTTTGTTGATCTCGTCCTGTTTGGTCTTCTCAACTGCGAGTTCCAACTCATGTTTCTTAACGTCCTCAGCTACGTGGTCAGCGTCGAGAGCGATTGGGCTCATTGCAGCCACCTGCATCGAGATGCCGTGAACGGTCTCGTGGTCAGCACCTGCGTTAGCAGCTACGAGCGAGCTCAGTTTGTTGCCGAGGTGGTTGTAAGCGTCCACAACGGGTGCCTCGAGGCAAGCGTAGTCAGCCAACTCCATCTTCTCACCTGTCACGCCGGAGCGCTCGGTGATAATCTCACCTACGGTAAAGTTACCGATCTTGAGGTTCTTCAACTCCTCTTGCGTACGTACTTTGTTATCCAAAGCAGCATCAAGGATGAGTTTAACCATACCTACGAAGTCCTCGTTCTTTGCTACGAAGTCGGTCTCGCACTTCACGCCAACGATAGCACCGAAGCCATCTTTTACTTTGCCAAGTACGCAACCCTCGGAAGCCTCACGGTCACTACGTTTTGCAGCGATAGCCTGTCCACGTTTGCGGAGCAGATCTTTTGCTACTTCGAAATCGCCGTTTGCCTCTTCCAAAGCCTTTTTGACGTCCATCATACCTGCGCCTGTGATGTCACGCAGTTTTTTGATATCAGCTAATGTTACTGCCATTGTAATTCTTAATTTTTAATTTTTAATTCTTAATTACTCTGCTTCCGCAGGAGCAGCAGCCTCTGCTACTTTCTCAGCCTCTGCTTTCGGAGCAGCTTTGCGGATACGTTGACGACGCTCTTTCGGTGCCGGTGCCTCTGTAGCAGCCTGCTCCTGAGCAGCCTCTTCGTCAGCTTTCTCTACTTTGCGTTCCTCGAGACCCTCCTTGATAGCGTCGCATACAGCGCCGAGAATCAGGTCAATAGCCTTGGTAGCGTCATCATTAGCAGGGATAACGAAATCAATGTTGTTCGGGTTCGAGTTGGTATCCACAATTGCGAATACAGGAATACCCAGACGGTTTGCCTCGGCTACGGCTATCTTCTCCTTGATCACGTCCACTACGAATACTGCGCTCGGCAGACGGGTCATGTCGGCGATAGAGCCAAGGTTCTTCTCGAGTTTCTCGCGCTGACGGCTGATCTGCAGTTTCTCACGTTTGGACATGTTATCCATCGTACCGTCGCTTGCCATCTTGTCGATCTGGCTCATTTTCTTCACAGCCTTACGGATGGTCGGGAAGTTGGTGAGCATACCACCTGCCCAACGCTCGGTGATGTACGGCATGCCTACTTCCTGTGCATGAGCAGCAATGACTTCCTGAGCCTGCTTTTTCGTGCCTACGAAGAGGACCTTACGTCCGCTGCGAGCCAAGTTTTTCAATGCCTCTGCAGCCTCGTCAATCTTTACGGCTGTCTTGTTGAGGTCGATGATGTGGATTCCGTTGCGCTCCATGTAGATGTACGGAGCCATTGCCGGGTTCCATTTGCGTTTGAGGTGGCCAAAGTGTGCGCCTGCCTCGAGAAGTTGATCAAAATTTGTTCTCATTTGATTTTAATGAATAATGATTAATGAATAATGATTATTTCTCCGTTGATTTTGGAATGGCTTTCACGCGTACGCGAACATTATAGTATACGCGCATAGAGTCTCCCGTAACCGATAACCGGTAACCCGTAACCCTATTAAGCACTCCAAAACAATCGCGGGGTAAGCCCGAAGGCGTCCCCACGATTTGGAGTCTTGCGTAATATTAACGCTTGCTGAACTGGAAGTGCTTGCGAGCCTTCGGCTGACCCGGTTTCTTACGCTCAACCTCACGAGCGTCACGAGTCATGAAGCCTTCTGCCTTCAGAGCAGCCTTGTCTTCCGGATTGATTTTCACCAGTGCGCGTGCGATAGCGAGACGCAATGCCTCTGCCTGGCCTTTGAAACCACCGCCATCAAGGGTCACCTTGATATCGTATTTCTCAGCTACGCCAAGTTTGTTCAGCGGCTGGCATACGATGTAGCGCAGAATAGAAGACGGGAAATAAGTCTCGATGTCGCGGCCGTTGATCTCGATCTTGCCGGCACCTTCATTTACGTAAACGCGGGCTACTGCCTCTTTACGACGTCCTAATGCATTAACTGTTTCCATGTGCTTCTATTATTTGAGGGTGTTAATATCAATTGCTTTCGGTTGCTGAGCCTGCATGTTGTGCTCTGCACCTGCGAAGATGTACAGATTGTTAATCTGTTTCGAACCCAGACGGTTCTTCGGCAGCATACCTTTTACTACTTTGCGAACGAGCTTGTCAGCGCCCTTGGCCATAAGGTCAGCCGGAGTGAACTCACGCTGGCCACCCGGGAAACCGGTATAGCGAACGTAAACGCGGTCGTTCCATTTGTTACCTGTCAGCTGCACTTTGTCAGCATTGATGATGATTACATTGTCTCCACAATCCACGTTCGGTGTGAAGGACGGTTTGTACTTGCCACGCAGCAATTTAGCCACTTTGGAGCACATACGGCCGAGAATCTGGCCTTCAGCGTCAACCACTACCCACTCTTTCTTGGCGGTAGCCTTGTTTACTGACACTGTCTTGTAACTGTTGTATTCCATTAATTTTGTTTGTTTTTGACTGCGCCGACAGACATCTTTACGGTCCCCTTTGTACATCGTACTTTGTCACTTTGTCACTTGGGACTCACTGCCCAACGCAGCGATTAATAATATGTTTTCATACGCCCTCTTGCGCACACTCACGCAAAAAAGCGTGCAAAATTACTACAAATTTTTGACATACGCAAATTTTTTACAAAAAAAATTATTTTCTTTTTTCTTTTTGGTCCCAAAAACTCCCAAAGTTCCAAAATTTTGCACATTCGGATTTTTTTTTGTAATTTTGCAGCCGGAAGAAGAATTCGCCTGAGGGTGATACATTATACATATACATCCAATGTCAAATGACGAGCGCCCCATATATGAGTCTTTTCAGGTGACGCACCATCTCTATGCAGGTGAGTACCCGGGTGACAAGGACAAACGTGTTGCTGCGCAGAAAGTGCAGCAGATAGTTTCTTTTGGTGTGCGGCATTTTGTGGATCTGACGGAAGAAGGCGAGCTGGTTCCATACGCCCATCTTCTGCCGCCGGGTGTGAGTTATCACCGTTTTCCCATCCGCGACTGCGACGTGCCGTCCAGTATAGAGGAAGCGGCGTATATCGTATCCCGCATTTATCATCTATGCACCAGTTTCGACGGGTATGTCTATCTGCATTGTTGGGGCGGTGTCGGCAGGACGGGCATGATGGTGGCGTGTTATCTGGCGGAGACGATGGAGCACCCGACGTACGAAGCGGTGATGGCACGGCTGCGCAAAAACTTCTCCATGATGCCCAAAGCGGCTCACCGCGTCACGCCGGACACCCACCGGCAAGAGCTGTTCATTCAGGACTATGTAGCCGGAGTGGAGGCTCGGCGTGAGCAACGCAAGGAACTGCTCCGCGATTCCATACGCGGCTGTATGATGGCCGGTGCAGCAGGTGATGCGCTCGGCTATCCGGTCGAGTTCATGCGCCTCGGTCAGATACGTTCCCGATATGGAATGCAGGGTATAAGGCAGTTCGAGTTGTCCAACGGCAAGGCGCTCGTGAGCGATGATACGCAGATGACGCTCTTCACCGCCAACGGCCTGCTGATGGGCGTCACGCGGTGGCACATGCGAGGGATCGGGTCGGACTTGGCCGACTACTGCGACGGCGCTTACATCGACTGGTACTACACGCAGACCGGCGAAAAGCCCAAACCGATGTTCGACAATGATTTTCATTACACATGGTTGCGAGACCTGCCTGAACTGGCTCACCGCCGTGCTCCGGGCAGCACCTGCATGAGTGCCTGCGAGAGTATGATGCACCGGAATAAACCGCAAAACGACAGCAAGGGTTGCGGCGGCATCATGCGCGTCGCTCCCATGGGACTTTTTGAAGCGGCGCATGAGCAATATAGCCAGCGCGTCTTATACACCGACCTGAAACTGGCAGAACAAGGAGCGCAGATAGCCCGAAAAACCCACCTGCATCCCTTGGGCTACTTGCCTGCCGCCATGCTGACCCTGCTCATCGCCCAACTTACACCCCTCACACCGAACCAAGCACAGCAACATATAGTGGAACTCATTCATGAGTGCCTGGCCGTGCTGGAGCAGATGAAAGAGGGGACCCCGAAAGACAAAGAATACCTGCGTCTCATCACCCTAAATGCCATCCGCCTGGCGAAGTCGGATACAAGCGATGACGAGGCGATTGAGATATTAGGCGAAGGATGGGTGGCAGAGGAAGCATGGGCGGTGTCGGTCTTCTGCGCCATACGGCATATAGACAACCTGCGCGAGGCTATCATAGCCGCCGTCAACCATGACGGAGACAGCGACTCGACGGGTTCAATCACCGGCAATATCATGGGAGCCATCTATGGTTATGAGGCTATCCGGCAAGAACGGCTCTTTTGTCCGGAAGGCAAGGCGTTTGAAGACACTATTGAATTAGCCAATCTCATTCTCGCACTTGCGGATGATATCTTCTCGGGCTGCCCTATCTCCGAGTATGCACCCATCGACACGCCCGAAAAAAAGCAGTGGTTCGACCGCTACGTTCACATGCAACCCGGAGCGTTCTCCCGTTGAAGCGGGAGAAGCGGCATCCACCTAAGAGGGTATATAAAAACCTCACGTATGTTTAACCTATTTATGTCCTATGTTTAACCTATATTAAACGTGTTTAGAATTATGAATGCAATTTTTGACGAATCCGGTTCGTTCAATATGGACGGCCTGATCATGGAGCGCCCCTCCTTCCAAGCCATCATGGCTGACGGTGTTGTCACCGATGAGAAAATCAATGAGCAAGGCCAACGCATCAAGGACCTCATCGCCCAAATGGAGCCCAACTTCACACCCGAGCAGAAAGCGCAGATTCAGGACCTCGTAGCCGAAGTCAGCGTCCTTCTCACCGCAGCCGCCATCTTCGACCAACAGGAATAATGATTTTTCGATAGAACAGATTTCTTCAACCATGGAACCGAGTTCTTATAATATTATCGGAGATATACACGCACGCGCGTGCTGGAAAAAACTGGTGCGCGAGAACTGCGTCAATATCTTCGTGGGCGACTATTTCGATGCGTATGAATCTATCTCGCCGGCAGAACAGTTGTTCAATTTCCGGGAGATTCTGGACTACAAGCGCGAACACCCGCAAACCATCCTGCTGTACGGTAACCATGATTTACATTACATCATTTCCTATGAGCACTACAGTCGCTATGACGCCCGTTCCGCTTATGACTACCGGCAAGCTTTTACAGAAGCCTCAGCGCTCTTTGACGGCATCGCCTGGCCTATCGGCGAAAAGGCGCTTGTGACGCATGCGGGAGTTACCAAAGAATGGTATGAGAAATATTTCGGAACCTACCGGCCCGAACCTCTCGCAGAAACAGCACGGCGCATCAATGAGCTTTGGAACACCGATAAGCGGGCTTTTACATTTGAGGTCAATGCGACCGACTGGAGAGACTGTTATGGCACTTCGCCTACCCACTCGCCTGTATGGATTCGCCCGTGGATACTGGTGGACCATGACCTTTTCGCCGATACAGACATCAAACAGATTTTCGGTCATACCCAAACAGGCGCCGGTGTCGTCTTTGACCACAACCTCATCTGCGTGGACTGCCTCGGAACAAAAGTGAAATCCTATCAATGTTAAACTAAAAATCGCCCCCGAAAGGGATGATTTTTGAGAATCGGATATGGATAAGCAGAAAAAACGTTCTTATACAGAGCGTTTTTTCTTTTTTTTCGCAAAAAAAACATTTTTCTCTTGCGTATATCAAAAAAATGTTGTACCTTTGCACTCAGATTTGATTTCCAGTCAAAATTTAACACAACTGACTAAACCATTACTACTATGAAAAAATCTCTAAGACACACTTTTTATGCTGCGGGTGGGCATTACGATTATGCCGACCGCCTCTATATTCTCAAGCACGGCAAATACCGCGAGAAGAAGTCACATTACATGACCAAAAAAGCCAGGTTGGCAGTCAAGAACGGCAAGGTGGATGGCATCAACATCCGCCAATTGCTGGAACAACCGTCCAAACCCTGCATGCTTCCCAAATATTATGCACAATGCGAGCAGGCAGTGGCTGATGCCATTCGTGACAACAACTTGACCAAAGAGCTGTGCGAACAGTTCCTTCTGTTGTCGGACTGCATGTTTGTCCGTACCGAAAAAGTCAACACCCTGGCTCGTGCTGCGGTTCGACATCGGTTGGCTTACATGTATCTCAACGAAGGGGACGAGCAAACAGCACTGCAATTGCTGGAAAATATGATTGAAGAGCTGGTGAAGACCACTCAACATTTCGGACACCAACCGGACTGGGACGAGTATTTGATAAACGTATCCGGCGAACTATGCGATTTCTTCCGAGCCAAGGATGACACCGAACGCGTGAAGTTGTACTCGGATGTGATTGAATGGGCCAAAGCTGCCGCCGGTACTTCTTCACCTGATTAACCAAGAGAATCGCTGCATGATTTTGCACAAGCACTTATTGACATCGGGACCTATAACGCCATTTTTACATAGGCGGTGATGCTTCACCGTCTGGTCTGAATGGCGAACCGACTGTACAAAATTGCGTGTGTGAATCATTTCATACACGCTTTTTTTAACTTTCGTACATTCGAGGAGAAATTCCATGTATCTTTGAAATTACTTATGTATCTTTGCAGCGATTTTCAACCATTGTTTAACTAAAAAAAACGTTTACAACTATGCAAAATTCACAAGACAACACCTTGAACCAGGTGGAAAAACAGGTTCCGGAAACAAAGAATTGGTTTAACATTGTCTTCCACTCCGTATTAGGTTTTTTCGCAGCTATAACCGTAGTTCTCATCTTCGCGTTTATGCTTTTTGTCGCGGGCTTTTGGATTCGCCAAGGATATATCCGCTGGTTTGACACGGACGAATTGACGGCAGTAGGGCAATGCGGCTATTTCTATGATCCTGACAACGAATGTTTTGTCAATCCCAAACCCAACAGACGTGTCCTACAAGGATGCAAAGAGTTGGTATTCAACCAGGAAGATTCGATTGGTATCGTTCTGGTCGGAAACAACAGGTATCGGTACGTCAACCTGAATACGCTCTCTTTCATCAACGACCGTATTTACTTCCGCGCGGATATGTTCACCAACGGACGTGCCATCGCCCTGGACGGAGATACCTTATTCCATATTGCGCCCAATGGGGAGACCATTCTGGCAGAGGCTTCCGACTGGGTGTATGCTTCAATCCGAGAAATAACATACGACCAGCCGGTTAAAGACAGTGACGGCGATATTTTCTATCAAGATGTTCCTACCGGCATGTACACGTACGAGGATGCATGGCATCGACTGGGCTTGATGTCAGGGGATTTTGTTCGCCTCACTCCGCCCCTATTCAGCGACATTACCGCAGAATCCAAAGACGTTTTCTTCGCGGAATATCTCGACTCCGGCCTCGGAGTGCTTATCAACAGAAAAGGTACGATTATTAAATAAGGAGGATACAACTATGATGCGATTAAGCGACATACTGGATAATGGCCTGTATATGCCAAGAGAATACGGCCTGCTTTTCTTTGGAGAAATGGCCACTCATTGTTTGGAAGAAACAGAAGAAGAAAATAATCTGTTAGAAGGCTTGTGCCCGGAGCGAATCCTCATCAATGACGACTGGCTCATCAATCTGACAGAAATCAAAATAGAGGCCGCCAGAACGGAGCATAAAGCATATGCCTACTATGCCCCGGAGTATTTGCGCGGATATAAATGGGATGCCTCCTGCTCGGCCTTTGCCGTGTTTGCCATTACTTATCGGATGCTAACCGGTCAACTGCCCTACCTCGGCAATGTACCGGAACAACTGCTCGTATCGGATGAGGGATTGAAATTTATCCGGGACAGACGCAAAGAAGAACTGGACGTAAGCGATATTCATCCTCTCTGGCAGGATTTTATCAAAAAGGGACTGACCATTAAGCGGAAAGACCGCTATCAGACAATGGGGGACACCGCTGACGATTATAAGACGCTGGCGGATGCTTATCATCACACGGATGATGAGGACATTTCTATATCCGGCGATACGAATGACCCCTTCGATCCGGATTTCTATAAGATGATTTCGCAGAACAATTCTACGGATTTCATACTTGATATTCAGACCCCATCCAATGGAACACTGGATGATTTGGTTGGACTGCAAGATTTGAAAAAATACCTGCGTAATAATGTGTTAGCCGTACTGAAGAATCCGGAGAAAGCAAAAAAATACGACATCTCCATCCCCAATGGTCTGCTGCTGTACGGGCCTCCGGGATGCGGCAAGACAGCGGTTGCGCAGAAATTTGCCGAGGAAGCGCATATGAAATATGCCGTCATCAACGCCCAAGATATAGCCTCCACACTGGTGCACGGCACGCAACGTCTCGTGAAGCAGTTGTTTGACCAAGCGGCCATGCAGGCGCCCATCGTCCTCATTCTGGATGAAGTGGAGACGATGGTTCCCAATAGGAACCTCCCGGAAAACATCAAGGTGGCTGAAGATACGAATGCGTTCCTCTCCGAACTGAACGACTGCGGCAAACGCGGCATCTTCGTCATCGGTACGACCAACAGACCGCAGTTTATGGACTCAGCCATCCTGCGCAGCGGACGGTTTGACAAAAAAGTTTACGTTCCTCTGCCTGATGAACAAACACGCTCGGAGATATTCCATATCTATCTGAAGAATAGACCGGTAGAGGAACATATCGACTACCCTTTGCTTGCCAAAATGACGGCTTCGGGCTATATATCTTCGGATATCCGGCAAATCTGTGACGAGGTGGCGACCCAGGCTTTCAATGATGATTCGCTCATCACACAAGCCCTCATCGAACAGATTATCAAGAACGGTGGTCCATCGGTTTCTAAATACGAACTCCGCACCTATGAAGAAACGCGCAAATATATGGAACCCGCCGCCAAATATGCCCAATACGTGAACCATATCGGATTTAGATAACACCAAACACCCATTACCATTATGACACCTATCGAATTACACCAAATCTTTCAGCAAAACAACTGGCAGACAGATTCTTACTCCCAAAACAAAGGTTATCTGCCTCCCGAGAAAATCCGCTATGCGCTCGTAGCCTCGTTGGGAACGGACAACCCGGACTCACCCTATGAAGGAGATTATCCATGGTGGGTGATGGACATGGCGAATCGTAAAGCCAATGCCGACAAACGCAACCTACATCGCTATGATGCCGTCAGCCGCAACAAATCCATTGCGCAGTTGCTCTAAGAATATCATACCAAGGGCAAGAAAGTTCAGGCACGCGTTGAACTCAAACAACGAATAGCCTATGCTTCGTTCGCAGAACAGAAA
>Ga0310690_10011895_pt1 | contig 10722 bp, 8 predicted proteins | sample AusTroGonzalo_MG_2_FD_207661 | JGI IMG/M metagenome (GOLD analysis project Ga0310690, IMG submission 207661) | Bovine rumen microbial communities from tropical cattle in Woodstock, Queensland, Australia - Gonzalo_04 (v2) (version 2) | ecosystem: Host-associated > Mammals > Digestive system >...
GAGCAGGATATTGCAAGGTCAAAATTAAAGTCAAAGTCAATGTCAAAATCATAGCCAACAGCCAACAGCTACTCGCTCCAGAACTCCACCCACGCCTTCTCTTTCTCGCTGAATCCTTCCATTTCGCCTTTGTATTTCGGGTTGAGGATGTACCATTGCGTGGATTCGAAATATTTCCGTAACGCTTTGTCTTTGAATTTGTAGCCGCGGTAAGCGAAGGGCATGTTCCTCAGGATACGGCGTTGGATTGGAGTAAATTGCGGGGTCTCCTCTAATCCCGCTATGAAGGCGATGTCAAGCGTGTAATATTGGGATTTAAGCCCAGTGATGATCTCTTCTTCATTAGTGCTGTTTTGCTTGCCGTTCCAGTCGTTCCACAGACAGGAAATGATGTGGTCCTTTGCGACAATCAATTCCCCGTCGGGATGGAAGTTCTGTTTGTGGAAGCTGATTCCGCCCTTCTGGATGTGGAAAATCACCCCGCTCTTTACCGTATCCCAACTCGGCCAGTCGCAATTCATGGCCAAGCCAAGCCCGTTAATGGTCCATTCGGTGGGCTTTTCGAAAAAAGTTTTTTTGATGCGGTACGACTCGCGGTCGCCCATGTTGATGTTCAACGTGAAGTCGTCAATTTGGTGGTTTGCCCAACGGTTGGCGGCAGTCAGGACGTAAGGGAAATGGAACTCCTCGCCAATCGAAAATGATAGATCATACTCGTAAGTGTGCTGGACGATGTTCAATCCGGAATGGAATTTTGCTTTGAAGTGATAGACGTAGTCGAAAGGAGAAGCCACATGGTCCCAAGCTTTTAGCGAATCTTCGCACTGCTTCTTCGACCAATCCTTGAACTGCCCATTGCTATAATAAGGCGGCAGGGTGTATTTTTCGTTCTCGCCATAGCGACCGCGTTCTACGTGTGCGATTTCGTATTTGAGAGGTTCGCCGTTCGCCACCACCTTGAAATTCCGCATGTGGGGATGATCCGGAAACAATTGGATAGGGTCGAGGCTGCTATTGTAGGGCGATTCTGCCTCGAACCCGACCAACAACTCCTTCTCGCCCACGGGGTTGAAGAATTCGTAATAAACGGTCACCTCCAAGTGGTCTCCCACACGGTTAATGGTCAGCACCTCCTTCTTCACGCTGATGTCAGTCTCTGTAATGGGTATCAGTTGGTTGCCGGCAGCGTAGAAGACGCCGTCGTTGGCGGTGACGAAAAGTGCTGAAAGACAATAAAGTATGAGAGTGAATATCCTTTCCATAATGGATGATTTTATGAGGCGAAAATACAATTTTTTGATTTTGGGCGCTTTGATGCGATGAAAACAAATAAGGTACGGCAGACCATTCTACCGTACCTTTTTGTGTCCGTAGGGGCGAATGATTATTCGCCACTGCATTATCGGATATTCGCAATTATTTTCTGTGTCTTTTCTTGCGGGCCAACTCGTTGGGTTCCAGAGCCATCTGTTCGCCGTGGAGCAGGGAAGCGACACCTTCGACGTGCTTCTTGTCGGGCAGCGGGCTGCAGGTGTTCTCCTTGTAGTCTTCCGGTTCGGTGTAGGTGGTGATTACGCCTTCGTAGTTGCGCAAAATCACCTTGTGCGGGCTCTGTGAGATGACATACTGAGGCATGACAGGGATCTTGCCACCACCGCCAGGAGCGTCCACCACGAAGGTAGGCACGCAGTAGCCGGAGGTATGTCCGCGCAGGTTCTCGATGATTTCGATACCCTTGGAGACGGGCGTGCGGAAATGTTCCAGACCCATGGAGAGGTCGCATTGGTAGATGTAGTACGGACGGACGCGCATACGCACGAGGTCGTGAACAAGCTGTTTCATGATCTCGGTGTCGTCGTTTACGCCGCGCAACAGCACGGTCTGGTTGCCCAACGGCACACCAGCGTTAGCCAGTTTGGCGCAAGCGGCCATAGCCTCTTCAGTTACCTCGTTCGGGTGGTTGAAGTGGGTATTGAGCCAAATCGGGTGGTATTTCTTGAGCATGTTGACGAGGTCATCGGTGATACGCTGCGGGCAAACCACGGGAGTACGTGAACCCAAGCGGATAATTTCCACATGCGGGATAGCTCTCAGGCGTTGGATAATGGATTCGAGCATCTTGTCGCCCACCATCAAGGCGTCACCGCCGGAAAGGAGCACGTCGCGTACTTGCGGGGTGCGGGCAATGTAGTCGATAGCAGCTTGGATACGGTCTTGCGTGGATTCGCAGTCGTGCTGACCTGCGAAACGTCTGCGCGTGCAGTGACGGCAGTACATGGAGCACATATCGGTGATGAGGAACAACACTCTATCGGGATAGCGGTGGGTGAGGCCGGGAACCGGGGAGTCTTCATCCTCGTGCAGCGGATCAAGCAGATCGGCGGGTGATTGATGCACCTCTGCGCCGGTCGGGATGGCCTGTTTGCGGATAGGACAATTCGGGTTGTTAGGATCAATCAAGCTCAGGTAGTATGGCGTGATGGCCATACGGAGCGTTTGCAGCGATTTCTTCACGCCTTCCTCCTCTTCGGGAGTCAGCTCGATATATTTTTTCAGTTCTTCGAGGGTCTCCACTCTGTTGCGGACCTGCCATCTCCAATCGTTCCATTCAGCGTCGGTAACGTTGGGGAAAAGTTCTTTTCTTCTACTTGCCATATTGATTTGTTTATTATTTAATCTTAAAATTTTGAGGCGCAAAAGTACAAAATTATTTCATTCCACGGGCCGCCTTAATCTTATCATACGCTTGGTTTACTTTGGCGAAGGTCTCCTCCGCCTTTTTGCGCATGTCCTCGCCGAGGTGGCTCACACGGTCAGGGTGGTATTTCAGCGCGGCCGTGCGGTAGGCTTTTTTCACCTCCTCATCGCTGGCATTTGGGGAAACTTCCAGAATTTTGTAGCAGTCGTCCAGACTCGGGCCGGAGTTGACACTCTGTCGGCTGCTTGACTGGTCGTAATAGCCACCGTAACCGCCTGAGTATCCGCCAGAATAGCCGCCGCCTTGACTATACCCGCCAAAGTCGCTGCTGCTGAAGCTGACGTACATCATCTTGATGGCTTCGTAAGTCAGACTATCGATGCCGCACCAGCCGGCGATTTGCCGGATAGCGTAGAGCTCCTGCTGGTGTGCGTTTCCGTCGGCAGTGGCAAACCCAAACAGACATTGAAGCACGGCCATCTTCTCATGGATGGTGGCGAATTGGCTGATTTTCGAGCATGCGGACTGACACTCGGCTGTGGTGTTATTGCCGTTCAGGATATCCCGGAATTTGAGCATAAGTTGGGATATGTCGCTATGCGGGAAGGTCTTCTGGAAATATTGCTTGCAAAAGTCGAATTCCGATTGCAAGAGGCGGTTGTTGTCTGCTTTGGCCACGTACGCGATGAGCGTGAGCATCTGTTCCTCGAATTGCGCAGGGTCGTTGTAATACTGCTGCTGGCCTTCGTTGAAGAGCTCCTGCGCCTTCCTGGCCCGACGGCTGTTACGGATGCTGTCGAAGAGGGATCCGATGAGGAACCCGCCAAATGCCCCGCCTAACCCGCCGATGGCGAGACCGATGATGCTGAATATGAAGGTGAATAACATTTAGGTTTAAGGTTTATGGTTTAATGTTTAAGGGTGGGGGATGTGTTGAACTCTAAACCTTAAACATTAAACAAAAATTACCAGATATGTGCGTCCTCGTTGAACCACGTGCCCTGCAACCGCATGGTCTGTTCGATGACATCGCGGACGGCGCCGTCGCCGCCGTTGCGGATGGAAATGTAGTCGGCCAGATCCTGAATCTCGGTGGAAGCATTTGCCGGACAGCATTTTACGCCGGCAAGCTTCATCATCGGATAGTCGGGAATATCATCCCCCATGACGAGCACCTCCTCGGGTTTCAGACCGTGTTTTTCCAGATATTGGTTGAAGACTTCGATCTTGTTGCTCACTTTAAGATACATTTCCATGCCATGGAACTCTTTGAATCTCATGCGCATAGATTCAGCGAACCCGCCGGATATGACGGCAATCTTATAGCCCTTCTTGAGAGCGTAATGCAGTGCATAGCCGTCTTTGACGTTGGTGGCGCGCACCTGTTCGCCGTCGGCCATCACATAGACCATCCCGTTCGACAGCACACCGTCGAAGTCGAAGATGAAGGCCTTGATATTATGCAGTTTTTCTTTGTAGTTTTTCATCTTTTATTTGTTTTTGCCCCCACACTGCGCTCCTTCGTCGCTCGTGTGGGGTTGTTGAGCTTTGCCTCTTTGAGATCCGTTCTGCCCCACACTACGCTCCTTCGTCGCTCGTGTGGGGTTAATAGCACTTCGTGCGTCTTGTCTCTTCGAGACTGCTCAAGGAATAATTCTTAATTGTGAATTATGAATTGACATGTCCTACCACCATCTCCTCTTTCAGGTCGTCGTAGTCGAGTTCGACGGTGTCGCCGGAGACGAGCGTCATGTTGAGGATTTCCTCGGCGAGGACGTCCTCGACGTACTTCTGGATGGTTCGCTTGAGCGGGCGGGCACCGTAGTTGGCATCCCAACCGTTCTCCACGAGGAAGTTCTTGGCTTTGTCGGTGATGGTAATCTCCACGTTCAAATCTTTGACGCGTTGCAACACCTTCTTCAACTCAATGTCGATGATCTTGCCAATATCCTCCTTGTCGAGGCTGTTGAAATAGATGACATCGTCCACGCGGTTGAGAAATTCCGGTGCGAAAGTCGTTTTGAGTGCCTTCTCCAAAATGCCTTGCGCCACCTTCTGCTCTGCCGCCTTGGTTGCTTCTGTATTGAAACCCATACCGGTGCCGAAATCCTTCAGTTCGCGCGTACCTACGTTGGAGGTCATGATGATGATGGTGTTCTTGAAATCGACCTTGCGCCCCATACCATCGGTGAGCTGACCTTCGTCAAACACTTGGAGCAGAACATTATAGACATCGTGGTGAGCCTTCTCTATTTCATCCAACAACACGATAGAGTAGGGCTTGCGGCGCACTTTCTCGGTGAGCTGACCGCCTTCTTCGTAACCGACATATCCCGGAGGCGCACCAATCAAACGAGAGACGGTGTGTTTCTCCATGTACTCACTCATGTCAATCCGGATGATAGAATCTTGGGAATCAAACAGATATTCGGCTAATACTTTGGCCAAATAGGTCTTGCCGACGCCAGTGGGTCCGAGGAAAATAAAGGTGCCGATAGGTTTGTTGGGATCTTTCAGACCGGCGCGGTTGCGGCGGATAGCCTTGGCAATCTTCACTACCGACTCGTCCTGTCCGATGACGACTCCTTGCAGCTCGTTGGCCATCCGCATCAGACGCTCGCCTTCGTTCTTGGCGATGCGCTGCACGGGCACGCCTGTCATCATGGCGATGACTTCAGCCACAGTGTCTTCCGTCACATCGGGACGATTCTCATTGACGCTGTTTTCCCACGTTTTCTGAATCATTTGCCGTTCTTCCTCCAGCATTTTGATCTGGTCGCGGTATTTGGCGGCATCATTGTATTGCTGGTTGCGGATGGCCTCCACTTTCAGCTTTTCCTGCTCCTCAATGGAAGCCTCTACTGCCAACAGCTCTTCCGGTACATGGATGTTCTGGATATGCAGGCGCGCTCCCGCCTCGTCCATCACGTCGATGGCTTTGTCGGGCAGACAACGATCTGAAATATAGCGATTTGACATCGCCACGCAGGCTTTGATAGCCTCGTCGTTGTACTTCACGGCGTGGTGGTCTTCGTATTTGTCTTTGATGTTGTTCAGAATGTCGAGGGTTTCCTCAGGGGTGGCAGGTTCGAGGATGATTTTCTGGAAACGGCGTTCCAGAGCACCGTCCTTCTCGATGTGTTCGCGGTATTCATCTAACGTGGTCGCGCCAATACATTGCAGTTCACCGCGGGCGAGAGCGGGTTTGAAGAGGTTGGAAGCGTCCATGCTGCCGGGAGCGTTGCCGGCGCCCACCATCGTGTGCAACTCGTCGATGAAGAGGATGACATCGGTGTTCTTTTCCAATTCCTCAAGGATGGTTTTCACACGTTCCTCGAATTGGCCGCGGTATTTAGTGCCTGCTACGAGACCGGCCATGTCAAGGCTGACGATGCGCTTGTGCATGAGTGTGCGCGACACGTGACCGGAGGAAATCTGCAGCGCAAGTCCTTCAGCCAAGGCGGATTTACCCACACCAGGCTCGCCAATCAGCACGGGGTTGTTCTTTTTGCGGCGACAGAGAATCTGGGCGATGCGCTCCAATTCTTTCTGACGTCCCACCACAGGGTCAATCTTACCTTCTGCGGCCATTTTTGTCAGGTCTTTGCCGAAACTGTCGAGCATGGGCGTCGCGGATTTACCTGCCCCAGAACCTTTCTGCATGGTCCGGCGGTCGTTCTCGTCATCATCGTCGCCTGCCAATTGCCGAGCGGCCGTTGCAGGTTCGGAGAGATTGAGCTCGTGACGAAGTTCGTCCTCGAAAGTCTGGAATGTGAGCCCAGCCTGTGACAACATCATCTTGATTGTGTTCTGACTGTCCAGTTGCGCGGGCTTCAGAATGGCCAAAACCAAATGGTAGGATTCCACCACATCGCTTCTGTATTGTTTTGAAAACAAGTAGGATAAATGCAACCTGCCCTGTGCTTGCACACTGATCGGGATTTGCGTTTCTGGGTTGTCAGTCTTGCTGTCAGGCATCTCTAACATCTGCTCCAGACGTGTACGCATTCCGTTCAGGTCGATTTGAAATATATTGAAGATTTTCTTGGTGACACTCTCTCCAGGGTAACGGAGGAGACAAACCATAAAATGTTCTAATCCAATTTGTTGTGAGTGATAAGCTTTGGCTAATTCGTTGGCTTCAGCCAAAATATAGCTCATCTCTTCCGAGTATTTGATATCCATAAAAGTATGTTTAAATTTTGGGCAAATATACAAAAATTATGCCATATAAAAAAACGGCGTCCATCTTGAAATGAACAGCCGTCAGGGGATTACTATTTGTCGTATTAGCTCCGTTTTCAGCGGATTAGAGGCCGGCCACAAGTCGCTTGCAGACCGAGACGCGGTACTCTTTCTCGCCGTCGTCGTGAGTCACGATGATGCGTGCCGTGAATCCGTTTTCAGCGGTGGGCTGCACCACGCGCACAGAGGCGTTTGGTGACTGTGCGTTGGCAGTGAAAACAGGCAATTGCGAATGGCTGTCGCAATAGAAGGTGTAATCGGTCTTGTCAGGATGGAACCCCGGCAGAAGCTTGCCGTTGACTTCGATGTTGGAGAGTCGCTTGTTGTAGATCATTTCGATGTCGTCGATGGCCAGCTTGTCTCCGTTGTTGCCACCTTTGGCGATTTTGTTGGTGGAGAAGCATACGAGAATGTAGGATGGAGTGCGGGTGGTGCTCTTCACCACCTTGTTCTGCTCATCGTAGTAGGTGAATTTGAATTTGTATTGGTGCCATTTATGGTCATTCGGATCTTTGATGTCGCAGAAAGCGTTTCCTATCTTGCCTTTCTGAGCGGTAGCGGCGGTATGTGTCGAGATGTCTTTGTAGGCCGTGTTCCCATGCAGGTGGAATTTTGCGGATGCCACATTGGAGGGCTTCTTCATATCGAACTTGCACCAGAAATAAACGGAATCGGGACGTCCGGTGAATTTCATGGCCGCATTGTGCCCGACAGTGTTGTCTTTGTCGGTGAACGTGTTGTTCTCCGCGCTGTTGTTGTCCGGACTGGCGAAACGCATCTGTCCGGTGGTGATGACCCCGTTGACGAGATTGCCGGCGAGGGTCACCGGATAGATTTCGCATCCGTAACCGCTGTGTCCGCTAACCCTGTTGCTGTGGTTTTTCGTCATCGGACCGCATCCCCAGGAGTAAATACCCTTCAACTGGCAGTCACCTTCTGCATAGGAATGCCAATATTTCGGGATGGCGTTGCCGTTGTCGGTGCTCGTCCATTGTTCGAAGTTCCGGTTCTGCACTTGGGTCTGCGCCGCGCATAAACCGCATATCGCGATTGTTATGGCTAATGTGATGATTCGCTTCATATTAATATGTTTTTTGACCTGTTAACTATAAACAATGATATAGACTAAAAACTTAGACAATAACTTAAAATTAAACCTTAAATCTTCTAAGCTCCTAAACTTCCTACTTGAACAGCGTTTGCGAGAATTCCGTGAAATAGACACGCCAGTTGCGCCAAATATGTCCGCCAGCGGATTTGAACATGGTATGATGGATGCCCATCTGTTGCATTTTCTTATGGAACTTCTCAATTCTATGATAGAAAATGTCTTTGGAACCGACCCCGATCCAATAGTAAGAATATTGGTCGTTGGGAAGCTGTTTGTTCGTCACAGCCGGTGAGAAAAGTCCAATGGCAGAAAAGGTGCTGTCGTACATGTTGGCTAAGTTAGCGGATTGCTTGGCCCCGGCGGAGAGTCCGGCCACGGCTCGGCTGTTCGGTGATTCAGAGAATCTGTAGTGGTCGCTTAAAAATGAATCGATCTTAGGGAAACATTTTTCGAAATCCAGATTGTCCCATGTCGTATATAGCAGGATGTTTTTCATCAATCCTACATCTTCCTTTTGGGCTACGAGCTGCTCGGGATTGGCGTCAGGAAGCACCATGATCATGGGCTGAGCCTTGCCTGTTGAGATAAGGTTGTCGAGAATTTCCACGGCACGGCCGCGCTCCGTCCACGAATATTCGTTGCCGTTGAGACCATGCAACAGGTATAAGACAGGGTAACTTTCATTGTTTTCGGCATAGTGAGGTGGAGTATAGACTAATATGCCACGGTTTTTGCCGCCGGTGATACTTTCGAAAACGAGGGTGTCCACCCGACCGTGCAGATTGTCACTCTGATACAAATCCGTTTGGGGAACGCCATTGACGAAAAAGACACTCATCTTGTCGCGGCGCACCCGTATGGAGTCGGGGTTCTTGGGATCGCGATGGTTTTTCCCATCGGCCTCGAACATATAGGTGTAGACTTCAGAAGTCAATGGTGGAGTGGTGTACGTCCAAATGCCGGTTTCGTCCTTTTTCATTTTGGCAGAACGGTAGTCTTCGTCCTCGATGGTGACGGATTCTTTCTGCAAATAGCAGTCACAAATCACCTTGACATGTTTGGCGGTGCTGTCTTCAAAGCGGAAGGTTGTGGATCTGTCCGGATTAACGACAGTATTCCCAAAATGCCTTTCCTGTCCAAAAAGTGGAAAAGTTAGAATACTTAATACGAAAAGTATCGATATATTATATGTGACTTTATTTAGCTTTTTTATGATCATTCCCGATGTCTATCACAATAGTTTTTTTTCATTTTATCGTCATTGTTGTCAATCTTTTTGCGCAAAACCGTTTATCCGAAATTCTGCAGTTGGTTTTCTTTGATATTGATAGTAAGATGATTATAAATGACAATAAATACTACTTCGTCCGAATTAATAACGCGGCGAAAATACAAAAAAACTAATTTTCAAATAAAGCTTAGAGACGTTATTTCCCGTCGTCTTTCAAGGCTTCTTGGAGCATCTCTTCGAAGAGAGTGATCGAGTTGTCGATGTTGTATTTGTTGGCAGATTCCTGATATACTTTTTCCATTCTGAGACGTTCCTCGGTATTGTCGAGCCAATAGTCGATGGCACGGGCGAGGTCCTTGGCATCGCCAGCCTTGAAGAGGCTTCGCTCGTCGAGGGCGAACTGCTTGGTTGCCGACAGCGGGCTGTTGGCGATAACAGGCACCAGTCCGGTGGCAAAAGCTTCGATGCAGGAGATAGCCTCCGACTCCATGTCGGCAGCGTGCACGTAAAGATCGGCTTGCGATAACAGCTTAATCAGCTCATCCCGTTTCAGATAGACAAACTGCGGTTTGAGCGGCAGGGTGCGTCCCAACTTTTCGTAGCTTTCTTGCATAGGACCACGACCGGCGAAAATCAACTGGATACGGTCGGCGTATTTAGAGTAGGGCACAGCCTTGATAATCAAAGCCTGCTGCTTCTCGCGGGTGAGACGACCCACCATCATAATCAAGATTTTACCCTTGTATTCCTCGAAAGTCTCAGTACGATGCCCTTCGATATGACGTTTACCGGCTTCAATGAATACCGGTTGGATGCCGTTGCTGATAGGGTGCATCTTGGCGGTGAAACCGTGCGCCTTGACCTCGTCGGCCATGAACTGTGAAGGACAGTGCACATGTTTGACACGGTTGCAGAGAATCTTTGCGAAAATTTTGTAGAACAAATCGTTAGCCCATTTACATCTGTGCAAATGGATATTGGCGGTCAAACTTTCTGCTTGTAAATGCGCAGCGGCAGTGCAGGTCTTGCCAACTTTTTCGCAGTAACGCTCTACCACGCCCTCTATGGGGAATGGCAGGAAACAGTGCACGATGTCAGCCCAACCGACAGCCGCTTCAATGGTTTCGTGAGTCTCTTTTCCCCAGAACTTGGCGAAATTGAAGTTGTGTTTGTTCATCAACGGTTGGAAAATCGGCATATGAAAGAAACGCAGAGAAAAGAGATTCTCGTCGTTTTCACCAGAATCATTCGCCGTCAGGATGCGCACTTCGTGACCACGTTTGCGCAATTCAGCGGCATAACGCTGCGCAGAAATGCTGGTTCCGTTGTTGTTGGTAAAATAGGTGTCAATGACAAACAGTATCTTCATAAAAAACAATTTTTCGAACAAATATTAGCGCGAAATGGATTATGGTAACTTGGTCTAACGTTCTATAG
>Ga0310690_10011896_pt1 | contig 10720 bp, 9 predicted proteins | sample AusTroGonzalo_MG_2_FD_207661 | JGI IMG/M metagenome (GOLD analysis project Ga0310690, IMG submission 207661) | Bovine rumen microbial communities from tropical cattle in Woodstock, Queensland, Australia - Gonzalo_04 (v2) (version 2) | ecosystem: Host-associated > Mammals > Digestive system >...
CTCATCTACTCCGACGACACCTACGGCGCTTCCTTCAAGGACTGGCTGGCCTACTACGCCACCGAACTGGGGATGCCCTTGACGGACCCTGTCATGCAGGTGTATTCCACTGGCACGGACCTCTCTTCCTTTATCCGGAACGCCACTGAAAAGAGCGAGGCCGGGGAAGAAGTTTTCTTCCTGGTGGCCCTGTCCAATGCCGAGGATTACAACGACGTGTGCAGCCAGATTGTGGAGGCCCCGTGCCGGGAGGGGGTGGTGAAGCGCTCCCTTTGTGCCGACACCTCCCTCAGTGCCAAAATCGTGAATTCTACGGAGTATATTCCGCTGTCGCTGGGCGTGAGCCCCTATGCGTCGGCAGGTTACGGATTCCCGCAGTCTTATAAGTCCCGCTTCGGGCACCTTCCTTTCAACGGAGAGGCCCAGATATACGACGCCCTCTGCATCATAGCCCTTGGCGCCGCCCATCAGTGGACGCACGGGGAAGAATGCCTAGTGAACGGCCAGCAGGTATTTTATTATGAGAAACCCAAGGAGCCTACGCTCACCGACCACATGCGGGCGGTGGTTTGCTCCGAGGAAGGTGTTACCACCCAATGGGACGACATCAACCTGATTACGGCCTTTTCGGAGGTCTACGCAGGCCGCAATATCGACATGAACGGTGCAACCGGAAACCTTTTCTTCGACCAGGACACCCGAACCAAAATCCTCAATACCACGTATATGGCCTGGACGCTGGAGAAGTATTACGAAGACGACGAAAGGGCGGTTTCCCGTGTACAGCCAATTATCTACCTCTCCACCAGCGGCAGCGCCACGGATGCATCCGTGAACAACTTCTGGCTGATGGATAAAAAGCACGAGCAGACCTTCAGCGACAAGCCGGTAGAGGTGAATCTTCCTCCCCTGTGGGACCACTGGGCCGTGGTTGTGAGCCCCTCCACCAAGTGGAGCAACTACCGCCACCAGGCGGACGCCTTTGCCATGTACCAGAGCCTCAAGCGTCACGGCTACGACGACGACCATATAGTGCTCGTCGTGGAGGACAACCTCGCCCAGGACTCCCGCAACGTCTTCCCCGGACAAATATTTGTAGAACGGAGCGAAGCCCCTGGTACGGACATCCTGGTGAACGACGATGTCCGTAAGGACGCCGTGGTGGATTACCGTTTCAGCGACCTCACCCCTTCGGACTTCATGGATATCATGACCGGAAAGAAGAGCGAGCGGTTGCCGCAGGTCATTTCGCCGCGCGGGGACAGTAATGTATTCTTCTTCTGGAGCGGTCACGGCGGATCCCGTGAGGGGCCTCTGTGGGGTGATGAAGATTCCTATATCTATTTTGGCTCGAGCCGCATCCGCAGCATCGTGGATGCCATGTTACAGGACAACCAGTACCGCCGCATGATGTTCGCCATCGAAACCTGCTTCAGCGGCAAATGGGGAGTGGCCCTGGAAGGGGCTCCCAACGTGCTTGTGCTCACCGCAGCCAATCCCAACGAGTCTTCCAAGGCCGATGTCCACGACCGCGACCTCGGCGTGTACCTTTCCAATGCTTTCGCCCGCACGTTCCGCCGGGAGATTAACCGGGATAACAAAATCACCATTTACGACCTCTTCAAGGAACTGGCCAGGACAACCACCGGTTCGCACGTAACTATCTACAATAACGAACACTATGGTTCCGTCTATACGGAGACCATGCAGGAGTTCTTCCCGGAATAAGACTAGGGAGATCCGGTGGACTACATCATTGAATAGACCGGCTGAAGATTTCGGTGAGCTTCGGGACGACATCGGCCTGCCCGTACAGCTCCCAGACCAGGGTGCAGGTAGAGCCCACCGCTTTCCGGTAAACGAAGGTGTTCCCGCCCACCATATCCCCCGCCTGATGATGGTCGACGATCTGCAGGACGATGCCATCCTCTGCCCCGGCCACGCTTTGTGAGTACTCCTCGTGGTCGGTGACAATCAGTCTGATCCCGTTCGTGACCGACGATTTAATCTCGGGAAGGTCGAAGCCGAAGTAGCTGCTGATATAATTCGTCTCATTGTTCGTCCGGCTGCTGACGTAAGCTTCGCAGTTGTAGCCCAGTGAGCGCATAAGTCCGACATACGCAAGCGAAGAGCAGACAGCATCGGAATCCGGCGTTTTGTGGCCATAAACGCAGCAGACACCATTCCCCCAATCCAAAGTGGCCAGCATATTCCTGAAGGCATTGTCCGAATGGGGGTCAAGCTTGTTGCAGGAAACCAGCAGGGCAACCAACAAAATGAGATGCTTCTTACTCATGAATCTGGAAAATTGCAATAGCCAGGAGGGCTGCAGGCGCCACAAAACGGATGAGGAAAAGGATGGTCTTGAGCATCCAGACGGGAAGATGGTGAGCTCCGCCGTTGGTGAGTTCGTCAAAAACAACCTTTTCGCCCAATCTCCAGCCCACGAAGATAACCACCAGCAAGCCGCCAATTAGCATCAGGAACTCGGCCGAAGCGAACTCAAAGAATTCGAAGATGGTTTTGCCCAGCACCTTCCAGTGGCTGATGGGCCCCATGGAGAGGGAGCAAAGGCAGCCAAGAACCCAGATGAGAACGAAAACCAGAACCACGGCCACCGTGCGCTTTATCTTGAACTGTTCAATGCAGAATGCCACTATTACTTCCAGTAAGGCAATGGCAGACGTGAGGGCGGCCAGAAGCAACGCGACAAAGAAGAAGATAGCAAGGACGCCGCCCAGAGGCATCCGGGTAAAGATATGAGGCAGTGTCACAAATACCAGGTCGGGGCCTTCGCCGGGGCTGATGCCGAAGGCGAACACGGCCGGCATAATGGCACAGCCGGCAATGATTGCGAAAAGGGCGTCGGACACCGCCGTCTGGGTGCTCAGAGCAACGATTCTGGCATCCTTCTTTACGTAAGAAGCATAGGTGACTACCAGGCAGGAACCCAGTGACAGCGAGAAAAATGCCTGCCCCAATGCGGCCAGGAACGTCTGCGACGTTACCTTAGACCAGTCGGGCGCGAAAAGGAATCGAAGGCCGGGGCCGCTGCCGGGAAGGGTCATGGAACGGATAGCGATGCCGGCTATGATAAGGAACAACAGCGGCATCATCACCTTGGAGAACTTCTCAATGCCCTTCTGCACGCCTGCGACCACAATAGCGGCTGTAACCGCCAGGAAGACCGTGTGGTTGACAAGAGGCCTCCACACAGAAGTGGAGAAGGAGGAGAACATGGTTTTGAGCTTCTCCGGATCACCGTCGGTGAAGTCAAAGCGGACAGCCTTGAAAAGATATTCCGTGCACCAGCCGCCTACCACGGAATAGAACGAAATGATACAGAGACTGGAAAGAACGCCCAATACGCCTACAATGCCCCAGTGACTGCCTGGAGCCAGTTTCTGGAAGGCTTCGCGGGCGCTGGCCTGACTGCGTCGGCCGATGATGAATTCGGCCAGCATCACCGGCAGACCGGCCAAGATGACGAAGCCCAGGTAAATGAGGATGAAGGCGGCACCGCCGTTCTCCCCCACCAGGTAAGGGAATCTCCAAAGGTTACCCAGGCCCACGGCCGAACCGGCCAGGGCCACCAATGTGCCGAACGAACTGGCAAATGAATCGCGTTTTGCAGGTCGATCCGTTGCGTTTTGCATTCTGTTAGTCATTCTGTTTATTAACGCAAATGTACAAAAAAATATGTAAATTTGTGAACTGCTAAGAAAGACGCATTTTAGCAGTCTGTGCGTTAAACGTACAAAATTGGGAACACATATGAGAGCCAAATATTTATTACTTCTTGCAGCAGCTGCGCTTGTCTCTTTTGTTGCTTGTGACAAGAATAATCCTGAGCAGGATATAGAAATGGAGAATCTCAAGGCTATGATTCTAAACCAGGATGGGACCGTCGCCTTTGACCAGACTAAGAAGAGCGGCGTATACCAGATTGGTGTGAAAACCCTTGAGGACGCCACCAAACTGGTGGAAATGTATGCCAATAGCAGCATCCATGGAGACCATTATGTCCGTACCCTCCCCGGCAACAATGGCACCATAACGGTGGACAGAGTCGACGATGCCACCTTTTACACTGTCTTGTTCAGTCTAAACGGCATCGAGGAGTTTACCCTCCTGGTTATGGACGCCCGCAGGATGGGCATGTACGGCGGACACAGCGGTACTTACCAACAGTGCAACGTCTGTGGATTCTCCTGGAGGAGCACCTCCAGCGTTTGCCCCTTGACAGCTAAACATGCGGGCAGGTAAAACATTCCTGTCCCTTGTTTCAGGGCTGATGGTGCTTGTCTCCGTGCAGTCCTGTAGTAAAGATGTGCCCGAACAGTCTTCGGCCTATCCGGAGATCCTGGTTCTGTTCTCTCCCGACGGCCTCGGAGACATGTCCTACAACGACGAAGTCCTCCGCGGGATAGAACTGTTCATGAACGAAAAAGACATGGACTTCTACATCAGTTTCATGTCGCCTACAGACTACGATATTGCGGAGTTCCTCATAAGTGCATGGTGGGACGAACGAAACGCCGCCACGGACGATGACGGCACCGTTCCACGCAAGCTGCTGCTTTTGGCCGATTCCGGCTACGCGGACATCGCCCGTAAAGTGATAGACCCCTCTGAAATCACCATCGACCTCTCTGTCCTGGCCTTCGAAACGGGAGCCCCGGAGAATGCTTCAGAGCCTATCCGGACCTTTGAATTTTCCATGTACGGCGCCTCCTGGCTGGCGGCCAAAACCGCACGGGCTTTGGGCTGCACCCACCCCCTCATTCTCCTGGGAGACGGCTCCAATACCTCCATCCATGACGGAAGGGACGGCTTTACGGACGGTTTCCAGGACGATGTTCCCGTTGAGGCTATGGCCTACGACTGGCAGGGCTACGCCATGGCCATGGAAGCCTACCAGAAGATGTACGACTATGCCGGTCAGTATGATTTCATCTTCTCCATCTCCGGAGGCTCCAACATGGGCATTTACCGCTACCTGAGGGAGAATCCGGACTGCGGAGTATACACAGCTGGCATGGACACAGACCAAAGTCCCTATTCGACCCTTATCGCAGGTTCCCTCATAAAGCGGATAGACCTGGTACTCTATCAATACCTTTGCGACTGGTACAAGCGGGTAGAAGTTCCAAACCACCAGTATTTTGGCTTGGAAAGCGGCTACATGGACTGGTCCATTCCCGAGCGGTACAAGCATCTGAAGCCCACCATCGACGCCCTCCGGCAGGAGGCTGTCCAAAGAGAAAAGGCGTATGAAAAAGGCCGTAACTAGCATATTCTTCCTGTTGCTTATGGTCTTTACCGGTTGCGAGAAAGACCCTGTGGCGTCCTGGCAGGTGCGGAAGGTGGCCATGGTTCTTCCCATGGGCTACGGCCTTCAGGCGCACTGGCAAAACACAGTGGAGATGGCCTCCGGCGGCATCCAGGACGTACAGAAGAAGAACATCCTCAACCTTCCCGGCCAGCCTCAGCCCCAGCTCGTAAAAATGGAGTTTGAGTGGTACGACGAAGACAAGGAGGACATGACGGATCTGGCTGAAAAACTGGCCCAACGGGAGGATATCGTGGCGGTAATCGGCGGTGAATACAGCGCGAGCGCAGCCGCCCTTGCCGCGCCGCTTTGCAAGGCCGGCAAGCCATTTTTCACCCTTGCCACCACCGATGAACTCATACGTGGATATTCTTCCACCGGTTCCCTTTGGGCCATGGTGGAGAGCGACATCACCCAGTGCGAAATCCTGCTCTCCAGAGCCCTGTATTACGGCGCCAGGAACGTTTCCCTGATTGCCAACGGAGAAAGCCTCTACGGCAAAACATTCGTGGACTGGTTCGCCTTCCAGGCGCAGGAGATGGAGCTGGAAGTCGGCCATATTTACGACTACCGGGAAAGCAGCCTGGAACAGATGGCCCGGCAGGCCTCCAGGGACCCTGCTGATATCCTTATCTGTGTTCCCACCGACACGGAGGACCTCCTCTTGATGGAAACCACCTTCAGAAAGGAAGGATGCCTGGCCCGCCGCCTCTACAGCGACTCAGCCTATGGGCAGGAAATCCTGGACAAATGCGGAAACAAGGTGGAAGGCATAGAAGGTATCACCATCGGCGCCGCCCCGGAGACCGGATTCAGCATTTCATATGAAATAAAGTACGGCTGCCAGCCCTCCCACGGCGTTCCCCAGGTCTATGACGCCATCATCATGCTGGGGTGGGCTCTTATCGACCAGCTCAATGCCAACGACACGGGCAACCTGAACGAATACCTGAAGGAAGAAGCCACCATGGGCATCGCCGGCGCCTGCGGCCCCATTGAATTTGACCACGTGGTGTACACCAACGTGCTGTCCACCACCTATTACCACTTCATGCTGTATCAGGGCCGCTTCATCACCCTCAACTACGTCTCCTCCACCGGCAGCCACCGCAGCGACGCCACCCTGGGCGCCTGGAACTGGCAGGCCGAACAAATGCAGGAGTTCTCCGATGACTCCGACGCCCCCGAATACCCCGCTTTGGACCAGAAGTGGGCCCTTCTGGTTGCCGGCAGCAGCGGCTGGAAGAACTACCGGCACCAGGCCGATGTCCTGGAGATGTACCAGATTCTGAAAAAGCAAGGCTATGACGACGACCACATTGTCCTGGTCATGGAAGACGACCTGGCACAGAATCCCGACAACCCATACAAGGGCGTCGTACGCGTGCGTCCCGGCGGAGAGAATGTTCGTGAAGGCGCCGTGATTGACTATCATACCTCCAGCCTGGTCCCTTCGGACATCAAAAACATCCTCATGGGCAACAAGAGCGACTACCTGCCTCAGGTGATAGGCGCCGATGCCGACGACAACATACTGATCTTCTGGAGCGGACACGGCTCTCCCGGGCGTATGGAGTGGCTGGAAAACGGCATAGGCTTTACGGACAAACTGGCCAGGGAAACCTTCCAGGAGATGCACGAAAGCCGCAAGTACAGGAAAGTGCTCTGCCTGATTGAGACTTGCTACAGCGGCAGCGTTTTCAGCAATATAACAGGAATCCCCGGCGTGCTGGCCTTTACGGCGGCAGGGCCCAACGAGTCTTCCAAGGCCGATGTGTATGATGCCGATATGGGAATCTGGATGAGCAACCGCTTCTCGGCCACCCTGGAAGACTGTATCAACAACAGCCCCGAAATTCCGTTCCGGGACCTCTATTACCGCCTGTTTACAAATACTGTAGGCTCCCACGTCATGGTTTACAATGCACCCGCATACGGGAGCCTTTTCCGCGAAACCATGCGCGAATATCTGAAATAAACTTCTTCTCGTCTATGATGAAGCGCCTGTGCGTGCCCTGGCCGAAGATGGTCTCACCGAAAGTAGCAGCAACTTACCGTAACTTCGGAAAAGTTGCTGCTACTTGCATATAACCACAATGTCACTTACACGTACTTCGTCGGATGCTTACCCATTACCCGGTGGTATTGTCTTTTATCCTGTGTGGTACGTTTCATCATACGCTGGTTTAAGGCAGGACCTTCACCGGGTGAATCTTGCCCTCTATAAGACAATGCTTCTCAGAGTACGTTTTAACGTTTAAACAATCGTTTAATACAGCCCCGGAATGACTTGCGCTCATCACCTGAAGATGAAGCGGTTGCTAAAACAGAGACTGTAATATTATCATACCCTCCGGCCTGAAGTGCAGCCTTTACCAGTGCATCACGACATGATGGCAGCCTTTGAGAATACTCTGTCACTATCTGTTCAATTGTTTTGTCACGGCACATACTGCATAGTCCATCAGAACAAGATATCATAATATCACCTTCCCTGATTGGGATAACAGCCGTTTCCGCCTCTGAGCTGGCGCCAATATCACCGAGGCCCCTGGTAATCAAATTGCCGTCCGGGTGATTGAAGATGCTGATACGGTCATCCTTATGCCAAAGGACTCTCAGCTGGTCATCCACATACGCACGGGACTCCGGAGTTGAGCTATCTACCTGCTCAATTTCAGCGTAAAACAAATCACCGCTCTCAATACGAGGCTCTTGAAGCACGTCATTATCGATTGAGCATGAAACAAGGCATAAAAGGATGACAGAAGCAGCGTAGCTTTTGAAAAAGAATAGTTTCATATCAGATTAATCAGAATTGAATGTTTAAGCGTTAATTACCATTGGATGTCGGGCATGTCACCGCCGTCGATAGATTCCAGCATGGAGCCGGCAAGAAGGCTGTCGTAGATGCCTCCTGATATAATTTCAATCTCAGGAGAAGAATAAACAAATCGTTTCTGCATGTGAAAGATTATAGAAGTTTTGTGATTGCATAGTAAAAGACGGTTAATCACAAAAAATCTATCACACCATCTTTGTTTTTTTCTTTCCCAGCGCCACAGTAACCCGCTGATAATCAGCGGGTTTTCTTTTTCCGTCCCACTTTCCGTCCCACTTTTTGAAGAAAACTGCCTTATATCTGACTATACAAAAATAGCCTGTACAGGGCGTTCTGTGGTCGTTTTTCAGTATGGTCGCCTATACTCTAATGGTCGGTTGGAGGTCTTTGTTCTCAGTGCATCAACCGAACTTTAAACTGGGACGGAAAACATAATAAGTGGGACGGATTTTTCAGATTATTATTTGTTTTGCCACAAATTTGTCATATATTTGTGGCAAAACTTGTGTTATGGCAGACCAGAGCACATACAACTCCATCAAGAAACGCATTGAGGAAGCGGGACACGGAACGCTCTTCTTCCCTGACAATTTTGCCGATGCAGGCACCTCAGACGCTGTGCGCTCAGCCCTTGTGCGCCTTTGTGAAAACGGCATTCTCACACGCGTAGCGCAGGGTATATATTGTTATCCCCGCATCGAAGAACGCTGGGGCGGAGGCAATATCCTTCCATCCTTAGAAGAGATTGCACAGGCCATCGCAACCCGTGACTGCGTACGCATCGCACCCACCGGCGCTTATGCGCTCTACCGCCTGGGTCTGAGCACCCAAATTCCTGCCAACGTGGTGTTCGTCACCGACGGTTCACCCCGGCGAGTATCCATCGGCAAAGGCCGCGGCATCCTTTTCAAGCACACCTCGGAGATGCGCACTTTCGCCTTCAAGTCCTACTTGATGGCCCTTATCGTCACCGCCCTCCGGGAAATCGGCGAAGGAAACGTGACTGACGCCCAGATGGCCGTTATCCGTGAGCAGTTGAAGAACATCCCTGCAGAAGAATTGGGCCACGACCTTTCCCTTGCCCCCCTGTGGGTGCGTAAACAACTCACCGTCCAATGAAATACACCGACCTCAACATAGAAGACCGCCAGGACATCCTGCGCCGTGTCCAGTCCGAAACCGGCAAAGACCTCCAGATCATAGAGAAAGACTGGTGGGTTGTGGCCGTCCTCCGGACACTTTTCGAACTGCCATACGCCCAGCACATATCCTTCAAGGGCGGCACCAGTCTCAGCAAGTGCTGGAACATCATCCAGCGCATGTCAGAGGACGTGGACATTGCCATAGACCGTGAGTTCCTGGGCTTCGGTGGCCATCTCACCAGGACGCAGATCAGCGACCGGCTCCGCCGCGCCGCCTGCTCCTTCGTGCGCAAAAAACTCCAGTTCGACCTCGCGACCCAGCTGGAAAAAGACGGCATCAGTCCCGACTCATTCAAAGTGACTGTCGACATTACACCCATCTCCACCACTGACCCGGAAACCATCAAAGTGGAATATACGCCCGTCTTCGATGCCAACCCCTACATCCGTTCCAAGGTCCTTATTGAAGTCAGCGGCCGTTCCATGAGCGAACCAGTGGAAAACGTCCCCATCCGCTCCTACATCGATGAAGTCTATACTGAGGCTCCCTTCACCGAGCCTGCCTTCGAAGTCCGCGCCGTCGTACCCCAGCGCACCTTCCTGGAGAAACTCTTCCTCCTTCACGAAGAGTTTGCCAAGCCGCAGGCCGACATCCGCGTTGACCGTATGTCCCGCCACATCTACGACATCTGCAAAATGGCCGAAACTCCCATTGCAGACCAGGCCCTTGCCGACAAAGACCTCTACCTCTCCGTGATAGACCACCGCCGCACCTTCATCGGCCTCCGCGGCTTCAACTACCAGACCCTGCTGCCGCAAACACTTTCCATTCTCCCATCAGTAGCAGTCCGCGACGCCTGGGAGAAAGACTACCAATCTATGCAGGAGTCAATGATCTACGAAGTGTCGCCCTCTTTCGACGAGCTCCTGGAGAAGCTTTCCGCCCTAAACCAGCGAATTAACGCCCTGAATTACTGAAGCCGCCAGCTGGCTTGGCACGGACGAAATCCACTCCGTAAACTGGTTACCAGCTGATGAAATCCTTCTTCCCATGATTGTTGAAGAGTTGCAAAGATCTGCACGCTGAAAAGATTCTTACGACCTTGGCAGAACCGCTCCCCAGACTCTGGCCGGGGATTTAATGATGTTCTAGGCGACCTACTTTTCATTCCTTCTGTCCGTCATTATCTGCATCCTCATCCGTTCCTAACTCTAGTTCCGGCTGCTGTGACTCAATGTAGCGTTTCATGCTGAGTGGACTGACGACTTTCTTGCCGGTCTGCTTCTCAAAAGCTTCCTTGGCAACTTTGGCAACGGATCCGCCGCGCTCGGCTACCCGGGCGTGCTCTGACATGGTTTCCGGGTGCTCTTCTTTGGTGATGTTGCTGGTAGTAAGTTCGGCCA
>Ga0310690_10011898_pt1 | contig 10719 bp, 14 predicted proteins | sample AusTroGonzalo_MG_2_FD_207661 | JGI IMG/M metagenome (GOLD analysis project Ga0310690, IMG submission 207661) | Bovine rumen microbial communities from tropical cattle in Woodstock, Queensland, Australia - Gonzalo_04 (v2) (version 2) | ecosystem: Host-associated > Mammals > Digestive system >...
CTGCTGGCTGGCAGCTGTTCCGAGGCAAGAGCAACCTGTCACGTCGTGAATACTGATATATATATTATATTCGTATAATCCGTATATATATTATATTATCTTTATCAAGAATATATATCTATTTCAATCAAAAACAGGCACAGAATCGTTTCCGCGCCCGTTTTAATGTTATTCGTCGTCCTCTTGCGGGACGCCTTCTATAAGTCGTTTACGTGCCGTTTCCGTATCCAATCCGCTCATCGGGTTATTCGGTGTAACAACAACGTCGGCCACATCTTTATAGTTGAACCAGTTTTTAGCGAGGAAGATTGCCGTCGGTGGAGATATTTTCCCGTACTGCATATAATCCGTCCACATTTCCTCCATAATTTCATAAGCTTTTTTAACTATGTCGCCATGCGTTGCGCTTCTCACATCCCCGTTTTTCCATTCGTTCAGCGTTTGCCGATTGATTCCCAACCAATTACACATGCCAACAATTTGCGGTCTGCGGTCGTTTTCTGCGCAATAAGTAAAATAATCGCCGAGCCGTTTTTGCACCTGTTCAGGGTCGGAAATGTCGATGGGAGGGAGATTCCATGATGCGAGTGCGTGGCGAACGAAGCGCGCGTTTTCGCCTGGCTTCATACGTCCTCCTCCGTCTGCGGTCAGCTCTTTCATCCAGTCAGATCCACGGTTTTTCTTTTTCTTGACGACGGTTTTAATTTGTTCGTCGGACAGCTGTGTTCCGTTCTCGTTCTGTTCGTTCTTGTCGTTCGTGTTTTCTTTGCTGCTGGTCATTGCTTCGAAGCTCCTTTCAGTTTGAATTGTTGCTGCATAACGTCGTTCCAGTCGATGTCTGCGTACTGTTTAACGTTGGAATAGTGGCGCCAGAACTTGATGCCTGCGTAGTGTACAATACGTTCTCGTTGTGCGTCGCCGGTGATATGGGAATGTATGGTAGCGTTATAGTCGTTTGGCAATGTCAGGATATGCCAAGCGCAGAGTTTATTAAATGCGTCCTGTTCAGGGCAACCAAACTTGGTATGGTTCAGTGCGTAGATAATATCGTCGTCCTTCTTATCCGCTCGTAACTTGGCGAGGTTCATCATAACGACGCCGAAGTTAATGTAGGGCGGATCTGCGGTAGACTTCTGCCGTTGTGGTTCGATCACGCCGGCCAGATAGTGGTCGTGCATATCAAGGTTCCAGAGGCAGGATATATCCTCATTGACAATGACGTCCACGTCCAGTGAAAGCACTTTATCGTACGGGATCAGTTTGGTGAACGCCGCGCGCAGCATGCACATATAGGTCCAAGCGTTGTCGAAGTTTGGTCCGTCCGTTGTGAAGAAGGATTGATTTTTAACGTTAATACACTCAATGGTATCGGGGATCTCGTAAGGGAAGGTGTCGTCCTCGATCAGGAAATAGATCTTGTCCATAGGTGTATTATACAGGAGGGATTTAGCGGACGTGAGCATATTCAGGTAGGTATTATAGGTACCGCAGTAGACAGCTACGTGAGGCGCTCGTTCTTGAAAATTTACAGGAACGGGTGTAGAAATTTCCGTTTTTTGTGCAGCGGGTTGTGTGGATAGAATGCCGCTCGTTGCAATGAGTTTCCAAGCGGCGAACGGAAAGCGCAGGGTATCTTTGACAAGGTAATACTCAATCTGATGGTCGTTATAGATGCGTTGTACGAGGTTCATTGTTTCCGTTTCGACGGCGTCTCGTACGACGTCTATTTCTGCGTTTGACAGTGCGTTAATGCTGTCTGCGTGTTGTTCTGCGAAAGCTCGTGACCAGTCGTTATTAATGGACGGCTCGTTCTCGTTCTTGTCGTTTGGGTCATACAGTTTGAAGTACTCAAACAACAGTGCGCTCCAAACCGCCTTGTTGTGTGCGAACGCAAGCCCACGGTTGAGGAACTCCTGCGCGAGGTATACGTCACGGGTAAAGCGGTCGTCGATCAGGTATGGTATGTTTTCGATGCGGTGTGATTGCCCGTTCTTGCGGTAGTTTTTGCAGTACACATAGAAGTCTGTGATCAGCTGGACAATGCGGAACGGTTGTGTTTCTGCGGTGACGATAGCGTTAAAGATATAGTCGGTGTACATTGGGATGCTGGACGTGAAGGTGATGTTCTTCTCCTGCAGGAATGCGCGGCGATACAGTTTACCGACGACAGAGGAAAGGTTAGCTTCGTCCACCTTGTTCAGATACACGCCGGATCCGTTCCAGCGTTGCTCAACGATATATTTGGTCCATATGACGTCGTAATCGTAGACAGGCAGTTGGTCAAGTATCATGCGCAGCGAACAGATATCCGCGAACATATCATCTATGTCACAGAACAAAACCCAGTCCGCGTTTCCCGCTGCAAAACCGACGTTACGCGGGTGATTATTTACATCCGTGCATGTAATAAACTGGACGTTAAACGGGTAGTCATGCAGGCACTCCCTCCAGTGCAGCGGTTGTCCGTGCATGTCCTGCACGACTGTGACAGACACTTGATGGAGGTCCACGTTTCGCTGCAAGCGCAGCATGTCAAAGAATGGTTTACACTCGTTCCATGGTTCGTCATAGTGTGTCAGGACGATATCCAGCAGGATTTTTTTATGCTCGTGCCAAGACAGGCTGCCCTCGCGCATGTAGTTATAGTAATAAATGGTGGAGTGCAGGTCAAAGATGCGGACGCTGGGGTTGTTTTGAATCTTACGGATAAAGAACTCTTTGTCAGAGCCATACGGGATATCATTAAATCGGTTCTTTCCAATGAACGAACGTCTCCATATGCGGCACCAGACCATGACGTACCGTTCGGCTTCTGACGGGGTTTTTACGCCTTCCCCCTTCCAGACAAAGTCAAAGTCCACGACGTCCACGTCGTGCAGTTTTACGGCGTCTGCAAGCTGCTCCAGACAGTACTCATGCAAGAGCCAGTCATCGTCATCCACGAACATGATCCACTCGCCCATGGAAGCGTTAATACCTGCGTTCCGTGCCAGCCCGTCACGATTATATGTACCGACGACAACCTTGGCGTTATAGGTACGTGCGACTTCTTCCGTTTTGTCTGTGCAGTCGTCGCACACGACGAGGATCTCATAGTCTGTGAACGTCTGCGATTTAATAGATTGCAATGCTCGTTCTATGCGTTCTTCCCCATTGTGCGTAGGGATAATGATACTGAAGAACGGACCCATTGTATCCTCCTTTCACCATAATTTCATCTGATCGTATTTCCTGTACAGATCATGGCTCCGCCGTGTCCGGTCAAATGCGAAGTGTTTTATCTTGGTAACGGTTCCTTTGCATGTGAACATGGACATGTTATACATGGCCTGGAGCGGAACAATCTTCCCGTAACAGAAACGGTTGACAGCGTCCTGTTCGTTGTACCTGTAGTATTCCGTATTCAGGGAGCGGATGATGATATCGTCCATGCCGTCACGAAGGTTATGCAGGTTCAGAAGCGCAACGCCGAAGTTATAGTAAGGCGATGTGATCGACCCGGTGGATCGTTCGTTCTCCGGAACAGCTGCGAGGTATGCGCGGGATATATCGGTATTCCACAGTCCGGAGATGTCGTCGCACACAATGGTATCCACGTCCATGGACAGGATCCTGTCTGTCTGGGGGAAGTACTTTGAGAGCGCCACACGCATGAGTACCATGTATGTCCAGTCGGAGTTATAGTTCGGACCGTCGTGCCGGAAATACGGCTGACCGGAAACATTCATCGTGATGATGCATGGCGGAAGACGTTCCGGGAAGGTGTCATCCTCTATCATGAACACGATCCGATCTGCACCGCGATGATACAGCATGGATTTTGCAGCGACCGTCATGTCATGATAGAGGTTACGTGTACCGCAGTAGACAGCGATGCGTTCACTCATCCTGATCATTCTCCTTCTTTTCAAGGAAGCCGGTTTCTTCCATGACGGCGCGGTTGGCACGGCGGATAATCATCCATATTACTTTCACAGGGACGTTATGCTTGGCGGAGTAGTCTTCCACGGCATAGATATCGTCGCCCCAACGTGACGTGAAGTAGAAACGCAGTACGTCTTGGTCACTGCTAACGAATCGTTTCAGGAATACGTGATGGCATACGGCATAGATCCGTCTGTTTGGCATGGACAGTTTATCCCAGTTAAAGCCGTCACGCTGAAGGGCGAAGTAGGTACGCCACATGTGGTTGGCCGTTCCACGCCACCACTCAATGTTTTTCATTCGCCGTTCACCTCCTGTTCCTGTGTGTTTATCCTGTCAGGCATGGGAATCTGTTTTGTCAACGTTATCACCTCTCTTCAGCAATGCTTCCGTGTACGAATAGGATCCGATATGTCCGCAGGTAACGGTGCTGTCGCACAGGATCGGTTCGTTCAGTTCGTTCACCCTGTAACAGAATGCTATGTCCTCTCCAACCCATGGGAGTGGGTTGAATGCTGGTCCGAACGTATCCCATACAGACTTAATGAGTGCAACGGATGTAAGGCAGCATCCCATGCCGCACCCTGCTACGTAGAACACGGAATTCTTTGGGTAGTCGGCGTAGTCCGCAATGCGTTTCACAAGCTGCCCATTATCGTTCTTTTCCGGCGGATCAATACAGGAAAAAATTACAGGTGATGTTGGAAAAGTCCGCTTGACATACAGTCCGGTCACCATCTGTGCGTTGTTGTCTTTTGCCGTCTGAAGCAGGCGGTGGAGGATGTCTTCCGGCATAACCATGTCAGAGTCGATCCACAGGATCCAGTCATACTGTTTCGTGATCGCGTCAATACAGATCAGATTTCGGGAATCGTAGACAAGAGATCCGACCTCAAACTTCACGTCCAATGTTATGGATTCGCCTGGAATAGGATGTGTTGCGATATACATCAGTAGTTTCCCATAGGCTTTCGTGAACCATACACTGTTAGTTTCCATGCACGGTACTGCGATTAAGATTTTCATTTTTTACTCCCTTCCGTGTATTTTCTTTACGGTGTGCGTGAATTTTTTACGGTGTGTTTTAAAATCCGTAAATGGCTACAAGCGTTTATTTTCAATGCTTTCAGGTATGTCATTTACGGATTTTACGGATTTTACGGTGTCAAACATACGTCTTACGCGCGCGTACGCGCTTGAATTGAATCCGTTTTTAAAAATATATACGTCCTATATATAGTGTGTGTATTCCCGCAAACCGTAAAAACCGTAAATGGATGCCTCAAACCGTTGATATATAAGGCTTACGCGGTTTACGGTACACCGTAAATGCACCGTAAACACCGTAAATAATTTAGAACGGCATGTCATCCGGATTTTCGACGACGGCATACTTGTAAGCCTCCTGTTCTGTGCGTTCTTCCTGCGGGAGTTTAATCCCGACGTGTGGTACGTTCTTCCCGTTAATGGCTATCGGCCATGTCGGACGGTTATTTTTGTTTCCCTTCCCGTAAAATTGGCTCTTTAACAGATCCTTCCGTTTTGCCCAGTCCAGAAACGCACCAGGTGAAAATCCGTTTGACTTCAGGATGTTATCAAACACGGTTTTATTAATGAAAACGAATTCATCTTTATACCGTCCCCATATTTCTCCGTTTGCCTGATCTTCTGCGTCAAACCTGCGTGGATTCGCTGCGCAAAAACCAACCAGCCAGTTATAGCACCGAAGGTTAATGTCTGTTTCGGAACGGCTTACAAGGTACTCCTTAATGTCGTCCACGGTCAGCGCGTTCTTATCCTTAAAGATTGCTTTTGTTGCAAGGGTATCTGCCGCGAGAATGATGGAAGCGGAAAGCACCTGTTTGTCCTGAACGTCCTCCTTCATCAGATCTGTATAGAACTTTTTTTGCAGGACTTTCAGCGCGTCTATGATTCCTTCTTTCCGGAGCATGGAAATAAACTTTGGTCCAGCGAATCCGTAGTGTTCCTTCAAGAGGTTTGCCGTTCCACGGGCGTCCTCGAAAAGTGGCTTCCCGCCGAAGTTGACTTCCACAATACGCGCCACAGCACCGCCGCCGGAGTTCCCCTGTGTGATCGGCATTTCACCGGTCGTGATAATGCAGGATGACCATCGTTTCTGTACCTGTAGTCCGCCTTCCTTGGCTCCCCTTCCTTTGCTTACGCCCTCACACAACATGTAGACAATATCGTCGAATGTTTTCCGGTCAGATATCACTTGAAGCTCGTCAAACAAGATTGGAAGATTGCAACAAAAGGACGCGTACAGTTCCATACTGACTTTCGTTCCGGAGAATGTCTTGATGTACCGTCCGACGTCCGGATTGCCCCACACGGAAGCGGCAAGCATTAATGCAACCGTTTTTCCGCAGCCAGTCTCTCCCCAGAAATGCACGAAGAACGGAAGCCCACCGAGCATGGAAACAAGTGGCGCGGCAAATGCTGCAGCCAGTGCGATTCGTGCGGGGATAGAATCTGCTTTCCGGACGTTCAGTGCGATATCCAGCCATTTCTGTTCGTCACCGTTTGGAGAAAATTCCTCATACATACGTAAAAATTCCGGACTTTCTCCATCGTAGGACACGTCTTTAACGTATGGCATAAACTGTCCGTCCTGCAGCCATCCCATGTGCGAAACAGAATTCTGACGTGGAAGATTGTCATAGTTTAGTGACTCTAAACATCCGAGGTACTTGACGACTTCCTTTGCGTTTTCCGAATTCACTGCTACGCCCTGTGACGCAAGCCCGATAATCTTCTGGGCGGATGCCAACCGTTCACGGGATACAGTCAAGGATTTCCAAGGATCACGACCACGGCAATAAGCGATTTCAAGTTTTTCTTCAAACGTTTCAATGTTTGTGACCCTTTTTACGGGCATCAACGGATGGGATATGACTTCTACTTCCGCTCCAAGTTCGTTCAGCCGTGATACGCCGTATTCGTCTGCCACGTATGTTCCGCAGTCCAACTGTGTAGGTTGCTTTGGAAACATAGTCTGGTTGCTGCCGAGGATCGTGGCTTTCGGCGACTTTGACTCCACGTATGCGTTCCAAGTACGCATAAAACCTGGGAATTTCAGTTCCTTTGCGATAGTCTGCATTTTATTCAGAAGGATCTGCAACATAAACTTATTATCCTTCTGCGCATACAGCCATTCATATGGTCGCTCGGTCAGGAAGTCCTCAAATGTCCAGTTTGGAATTAATTGTGTTGCTTCTGACACATGTGTTTACCTCCTTTCCGCAAATATAAAAACCGCATACATGGTCATAGGCGGTCGTTGTATCGTACATTGTCTTTCCCCCTTACAAAAGGTCTTATGTGCGATTGTGATAATTATACCACGTATTGTAATTTTCGGCAACAAATAAAATCAATCCGCATTGATGAATTCAATGTTCACTGTCGTATTATTCCGTGTGTTAAGGTATCTTGGTACGGTACCGTCAAGCGATCTTATGTCCATGTACTGCGGTTCAATAGTAAACTCCGCATGTCTGACAAACATCTTCATCTGAAACGTATGCCCGTCCAATTTGAACCGGACCACACACGGTTTTGTCCGGCATAGGTCGATATCTGTCAGGTCAAAGTAGGACGTACCGCAGAAGGGGCATACAGATTGTGTTGTTTCCTTTGCCGATCCGCAGTTTACGCAGTTTGTCATGCTCATGGTTTTTCCTCCACGTACTGCCAACTTTGTGGTGGATAGGTCAGCCCAAACTCAGCCAGTTCCTTCGGCACGTCATACGTAATTGGGTTTTCTAATGCCATGAAAGAGAGTTTGTCGTTTGTTCCGGCGTACTCGTACAGTTCCCTTGCCGTCAGGCAGGTACCGGAAACCAGGCTGCTGAACGGTCGCTGAACGTCAATGGTACTTACGCAGGTTACCTCGCCGACCACATACCCGTTTGCCTTGTAGATTTTCCCGTCCTTATCGTTGTGTACTTCAAGGTACTCATATGGATCCTTTGTCTTCGGCTTTGTGCAGTACAGATATACCTTGTATGGGTGCCTTTGGAGCGGAGCGCGTTTCCGGACTTCGCGGGTCTTGGCACCACGGAGAATCAGATCCACGTACTTTGGATGCAGACTGATGATTACAGCTTTATTGCCTGTCATTTTTTCCATTCCTTTCCGCAAAGAACTCCCTGATATTGAACCACTTGTCATGCATGATATGCCCGATCTCATCGACGCCGTCGCCCCATCCTTTAACCTTGCATCGGACATACTTGCCTTGCAGATCCTCCCACTTTTCCACGCCGACAGTATCCATGATCCGCATCATTGCAACCAGTCCATCTCCTGACTCTGCGGTAAAGTCATCCTCGTCCGCACCAAGGTAACCGGTTCCGATGCAGTACCCACCCAATCCGCATCCCCATCCGGCTCCGTCCAGATACACCCAGAATGTCAGGAAGCCGTGATCTGCCATGGAGATCGTAGCCTTGGAGATTTTAGCGTTCTTAATTTCCATATATATCCTCCATTCTTATTTGCCCTTCTATTAGGCTTTTAACGGCGGTTTTACGGGTTGCTTCCAATGGGTGGTACATTTTTCCGGACTCCACGTCGCCAAGGTCAGAGAGGGCGAAATTGGGGCAATGATTGGGTCTGTTGATCTGTTCACGGGTCCAGTGCGGCTGAAGTCCTTTCGGATGGTTACTGCACCGGAAGTCATCCGCTTCAAAGCAGAAAGCACAGTATCGGCAGTATTGCTTACCCTTCATACTTCTTGAACTCCAATTCTTTCCGCTTCTGTTCCGCCATGCATTGCAGTTCCGGCAGGCTTGGAAGCGGAATATTCTCTGCCACATGCTTGTTCAGGAATTCTGTCAGGTACTCACCGACCGCGTCCGTATGGATGGACGTGGTGTACATCGGATAATACCCGGGTGGCGTGTGCTTTTTCTCGTACGTCTGAATAATCTCTTCCTTCGTGGTACCGTGCTCATACAGATACCCGGCAAACTTGGCGGCGGCAATCTTCCGAACCATCCCACTGCTTTTTCCATACCGCATAATGGAGTCGTACAGACGCTTATTATCCAGGTTCAGCGTAAACACGAACGCAAGGTTCCAGTCGTCCTCCACATGCGGAACCTCCGGTTTGCTGCACAGCGTCATCTCCAGGATGTCTATGTGGCTGTACTTGAAGTTACACCGGATCAGGACATACTTCATGGCATTGTCAATGCCGACATCATCCATGTCGTATTCTTCCACATTCCTGTCCGCGTCCAACATGGAAAAAATCCGTGCGGATTCCCGGTCGGAGAAGATCTTCTCAATGTGATAATCGGAGTACTCACCGGCTGTCACTACATACACTTTCATTCTTTACCTTCTCCATTTCTTCCGCATCCATCGGCAGCGGAACCGGATTCATGAGAACATCATTGGCAGATATCCCGCATGCCCTGCGGATCATGGTCATACGCTTAATGCAGTCGATCTCATTCTTATAGTACTCAGTACGCTGCCACAGCTTTCCACGGTGCTTGTATGTAATCCGGATGTTCCGCTTCTCCGGAAGGATAACGTACACGTCCTCGATTGCTTTGACGGGAATGATCTCGCGCTGGATAAAATACTCTCTGTCTTCCACGTCTTTCCTGTGTGTTAAAGATTTGCCAAGGTCACCCTGACCGAAGCGAAGTTCGATAAACTTAGCCATTGTCCAGTTCTTCCTCCTTCTCAATTTAAGTTGTTAATTGAAACATAGATTTCATGCGTTTGATCGCCTGGAAAATGTAGTTCCTTTCCTTCAGCAAGAACGGCAATAAGCGTTTCGTCATTTTCCTTTGCATAAGCATATGAAGTGATATACTGTGCGTTTATATACATGATCTCCCCGTTGTCAAATTTCATTGCCGCGAACTGATCGTGCTTCATTTCAGTCTCACCTACTCTCTGTGTCTTTTTCAATCAGCACATCTTCTTCCGGATGTTTGTCACGGAACTTATGCTTCCTGTTCTCTTCACACCAAGGACACCCGCCATGGTTCCTGCATGTTCCGTCAATGGCTTTGCTGCCGGTATAAGGTTTACGGTGTTCCTTGCCGTGCTTAATCGCTTTGTCCAGACTCATCTTTCTTCTCCTTCTCTGTGTATGCTGACACATAGCTGCCATGGTGCAACCAATCAATCTTATCATCACCAACTGTTGTGCTTGAAACTGTATATGGCTCACCATTGCCACAGTAGTAACACATAGGTGTTGTTGGCGAATATACCCGTCCACAGACAGGACATTGCCAACCTTGCGGTGCAAAACTTACCGGACTCCATTCACTCATATCGCTTCAACGACCTTCCTGTTTTCATCTGAACACTACCTCTCCATCTCTGAAAAACTGTTCGTTTCTTGACCCACAATGCGGACAATACTGCGAAAACTTTTTCTTTGGTTTCGTTGCACGATCAAATATCTTCATATGACATTCTGAACAGTAGATGCCTTCGTTTGCACAGAAGTCAAGAACAGTCCAATGACCCGTTTTCTGTTCACGTTGCTCTTTCAGAAGAGTAAGAGCATCCGTTAGCAACTCTTCCATGCACCCTATTGCATTTCCATTTTCTATGTAGTGTGAACAATCTCTACAGGCATCTGGCACATGGCAAATGCACCGTTCGATGTCATAGATTACCTTCTCCCTGTCAATCGTTCTGTCCACCCCATTTCGTTATTGGTCACTTTAAGTCACATTGAACGAATACTGGCATTCGACTCCACGCATTATCCTGCCATCGTCAAGCTGAATCAGCGTT
>Ga0310690_10011899_pt1 | contig 10719 bp, 19 predicted proteins | sample AusTroGonzalo_MG_2_FD_207661 | JGI IMG/M metagenome (GOLD analysis project Ga0310690, IMG submission 207661) | Bovine rumen microbial communities from tropical cattle in Woodstock, Queensland, Australia - Gonzalo_04 (v2) (version 2) | ecosystem: Host-associated > Mammals > Digestive system >...
TTATACATCAGAGCAGAATACTGGTGATTATCAGAATAAGTATATTACATTTAGTCATGACCCTCAATTTGTGGACTTTTCTGATTGCAATACGTTAAGAGATAAATTGATAACTTGTTTGGAGCATAATGAGTGCAGTAACACTAATATTGAAAAAGTATTCGATTTAATTCTTCATTTGGCAGTAGAGAATGATATTCCGCAAGAGGAAATGATTAAGAATATCTTGATTATTTCAGATATGGAGTTTGACGCTGCACAAACCACTTGGAGCAGACGTTACGATACCAATCCATTAACACCAAGACTCTTCGATGAGATTAAGATACGCTACGAAGCCCAAGGGTACAAATTGCCACGTTTAATCTTCTGGAACGTTAATTCAAGGACAAAAACCATTCCATTAATAGAGAATGAGTTAGGCGTAACTCTTGTAAGTGGATTCAGTCAAAACGTACTCCGAATGGTAATGAGTAACAAATATGACCCATGGGAAGTATTAAAAGAACAATTGGATAATGAACGGTACAATAAAATACAGGTATAAAAAATTATTATGACAAGAAACGATGTAAGTGTTTTTAAAAACATAGGAGCAAGTTCACATTCAAGTTACGAAAGAGAAAAGAACGATTACTATTCTACTGATGAGTCAGCGATAACATTGCTTCACAATCATGGATTACTTGACAAAGACCAACCATACTGGGAAACCGCAGTAGGGGGGGGCAGATTAGCAAAAGAATTAAAAAGACTTGGGTATAATGTAGTTAAAGAAACTGACAAATATGACCGAGGTTATGGTGATAGTGGTGTTGATTTTTTTAGAGTTCATGAAGTCTTTGAAGGAAATACAATAACCAACCCACCATATAGTTATATTAATGATTGGATATTACATTCCTTGAAGGTAACTTCAAATAAAGTATATATCTTTTGCCGAATACAAACCATTGAAACCATCGGCAGATATAAAAAGATTTTCAAAGACGATCCCCCAGTATATATTTGCCCGTTTGTTAAACGTATCCAATGTTATCGTAACGATGATTTGAGTTTAAATGGTTCAGCTGTTTGTTATTCATGGTTTATATGGGATAATCAAGACAATAGTAAAGAAACAAAAGTGAAATGGTTAATATGAGATTAGTTGATTTAAAAATAAACGTTGATGGGCTACTTATTTCAGAAGGTACATCAGTAGATGATTTTATTAGTAAAATTGAAGATTTGACAGATTCCAATTACAATATAACCTATGAAATATTATATGAGGAGGAAGTTAATGACTAATATTTGTAAATTAACTTTTGATGTTACTTGCCATGTTCATGATGAGTGTGCTGATGATTTAGGGAAAGACCTTGCGGTATTCCTGGAAGAGTCATTTTTTAATGGTGAGGATATTATTGAAGTAGAATATATTAAACATAAAGTTTTACTTTAATCTTTTAATTGAATATATTTATTAAATACATATTATTATATGGCAATACATAATATATTGCCTCATTGGGAATGTGAATGATGTAGGAATACTTTTCCAGGGCAGGATTTAAAAAAACATTTTTATTTTAAGTTATATTTTCATTAAAGTTCGCAATCGGATATTTTTTTGTTTCTGCCAAAAAGGGGATTCTGCTCTGGAAAAAAAACATTTATACAGCATTCTATTTTTCATATTTGCCTCTTGGTAAAAGATAGTAAGGATTTAGAGTAAAAAAGAATGAATATTTTCGATTTTGTTTTTCATGGTTTATTTCATAAGTTTGTATAATATAATTTCCACGTTCGTTTTTTAGCTTGTTTTTTTACTCTTTTTTCTTATTATTTTTTTCAACTTTTTTTTAGAAAACTTTATATACTTTGGTATCCATAAGTATGATTGGTGATAATATGAGGAAAGTTACAACAATTAAGCTTCAACCTGAAACTCGTGATGTTTTGGCATCAGTTGGACGTAAAGGTGAAACTTACGATGACATAATCCGAATGTTATTACAAACTTATGATAGCAGTATTACTTTCGATAGTAATAAATAAACCAAAAATCAAAAGTAATACTATCAAGTGCAAATGAAAAGTACAAAACTCTAATTAGTTTTAATATCTTTACAAGCACCAAACTTGAATTACAATTCCCTTGTTTTAGTTTCTAAAACAAATCAAATCTAATAATACAGTTTGAAACCACCAAAAGTTATTAACACTAATCCAAGTTCAAGATTACTTTTCAAATGCTCTCTCTGACTACCATTAAAAATAGTCAAAAACAAAAAAATAATTCAGGGGATAAAAATGTTACAAAGATTTTATGAGGAACGTGGACTATCAGAATCCACAAAACACCATTACAACGCAAGTGTAAAAGCATACTTGCAAGTAACTGGTGCAGAATCATTAACTGTCCTCATTCAAGAGGCAGATAATGAAGAAAGACAAAGACTACCATGGAAACAGCGAAAGATTAGACAACACTTAATCGATTTCCGTAACTGGTTATACCAGAACAAAAGTGAAGGCACAGTCATCACTTATATGTCTGACATCAAAGGTATATACCGTCATTTTGAAATCGAAATACACAAACTACCTCATTACAACAGCAAACAAATCCAAAAGATATATGTCAAGAAGTATGAGGATATACCAAAGAAAAGTGAGTTAATCGACGCATTCTATGAAGCAAATAGTGAAGCACAAGACGTAATCCTATTTGCCAGTAGCAGTGGAATGTCAAAAGTAGACTTATTGAACCTTACAGTTTCCGATTTCTTGGAAGCTTGTAATGAGTTCTGCTTATTAACAGACAAAGTATTTCCACATAAATCAACATTACTGGAAACCTTACTTGCCTTAAAAGAAATGAATAATATTATTCCTTGCTTTAAAGGCGAAAGACAAAAAACCGGCAGTAACTTTGTAACCTTTGCGTCCCCAGAGTTTGTTGAACATAAAATACAGCACCTCATTGGTAGGGACGCAAGTATTAAAAGAGCATACAATGACGCTGCCGATGAGGAAAAGTTGAACCTATCTGATAAATTATATGGTGATGACAAACTATTCAACATCAGCGATAGCCACCTGTCATTAGTGTTCAGAAAAATCAATGATAAACTGGACTTGGGGCGTGTGGGATCAGCAAGGAAATTCCGTTGTCATCAGTTAAGAGCATACCAAGCTACTACTTTGTTGAATATTGATTCAGATTTTAAATTCTCGGAGTCAGAAATTGATACTTTGCAAGGTAGAGTCAAGGATAAGACTCATAGAGCTTATCTGGTGGAATCAACAAGCAAGTTGTTCAAAAAGTACAGCGATAGTGTAGATGAACTTATGCTTTTTAAGCGTATTAACACTATTAGCGAAGAAGAAGTTGAAAATATCCGTAAAGAGAACAATTTCTATAAAAAAGAAATTGTTAAAAATGAGAATAAATTGGAGGAACAACAAAAAAGGATTCAAGAAATCATAAGTAACCAACGTGAATTAGAAGCGTTACTTGGATTATAAAAAGGGTAATTTGGTAGTTTGCAGCTACCAATTTCCCAAAGTGTAATCAAGTCTTATTTTTTTTATATCCTTCCCCAAGAATGCGTAAAAAAAATAGATTTTTCACTTCAAAAAAATAATCCTTGTTACAGTTTCTGTTTTTATTTGAAGTTATATTTATGATTTTTGCATACTTTGTAGTTTTAAAACTATTATATTTAATAGGTTTTATTAAGTGGGGTGCAGGGATTATATATTCCCCTTTAACTAATCAAACATATTACCCTGAATTATTTTATATATCCCTTAACCTCACACCCTCCTTTTAACAAAATAGAGGTGAAAATATGGAAATAACCAATCATAACGGAATAAAAGGCGTTTTTATCCCATATGAAGAATATAAAAGAGGTAGATTCTTCACCGAAGCACAGTTACTGGAACTGCAAGAAAAAACACTTGCCCAAAGGAAACAAATTGTTGAACTTGAAAAGGAGTTGATCCGGTGAAAGAATTTAAACAAAGGATTGTAACTGTTCAACAATCCACTGTACAAGTACAATCTGCAAGTGGGAACATATACCCAGTTACTATTGCAGATAGGATAAGATTAAGCGATAGAACTCCCGAAGTTGGTGATACCGCCATCGTCCACAGAGTTAATGGTCGCTATTACTTATATGATTTCGTGAAGAAAGTTGATGAAACTGATTCATATTTGGCTGAAATGCCACTTGATGAACTGTACGGAGTGTATTAGTATGGATAATAATAAACCTACTTCTTTAACTCCAAGAAAAGAACCGATAACAATTCACATACCAATATGGATAGTTTTAGTGGCTTCTATTATTTTTGCATTAGCGTTCTTTGTTGTCGGTAGCATTTTCAGACATTACCCGCAGTTATTAGGGGCGATTTAAATGGGAATATTCTCCGGAAAAGATTATACAGAAGATTTTAAAGTGATTAGAAAAGACATTGAAAAACAATCCCACAAGGGAATGTTGAATCAGAAAGAGATATTAGAATCTCTTTCAAGATTAGAAAAAAGACAAGATGAATTAGATAATTCTATAAAAGAATTAAAAGAGTTCTTATTGGATATTAAATCTCCATCAATAGATGATGAAGATGGGGAAGATGAACTTTATGATGGTGCGAAGAAGGGCGACCATATCTCCAATTTCAAACAATACGCACATTACAAAATACCACGTTATTATGACTTGGAAACCGCAAGGTTCTATTCTATCGGGGGTAATGGTGCTAAAAGGGAACTTGATTTAAGTTTCAGAGAGTTAGTCGCCATAATCAAAGGATACATGAACGGATTAAACATTAATGAAATCCAAATAAATCCAATCCTCAAAGACAAAAGTCCACCAAACGTACGTCATTACTTATATATTTGGAGAACTGGGGGTTTCAATGCTGCTATCAACAAAGTAGCAAGAGAGTTAGGATTTAATCCTGACAAACTCATTAGTACGGAGTGTGAATCATTATGAATATTGATATGGTTATGAACCAATTACGTGCAGAAGCAAATGAGAGAGTAATCCAAGAGATTAAAGATGGTAAAATTACTCTTGATGATAAAGAGGGAGTGTTACCCCCATTCTTGGCAGCAAATCTCATTACTAATCCTCAATTGTTAAATATTTTGGAAGTAATGGCTGAACTGATTATGAGTGATATGGAAAAAGAGTATGTAATCTTTTTCTTAAACAAGATTAGAGAATTAGCAAATAAGGAGATGAGTTTCTAATGGCAAGAAAACAACGTAAAGAAGAGTCTGCTCCTATTGTTATCTATGATAAAAGCGGCAAAGAGGTTGCGAATTACCCTCCACAAATGATAGATACAATTAAACAAACCGTCGCAAAGAATGCGACTGATGAAGAATTGTATATGTATCTTAACATTGCCGCTATGTATGGATTTAACCCATTTACAAAAGAAATATGGTTCGCTAAAACAAAAGAAGGCGAACCAATGATTATGACCGGAGTATATGGGTATCAAAAACTTGCTAAAAGAGATCCTGATTTTGTACTTTGTACTGCTCATGAAGTCAGAGAAAACGATGAGTTTGAATTAGAGCAGGACAAAGGCGAAATTGTTGGAATCAAGCACAAGTTTAAACATACTGATAGAGGCAAGATTGTAGGAGCATATGCGTATCTAAAAACCAAGAGTGGTAATGATTTATGTTCATATGTTGAGTTTAGAGAGTATGACCGTAAAAATCGTATTTGGAGGAATAATCCTTCTGCAATGATTAAAAAAGTTGCAAAAAGTGAGGTTTATAAATCCTTCTGCGATACAAATGGTCTTACCGACTATGAAAGTATGAGAGAAGACATGAGTCCTCCAAAAGAGGATATAACTGTCCATGATATTACCGAAGACGAAGTCATTGAGGTGAAGATTAATGATAGTGAATGATGAAACAGCAGTACATGAAACTATTGCTAAAAATATTAAGGAGGAATAATAATGGCAATTGACCCAGAAATGATAGAAGTAGTTCAAGACGAACCAGTAGATTATGAAGATGTTTTAGAAGAATTTGGTATAGAAGCCAGTAATCAAAATGATAATAGTAATGGTATGGATTTAGATGGTTACACCATCACTACATTACGTGAAATGTATGACGGAGATATTTGTAATGGCAGACCAGTTATTACAGATATTTACACTGTTGAATTTAAAAACAAAAACACTGGTGAAGTTACTGTTAATCATAAGATTGACCTGGTATTGCTTGATGATACCTATGAGGAAGAAAAAGAAGCAAGTATATTCCCAATCAACCTCAATTCTGACAACATTGACTTTAAAAAAGGTATTGTTAAAGATGTTAATTCTGCAAGCGGATTATATGCTCTTGCTATGGGGTTAATGGAGTTACAAGCTCCTAAAATCAGTAAAGCATTTAATCATTTAGATGTTGTAGGTATTAAAAAATTACAGAAACAAGCAGAAAAATATTCTGATTTAACTGTTGAAGTTAAAGAGAAATCTTTTGTAAGTAAAACCAAAGAAGAAACTTATTACAATAGTTTCAGAATAACCGAAGGTACAGAGTAAGAGAAATGAATTGGGAAGACAAAGGCAAAGAACTGGTGGATATTCTATTACCAGTTTATAAGCCAGAAATCGAGAGGAAACTCTTCAAAAGTATTGTCAGCATTATCTATAATCAATTAGACATAGTAGACGCTGAACGCTTTTTAATGAGCGTATACGATAATCTTCCCAGCCACAGTGTTGAAAGAACAGACATGATGGCAATGGCTGAATCCATAATTGGTGGTGAAGCCAAACCAAATACTGGTTTGAAATCACTAAAAAAAACCATTGCCCTCAATTTCAACAAATCTGCTGCTACTCAAACAGTAGAAAAAGTAGAACGAATACTAACAGTTAATACTCATAAAGAACATTCCCAATCTTATGCTATTGGTGAGAACAGTTGGATTAAAATTGACCCTCTTTCTAATAAAGTTAATCATGAGTTTATTAATTATGTTAAAAATGAAGAGATGATTAACACTACCCCTGTATTGTTATGCAGACCGTATAATGTAATAGTTCATGAAGACCCTTTATATGAAGGTAAAAGAGAATTTACAATCACATGGATTACTACAAACAACACTTACTTCACTGTCAGACGTGTGGGAATCAGTGAGATTAAAACACAATTGGCAGACAGTGGATATGTATTGAATGGTAAATTTGCTGACGCTGCAATTGTAGGGGCAATTCAAATATTCCTTGATAATGGAATTGCTGATACTAAAAATGAAATAGAAGCCAGAGGTTTTTATTATTCAAAATCTGACAATAAACTTATTGTTGTAGATTGGGATCAGTACGAAGTTCGCAAGGAAGATGTGGAAGCAGCTTTATTACTGTTAGATGATTTGAAAAATTTCTTTAAAGGTAATGAAGATAAACTTGCCACTACTATTAAACATGGACTTCAAGTTCCGTTTGGTTTCGCTAAAAAACAAATGGGCTTACCATTAGAATACCTTGTACCATATATTTATCATTTTGGTAAAGGGGGCAGCGGTAAAACCACTATTGCCAAGATAGGATTATGGTTATACAATCAACCGTCCGTTGATGTGGACGATATAGGAGGAACTGAATTTGACACTGTACCACGTATAGGTGAGCAGTTACGTAAATTTACTTTTGGTTTATTGGTGAATGAACCTGAAACCGCTTTGAATAAAAGGAGTTGTGCAGCAACATTAAAGACCACTGCGGAACGTACTAATTCCAGGCAGAAGTTTAGGGGTAATCGTATGGAGCATATTTTAGCATTGGCGACTGTTGTTTTTGCTTCTAATGTTCCATTACCTAACCATGAAGGGTTATCCAGACGTTTTGTGCAGATTCTTTATAATTATTCTGAAAAAAAGACTGATGAAGAGAAGGAAGAGTTTATGACTCACTTCCGTTTGAACGATCCGGAGAATTGTGAGTTTAATAAGCTGCACCATCTTGGTAATTTTGTTGTGGATTTAATTCAACAAGATGTGAGTCTTCTTAAAAAGAGTTGGCAGGACTTGGGGAATTTTCTTATTGTTAAAGCTTATCAGTTCTGCGGTATTCCTGTACCGAAATGGATTTTAGGATATACTGAATCTGTTACTGATGAGGATATTGACGCTGATGAGATTGAGGATATTAGGTTATTCTTATTATCTCAAATTAATCGTAATGCTTCACAGATTAAGTTATACTCATCTGATGATGGTAGACCTATCTCACAGGAACTGTTTTATCAAGATGAAGCTAAAACAAGTGAGGACTTTGAAGAAAGGGTTTGGAACGTGATTAATGAGGGGTTACTGGGTTTCGCTTTTACTCATCAGCGTAGTGATGGTGTTAGGGAAGTTTGTTTCACCAGTGGTATTAAGAAAATCTTTAATGAGAATGGTATTAATTGTTATTCTTTATCTTCTACTGCGGAGTTGTTGGGTTGGAAGAATACGTCTGTTTTTGCACATGGGAAAGCTCATAGGTGTATGAGTGTTAATTTTAGGGAGTTTCTACGATTTTTATATCCTACGGTGAGTGATGATGATTCGATGTGATTATGTGAAATGTGAAAATTGTAATGTTTATGGTGTGTGTAATCTACATCATGCTACTACTTTACAATTGTCTATGATAAGGTGTGAATTAAATTGGAAAGTCAATCGATTAAGAGAAGTCAATCGAGGGATTAGTCATTTTAAAACAATGCTTCTTCAATTTAAACGTAATGAATTGTCCGAGTTTATTATGGAACATACATCTGAAACATTAATCAACGAATCATTAACACTACTATATGCTGAAAAAGGAACATTACAAACAGAAATCAAAGAACATCAAATAATGGAAAAGAACATTATTACAATTCTTAAAAGGAGGCAAAAATGAATTTTAAAGTTATTGAAGGAAAATATGCTGACGTGGAAGCGATTAAAGATGATTTTGTACAGGATTATCTTTTTTCATTTGAAATGTCGAATCCTGAGATAAGGGACAAGTATGGTTTAACCTGGAAGGAATTTAAAGAATTGTCCGAAGAGGTTAAATCTGAATATGGGTACAGTAGACGCCCAAAGAAAACCGATAATGGTAAATACTACTATAAAACTACAAGTGGTTTTATTATTCAGAAACGTATTAATGGTGTTTCAGAATATTTAGGATTTGTTACTTCCAGGGAACTTGCAGAAAAATGTGTAGAATTATGCAAACAAGCGTCTTGGAATGTATCTTTATGCAAACATATTATTAAGCATTGGAGGAGGTATTGTGCCTAATCAAAAGTATCTTATAAAAGTTAAAGAGTTAATGACTTTTAAAAGAACTCCACTGATTCTTATTTCTACTGGTGAAGATTATGTTTTCAGAAATATCAAAAGACATCAAAAAAGAAACAATCGCAGATACTTGTACGAAACACAATATCACGTTCAAAGAATTGTTTAAACTATTCAAAAGTACGAATCCAGTCAAAGATACATCTTCAAATAAATGTATCTATAAACGTGGCGAAAGATACGTGATAATGAAAACTATGCGTACCGACAAACGTTACTATGGAATATATGACTCATTAGAAGAAGCACGATACGTAAGAGATAAACTATTTGAATGTAACTGGGATATAACCCAGTTACCTCAAATCAAGAAAGAAATAGGGGAAAAAGAATATGGAAATAACAAATAATATTTACGGTGAAGTTCATGTGCATACTGAACATAAACCCTCAACAGTGGGAAAAACTTCTCCTGAAATGGCATTAATCAAACGAAGTGTTAAAAAAAGAGATAAATGTTGTCAAGTCTGTGGGGAAGCAGATAAACCATTAGAAATACATCACATATTCCCACAATCAAAATATAATAATATTAGTTGGAATACAGCAAATCTCATAACACTTTGCCAACATTGCCATCGTAAATACCATGAAAAATACAACGGATCGGAAGGACCAGTGTCATTTGCAAAGTATATACGGGATCAGGGGAGTTATCATGAATCAGGTAAATGAAACATTAAGGGAAATTAATAATACTATTAGTTATTATAAGCGTAAGAAACTTGCTTGTGAGCAAGCGATTAGTGAGTTGGAAGCTCATCGAGATGAGATAATGGAGAAATATGATTTGGTGATGTAAATGAGTTGTTTGGATTGTCAGCATTGTTACAATCAAAAGTATTGTACTTTATGTGATGATTTAATTGAGAGATTAGGGTTTTGCCCTATGTTCCGCAGGAGGGGAGTATGAATATTGTTGATGGGAATAATGATTATCTTTTGTTAGAAGGGAAGTTTATTCCTTTGTATAATGATTGGGATATTCCTGTTCAAAGGATTAAAAAGGATTTAGGTTTGAGTGAGCAGCAATTTCGTAAGTTGCGTAGGAAATGCGATGAGGAGGGAACTATTACTTTAAGACCTTTTCATAAGCCCCGTAAACCTAAAAGAGTGCCTAAAAATTATTCTCCAATTAATCGGAATATGTATAAGGAAAGTTATTCTGTCCGTTATAACGGTGAGTATTTTTGCATTTGTGATACTGTTGAGGAGGCAGAATTGACTGTTAGTAAGTTAAGGGAGTGTAATTGGGATAAATCTCAATTGAAGCGTATTAAAAAAGAAGTTAAGGAAGAATTATTATGAATGAAAAAGAATA
>Ga0310690_10011902_pt1 | contig 10716 bp, 8 predicted proteins | sample AusTroGonzalo_MG_2_FD_207661 | JGI IMG/M metagenome (GOLD analysis project Ga0310690, IMG submission 207661) | Bovine rumen microbial communities from tropical cattle in Woodstock, Queensland, Australia - Gonzalo_04 (v2) (version 2) | ecosystem: Host-associated > Mammals > Digestive system >...
CGCATTGAAGCTGAATACCAAAAGCGTGTAGCCGACACCCTTGGCTACCTCACTCTGGCCAGACAGTTGGGCGATGTTGCCATCAAGCAGATGAATTCGGGCAACCAGGAACTGGCAACCCTTCTGGCCTATGCCGCCCAAATGTATAATGTGCGCTATAATGGTAACGACTATGTGACGGACATCTATCAGTCGTTGGTTATCTGTAGCAATTCCAAACATAACTGGGCCCGTCATAAAGGAATTGTCTATGACCTGGCATTCTATAATGACGGCACCATGCATTTTGTCACCTGCAGCGGCTATGGCGAACTCTTGGAACATACGGAATCTAATGGCCGGCTTACGACCAAGCCCCTGTTGCAGGACAATCGTTTTGACTTCCGCGACGTATTCATCAACCGCACCAAGAAAATCATATATGCCGTAAGCCGTACAGGCTACATGGTGATAAAGGGCAAGGACTTTCAAAAGATTACTCCCGTCAACAATATAGGAACACTCCTCAGACTCGAGGAATTGAACAAAGGCATGATACTTATAGGCGAAAGAGGCATAGCCATATTTGATATGGAGAAGAACGCCATTACGCGCACCTGCCAGCTGCCCTATAAGGTAGTATCTATCAGCCGCTACGACAATTATCCCTGCATATTCGACGACCATCGTCGCATGCACATCATCAAAAGCCTTGACAAGATAGAAAGTACGACGCTCCCCTTTGACGGTCAAGTGACATCCTTTGCCAGCAGCAAGGGTACAAAGATTAAGGCCTACGGTATGAACGATGGCACCATTTGGTTCGTCAACCCTCAAGGAAAGATGCAGAAGTTGGTAGGCCACCGTTCTCGCGTCACCAAGATGAAGATTATCAATTGGCGCATTCATTCTGCCAGCTATGACGGCATGTTGAACCTTTGGATAGCCGACCGCAGTAAGATAGAGCCCATGCCTATTATCCAGAACGATGGCTGGATTATGAACTTCACCTTCGACGATAATAAGGAGACCGTATGGTGTAGCGACCAGAAAGGTAACATCACTGAGTCACTCATCTCTATCCCTATGATGCGCCAAATGCTGAAGAACCGTCTGAAGCGCAATCTGACACAGGAGGAATGGAACTACTATATCGGCAAGAACATTCCGTACGAAACCTTTATAGGAAGAAAGGGGGAACAGCCATGAAGAAACTACTGCTCCTTACGCTATTCACCATTCAGTGTTCGCTATTCACTGCGCTTGCCCAGGGTATTCCGTTCATTCGCAACTATACCGCTCTAGAATACGGAGGCAACAGTCAGAATTTTGACATCATGACGGGCGAGAACGGTATGGTGTATGTTGCCAATTTCGAGGGACTTCTCTACTTCGACCAATCAGAGTGGCACATGCTGCATACTCCTAATGTGACGCGCATCACGACCCTGTTCCGAGACTCGAAAGGTACCATCTGGACAGGCGGATACAACTATATCGGCTATCTGATGGTGTCGAACAATGGTCTGCCACAGATGCATAGCATTGACAAGAAAAACGTTTTCCAAGGTGAGGTGCAATGGATATGGGAGAAGAATGGACACATCTACTTCCTCGTGAGCGACAAGAAAATCTACAGCATCCGTGACGAAGCCGTCGTCTGGGCAGCTGGGGAGAAACTACCAAAGAGTGGAACGTCGACTTTCATCGGCGAAGACCACATCAACCAGTGTCAGGAACTGGAACTCGGTTTCAAGGCGCTGACTACTGATGGTGCCGGTGTTATCTTCGTTGACAAGAATAATAAGGAACTGTTTCGCATTACAGAAGACAACGGGCTCTGCTCGAACAACGTAAAGTTTATTACCTACGATGGTCATGGCCACGTCTGGGGAGCGACCGATAATGGTATCTTCTGCATTGCCTTCCCATCCATCTATACCCATTTTACAGCTAATGAAGGCTTGCGCGGTGAGGTGGTTTCGCTATACATGTGGGGGGACAGGCTCTATGCCGGCACCCAATATGGTGTGTATTATCTGCAAGGGAAACACTTCGTCAAGATTCCTGAAATATCCTATGTCTGCTGGCAAATGGCCCAACAAGGCAAGAGCCTGCTTGCCGCTACTGCCGATGGACTCTATCGTATCAACGAGAACGGAAAGGTCAGCCATTTGAGCACAGACAACGTGATGTCGCTGCTGGTCACTGACGAAGGCTTCTATAGTGGAGAGACAGAAGGAATCTTCTTTACAGCAACCAATGGTACACGCAGAATTGTCAATGAAATCGATAAGGTAACCAAGATAGAGCGCGACGAACAAGGAGTGCTATGGGTACAGAACCTGTATGGACATATCTGGAGAAGTACCGACGGACACCGCTTTACTCCAGTTCGTAAAACTGAAAAAGAAACGGCCACCATCGTCAGCTATCACAACAAATTGACACTGGTTACTTCACAGAGTGAGAAGCCATTCCCCTACCCGGCCTTCAGCTATGCTGACAATGAAGACTACCTGTGGCTTACCGACAACAAAGGCAAGCACATCTATGCTATGAAGGGCGACTACCGCAACGAACAGATGTCGAGCATCGTCTATCCTCTCATGGATTTCTCCATCCGCGCTATGGCCCATGAGGGGCCTCTGGTATGGATGGGTGGCGACAGGGGAATTACTGTCATAGGACACACTTATCAGGATCCTCTGAGGCAAGTTAAGCCCCAACTGCGCATCCGTTCCATCTATCTACACGGAAAAGACAGCATCCTTTGGGGCGGTTGTGGTAAACAACCTGAGAAACTGCCCGACTTGTCATATAATGACAGACACATCATCTTCTACTTTTCTACCGACTACCAGTCGCTCCTGTTGAAGACGCAGTATCGCACCCGTCTGGACAATGGAAACTGGACAACATGGGACACAGAAACTCATGAAGAATACTCCAACCTGTCATATCGTGACCATATATTCGAAGTACAGGCGCGCGACGCTTTCGGACATATTACCGAGATATCAAGCATCCAGTTCTATATCATTCCACCCTTCTACATGCGCTGGTACTTCATGCTGTTCTACATACTGTCAGCAGGTGTCATCATCTATCTGCTGGTACGTCTGCGACTCTATCGTCTGGAGCGCGACAAGAATCGTCTGGAACAGTTGGTCAAGGAACGTACCTCAGAGGTGGTACGTCTGGAGAAGATGGCAACCGCAGGTAAGCTGACACAAGGTCTGATAGACCGTATCCTGAATCCGCTAAACTATATCAACAATTTCGCCAAACTCTCGCAGGGGCTGGTGAAAGATGTGACAGCCAACATCGAAGACGAAAAGGACCACATGGACGCCGAGAACTATGAGGATACCATCGACGTATTGAGCATGCTCGACGGCAACCTTCAGAAAGTAGGCGAACACGGGGCCAATACCACGCGAACGCTGAAGGCAATGGAAGAGATGTTAAAAGACCGTAGTGGAGGTATCGTCAGCATGGACCTGAAGGCGCTGCTGAAACAGAATGAAGAGATGGTTCACCACTTCTACGAGAAAGAGATTGCCAACGGTCCTATACAAGTGGTGTTCAGTATTCCTGCATCCGAAGTGCACATCATGGGTAATGCCGAACAACTCAGCAAGGCCATAATGAGCATTCTGGCCAACGCGGTATATGCCATCAACAAGCGCATCGCCCGCGACCACGCTGAAGGCGAGATTCGCGTTTTGCTGACTACCGATGACCAGCATGCCGTCATACGACTCCGCGACAACGGTATCGGCATTGAAGAGGCCATCATTAACAAGGTATTCGACCCATTCTTCACAACGAAAACCACTGGCGAGGCATCGGGCGTAGGTCTCTACCTGAGCCGTGAGATTGTGCAGAATCACGGTGGCGACATCACCGTACACTCCGAGAAGAACGTATATACAGAACTCACCATTACAATACCTCTTGAACGATAAAAGGCTATGGAGAAACAAATAGAAATCTTGCAACAGCAACTGAAGCAACAGGAGAAGCTGGCGTCGCTCGGCACACTGAGTGCAGGAATTGCCCATGAGATTCAGAATCCGCTGAACTTCGTCATCAACTTCAGTAAGCTTTCTGAAAAGCTACTCGATGACTTATCGGAAATCGTTGAGGACAATGCAGGGAAACTATCAGAAGACGACCGTGAGGAAGCAGAAGACATCATGGCCGACCTGAAGGAGAACCTCGGCAAAATAGCAGAGCACGGAGAACGTGCCGTCAGTATCATACAGGATATTCTGATGGTATCGCGTGGTAAGGAGAACGAATTCTTGCCTACCGACATCTGCAAATTAGTCAGGGAGTATGTATGGCTGTCATACCATGCACTTCGTGCCCACCACAAGAACTTCAATATCAGTATTCAAGAGGACTATCAGGATACATTGCCCAAGATGATGGTGATTCCCCACGAACTGAGCCGTGCCGTGCTGAACATCGTTAACAATGCCTGCTATGCCGTCTGGAAGAAAGCCCAGACAGAGCTCAACGGCTATACACCGACTATCAAAGTGAGCGTATCTTCACACGAAGACAATGCGGTGATTACTATTGGTGACAACGGCATGGGAATGACTGACGAGGTGAAGCAGCACCTCTATGAGAACTTCTTCACCACTAAGCCCGTCGGTGAGGGAACAGGTCTCGGTATGGGCATTACGCGCGAAATCATTGAGGAACATCATGGTGGTCGTCTGACTTTTGAATCAGAAAATGGAGAAGGCACCTGCTTTACTATCATCCTGCCCATCAGAACAAAATAAACTGCGACGTCTATGCTGAAACGCCTATTCCTCTTTATAATTATATGCTGTAGCTCTCTGGTACTGATGGCTCAGAGTGACGACGAGCGATTCCGTAGCATCTATCAGGAAGCGGAAGCCGAATACGAGATTGGCCGCATCGAGCAGGCTCAGCAGCTACTCTCCAACAACATGAAAGGCTTTACAGGCACAATACGTCAGAGTGCCCTGCGCCTGCTGTCGCTATGCGCACTGGGGCTTGATGACAACGAACGGGCCAGAACATATGCCAAACAACTGCTCGATGAGAACCCCTACTTCAGTTCCAGTGCCAACGATCCACAGCGATTCACCGATATCATAGAGAATATCAAGTCTGGACGTACAGCTACCATTACTACGGCCTCCAGTCAGGCCGAGAGCCTGAGCGAGGTGCCTGTTCCTACCACCCTCATCACACAGGAGATGATACGCAACTCAGGAGCACGCAACCTGCAGGAAGTGCTGGCGGCTTATGTACCAGGCATGAACATCATAGACAGCAACGACGACATCAATATCTCGATGCGTGGCATCTTCAGCAATGGCCAGGAGAAGATTCTCATTATGCTCAATGGTCACCGCCTGAATAGCTTTGCCACCAACATATGTGCTCCCGACTTCAGCATCAGCCTTGAGAAACTCAAGCAGATAGAGGTACTACGAGGCCCTGCCTCGTCACTTTATGGCGGCGTGGCACTGACGGCAGTGGTCAACCTTATCACCCAACAGGGTTCTGACGTCGATGGTGTAGATGTCAAGGCTGGCGTGGGAAATTATGGTCAGGTCAAGGGCGATATACTCTTCGGTAAGCGATATTTCGACCTCGATATGCTATTATGGGGCAGTATCTTCAAGGCCAATGGTGAGACCGTCACACCTGAACTGGAAGACGACATCTATGGCCAAGCTACCGACGAGGTGACGGTGGGGCGTATCGGCAAAAAGCCATCCTACGACTTTGGTGTACAGATGAAGTGGAAAGGGCTGCAGTTTCTCTTCGACACCCATTTCTCGCAAGTTCTGTCTCCATTAACGATGAGTACGCTGGCTAAGCCATACCAGTATGAAGAGTTCAGAACCTTCGACGGCATCACGCCAAGTTTTACCACCCGCTCTAACCATGCCAACTTGAGCTACGAGCACCAATGGGACAAACTGCACTTGAGTGGAGCCCTCACCTACGACAACAGCGACCTCACCCACTATCAGGTCATTAGCGAATATCCGATGGAGGAATTCGGCACCTTCTTTGTCAGTTCCCCAGAGGTCGTCGATGCCTTTTTGCATGAGGGAACTGCCAGAAACCTTAACGGACAAGAACAGTCGTACGGCATACGACTGAAAGGCGACTACCAATACATCAACAATACACACCATAAGGGGTCTCTGATGATTGGAGCAGAATACTCGCACTTCCAACTCGACGACATGCGTTACAACATTGTCTACAGCTACACGTCGACCACTCATGAATCCTATGATTTGGCAAAGATTGGCAAGGGCCACGAGGATTTCTACAACGCCTTTGCACAGTTGAAACACCAGTGGGGGCCGCTGATTGTTAATGCAGGTATGCGCTTCGACCATAAGGTGCGCTACAACAATAGCCGCGTCAACGAGTGGTCGCCCCGTCTGGCATTCATTTTCCTGCAGCCAAAATGGAACATGAAACTCAGCTACTCTAAATCCTTTGTCGACGCGCCCTACCTCTATCGTAAGACCAACCTCGTCCTCTCGACGATGATGTCGTCTGTACCACTGGAGAATATGGACAATGCTGAAGCTCTGGAGCCAGAATCCATGCACTCCCTTCAGTTCTCCTTTGCTGGAACAGAATGGATCAAGGGTCTGAATTTCGAAGCCAATTTCTTCTATAATCGCGCTACCGACCTGATAGTCACTCATATTATCGAATATCTCAACGAAGGTAACAACAAAACCCTCGGCGTAGAACTGATAGCCAACTACCGCCAGCGCAAGTTCTCAGCTGACTTCAACTTCTCGTGGACGAATACTATCAGAAACAAACTGGCTTTACAGGAAATCAATGCCAACAACAACACACCAAAGATAATGTCAAACCTCGTGCTGGGTTGGCAGGCCACTAAACATCTTAAATTGCATACCCACCTGGCTTTCAACGGAAAACAGACCACCTACAACTCAGATGTCATACAGATATTCTCTGCCCTGAGGTACGCGACATATGCCATTGAAGCTATGGAACGGGGCAATATAGAAGAGGCCCAAGAGTGGACGGCACTGGCCAATGAGGCCAACGAGCGTACCATCTACCAGCGCGACATCAAGGCTACTCTGCTATGCAACGTCGGTGCAGAATACCAGATAGGCAAGCTGACGTTTGGTGCCAATGTACATAACGTCTTCAATACCCAACGATTCCTGAGTGGTATGAATACCAAGCTCGTACCCCAGAAAGGACGTTGGTTCATGGTGAGTGTGGGCTATCATTTCTAATGCCTTTTACCTCTCATTCTTATTTAGACAAATGTAAAATAAGCCTAAATACGCACGATTTTGCTATCTCGGCTTTGCAATTTAGCATTTATTTTGTACCTTTGCAAATGTTTTTTAACAAGTCCAATAGGTATGGAAGCTTTCTATCGCACACATCGTTACCTTGTAGAGCATGTGAATGCTCCAGTTCGTCGCGCCTTGATGGATGAGATTGACTGGTCCGACCGCTTGATAGGTATCAAAGGGACGCGTGGCGTTGGCAAGACCACTTTCCTATTACAATATGCGTAAGAGAAGTTTGACATTAACGACCGTCAGTGTCTGTATATCAACATGAACAACTTCTATTTCCAAGGGCGAGGCATTGCTGAGTTTGCAGGCGAGTTCTGCCGTCATGGTGGACGAGTGTTGTTGATTGACCAGGTGTTCAAACAGCCAGACTGGAGTCAAGAACTCAGAAAATGTTATGACCAATATCCCTACTTGAAGATTATCTTTACTGGTAGTAGCGTGATGCGACTGAAAGACGAGAATCCTGAGCTCAATGGCATAGTAAAGTCTTACAACTTGCGTGGCTTCTCTTTCCGAGAATTTGTCAACCTCAAAACAGGTAACAACTTCCGTCCCTATACACTTGACGAGATACTGAAGAATCACGAGCACATCATCAAGCAGATACTTCCAAAGGTATCGCCCAATCGCTATTTCCAAGACTATATTCATCATGGCTTCTATCCATTCTTTCAGGAAGATCGCAACTATAGTGAGAACCTACTGAAGACCATGAACATGATGACAGAGGTGGATATCCTGCTTATCAAACAAATTGAGCTGAAGTATCTTACCAAGATTAAGAAACTGTTCTACCAGCTGGCTGAAGAGGGTCCGAAAGCACCTAACGTGTCAAAACTTGCTCAAGACATCGAGACCAGTCGCGCTACTGTGATGAACTATATTAAGTATCTCACAGATGCGCGCCTGCTTAACATGATCTATCCTATTGGAGAGAGTTTCCCCAAAAAGCCCTCGAAGGTGATGCTCCACAACTCCAACCTGCTTTATGCCATCTATCCCATTCATGTGGAGAAGCAAACGGCTATGGAGACATTTTTCGTTAACTCGATGTGGAAAGACCATAAGGTTAACCAGACAGGCCGAGACCCATTCTACTTAGTTGATGGTAAACTGAAATTCCGCATCTGCGATGCCAATGCACGAGGCAAATTACGCTATTCCCCCGACACCATCTACGCCCGCTATAATACAGAGATTGGAAAAGACAACCAGATTCCTCTCTGGCTCCTTGGCTTTTTGTACTAAAATTTGAATCTCCGCCAAAGGAAACGGGGAATCCTGCGCCAGATAGCTGTTAGTATACGATAGCGCCAATCGATGACGCGAACATGCTGACGATGATTGATGGCGCGAATGATTTCCATTGCTACCTTTTCGGGCTTCAACATCATAGGATAATGATAATTACCACTGAGTAGTGCTGTGTCAACGAAGCCTGGACGGATGTCGGTAAAGTGAATGTTGAGGCCACGAGCGTGAGCCTGCTGTTCCAATGCTTGTATATAGACGTTCTGCATGGCTTTCGTTGCCGAGTATGAAGGTGCGGGGCCCAGCCCCTTGGTACCAGCTATGGACGTGATGGCCGCGATATGCCCCCTACCCTGCTGCGCAAAATATCTGTATGCCGCACCAATCATACGCGTAAAGCCTACTCCGTTGGTCTGAAGCGTTGCTAGTTCTATGTCTTCCTGCAAGTCACGGTTCTGCTTGCCGATCCCCGAAGCATAGAAGAATAGATCCATACCTCCTGTTTTACTGATAAGTCGTTGCAATAACTCTGTGGCATCCTCTGAAGTAACATCAATCTGTTCAATTGCTACAGCTCCGATGTTCTGCATCAGTTGTACACGTCTGGCAGCGACTCCCACTAGCCAACCTTCCTTGACGAGCAGCTTTACCACTTCATAGCCAATACCCGATGACGCTCCAATAACAATTGCTCTCTTATTATTCTGTATCATGGAATGAATATCTGTTATCTATCATAGATGATTGTGCAAATATAGCGATAATTACGAAATAATTACCATTTTTATCATCAGATTTAAATGTATTTAGGTATTTGTGAATTGGAAGACAAGAGTAAAGACAGAGATGAAAAGTGAAAATAACAAAAAATAGTTGGTCATTTCAGAGAAAAGGCTTACCTTTGTACATCTGAAATAACATAGTGATATAAGACATGAAAAAGATTGTTATGATAGCCTTTATGGCACTATCGTCTATGAGCCTTTGGGCACAACACAACACCTGGGAGAAAGCAGAGGTGGAAGATACCGAAGTAAAGAAAGTAGTGAAAGATGCCAAATACCTGAAAGGCGCTGTGACGGAAGTGGATGGAAAGGTGGTGTTCAGTACAACCATCGATGCTTCTGGTAAAACAGTTGACGAGGTTTATGACATTGTCAAAGCCTATCTCCAGAAAATGACCGGCGAGAAGAACCAGCAAGATGCACGCATTGTTGTCGACGACAAAGAGAAGCACGAGTTAGGGGCTACGTTCAATGAGTGGTTGGTATTCAAGTCGACCCCTCTCATGCTAGACCAGACACGTATGCTCTATGTTCTCAAGGTGAGTTGCATGGATGGCAAGGCAAATATCACGATGTCAAACATCCGCTATATCTATGAAGAGAACCGCAAGCCCCAGCACTATACTGCCGAGGAGTGGATTAGCGACAAGGAGGCACTGAACAAGAAGGGAACCCGTCTGTTGCCATTGTCTGGCAAGTTCCGTCGCAAGACTATTGACCGCAAAGACTTCCTGTTCAACAAATTCGAGAGCCTGCTGAAATGAGTCTAAAGGTGATTCGTAACTGGCTGAACCTCATCTTTATACTTGGTGCAGCGATAGGTATGTACATCTACTATACCGGCAACCGCGAGACGGGAACATATATTATTCTGGCCTCCATGATTATCAAGTTCATCGAGTCGGGACTGAGAATGATTAAATCAACATGAGTAAAAGACGAAACATACTATACCTCCTGCTGGCAGCCTGCATGACCACCATGCAGGCGCAAGTGTTTCAAGAGCTGGATGCTAACGGTAACGTCAGACAGAGCTATAATGCTGACGGCACCACTAACGGCAACTTCAACCCTAACCGTCGCGACTCCTTAGGCAGCAACAAAGAGATTCCTAAGGGTGTGTGGGCATGGACTGTGGACCGCCGATTTGGCGACATCACCCCCTGCGAATTGGACACGATGCCCCACCTCTATCAGAACTCCATTTACAACACTGGACTCTATGGTGAGTATAACTCGCTGGGCAGCAACTATACAACACGCCTAAGTCGTATTTTTATTGACCGCCAGTCACTTAGCGAGTTCTACTTTGTCGATGGCTATGACTA
>Ga0310690_10011903_pt1 | contig 10716 bp, 3 predicted proteins | sample AusTroGonzalo_MG_2_FD_207661 | JGI IMG/M metagenome (GOLD analysis project Ga0310690, IMG submission 207661) | Bovine rumen microbial communities from tropical cattle in Woodstock, Queensland, Australia - Gonzalo_04 (v2) (version 2) | ecosystem: Host-associated > Mammals > Digestive system >...
GCCCCTGGAAGCCCACGCCATCATCAACGACCAGCGTGTGGATAACTACATCGAAGGGCAGGAGGACGAGGCAGAGCGCAGCATCCGGCAGCTGCCACAGTTGAAGCAGGAATACGGACGTATGCTCCTGCTACAGCTCTTCGACTTTCGACGCATCCTGTATCGGCAGGAATCGATGGTGCGCATCTTCACGGAATACTTCTACCACAGTCATGACCTGCTCACGACCATGCACAAGCAAGCGCTGCAGGACCTTCGGCAGCATGTCTTAGACGTTGCCGCCAAGTGGCAGCAGAGGATACAGTCAATGCCCGTCGAAACCATCAACGACGACAGTTTCCTCGACCGCGTCAAGCGAAGCGCCGACTACTTCGAGAAGCAGTTGCATGACATCCTGGAGAAGCCCATCAAGCTCAGTGCCAAGGTCGAGACGAACAACAAGCAGGCTATGCGTCGTCTGGACAACACACTGCCAGAACTTCGTCAGGCTTGGCTTGCCCGCCGCTATCTGCTCCAGAAGATTGCCGAACTGGGTTTCAGCATCGACACATACCTCCACGAGAAGCAAATGTCTATGTTAGATGCCTTTCCCGAAGAGCAAGCAAAAGCCAAACGCCCACGGAAGACAAAGCGAACAGGCAAGAAATAAAAACTATTTTCATGTCATGAAAATATATTATCACGTCGTGAAAAAATATTTCCTAAGCTTGAAAATATATTATCATGATTTGAAAATAACTTTTCCTGCCTTTTATGCATTCATATTATAAGTGTGTATGCTGGTGCCCTGGGCAGAAGGGAGATAGTTGATGCCCCACCAGCACATCTGCAGAAGCAGGAAGGCGAGAATAAGCATCCACAAAGCAAGAGAATCGCTATGACGGGGCAAACGGCGATAGTGGAGATAGCAGAGATAGGCAAGCCATGTGATGGCTGCCCAAGTCTCTTTCGGGTCCCATGTCCAATAGTGCCCCCAAGCCTCCTTTGCCCATAGTGCGCCAAACAGCATACCGATGGTGAGGAAGGCAAGACCTACGCGAACGAGGTTGTCTAATGCAGAAAATGAAGTATTTGCGTCGGCTTTTCGGAAGAAGAGCATCCAGACAGCCATCAGGGTGGCTGCGCCGAGGACGGCATAGGCAAACATATAGACGATGACGTGCGGGGCGAACCAAGGGCTCTGCAAGGCAGGCATCAGCTCCTTCGAGTGTATCTCGGGCTTGAAAAGGTTGATGCAGATAAACACGAGGGAGAGAACCGCAGAGAACGAAAGAATCCAGCGATACTTCCACCGGTAATAGATGACAACCCCCACGAGAGGCAGGAAGAGGGAATACCAGAGCCGCGTCTCGCCCATTGTCCTCAAGGGCGGACGCTCGAGGGAAAGCCACATCAAGCCTATGTAGCCGAAGAACACCAGCAGCCCCAAGATGGTCGAAGCATAGGCAAACCTCGGCCTATTCATCCACGCAGCAACAGCGCCTACTGCCCATAGCAACACGCTCCCTGTCGCAAAAAACAAGAAATAGTCCCAAATTGCCATCCCGTCTGTTATCCGTTGTCTGTTGTCCGTTGTCCGTTGTCCGTTGTCTGTCCTCACAGCATCATCAATGCCAGCTTGATGACGCGCTCCACAGGTGCGTCGGGTTCGTCGGTGAGGATTTTCTGAACCGCCTTGTGAGCCGGGGCAGGACTGAAACCGAGCATAGTGAGCGCTGCAACCGCTTCGTCGAGGACTTCTTTGTTGAGTGCGGAGATTGTCGAGTTGGCGGCAGAGTTCTGGCCTGCCTGCACATCTATGCCCAGCGAACCTATCTTGTCGCGGAGGTCCACGATGATGCGTTGTGCTGCCTTCGGGCCGATGCCCTTCACCGACTTGAGCATCTTGTCGTTACCCTCGCTGATGACGGTAGCCAGTTCCGGAACTGTCATAGACGAGAGAATCATCCGGCCGATGCCTGCACCGATGCCGCTCACGCTGGTCAGCAACAGGAACAACTCGCGCTCAGCCCGGGTGCTGAAGCCCCACAGCTGGTAGGCATCCTCGCGAATTGACTCGGTTATCCAAAGCTTCACCTCCTGCTTGCCCTGAATAGCAGAGAAGGTATTCAAGGAAATATTCACGCCATACCCCACTCCATGACACTCCACTACGGCAAGCGCAGGCGTCAGCTCGACAAGGGTCCCCTTCAGGTATTCTATCATATAAAAGGAAGTATTAAGAATGAAGAAATAACGATGCAAAGGTACGAAGAAATAGTGAATTATGAAGAATTATTGATGAAAAACCAATAAAAACACACAGAAATACTGAATTTAACACAATAAAAGGAAACGCGCATACGTTAATAATAAGACATGAGCGCGCGAAAAGTCATATTTGCTTTGGTTATATTGCTGGCAAGCATTAACATACTGATGGCAGCAAGGGTAATGGTCAATGGCCAATGGTCAATGGCCAATGAGCAACCTGCGCCTGCCGATACCGTTAAGAGCAAGTCGCGCTACTCTGTCCGCAAGACCGGCACAGAAAGCACAAAGTCCCTGCGCAAGAAGACAGCCGACCTGAAAGACCCCGACAATCTGAAGACCGAAGTCATCTACGACGAAAAGGACAACACCTATAGCATTGGCACGTCATTCTCTGGTTCCGAAGACGCTAACGGAAAAGGAACCAGAGGCATAGGGCAAGGAGCCGGAAGAAGCCAGGGAGCAAGCACCCGCAGCCAGAACACCGCAGGCCAAGCATCATCGACAGGTGCGGCTGGAGCCACCTCAGGCAGCATCCTGCCTGGCAGGTCTGGCTTTACGCTCGGCATAGCCACTGGCTTCCTGAACGCCCCTGTCCTGATGACACCCGAGGAATACCAGCAATGGTCGCTGCAGAACAGCATGCAGCAATACTGGCGCAACAAGAACCAGGAGGCATTCGAGGCTTCAGGGAAGAGCAAGTTCGACTTCACGGATATGCACTTCGACCTCGGTCCCGCAGAAAAGATATTCGGCCCTGGAGGCGTACAAATTAAGACACAGGGTAGCGCAGAGCTAAAGGTCGGCGTCAACATCAAGAAGGTGGACAACCCCGCCCTTGCCTCATCCAGACGCAAAACCGTGGGCTTCGACTTTGACGAGAAAATCAACCTCAGTCTCAACGGAAAGGTGGGCGACAAAATCAACCTCAACCTCAACTACAACACTCAGGCCACCTTTGACTACGATGCACAGAACCTCAAGCTCAAATACGACGGCAAGGAGGATGAAATCATCAAGCTCATCGAGGCAGGCAACGTTTCCTTCCCCAGCAACATCAGTCTCGTGCCCGGCATCAGCAGCCTATTTGGCCTGCGCACAGACTTACAGTTCGGCAAACTGAAGCTGCAGACCGTAGTCAGCCAAAAGAAGAGCGCGACAAACAGCGTCAGCAGTAAAGGCGGCGACCAGACCACCAACTTCGAGTTCAGTGCAACGAACTATGAGGAGAACCGCCACTTCTTCCTCTCCCACTTCTTCCGTGAGCGGTACGACAGGAGCATGGAGTCGCTCCCCACCATCTCTAGCGGCATCAACATCAAGCGCGTGGAAATCTGGGTCACAAACAAGAGCGGCAAGAGCGAAAACAACCGTAACATCATCGCCTTGGCAGACCTGGGCGAACCGTCGTACATCCACAACACCAGCCTATGGTCCAACACTGGCATCAACGTACCCAGCAACCGCTCCAACAACGAATACGAGAGCATGGTGGGGGAATACGTCGGTGCACGCGACATCTCGCAGGCCACCAACATTCTGGACGGGATAGGAGGAGCCGACGGATTCCACGGCAGCATCGACTACGAGAAGCTACAGGCCGCCCGCAAGCTCTCCAACACAGAATACACCGTCAACACAGCCCTGGGCTACGTTAGCCTCTCCAGCACTCTGCAGGTCGATGACGTCCTGGCTGTCGCCTACGAATACACCTACATGGGCACAACATATCAGGTGGGTGAGTTTGCCAGCGACCTCACAGACAACTCCCAGGCACTCTTCGTGAAACTGCTGAAGGGTACATCCGGAAGTCCTAACTTGCCCACTTGGCGCTTGATGATGAAAAACGTCTATTATCTGGGCACACAGAAGGTGATGAGCGACAAGTTCCGCCTCGACATCAAGTACCAGAGCGACTCCACAGGCGTATATCTCAGCTACCTGCCAGAAGAACGCTTCAAGAACACCATCCTGCTCAGAGCACTCAACCTGGACAGGCTTGATGCCAAGAACAATCCACATCCCAACGGCCAGTTCGACTTCGTGGAGGGCTACACCATCAACAAGGGTCGCGTCATCTTCCCCGTGGCCGAACCCTTTGGCGAACATCTGGCAAAATGGATAGGAGACCCCGCCTTGGCTGACAAGTACTGCTTCCGCGAGCTTTACGACAGCACCAAAACCATTGCCAAGCAGATTACAGAGCACGACAAATTCCTGCTGACGGGACGATTCAAGGGCAATAATGCCGGAGAGATAGACCTGGGCGTAACGAACGTGGCCCGAGGCTCCGTTATCGTCACAGCCGGCGGCACCACGCTTACGGAAAACACCGACTACACAGTCGATTACAACATGGGCCGCGTGACTATCATCAACCAAAGCATCCTCGATGCCGGCACCAACATCAGCGCTTCCGTGGAGAGCAACGATACATACGGCATGCAGCGCAAGACGATGCTCGGCATAAACATGGACTACGAAATCAACAAGAATTTCACCATAGGCGGCACCCTGATGTACCTGAGCGAGCAACCGCTCACCACCAAGGTCAGCATGGGCAACGAGCCGCTGAAGAATACCCTGTGGGGCCTGCACGTCAGCTGGAAGAAGGAAAGCCAATGGCTCACGAACATCATCGACAAGCTGCCGCTCATCCAGTGCACACAACCCAGCTTCATCGCCTTCAACGGTGAATTTGCCCAGCTCATAGCCGGACAGAACCATAGCGTGCAGGGCGATGCCTCCTATCTGGATGACTTCGAGAGCAGCAGCATCAAGAACAGCCTGACGCAACCCACCTACTGGAGCATGGCAAGCACACCAAGCATGTTTGCCGAAAGCAAGCTGACAGGCGACATCGCCTATGGCTACAATCGGGCACTGCTGGCATGGTACTACGTCGATCCCATCTTCACGCGCCGCAGCAGCACGCTGACTCCCAGCCACATCAAGAGCGACCTGGACCAGCTCTCCAGTCACTACGTCCGCGAGGTCTATGAGCGCGAACTCTATCCCCAGAAGGCACAGAACAGCTACACCAGTGCCAGCGGCCTCAACGTCCTGAACCTTGCCTTCTATCCTCAGGAACGCGGTGCCTACAACCTCTCTACCGACATTGACGAGAAAGGCCACCTGAACCATCCCGAAGAGTCATGGGGCGGCATGATGCGCAAGCTCGACAACACTGACTTCGAGGCACAGAACATCGAGTACATCGAGTTCTGGATGATGGACCCCTTTATCTACAAGCGCTACCAGCCCGGCAATCACGGCGGCGACCTCTACTTCAACCTGGGCGAGGTGTCGGAGGATATCCTCAAGGACGGCAAAAAGTACTTCGAGAGCGGCATGCCCGTCGATGGTAACCCGCAGTACTACACCGAAGGTTACTGGGGACGCATACCCAACAGCAGTAGCGTGACATACGCCTTCAACAACGAATCCGGTGCACGAGCCAAACAGGACGTCGGCCTCAATGGTCTCAACGACGAAGAGGAACGCAGCTATGGCATCTATGCCGAATACCTGCAGCAGGTTCAGGGGAAAGTGTCGCAGACAGTTCTGGACAGCATCTATGCAGACCCAGCCAACGACAACTACCACTACTATCGCGGCACGGACTTCGACAACCTCAAGCTCTCCATCCTGGACCGCTACAAGCGCATCAACATGCCGCAGGGCAACAGTGCCGACTCGAACACAAGTCCTGAGTCATACGAGACAGCATGGAAGTCAACGCCAGACGTGGAGGACATCAATCAGGACTACACCCTCAACGAATACGAGAAGTACTTCCAGTACCACGTGAGCATTCGTCCGGAAGACATGGTGGTCGGGCGGAACCATATTGCAGACAAGCGCACAACAAGCGTCAAGCTGCGCAACGGCAACACCGAGGAGTGCGTCTGGTATCTGTTCCGCATCCCCCTACAGGAATATGAGGACAAGGTGGGCAGCATCCGCGACTTCACAAGCATCCGCTTCATGCGCATTTTCATGACAGGCTTCCAGGAAGAGACGATTCTGCGACTGGCCACCCTCGACCTCGTACAAGGCGACTGGCGCACCTACCACCAGCCGCTCTACAACGGCAACAAACCCTCCAGCGGCAGCGGCACCATCGAGGTGAGCACGGTCAGCATCGAGGAAAACAATGACAAGCAGCCCGTCAACTATGTCCTGCCTCCAGGCATCACCCGCATCACCGACCCCTCGCAGGCTCAACTGGTGGAAAGCAACGAGCAGGCCATGTGTATCGTGGCACGCAATCTGGGCGGTGACGAGTCGAAAGCCGTTTATAAGAACTGCAACTATGACATGCGACAGTACAAGCACCTGCAAATGTTCGTCCATGCCAATGCACTGGCCGAGAACATCACGTCAACTACCGACGGCGACTGCAGCATCTTCCTCCGCCTCGGCTCAGACTATAAGAGCAACTACTACGAATACGAAGTCCCCCTGAAACTCACACCAGAAGGCTACTACGACACCTACAGCGCACAGGGCTGTCTAGCAGTCTGGCCTTCGGAGAACATGATTGACATCAACTTCGACATCTTCACCTCGCTCAAGAAACTCCGCAACGCCCAGGCCAGCATTGGTGCAACAGCCATGAACCGCCTCTTCTCCAGCTACGACGAAAACCATCCCAACAACCGTATCTCCGTCATGGGTAATCCCACATTGGGCGAAGTAAAGACCATCATGATAGGTGTGCGAAACAACAGCGGCAAGACGAAGAGCATTGAGGTATGGGCCAACGAACTCCGACTGCAGGAATTCAGCAACGATGGCGGCTGGGCAGCACAGGGCAATCTGCAGGTTCAGCTCAGCGACCTGGGTTCGGTCAATGCAACAGCCAAGATTATCACCTCCGGCTTTGGCGGCATAGAGCAGAGTGTGGCAGACCGCAAGAACGAGGACAACCTCAACTACTCCGTCACTACGAACTTCGACCTGGGACGTCTTCTGCCCGAAAAGGCGAAACTCACCTTCCCAATGTACTACAGCTACAGCAAGGAGAAGGTTTCGCCCAAATACAATCCCTTTGACACGGACATGCTTCTGAGCGATGCGCTCGATGCCCTTGCCAACGAACACCAGAGAGACTCCCTGCGGAGCCTGACAAACCACACGGAAACCAACAAGAACCTTTCCTTCAGTGGTGTAAGGCTCAACATCAGCACACGCAAGCACCCGATGCCTTACGACCCTGCAAACTTCACCTTCGGCTATAGCCGCTCCACACAATTCAAGGAAGGACAGACCACTGTCTATGAGCGCGAACTGAACTGGAAAGCCAACATCAACTACTCCTGGAGTCCAAACTGGAAGCCCTGGGAGCCCTTCAAGAACATCAAGGGCAAGAGCAAGTGGCTGGACATCATCAAGGCACAGAACCTTGCATATTGTCCGCAGAACATCACGTTCTCCACCGACATGAACCGCACCTATTACGAATTGCAGGAACGCGACCTGGAGAATCCCGCCGATTACTCTGCCCTGCCAGCCACCTTTAGCCAAAACTGGACGTGGAACCGCCACTTCTCGCTCAAGTGGGACATCTTCAAGGCTCTGCACTTCTCCTTCCAGAGTGGCACAAAAGCTGAAATCGAAGAACCCTACACACAAATCAACAAAGACCTCTACCCCGATCGCTACGAGGCATGGAAGGACTCGGTGAAGTGGAGCCTGCGCCACTTCGGACGCCCTCTCGACTATAGTCAGAACGTACAAATCAGCTACAAAGTGCCCCTGGACAAGATTCCCATCTTCGACTGGATTTCCAGCGATGTCTCATATAATTCCAGCTACTCGTGGAAGCGCGGAGCCGAGCGGGCTGGCAGACCTTCCCTGGGCAACACCATCAACACCCAGCGCACCATCAACGTGAACGGCAAGCTCGACATGGAGAAGCTCTACAACTACAGCCCCTTCCTCAAGGAAGCCAACAAGCGCTTCTCTGCGTCCAATGCACGTGCCGAAGCCAATCAGAAACGCCTGGAGAAAGAGAAAGAAGACAAGGCAAAGAAGAATGCCAAGGAGAAAGAAAAGGAAGCTCGCAAAAAGGCGGAACAGGAATCGATGGAAACAGGCGAACCAGTGGACAGCATTCTGGCCAGAGGACAGAAAACGCCCTCGAAGCAGAGCAATGCGGCTGGTGTCAGCACGAAGAAAAAGCCCGAGAACAAAGGATTCGTGCAGGAAATAACACTCTACCCCGACTCCGACCTTGTCGTTTCACACGGTCAAAAGTCCAAGCGCATCCGTGTCACTGCACGCGACAGCAGCGGGTTTGCATACAATATTAAATATAAGAAGGTTGACGAGAACAGCATTCGCCTCGTCAAGACACCTGTTGACACCACCAAAGTGCGACTGAATGTCGTGGCCCTGCCCAAGGCATCGGAACAGAAATGGTATGGACTGGCACAAACAGCTGCCCGCTTCATGATGATGCTGCGCAATGTTAGCGTCAGCTACCGCAACACCTACAACCTCGGGGTTCCGGGCTTCCTGCCCGAAGTGGGCGACATGCTTGGCCAGAAACGTTTAGGCGGAGTGTTCGCACCGGGAGTTGATTTCGCCTTCGGTTTCGTGGACGATTCCTACCTCGAAAAGGCCAAGTCGCGCGGCTGGCTTCTGGGCAGCGACAGTGTGGCCACTCCTGCCACAACTGCACAAACCGAGGATGTGCAAGTGAAGATGACGCTGGAACCATTCACCGACCTCAAGATTGACCTCAACATGAGCCGCACGGACAATCGCAACAAGAGCATCCAATACATGTACGGCGCACCGCCCACCCATAGCGGCTCGTTCAACATAACAACCATCAGCATCGGCACAGCCTTCTCCAGTACCGGCTCAGCAGAGAATGGCTACTTCAGCCGTCCGTTCAAGAAGTTCCAAGAGAATCTCAACGTCTATCAGAAGCGCGTAGAAGCCCTTTATCATGGCGTAACCTATCCAGCAGGAACAGGTCTGAAGGGCACATTCAACCCCGAAAACGGAACCGTAGGCAAGTATAGTGCCGACGTTATGGTGCCCGCCTTCCTCAATGCCTATACGGGAAGCAGTTCTCTCGACATTTTCCCGTCGCTGCTCAAGATGCTGCCCAACTGGAGTGTCAACTACAAGGGACTGAGCAACCTGCCCTGGGTGCGCGACCACTTCAAGAGCGTCAACCTGACCCATGCATATAAGAGCATCTATGCCGTCGGCTCCTACAATTCGTACAGCTCATGGTTAGAATGTATGGGCAGCGGTGGACTCGGCTTCGTGCAAAACACCACCACAGGCACCTTCATGCCCAGCAGTCTCTATGACGTCAGCTCTGTCAGCATCAACGAGAGCTTCTCGCCCCTCATCGGCCTCAACGCGACGCTCAACAACAACATGACATTCAAGGTTGAATACAAGACAACGCGTGTGCTTAACCTGAGCATGACCAGTGCACAACTCACCGAAACCGCCTCGAAGGACTTCGTCATTGGTTGGGGCTACAAAATCAACGACTTCAATTTCAGCAGCATGCTCCGCTCAAAGAGAGCCAGCGAGCAGGTAGCAAACAGGACCAAGGCAAAGGGCAGGAACACAACGAACCTGAAGGACCAAGACAATGCAGGAACCACGCAAAGCACAAGAGGAGGTTCGCGACAGAAGCAGAAGATAGCGCACGACCTTAACCTGCGCTTCGACTTCAGTATCCGCAACCAGAGCGCCATCAAGCGCGACCTTCAGACAAGCCTTTGCGAGGCCACCAGCGGAAGCATGGCCATCAAGACAAGTGCCCAGGTGGATTATACCATGAGCCGCATGGTCACTCTAAGCCTTTTCTATGACCTTCAGCACTCACAACCTCTTCTTTCCAGCAGTAGCTATCCCACCATCACCCAGGACTTTGGCATGACCATGAAGTTCTCACTGACAAGGTAGAAACACCCGTGATTTCTTGCCTCAAGTCGAAACGATGGTATTATTTTCACACCAAGAGGGCCGTTTCTATTTGATTTCGTACACATACACTCTTTTTTTTATTAAAGAGGTTGTTTCTCCGTTTTTTTCTTTGTATCTTTGCAGCGCGTTTTATATGCACAGCAATTATTATTAATCCTAAATATATGAAACAAAAGACTTTATTAACCTTGTTGCTTCTGCTTATTGCAGGAGCTGTAATGCAGTTGAACGCTCAGGTTGCGGTAACTGCGGGAAGCCAAGTGACAGATGCCAGCAACATCGTCAGCGGCAAAGCGTATCTTCTACAACATCAAGGAAATGGAACCAATATGCCTTGGCTTGAAGATGCAGGAACCTACTATAATTGCCCAAACACTGCTGGCAATTGCAAACAGTCCTCTGTATGGTATCTGATTGACAACGGAGACGGCACCTGGAAAATCGAAAATGCTTATACAGGTAAGTATTGGCCCAAGCCAACAGGTAATGCCAACTTGGTAG
>Ga0310690_10011904_pt1 | contig 10714 bp, 6 predicted proteins | sample AusTroGonzalo_MG_2_FD_207661 | JGI IMG/M metagenome (GOLD analysis project Ga0310690, IMG submission 207661) | Bovine rumen microbial communities from tropical cattle in Woodstock, Queensland, Australia - Gonzalo_04 (v2) (version 2) | ecosystem: Host-associated > Mammals > Digestive system >...
AGAGGAAGATGTTGTTGGCGTCCTTGATCTTGACATATTCGTCGAAGGTGAACAGGAGCTTGGTCTTGTGCGGGTTCACGTTCACCGTCCCAGGTAGAGGCTTGACCCCCACCAGGACGGGCGGGATGGTATCCTTGGGCCCGCCCGAGGGCGGTGTGGTGGTATTGGCGCAGCCCCAGGGGAACATCAGGGACCCCAGGACCAGCGCCGCAGGTATCAGGGGAATGAATTTCTTCCAGTTCATTACAACAGTTCGCTTCTTGATACGTTTTCGACCCCCTTGATGGAGGCCATGTCCCGGATGATCTTCTCCAGGATTTCCCGGGAGGCCACATACATGTCGATATAGCCTTCGAACACGCCTTCATCGGCCGAGATGGACAGGCGGCGCATATTGACGCCCATCACCTGGGAGATGTAGCGGGAGATCTCGTTGAGCATGCCCACCCGGTCCAGTCCCCGCAGCGAAATCCGTACCAGGAAGGAATTGTCTTCCGCCTGGTCCGTCCATTTGGGGATCACCACCCAGTCGCCGTGCATGGCGGCGATGCTCTCCGCCACCGGACAGCTCTTCTTGTGCACCGTGATGGTGCCATCCGGGGCCTTGAAGCCGATGACCGGGTCTCCGGGGATGGGATTGCAGCAGCTGGCGATGGCCAGTTGGGACGTCCGGGGGATGATGTACTCCGACGGAGCCTTCTCGCCCGGTTTCTGGACGGGTTCCTTCTCCTTGTCCTCCAGCCGGAACACCTTGCGGATCCAGCTGAGCCGGTTGCCGGAAGACCGTTTGAGCATATCGCCCAGCGTGGAAAGATCCACTTCTCCCATGCCGATCTTGAACAGGAGGTCTTCCCGGTTGGAAAGCTGATAGGCGGCCTCGATGCGCTGCATCAGCGGCTCGTCCAGCTGGTATCCCAGCGACTCCAGCTGGTTTTCCAGCATCTTGCGTCCCAGCTCGACCGTCTGTTTGCGTTCGTTCTTGAAATAATCCAGCACGATGTTGCGGGCGCGGCGCGTGGTGAGGAATTTCAGCCATTCGGGCTGCGGACGGGCGTCTTCCGCGGTGATGATCTCCACTTTGTCGCCCGTGTTGATCACGTGGCTCAGGGTGACCAGGCGCTGGTTCACCTTGGCGGCGATGGCCTTGTTGCCCACATCCGTGTGGATGAGATAGGCGAAGTCCAGGGCCGTGGCGCCTTTCTGGATGGTCTTCTGCTCCCCGCGCGGCGTGAAGACATAGATATCCGTGGAGGTGAGGTCGTTGTGGATGATGTCCAGCAGTTCCAGGGCATTCACGTCCGGATTCACCAGGATTTCCTTGATATGGGAGAGCCAGGCGTCCATCTCGTTGTCGCCTTCGCCCAGGTATCCGTTCTCCTTGTAGGCCCAGTGGGCGGCGATGCCCTTCTCTGCGATATCGTCCATCCGCCGGGTACGGATCTGAACCTCCACCCACACGCCGGAAGCGCTGAGGAGGGTGCAATGCAGGGCTTCGTAGCCGTTGGGCTTGGGGGTCTTGGTCCAGTCGCGGAGGCGCTCCGGCATATAGCGGTAGATCCCCGTGATCTTGGAGAAGATCTCATAGCACTGGTCGCGTTCCGTCTCCCGGTTGGACACGACGGGCTCGAAGACGATCCGGATGGCGTACAGGTCGAACACTTCCTCGAAGGGAATCTGCTTGACCTGCATCTTGTGCCAGACGGAATACGGCGTTTTCACCCGTTTCTTGATCTCGAAGCGGATCCCCACCTTATGAAGGGCTTCCTCGATGGGGGCGACGAACTCGTCCATCTCCTGTCCCTTCTCCTGGGCGCTGCGCTGGATCCGGGTCTGGATGTCCTCATAGGCCTCCGGCTCCTTGAAGCGGAGCCAGATATTCTCCAGTTCCGACTTGATGCTGTACAGGCCCAGCCGGTGGGCGAGGGGAATGAAGATGAACATGGTCTCCGACAGGATCTTGTCCCGCTTGTGTTCCGGCATGTGCTCGATGGTTCGGCAGTTGTGCAGGCGGTCCGCCAGCTTGATCAGTACCACGCGCACGTCGTCGTTCATCGTCAGGAGGATGCGCTTGAAGTTCTCCGCCTGAAGGCTTTGCTGGGCGATGTCGGTCCCGTGGGTCTTCTGCTCCGTATCCAGGACGTTCTTGATCTTGGTGAGTCCGTCAACCAGCGTGGCGATCTTGTCCCCGAAATGCTCCCGGATGTCCTCCACGGTAAAGTCCGTGTCTTCCACCACGTCATGCAGGAGGGCGGCCGAAATGGACTTGTAGCCCAGGCCGATGTTGTCCACGACGATTTGCGCGACGGCGATGGGGTGCAGCATATAGGGCTCGCCGCTGCGGCGCCGCACATTGCGGTGGGCGTCGTTGGCGAACTCGAAAGCCCGGTGGACCACTTCCAGTTCCTGGTCGTTGGCACAACGCCGGCGGGCCGACTCCATCAGGATGTCGAAATCCCGCTGGATCACTGCATAGTCTTGTTCGGTAAACTGCGAAAAACTCATATATTCATCGGGTTTTGAAACCGTTCCCTGCGCTGGCGGACGGCTTCGGTATTCATTTCATCCAAGGTTTCGCCGGACACATTGTAGCGGTCCACGTTCTGGAACGCATAGGTGAGTTCCGCCCCGTAAAGGATGATGGTCCATCCCAGGTTCAGCCAGATCATGAACAGGGGCAAGGCGGCCAGGACGCCGTAAACGGCGCTTTGCTTGGCCACCATCACCTGGGTTTCCAGGTAAAGGTACTGCACGGCCGTAAACACCAGGCCCGACAGGAGCGCGGCCTTGAGGGCGAAGCGGTGCTTGACCTTGGTTCCGGGGATATACTTGTACATCACGGACAGGATGGCGACGGCAATGCCGGCGAACAGGACCCACGAAAGGAAACTCTTGAGGTGGTTGGAAAATGCTAATTGGTTGGGAACCAGGAGGTCCAGCACGTGGGAATAGACCACCGAGCCGGAGAAGAACAGGATCACGACGAAGGGGGCCAGGATGGTAATGCCCAGGATCACCCCCGTCATCCGGAAGAAACTGGGTTCCTTGTTCACTTTCCACACATTGTTGAACACCTGCCGGACGGTGATCATCAGGGACAGGACGATCCACACGAAGGAGGCCATGGAGACAAAGCCGAAGAGGCCGCTTTCCGCTACGGTGACGATGTTGTCGGCGGCATTCAGGAGCGCCTGGATGATGCGTTCCTCGCCCAGGTTGTTGTACAGGATCTCGGCGAATTTGTCCCGGAGGCCCAGGCCGTCCGTCAGGTAGAAGCCGATGGCGATGGCCGGCACCACGGACAGCATGCTCCTGTAGGCCAGGGCGGAGATCTGGTAGCTGATCTTCTGGTCGGCGAAGGTGTTGAGCATCAGGACCACGGTCTTGATGTCCCGCACCAGGCGGCCTTTCCATCGGGTGAAGTCTTCTTCGTTCAGATACCAGATGTCATGGGTCAGGAAGCGCACAATGCGGTTGATCCAGATGGAAAGCCATCGGACCAGCACCGCAACTTTATGCCCCAAACGCTTGAACATCAGAATAATGTCGGTTCACTGGTTCCTGCGGAGGGCTCCCTTTCCTCCGCAAAAGAGAAGGTCGATGCTCCGGAAAGGGAGCCCTCCTCCGGAATAGAAATCAAGGAACGGAATTGCGTTTCGTCAATTACCGGAACGCCCAGGTCGGCGGCTTTCTTCAGTTTCTCGGGGCCGGGCTTGGTGCCGGCCAGGAGGTAGTCCGTCTTGCCGCTGACGGCGCTGCTGTTCTTGCCGCCGTGGGCTTCGATGAGGGCCTTCATGGCGTCCCGGGAGATGGAGAAGTTGCCGCTGATGACGATGGTCTTGCCGGCGAGGGCCTCCGATTGTTTTTCACTGGCGGAGGAGGAGACGGCCATCTGCAGGCCGGCGGCGCGGAGGGCTTCCACTTCCTCGCAGTTCCTGACGTCCAGGAAGTAGCTGAAGATGCTCTGGGCGATGACTTCGCCCACTTCCGGCACTTCCAGCAGCTCTTCCCTGGAGGCCGCGGCAATGGCGTCGATGGAGCCGAAGTGACGGGCCACGTCCCGGGCGGTGGTTTCTCCCACGAAGCGGATGCCGATGGCAAAAAGGACGCGCTCGAACGGGACGTTCAGGGATGCCTTGACGGAATCCAGGAAACGGGCCGCGGCGCGCTGCTTCCATCCTTCCAGCTTCACCAGCTGGTCGGCTTTGAGCTGATACAGATGGGAGGGGAGGGAGACCAGATTCTGCCGGTACAGCTGCTCGATGGTGGCTTCCCCGCAGAGGATATTCATGGCCTTGCGGCTCACGAAGTGCTCCAGGCGGCCCTTGATCTGGGTGGGACAGCCCTGGCGGTTGGGACAGAACCACTTGGCTTCGCCTTCCTCCCGCACCAGCGGCGTGCCGCAGTCCGGACAGACCGTAGGGAAGGCCGGGATGCGGGCGCCGCTCTGGCGTTTGGATTCCTCTACGCCGGTGATCTTGGGGATGATCTCGCCGCCTTTCTCCACATAGACCCAGTCACCTTCGTGGATGTCCAGGGCGCGGATCTGGTCTTCATTGACCAGCGTGGCGCGCTTGACCATGGTGCCGCTCAGGAGCACCGGCTCCAGATTGGCGACGGGGGTAACGGCGCCTGTGCGGCCCACCTGGTAGTCGATGCGAAGGATGGGGGTACAGGCCTGCTCCGCCTTGAATTTATAGGCCACGGCCCAGCGGGGACTCTTGGCCGTATAGCCCAGATCCTGCTGGCAATCCATCTGGTTGATCTTGATCACGATGCCGTCCGTGGCAAAGGGCAGCTGCTTGCGGGCGGTGTCCCAGTGCCGGATAAACGCTTCAATCTCACGGATATCCTTGCAGATGCTCCGGTGGGCCGAAACGGGAAGGCCCCAGCTTGCGGCCGCTTTCAGCGCGTCGTCGTGCGTGGGGTAGTCCACCTGGCCGGTGGGGATGTGGTAGAGCGTACAGAAAAGCCCTCTGCGGCCCACTTCTTCGGGGTCCTGCAGTTTGAGCGAGCCGCTGGCGGCATTGCGCGGATTGGCAAAGAGGGGCTCTTCCAGCGCTTCCCGCTCTGCATTGAGGCGGTCGAAGGATTCGAACGGCATCAATACCTCGCCGCGGATTTCGAATTCGGCCGGCCAGCCGCTGCCCTTGAGCTGCCGGGGAATGCTGGCGATCTGCAGGGCGTTGCGGGTTACGTCGTCGCCCTGGACGCCGTCGCCGCGGGTGAGGGCCCGGAAGAGTTTTCCGTCCTTATAGGTGAGGCAGATGGCCGTCCCGTCGAACTTGAGTTCGCAGCAGTAGGTGAAGGGTTTGTCCAGCGATTTGGCCGCCCTCTCCGCAAATTCTTCCACTTCTTCAATGGAATACGTGTTGGAAAGGGACAGCATCGGGTATTTGTGCGGGTATTTGGCAAAGCCGCTTTCCGCCTTTTCCTCCAGATCGGAGCCTACGCGCCGGGTGGGGGAGTCCGGGGTGGCATATTCCGGATACTGCCGTTCCAGGTCCTCCAGCTCATGCATCAGCTGGTCGTACTCGTAGTCCGACATGGTGGGCGCATTCTCCACGTAATACTTCTGGCTGTTCTCCCAGAGAATAGCCTTCAGTTGCTCGATCCGGTATTTGGCTTCCGTATAATCCATAAAAACCCTTACGCACGTACATGCGTATATGAAATACAAAGTTATAAAAAAACTCCCTCATTCACAAAAGGCGGAAGGTCTTTCCTATTTCGCGGATTATTTGTAACTTTGCACGATATATCAAAACGGAATATCGATATTATTTTTAATAGTTTCAACATGAAAGATTCCATCATTATCCTTTGTGGCGGCGGCCCGGCTCCGGGCATGAACACCGTCGTGATGTCTGTTGCCAAAACCTTCCTGAGCAACGGGTACCGTGTCATCGGCCTGCATGGCGGTTACAGCGGCCTGTTCAGCAAAAATCCCCGCACGGAGGATATCGACTTCTTCAAGGCGGACGCTTACTTCAACCGGGGCGGTTCCTACCTCCAGATGAGCCGCTTCAAGCCCACGGACAAGGACTTCGAAGAGAACTTCAACCTGGGCCTGTTCCAGGACAACAACATCAAGCTCCTGGTTACCGTCGGCGGCGACGACACCGCCTCCACGGCCAACCGCATCGCCAAGTTCCTGGAAGCCAAGCAGTATCCCATCCACAACATCCACGTGCCCAAGACCATCGACAACGACCTTCCGCTGCCGATGAACACCCCCACCTTCGGCTTCAACTCCGCCAAGGACGAGGGTGCCCACCTGGCCCGCACCGTGTATGAGGACGCCCGCACCAGCGGCAACTGGCTCATCATCAGCGCCATGGGCCGCAGCGCCGGTCACCTGGCCCTGGGTATCGGTGAAGCTACGCACTGCCCCATGACCATCATCCCGGAGATGTTCAACAAGACCACCATCACCCTGGACAAGATCGTGAACCTGGCCCTGAGCGCCATCCTCAAGCGCAACATCCTGGGCATCCCTTACGGCACCGTCGTGGTGGCCGAGGGTGTCTTCCACGACCTGGATCCCCAGGAAATCAAGGATGCCGGCGTGTCCATGACCTACGACGAGCACGGCCATCCGGAGCTGGGCAAGATCTCCAAGGCCGTCCTGTTCAACGACATCCTGGAGAAGAAGTTCAAGGCCATCGGCCTCAAGGTGAAGACCCGTCCCGTGGAGATCGGTTACGATGTCCGCTGCCAGGATCCCATCGCCTTCGACCTGACCTACTGCACGGAACTGGCCATGGGCGCTTATGAACTCTTCAAGAAAGGCGAGACCGGTTGCATGGTGTATGTGGACGCTTTCGGTGAGGCCAAGCCCCTTTACCTGAAGGACCTCCAGAACGCGGAAGGCAAGATCCCCCCGCGCCGCGTCGCCATCGACGGTGGTACCGCCCAGAACTACTTCAACCACATCTGTCATTTCATCACCCCTGCGGACTACGAGGCTGCTAAGAAGTATGTCTCCAATCCGGAGGCTTATGACTTTAAGAAAATCTTGAATTGGTAATTTGAAACGCATTGTTTCATACTTGTTAACGCTTTTGGCAGCCGTCACGTTTGTGGCGGCTTGCCAAAAGAATGAAATTGTCCCGGACCCCACGCCGGACAACAACCCCAACAAAGAAGAGGAGGAGGACGACGGCATCTACAAAGGTGCCATCCCGCAGGAGATCGACGAAGTGCCGCGCGTGTACATCAACCGGCACGGAAGGGGTTTCATCGGGAAGGAGGACAAGACCGTCTGGACCGAATTATGCGACATTGAAATCCGCGTGAAGGTGGGCGGCAAGGATACCGTTGTGTACGCCTCCGACAGCCTGAAAATCCGGGGACACGGGAACTCCACCTGGGTGCATTTCCCCAAGAAATCCTATTACTTCAAGCTCAACCACAAGGCCAACCTCATCGGCTCCGGTCAAACCCGCCGTTGGGTGTTGCTGGCCAACTGGATGGACCGGACCCTCCTGCGGAATGCCGTGGCCATGGAAGCCGCGCGCCGGACATCCATAGAATGGACGCCTTCCGGCACCTTTGTGGACCTGTACGTGGACGAAAAAGTGGAGCCCACCGGTTACCGGCATCTGGGCACCTATTGGATGTGTGAGAAAATCCATGCAGAGAAAGGGAATTTCCTCTGTGATTACCTTTATTGCATGGACAACACCAGCTATCCCTACAACCTGGACTTCGAGACCAAACTGGGCCTGTGCGTCATGAGCGGCCGCTATGGGATGCCGGTGGAACTGAAATACCCGGACCGGGACGACTACCCGGAGGACGAATATACGAACATCCTCACCAAAGCGAGGAACGTCCTGCTTGAAGAGGAAGAGAAGATTTATTCCTTCCGGAACGATTTCTACACCAAGATCAACATGGACAGTTTCTGCGACTGGTATCTTGTCCAGGAACTGACCTGCAATCAGGAACCCAACCATCCCAAGAGCTGCTACTTCTATTCCCGCGACGGCGTCCTGTACGCCGGCCCTGTCTGGGATTTTGACTGGGGGACCTTCACGGAACAGGACCCACGCCTCCTGATCAACCGTTGCATCTATTTCGGCAATGTAAAACTGCCGTCGGACGGGATTGAGCGTTCCGGCCTGCTGTATTATCCCGCCTTCCGCCAGCGGCTGAAAGAGCGCTGGGCCGCCCTGAAGCCGCAGTTCGAGACCCTGGACCAGTACATCGACCAGCAGGCAGACTGGATCCGTGCCTCGGAGGAGGTGAACCACCGCCTCTGGCCCATCTTCGGTCACGGGGAAGGGGATAACAAGGACCACCACGGTATCGGCATCGCGGATGACAAAGAGACGATGATGGTCAGTTACGACGAGAACCTCACTTTCCAGGAGGCCGTCGACTTGATGAAACTGCATCTGAACCAGCGTATCTCAATCCTGGACGGTCTCATCAACGCACTATGAAACAACTGATTTATCAGCTTCTTCCCCGGCTGTGGTCCAACGGCCGTTTTTCCGGCGTGGACGCCGCTTGCCTGACCTATTTCAAGGACCTGGGTGTGGATGCCGTCTGGTATACGGGCGTCATCCGGCATGCCACCCGCCGCGCCGACGCCGGCTGCACCCCTTCCAAAGTGGTGAAAGGGGATGCCGGCAGCCCGTATGCCATCACGGACTATTATGACGTGAACCCCTACCTGGCGGACGACCCTTCCCGCCGGATGGAGGAGTTCCAGTTGCTGGTGGAAAGGACCCACGGCGCCGGCATGAAAGTGATCATCGATTTTGTGCCCAACCATGTGGCGCGGGAGTATACCGGCGCCGCCACCCCGGCGGGGGAGCGGCCCCTGGGAGAAGACGATGACTTCTTCTGTTATCCGGGGCAATCCCTGCACCTGCCCGTAGAGGCCGAAGGCTATACGGAGTATCCTGCCAGGGCCTCCGGCAACTGCTTCACCCCGGCCCCGGGCATCAACGACTGGTACGAGACCGTCAAGCTGAACTATGGCGACACACACACCGCCACCTGGGACAAGATGTACAGGATTGTCCGCTACTGGGCTCAAAAGGGCGTAGACGGTTTCCGTTGCGACATGGTGGAACTGGTCCCCCCGCAGTTCATGCAGTGGCTTATAGCCCAAATTAAAGCCGAATTCCCGGCGGTTCTCTTTATCGCCGAAGTTTACGAAAAGGAAAAATACCGGATGTACGTGGAAGAGGTGGGCTTTGACCTCCTTTACGACAAATCCGGCCTGTATGACACCTTGCGCGCCGTCACCTGCAGCGGGGCTTCCGCACAGGGGATCACCTGGAACTGGCAGTTCCTGGGAGACCTCCAGCCCCGGATGCTGAATTTCCTGGAGAACCACGACGAGCAGCGCGTGGCCTCTTCCTTCTTCTGCGGCAGCCCGGAAGCGGGCTATGCCGCCCTGGCGGTATCCCTGCTGCTCAACAACGCTCCTTTCATGCTGTACTTCGGGCAGGAGATCGGGGAGCCTGGAATGGATGCGGAAGGCTTCAGCGGCCTGGATGGCCGGACTACCATCTTCGACTGGTGGAGCGTCAAGTCCCTGCAGCGCCTGCGCCAGTGGATCGGGAGCGCCGGCAGCGGCCTTCTCCCGGAAGAACAGGATGTGCTCCGGCGTTACCGGGAGATCCTGGCCCTTTCGCGCCAGAAGCCTTTTGCCGAAGGCCTTACCTACGACCTGTGCTATTGCCAGGACGCCCTTACCTTCAACGTCCAGCGGCACTTCGCCTTCCTGCGCTCCGCCGGGCTGCAAGCCTGTCTGGTGGTGGCCAATTTCAGCCACGCTGCCGAAGAGATGACGGTGCGGATCCCGCCGGAGGCCCTGCAATATACGGGCATCAAGGCCGTCCGCACGGTCTATACCCTGACGGTGGCCGCACGCGATTACGTCTGTGTGCCGGTGGAATAGGCTAACGGATTTCTTTCTCTCCCAATAATTGCCGCAGCAGCAAAGGCTTGTTGGTGGTGATGCAATCCACCCCAAGGTCAATCATGTACTGCATCTCCGAGGCTTCGTCCACCGTCCAAACATTGACGGACATTCCCAGCGCATGCGCCCGCGCCACCCAGTCCGGGTGCTTGTGGTAGGATACCTGGTTGAAGTCGATGCCGTTGATGCCGTCCGCAAACACGGTTTCCGGGTCTTTGTCGCCCTCCAGATACTGCACGGTGAAACCGGGAAGCAGGGCGGCCACGCGGCGGCAGGCCTCGTAGTCGAACGAGATGAACAGCACCTTCTCCGGGGATAGCAAGTCCCGCTGACGCAGGGCCTCCAGCGTGAGGGCAATCATTTTGTCGGACTGCTTGCGGTTATCCTGCCATTTGAATTCCACCACCAGCATGCAAGGGGAGCCCATCCCCTGGTCCAGGTACGCGTCCAGGGTGGGGAGCGTCTCCCCATTGGCCAGCGGAATGCCCGCCAGGTCCGCATAGGCGGTCCGATGGATGTGGGAGCCGTCCGCCACCCAGGGATCGTGGTGCACCACAACAAGGCTGTCCGCCGTCAGGTGCAGGTCGAACTCCGACCCCCAGAAGCCGTTCTCCTGGGCGCCCCGGAGGGAGGCCAGGGAGTTTTCCGTGGTGGCGCCGCCCGACTGGTCCCAGAAGCCGCGATGCGCGCAGATGCGCACTTGCGCCCGGCTTTCGACAGCAGGAAGGGACAGGAACAGCAACGCAAGTAAGAAGGGCAGGGAAAAGTGATGCA
>Ga0310690_10011905_pt1 | contig 10713 bp, 4 predicted proteins | sample AusTroGonzalo_MG_2_FD_207661 | JGI IMG/M metagenome (GOLD analysis project Ga0310690, IMG submission 207661) | Bovine rumen microbial communities from tropical cattle in Woodstock, Queensland, Australia - Gonzalo_04 (v2) (version 2) | ecosystem: Host-associated > Mammals > Digestive system >...
TATTGAATCCGAAAGATAAAAAAGTTTTGGCGTCCAAAGGCGATCGTCTGAACGCAAAACGTCTTAGCAAAATTGCATCTGAATCAAAGAAATTTGGTTTGGAACGTGATTCTTTGATTGGTGAATATTTGTTCGGTGCAATTAAAAATGGTGATGATGTTTTGTTCTCAGAAGGTACTGAAATCACAGACGAAGTATTAAATGAAATTGAAAAATTAGGTGTTAAAAATATATCGTTAATCGCGATTGATAACACTACGGTTTCTGCACATATGCGTAATACTTTGATTGCGGATAAAACAACAAACCGCGAAGAAGCTTTAATCGCAATCTATGATTTGGTGCGTCCAGGTGAACGTCCAACATTAGAAGCGGCAATCAATTTATTCTTGCGCCAGGGATTTGATGCGGCATATTATGATTTGTCTGCGGTTGGTCGTTTCAAGATGAACAAGCGTTTGAAGATTGATTCTGGTAAACGTCCAGAAGATGAACGCACATTGACCAAGGCTGATTTCTTGGCTGTGTTGAAAACATTGATGAACATCATCAATCACAAAGATAACATTGATGATATTGATAATCTGTCAAATCGTCGCGTTCGTGCGGTTGGTGAATTATTCGAACAAACTTTCCGTACAGGTATGTTGCGTATCGAAAGATTGGTTCGTGAAAGTTTGACATCGCCAAATATTGCGACAATGCAACCTCAGGATGTTGTTAACGCAAAACCATTGATGTCATTGGTTGCTGAATTCTTGGGAACATCTCAGTTATCTCAGTTTATGGATTCATATAACCCATTGGCCGAAGTAGAACACAAACGTTTGGTTTCTGCTCTGGGTCCCGGTGGTTTGAATCGTGAACGTGCTGGTATTGATGTCCGCGACGTGCATCCAACACACTATGGAAGATTATGCCCAATTCACACACCCGAAGGTGCAAACATTGGTTTGATTTCGCACTTGTCTTCATATGCTCGTGTGAATCCATATGGCTTTATCGAAACACCTTATTATGTTGTTAAAAACAGTAAAATCACTGACGAAATGGTGTATTTAACAGCAGATGAAGAATTAGGACACAAAATTGCCCAGGGTAATACCCCAACAACATCATCTGGTGTTTTGGCCGAAGATATGGTGACTGCACGTGTTGACGGTGAATTTACTATGGTGCCAAAAGATGAAATTGATTTAATCGACGTGGCACCGCGTCAGGTTGTGTCTATTGCAACTGGATTGATACCGTTCGTGGCTAATGACGACGCGAACCGTGCTTTGATGGGTTCAAACATGCAACGTCAGGGTGTTCCATTGATGCGCGTCGAAGCGCCATTGGTCGGAACAGGTATCGAACGCGAAGTGGCACGTGATTCACGCACTGGTAAGGTTGCAAAACACAGTGGTATTGTTGAATCTGTGGACGCAAATCGTATCGTTGTTAAATGTATGAATTCTCGTAATGTTGTGACGGGGGTTGACATTTACAATCTTGAAAAATTTGGTCGTTCAAATGGTGAAACATTGATTCATCAGAAACCATTGGTTCACGTTGGCGACAGAATTTCTGCGGGTGATATTATTGCTGATGGTTCATCTATGAATTACGGTGAATTGGCGTTGGGACGCAATGTCTTGGTGGCTTTTGTGCCGTGGCGTGGATATAACTATGAAGACGCGATTGTGATTTCCGAACGTATCTCACGTGATGACGTTTACACATCGATAAAGATTGTTGAAAAAGAAATCAAATTGCGTGATACCCAGTTGGGACCTGAAAGTTTCACACGTGATATTCCAAACGTTGGTGAAGAAGCGCTTAAAAACCTGGACGAATCTGGTATCATTTATGTTGGTGCCCGCGTGAAACAGGGTGATATTTTGGTTGGTCGTGTTTCGCCAAAATCTGAAACATTATTGACCCCCGAAGAAGCTCTTTTGCGCAACATCTTTGGTGAAAAGGCTTTGAATGTTAAAGATTCTTCGTTAAAGGTTGGACCAAACGAAGAAGGAACTGTCATTGGTGTTAACGTCTTGACGCGTCACGGTGTCAAGAAAGACGACAGAACCCAAATGATTGAATTGCAAAAAATTGAAAAAATCAACAAAGACCGCGATGAAGAAACATCTATCATCGAAAAGGGCTTTGCGGACCAGGTTTTCCAGTTGGCTGAAAATCAAACAATTTCTGCGGGTTCTGGCAGTTTGAAACCGTTCATTGGTAAAAAATTAACTGCGGAAGTCTTTGAAGGTATCAAACCAGCGGATATGAAAAAACTGGTTGTTTCCAACAAAGAAATTCAATCAACAATTGATGAATTACGTGAACAACATATTCTGAAATTGAAAGATTTGAACGAACGCGCAGATTCAGAAATTGCAAAAGCAACTGAAAGTACCGCGTTGGCTGCCGGTGTGTTGAAAGAAGTCAAAGTCTATATCGCGCACAAGATGAAATTACAGCCGGGTGATAAAATGGCGGGTCGTCACGGGAACAAAGGTATCGTATCCAAGGTTGTCCCGATTGAAGATATGCCACATATGGAAGATGGAACCCCAGTCGATATCGTTCTGAATCCATTGGGTGTGCCAAGTCGTATGAATATCGGTCAGATATTTGAAACACATCTTGGTATGGCTGCGCGCGCGTTGGGTCAGCAAATTGGTGCTGTTCTGGAAGAAGTAAAACAAAAACGTGCGGTCACCGATGATTTGCGCAACATTATGGGCAAGATTTATGGTAAATCTGTTGCAGAAAAATTGGAAAAAATGACCGACACAGATGTCCGTGCAGAAGCGGCGCTGTTGAAAGATGGTGTTCCAATGGCAACCCCAACATTTGACGGTGCAACACCTGAAGAAATCAAAGCAATGTTAAAATTGGCTAAATTACCAGAATCTGGTCAATTCACATTGTATGATGGTATCACAGGTGAAAAATTTGCGCGTCCGGTCACAGTTGGTGTGATGTATATGATGAAACTGCATCATTTGGTTGATGAAAAGATACACGCACGTTCAACTGGGAATTATTCTTTGGTCACACAACAACCTTTGTCTGGAAAAGCCCATATGGGTGGTCAGCGACTGGGTGAAATGGAAGTGTGGGCATTGGAAGCACACGGTGCGGCGCATCTGTTGCGTGAAATGTTAACTGTTAAATCTGACGATATCGTTGGCAGAAATAAGATGTATGAAGCAATTATTTCAGGCAACAATGATATTCAAACCGGCACACCTGAAGCGTTTAACGTTTTGGTTCGTGAATTACGCGGTTTAGGTTTGGCATTAAATCCAAAAAAAATTGATTAGTGGCCCGGCCACAGGCAACGAAAGTTGCCTGCCGGCCACAAGGCACTTTTAGTGACTTAAAAGGAGCAAAAACAAATGACAAATATGTTGCAAAAGATATTTGGACAAATAGAAACCAAGGAACAATTTGATGCGTTGCGTATTTCTATTGCATCCCCAGAAGAAATTTTGTCTTGGTCGCACGGTGAAGTAAAAAAACCGGAAACCATCAATTATCATTCCTTGAAACCAGAGGCCGAAGGTTTGTTCTGCCAACAAATTTTTGGACCAGTCAAAGATTATGAATGCGCCTGTGGAAAATATAAACGTATCAAATTCCGCGGTGTTGTTTGTGAACGTTGCGGTGTCGAAGTTGGTTCATCCAGTGTACGTCGTGAACGTATGGGGCATATTAAATTGGCGATTCCTGTCGCGCATACTTGGTTCTTACGCGAAGGTAAAATTGCAACCCTGTTGAATAATTTGCCACAAAAGAAATTGGAACAGGTTATTTCCTATGATGCGTATATTGTGACAGAACCAGGTTTAACCAGTCTGAAACAATATGATGTTATCAGTGAAGACGAATACCAAGCGGCTGTTGAAGAATTTGGCGAAGATTCATTCCACGTTGGTATTGGTGCTGAAGGTGTTCGTTCGATTATTGCTAATTTGGATATGGGTGATGAAAGAACACGTTTGCGTGCTGAATTGGCGGAAACAAAATCTGAAGCAAAACGCAAATCTTTGGTTAAACAATTAAAATTGGTTGAATCGTTCTTGGATTCTAAGACAGAACCTGCGTGGATGTTGCCAGATGTTATTCCGGTTATTCCACCAGATATGCGTCCATTGGTGACATTGGATGCAGGGCATGTTGCTGCATCTGATTTGAATGATTTATACCGTCGTGTGATTATCCGTAATAATCGTCTGAAAAGATTTATGGAAATGCACGCGCCAGAAATCATTGTTCGCAACGAAAAACGTATGTTGCAGGAAGCAGTTGATTCATTGTTTGATAATGGACACAAAGCACGCCCAATGGTTTCCCAGAATCGTCGTCCATTGAAATCATTATCTGATTCTTTGCGTGGTAAAACTGGGCGTTTCCGTATGAATATGTTGGGTAAACGTGTTGATTATTCAGGACGTAGTGTTATTACACCGGGCCCATCACTTCGTATGCACCAGGTTGGTTTGCCGAAAACGATGGCTTTGGAATTGTTCAAACCATTTGTGTATGCTAAATTGTTAGCGGGCGATCACGCAAATACATTAAAGACTGCACGCAAAATGGTTGAAAATGGCGAAAGTGTCGTTTGGGACATTTTGGAAAAAGTTATTTATCAACATCCAGTATTGTTGAATCGTGCGCCATCTTTGCACAGATTGTCTTTGATTGCGTTTGAACCGGTTTTGATAGAAGGCAAAGCAATTCGTTTGCACCCATTGGTCTGCAAAGGATTCAATGCTGACTTTGACGGTGACCAGATGTCTGTTCATGTTCCAATTTCTTTGGAAGCACAATTGGAAGCACGCACATTGATGTTATCAACAAATAACGTGTTGTCACCTGCGAATGGTGAACCAATGACTGTGCCATCACAAGATATGGTTTTGGGTATTTATTACATATCTTTGATTAACGGTGAACACGATGAAAAGAAATCACCTCGTTTTTCAGGTATGGACGAAGTGCAATTGGCTTTGCATAACAAAACTATCACTTTGCATACACCGATTTATGCGCGTGTCAATGGTAAAACCTATGCCACAACGGCAGGTCGTATGATTTTGGGTGAATTATTGCCTAAATCTGACAAGATGCCATTTGATTTGGTTAACAAAGTTATGCCAGTGAAAGAAATCAAAAAATTGTTGGCGACTACATATGAAAATTGTGGCGACAAAGCAATGATTTTATTGGCTGACGCGTTGAAAGATACTGGTTTTGAACAGGCTGTGCGCAGCGGTATTTCAATCGGATTTGATGATATTGTTGTTCCATCTGACAAAGATGCAATGATTGAAAAATCTGAAAAAGCGGCGGCTGAAATTGAAAATCAATATCAAAACGGTTTGCTGTCCAGTGGTGAACGTCATAATAAATTGATTGATTTGTGGCAACACACAACAGAAGAATTGGGTGACAAAGCGTATGCTTCGTTGGGTAATACCACGGGTGATAATTGGAATTCAATTCATATGATGGCTTTGTCTGGCGCGCGTGGTTCAAAAGGTCAGATTCAGCAGTTGGCAGGTATGCGTGGTATGATGCAGAAACCAGACGGTTCGATTATTGAAGTTCCTATTATTTCGAACTTTAAAGAAGGTCTGACGATGTCTGAATACTTTACATCAACCCACGGTGCGCGCAAAGGTATGTCTGATACGGCGTTGAAAACTGCATCTGCGGGTTATTTGACACGTCGTTTGGTCAATTTGGCGTTAAATACAGTTATCACAGAACACGATTGTGGAACACACGAATTTATTACCGCGAAACCTGTTTACCAGGGTTCAACATTGACGGTTGCGCTGGGTGATGTTGTGTTGGGTCGTACTGCGGCACATGATGTTATCCATCCTTTGACCAAAGAAGTCATTGTGAAAGCGGGCGATTTGATTACTAAATCTGCTGCGAAACAAATCAATGAATCTGGATTACCATCTGTCGATGTGCGCAGTGTTCTGACGTGTTGCAGTGATGGTTTGTGTGCAAAATGTTATGGTATGGATTTGTCGAGAAATGCATTGGTCCACGTTGGCGAAGCCGTTGGTTTGGTCGCAGGACAATCAATTGGTGAACCTGGAACCCAGTTAACTTTGCGTACCTTCCATATTGGTGGTATTGCCGAAGGTGGTTCTGAATCTCACTTTATCGAAATGCCTGTCGCAGGAACTATTAAACTGGACAATGTGAACACAATCACAAATTCTGCGGGTCGTGTCGTGGTGTTATCACGTACTGGCAAAATCGCAGTTGTTGACAAAGAAGGTAAAGAATTATTCAGTTGCGCGTTGCCATACGCGTCTATGTTGGTTGTCAACGAAGGCGACAAAGTCGAAAAAGGCCAAAAAGTCGCAGAATGGGATCCGTATTCCAATACGATTATTGCTGAAAAAGACGGCATTGTTTCATTCAATGATTTGATTGAAAACGTATCGTACCAGGAAGAAGTTGATGCAATGACTGGTATTGTTTCTCGCAGAGTTATCAACTGGAAAACAAATACCAAAAAGGCATTAAGCCCATCTATCCGTTTGGTTGATGAATCCGGTAATATCATTTCTTTGGGTGGCAAAAAAGTCGCAGAATATTTATTGCCGACATATTCGACATTAAATGTATCAAATGGTGACCAGATACACGCAGGAGATATTTTGGCGCGTATCCCAGTTCAAACCAAAAAGACCAGCGATATTACTGGTGGTCTGCCACGCGTAGAAGAATTGTTGGAAATTCGTCGTCCTGCCAATCCTGCATTGTTGGCGGAAATTGACGGAACTGTTGACTTGGAAGATGCGAAATCTAAAATCATCATCCGCATTGAACCAAATGACGGAACTGCGCCGGTTGAATATGCTGTACCAAAGGGAACTAATTTATTGGTTCGCAGTGGCGACGTTGTTCACAAGGCTGACAAATTGGTCGATGGTGACCCAGTACCACAAGATATCTTGCGTATTTTGGGCCAGAAAGCATTGGCACAATTTATGGTTGAACAGGTGCAACAAGTTTATCGCTTGCAGGGCGTGTCAATCAATGACAAACACATTGAAATTTTGATACGTGAAATGACGCGTCGTGTTGAAATCAGCAATCCTGGGGATACCAGTTTCATCAGTGGTTCTGTGGTTGACCGTGTTGATTTCGAAGAAGAAAATGCACGTGTTGCAAAAGATGGTGGCAAAGTCGCAGAGGCCTCGCAGGTTCTGGTTGGTTTGACTCGTGCATCATTAACATCGCGTTCATTTATATCAAACGCAGCGTTCCAACAGACAACCAAAGTTTTGGTTGATGCCGCGATAAGTGGTTCAACAGATAAATTGGTTGGTGTCAACGAAAACCTGAGTGTTGGTCGTTTGATACCGGTTGGTACAGGTGCCTATGTCCGTCGCGTTCGTGAAATTGCTAAACAAGAAGAACAGGCTGAAAAATTGGCACGCGAAGGCGGTGAACAGCAACAATTACTGAACCTTTAATCGAAATATGCCTGGCAATCGGTTTGTGTCAGGCATATTTTTCGCTTGCAAAAGGGTAATAATTGACTAGAATTAACAACTGTTAAATAAAAGGATTGTAAAATGGCAGTTCCAAGAAGTAAAACAAGCAAGGCACGTTCTGCACAACGTCGTTCCCACGACGCATTGTCCGTGATGCCTGTTGGGGTTTGCAAAAAATGTGGTGAAAAGAAACGCCCACATCATGTTTGCCCTGCGTGTGGATCTAAATAATATAAAACTTAGGGAATCAAAGGGCAGGGGTGTTTTATCCTGATGCCCTTTTTTATTATAAAATGTCACAGGAAAAACGTGTTATTTCAATAGATGCAATGGGCGGCGATCACGCACCAGGGGCTGTGTTCGGTGGAATAAACCAATATCTGTACCAATACGGCGAAGATTCGATATTTTTCCGTATATTTGGCAAAGAAAAATTATTAAGGTCTTTGTTGAAAAAATTCCCACGTGTCGCGCGTAATTGTGAAATAATAAATGCTGATGATGTTATTTCGGGAACTGACAAAGTGCGCGATGTTATTCGCCACGCCCAGAATACATCGATGTATATGGCGATTATGGATGTTCGTAATGGGAATTCGTCTGCGGTTGTATCTGCAGGAAATACCGGGGTTTTGATGGCGCTTTCCAAATTGGCATTAAAGACTGTTGATGGAATATCTCGTCCTGCAATTACAACGATGTTACCGTCTGGAAACGGGGATAGTCGTGTGGTTGGATTGGATTTGGGTGCAAATGTTCAATGTGACGAAGAAATTTTGTTTGATTTCTCAATTTTAGGCAGTGTTTATGCCGAAATAATCGGCGGTATGGAACGCCCGCGTGTTGGGATTTTGAACATAGGCGAAGAAGAAACCAAAGGCAGTGAAACCCTGCAACGATTAAACAAAGTTTTAATGGAACATCTGTCTGAATTGCCATATGAATATATCGGTTTTGTAGAGGGCAGTGATGTTTCTGCTGGTAATGTCCAGGTTGTCGTCACAGACGGCTTTACAGGCAATGTTATGTTAAAGACGGTTGAAGGTACCGCCAAAATGATTTCTCGCATTGTAAAGGCAAATTACAAGCGTTCGCTTTTGGCAATATTGGGAACTTTCTTTTTGATACATTTGTTCAAGCGGTTAAAGCATAAAATTGATCCACGTTCGTATGCGGGGGCGGTATTTTTGGGGCTTAATGGGTTTTCAATAAAAACACATGGGAATTCTGATGCGTTGGCGTGGACACACGCGTTGGAATATGCGGCAAATTTATCAAAATCTGATTTTTACGGCAAAATTCGCGAACGCACAACGGCCCTGGCATCAATAAAACACGAATTGAAAAATCCTGAATCCGAAGAATAATTCGTCTGTATTTCATTTTATGTGCTTTTTCACAAATATGCAGTATGAATAGTGAAAAAAAATACCCAATCTTTTGAAATAAGATTGGGTAAAATTTATGCAAACTTATACTTAAAAATTTACAGGGTATTTTCTGATTCTTGAAATTTGCGTAATTCTTGCAATTTTTTGAAATATGCTTGGTTTGCACGATTATATTTGCAATCTGTGTTTTTGCACGCATCTGTATCGGAATAGTTATCACATTTTTGCGTTGAACGCAGATAAGAAACCAAACACGGTTGACCAGGTTGATGCGGTTTTGCGCGTCTAAGAATGTGAATTTCTGTAATCGCTGCCTCTGAACACGCCAGGTCTTCACGAAGTGTGAATTCTTTGTCGTCAGTGGGTTCTGCGGCTAAACGGGCAAAAAAATTCCGTACATTTAATTCGTTTTCTGTCATTTTTTTACTCCTTTGAGTTTTATTTTTCTGATGAAATTATAGTACACAAATATGTATTTGTCAAGAGTAAAAAGAAATTTATTTTATTGGTATATGCTGGTTTATACAGAAAAAAACCGCCGGTTTGGCGGTTTTTTGTTATTCTGTGGCTTCCTGCATGCATTTGACAGGCAACCCAGTGTTTGTTGAAACTTCGTAATCTATCCATCCATCTGGACAGTGACAGGTTGTTTCCTGACCACCCGAAGATTCTAATGGGATATTGCTGCCCAGCGATGTGCCAGTGCTACTGTATTTAGCGGCCACACCACACGGTTCACAGGTCACGGAACCTTCACCCGTGTCTGTCAGGTAATAATTCGCTGCACAAGTCTTTAACATGCTGGCCACCCAATCACGCATTGCACGCAAAGTAAGTTTGGCAGGATTAGACGGTTTTTGTCCGCCAACCGACATACAGGTTGCAATTTCTGCACGGCACGCATTAACAGCCGTCTGGGATGCAGTCGTGCTGGTGTTCAATTCGTCATACCCGTTTGTTGACAAGCAGGACGATACATCGCTACGGCATCCTTCGGCGTAATCGGCCAAGATTGAATCTTGTTGTAATTTAATTTTGGTCAAAGCCGATGCCAAATACTGACGAATTACTTCGTTTGATGGTAAATAATTTTTGTTATTTGCACGCTTCTGATTATATGTGTAATCTTGGCACTGTTTCATAACTGATGAACACATACCGTGTGTTTTATCATCAGAATCGATATATCCGACTTTTTGCAAGATATATGTTGCCATATCGTCAGTTGCCTCTGATTTCTTATAATCTTTTGCCCATTTGTCTAATGCGACATTGATATAATTACCCAGGTTTTCATCACGACCGCCACCCCAGGCGTTCAAAGTTCCATCACCTGGCACCGCAGATACACCGGATTCGTTATAATTCCAGGTTCCGTACAATTCATACATACCCTTACTGGTCCAGGTGCTCAAAGTGTCTTCTCTTATATTTTCTGTATTCGCAACATTTCCACCAGAAATACCCGGTGTTCCGCCTTTTACCACTTCACCACTGGCTAAATATTTACCGGTTGGATCCAAGCATAATTCATAATCAGAACCACAGACATATTCATCCTGCATACAGGCGTCAATTGCCGCCACGCAACCGCGCAAATCATAAGAATTCTTATTCTGCATCAACAGTAAACGTGCCTGTTGCAGAATAGTTGTCGCGTTCGTCACATTGCTTTTCATTTCAGCGTTTGCTTCGTTCAGACTGCGTTCATAAACTATGCACTGTTTATCAATTTCCAAATCATATGAATTAGTAATCAAATTTGCATCAATTCCCTGGGCAGTGCAAGAATTCAACAC
>Ga0310690_10011907_pt1 | contig 10712 bp, 7 predicted proteins | sample AusTroGonzalo_MG_2_FD_207661 | JGI IMG/M metagenome (GOLD analysis project Ga0310690, IMG submission 207661) | Bovine rumen microbial communities from tropical cattle in Woodstock, Queensland, Australia - Gonzalo_04 (v2) (version 2) | ecosystem: Host-associated > Mammals > Digestive system >...
CTATTATGATATGAGCATCGGCGCGATTCAAACCTTTGAATATGTCAATAACGCGGACAACGAGCGACTGGGACATGTATCCATCATGCAGTACGATTACATGCCCAATGAGATGGTTTCCTCTGCGCTGTTTGAATCCCCTGTCTATGCGGCTACAGCCTTTGGCATTCCGGAGGATTATGTTCTTCAGCATATATCAGCGATGACGGGAAATCTGAATACTTCCGTAACGGTTTCGGTTTATCTGCTGCGGGAAGACGCGCAGTCTCCCACCGACGGGATCCTTCTGGAAAGCATGACGGAAACCTTTGAATACGCAGGCTATCATCGGATCACCCTGCCGGAGAACCTGCTTCTGCGCAAGGGTTCCATGATCGGCATTACCGTGCTTCAGCGGGTGCCCACGGCAGACGGGGTCCGATACGCGCTGACGGAAACCTCCAGCCTGGGCGAGAAAGCCCCCGAAGTGTATGCGGAGCGGCACGCGGAAGAAGGAAAAACGCTGAGGCGCTACTGCGTCGGCATCGTCAATCCCGGTGAAAGCTTTGTCAGTTTTGAGGAAGGCCGCTGGATAGACTGGCGGGATATTCTCGATACCATTGCCGGCAACGGGGACTGTGCGTACATTGCCTATGACAATCTGCCGATCAAAGCCTACGCCTATCTGCCTTCGGAAATCGAGGAAGCCCATGATCTGGATCAATGGACGTCGACCGCCGGAGGCAGCGCGGCCATCTGCCCGGACTGCGGCTACGTGCTTACAGAAGCCGGCCGCTGACGGATCGGATGACGAACATGAACCCGGGAGGACGCATTCCAGAAGGGAAAACGAAAAGCCTATGTGCTGATCGGGTTAATCTTCCTGGAATTTATAAATCATGATAAACGGTAGGGAAGTTTAGAAAAGATCAACAGCCACGGAGAACGCTCCGGGAGCCGGCGATTACCAGCCGCGTGCAGTTCATGCCGGCGATATTCCGGTGAGAAATCTCGTGGCTGATTTTTCGGAGTATTTCCATTTCATCCGGCTGGAAGGCAGCTCCCAGCGTCCGGAAATCAATCTCCGTACGATCATCATAGATCCGGACAAAGATATCGGCATAATCTTTTCTGCTTTTCTGTTCCAGCACGTAGAGCAACAGCTCCTCCACAGCCACGGCGCACACGGCGGCGCGACGGGACTCCATTCCATACTGTGTACACAGATCCTGCAATTCCTGTCCGAATCCCGCAATTTTCTCCCGGTTCAGATCAATGGAGGCGTTCAGGGTTCGGATTGCTTCCTGTTCCTGCGGAATCAGCAGGATACCCTTCCATTTTCCACCGGAGCGACGGGCCACCTCAAGGTTGCCCATGACGGTGAAAACCAACAGACCCAGCGACAGCATGGGATGAGACCACCACAAAGCGTCTCCGCCCAGACGGGAGATGCCCATAAAAAGCAGCGTCGTAATGATCCCGGCCACAAACAGAGCCCGTTTAACGCTTTGAATATTCAGGATTTTCAGATAGTTCCTGAACAGCATATAGCTTCCCCGGAACAGGTAGGTCAGGGAATAGATGAACAGGATTCTTTCGGTTGACCGGATATGCGTCTCATCCTGGATGCCGCAAAATGAAATCAGGGATCTGTCGATGATATTGCTGAGGATGAACCAGAGAGCAGCCAGCAGGAACTGGATGATCATGGTATACTTCAACAATCTTTCGGCGGAACGGTAATCCGACTGCTCATGCAGCAGCGCAATCAGCGGCATGGACGCACCAATCAGCGTTCCCTGGATCATTGAATCCACGGAGGCTGTGAGGATGCACAGGGAGAATGCGACCACAGCGTCCACGCTCTGGGTTGTCGCGACGATGCTGAAGGTCCAAAAAAAACGGAAAGCCATCGAGGCGACGGACATTCCTTCCGAATTTCCCCTCATGACGATCGATTTGATTTGGTCGGGCAGATTCCGGATACAGAAGCGCTTTCTGGCCCACCGGGTTCGCGGCGTGTGGAGGAGATTCCCGGCGATGGCAAACAGCGTACCGGCAATGCTGGCTCCCACCCGGGCTAAAGCGGCGCCACGTATGCCGATTTGAAAAACATCCAGAAAGAGATAATTCATGACGATATGCATGATTCCCACAATCAGCACGGAGATCAGAGCGAAGCCCGGTTTCCCCATGGGGATCAGCAGCTCTGTCATCGTCAGGAAGATGATCATCGATGGCGCTGTAAAGATCACGTTCCGAAAATAAGCATGAAAATTGTCATACAGCACCTGCGTTCTGCAAAGCAGATGGCAAAGCGGATCAAAGAAGATGAAACAGAGCCCCATCAACAGGAATCCGCAGAAGAAGGCCAGCCAAACCGCCAGCCGAAAATCCTCCACGGCCTGCTCTTCATTTCCTTCATTCAGAGACAGGGTATATTTGGAGACGCTGCCGCTGCCAATAAAGTAGTAGATTGCGGTGATGAGCAGGAGAAAGGGAGAAGCCAGGCTGGCGGAGGCCATGGCCTGAGCGCCCAATATCCGTGCGAGGAAGAGGCTCTCCACAATCTGTTCTGCGGGACCCAATGCCATGATGGCCAGCGTAGGAAGCAGGAATTGAATGAATTTGCGCCGCAGGACAAGGTTCGGTGCTGTTCGTTCCATGATGAATTCCTCCATGACTGAGCGAGTTTGATCGTGCCTTGCACGTTATTCCGGTATCTCGACCGCCAGCCGTCCTTCCTTGGCTGCAAAGTCGCGGTCGCAGGGAATGAGATCAGAATGTGAATGCCGGCATGGACTTCTACACCGGTATCAGTTTTTCACAATCTCATGATATGTCACCAACAACACATTCCCCATTTCCTTTGCTTTCTCGATACATCTCTCGGAAAAGCCAGACTTGGAGAACAGGAAGAAATGCTTATTCTTATAAGAGAAAATGTTGCTTCGTTCAATCAGCGTTTCGAGCACACCCTGGTCAACCTTTTCGTTTGTCCACTTACACTCGCCAAAGAGAGCGGTGTCCTTGTCCTGTTCGCCCATGATATCGATTTCGGCCTGACGCTTATGGAAGGGATCGTTCCCCCACCAGCGTCCCAGGGATGTGAACGCTACAGGGGACTTGCCGTTCAGCAACAGTTTCCAAAGGTATTGTTTGCATATTTCTTCAAATACCTTTCCCATATAATCGGACAGGTGCGGCGCTATACGCTGATACACGAGATCTTTCGCACCACGGGCAATCAGAGAAGCGTTTTCAGGTACAAATCGATACCAGAAGCGGAACATGTTATCGTCAATTGAATAGATCGCTTTTTTTGATGCTTTCTCTCCGTATGGCATCTCTTTTTGCACAATGCCCAGCGCGATCAGATTTTTCAGGTAGATGGAACAGACGTTGGTATCCTCGCCGACCTTGCTGGAGATTTCCGACATACGGGATGCGCCAGTAGCGATTGCAGTGATAATCGCTGTATAGATGGCCGGCTCGCGAACCTCCTGTTTCAGCAGGTTCATCGGCTCCTCATAGAGAGAGGAAGTGGCGTCCAGAAATGTACTTTTGATGTTTTCCTCTATGCTGAGTCTGTCGTTGATCTGCAACAGGTATTGCGGCGTGCCGCCCATGATGCCGTAAGCAAGGGCTTTATCCTCGACAGAAAAGTTTAAGAAATAGCTGCAAACTTCTGAAAAATCGAAAGGCAACAACTTTATCTGCGCAGTTCTTCTGCCGTACAAAGGGGCTTTATAGGCCAGGACATGATCCTCCATATAGGACATGGACGAGCCGCAGAGAATCAGCATCAGCTTGGACTGATCCCTGTATTTATCGATCAACAGCTGCAAGGTAGAAGCAAGGCTCTTGGAAGCGCGGGCTACATAGGGATATTCGTCGATGGCCAGGATCAGGCGTTGCTTCTCAGACAGCCTGAACACCATCTCAAGAGCTGCCTGAAAAGAAGCGAAAGAAGTAGCGGCTTCAAAACCGCTGGCGTATTCGATGATATTTTTGCTGAAGTTTTCCAGATTCTGCCTGGCGTTGCTCTCGACGCCCATGAAATAGATTGACGGCTTGCCATCGATAAAATGATTGATCAGTGCGGTTTTTCCCACACGGCGGCGACCATAGAGAACAATAAATTCAAACTTGCCGGAATCATATAATTTGTTCAGGGATGCGATTTCCCGGGATCTTCCGATGAACATGCAAAACACCTCCAGTTAAGGATACCTATAATATACCAAGCGAATGAAAAATAGTCAAGTACGATTTGGCAAATCGTATTTGACTATTTTTCATTTTTTATATATTGAGGGAACGCTGCTTTATTCATATCAGCAACATAGTCTTCAGCTTTACATGTTTATTTTCCTAGCTGGCTACATTTATCCTTCTTTCTCCTCATCACTTGACAAGAATGATGAGAATGATTACAGGAAGCTTATCTCTGTTTCTTTTCTCTGTATTCTCCCGGTGTCATCCCTGTTATTTCCTTGAACACCTTCGAGAAATGCGCCTGGCTGGAAAAGCCCAGATAGATGGCGATAGAGGAGATGGGTTTTTCTGTATAGCGGAGGAGGCGTTTGGCTTCCTCTGCTTTTTCATTACGGATATAGGCGGCCAGGGGGATTCCGGCTTCCTTCGTAAAGCGGCGCGAGAGATGCTGACGGCTCATAAACAGATGGGCGGCAATCTGGTCGGTCGTGATCGTTTCGGAGAGATGGCGCTGAATATACAGCGCAACATTCCGGACAAGATCCGTTGCATAATGGCCGTGACGAATTGCCTGCACCTGCTGCGTATAATACAGAACCATATCGAAGTTGAGCTTTGTGATCTGATGAATATCCTTCATCATTTCACATTGCTGAATATAGGCGTCGCTGGATTTCAGCGCGTCTTCCACGTCCATGCCGCCCCGGATGGCGGATCTGCTGGCCTCGGTAACGGTAACGATAAAGGTATTTTTGGCCTGGCGAAGCTGCTCCCGGGCCATGTTTCCCGGGATCACGGCAGGCGCCTCCTGGGCGAATGCTTCCAAGGCGGCTACATCCCCCTTGCGAATGATGTTCATGACCATCTGCTCAATCGCCAGGGTATTATGAAGCGTCGCGGGGTCAGGCTCAGTTTGCGCGAACCGCTGTTCGGAACGGCTTTGTTCCAGGCCGAAGCGGTCTTCGCCCCCTTCGATCAGATCGTTCAGCCATAGCTTTTCCCCGTTGACGACAAAATTGAGGAAGCACAGCATCTGCGCGAGGCTTTCCAGAGGCAACCGGGTGATTTGCTTCATGCTGGAAATGAACTCCGTCAGATCGTCCGGCGGTACATCCAGCTCAAACGCGATTTCGCGCAGCTCCTGATCCTGCGGCGGAGCCTGCCGGCAGGGCCCGATGACAATCCGGCGCTTCCCGCTGCTGACGACACCGTACACGTAGAACCGTTTTGAAATGAAAAACCCCACATGTCGATCAATGGCCGTGATTTCAGGCCGGACCAGCTGGATCGGATCCCGGGGAAGCGGCGTCATGCTGATATCATAGAGCATCGTTTCTCCATTGTAGAGGCGGACCGGAATGCCGGACAGATTACCCACCATGGCGCACACATAGGTCAGATCGTCTATCTTTACACTATAAACCTCTCTCGTCTATCAAGTTGAGACAATTATAAACGATACGCGACAAATATGCAATACGAAACCTTCGATATGCGATATAATTCAATCATGGGTTTTGTCTGAAAGCACACGACAAGGAGGATTCTTTGATGAAAAAAGAGACAAATCTGTAATGCTGAAATCCTGAAAATCTGATACAATGAACTCAGTGAACCGAACCCTCTGATCCGACCACGAAAGGAGCTGTCTGCCATGAGTATCTACAACATTATCGCGGTCGCGATGGTCGGAATCATGACGGGCGTGTTCAATTCCCTGCTGGCCGGGAACGGATATATCGCACCTATTACAGCGGGAAACATTTCTGAGGCTGCTTCCACGCTTGCCACCAACGGCTGGACGGCACAGGTTGCCCTGGAGAGCCTGAAACCCGCGGCGGACGGCGTGCTGACCGTTGCCATGCAGCAGCCCGCCGGCGTGAACTGGGTGATCTCCTTTGCCTTTGTCGGACTGGAAGTCTTTACAGGCATTATTCTCGTAACCATCCTGAAATTCCTCAATGTGGAAAAGAACATCGCGAAAGAACAGGCCGAAATAAAAGCACGGCACCAAAAAGCGGAAGCTTAATTCAGGAGAAAGATATGTTTGAATACGAAAGAGAGCATAATGAGATGCTGCGGCGCTACGGCGCGGAATGCGCGGTTCTGCTGAAATCCGACGGTACGTTTCCGCTGGACGGCCCCTGCGATCTGGCGCTCTACGGCAGTGGAGCGCGACAGACTGTGAAAGGCGGCACGGGATCAGGCGAGGTCAATTCCCGCACCTTTGTTACAGCTGAAGAAGGGCTCGAGGCAGCCGGATTCCAGATTATCAGCAAAGCCTGGATGGATCAATATGAGACAATCTGGCAGGATGCAAAAAAGAATTTTATCCGTGAATTGAAGCGCTTGGCGCTGAAACGCGGAACACTGGCCATCCTGAACAGTATGGGCGCCGTGATGCCGGAACCTGAATATGATCTACCATTGTCGGAATCGGGCGATACGGCCATCTATGTTCTGGCGCGAATTTCCGGCGAGGGCTCAGACCGAAAACCGATACCCGGTGATATCCTGCTGACCGAAACGGAGAAGCGCGATATTCTTGCCCTCCATCGGAAGTTCAGAAAATTCCTGCTGGTGCTGAATGTCGGCGGGGTGATCGATCTTTCCCCGGTTCTGGAAGTCAGGAACATTCTGCTGCTCAGCCAACTGGGCGGGGAAACAGGCCATATCCTTACGGATCTTGTGCTGGGAAAGTGTACGCCTTCCGGAAAGCTGGCCACAACCTGGATGGCCTGGAAAGATCATCCGGCGGTTGGCGGTTTTGGAGAACGGTACGATACGGCCTATACGGAAGGTGTCTATGTCGGTTATCGCTATTTTGACAGCGTTGGGATCAGGCCGATGTTTCCCTTTGGCTATGGATTGAGCTATACCAGATTTGAACTTGGCGCGGCGAAGGTTTCTGAGGAGGGGGGCAGGATCACCCTCAGCGTTCCGGTGAAAAACGCGGGAAATCGCCAGGGAAAAGAGGTTGTGCAGCTTTATGTTTCGCAGCCCAGGGGAAAGCTGGACAAACCATATCAGGTTCTGGCGGCGTTCGAAAAAACAAAGGAGCTGAAACCGGGGGAGGACCAGACAACGACGCTGTCTTTCGATCTGCGCGACCTGGCCTCCTACGATACGGAACGCGCAGCGTGGATTCTTGAATCAGGAGATTTTATCCTGCGGCTGGGCACCTCCAGCCGGGATACACAGGCGGTGGCTGTTCTCCGGTTAGACGATGAAGCCGTTCTCCGGCAGGTCAGGAACTGCCTTGGCCGGCCAGAGCTTACGGACTGGAAACCTGAACGGCTTCCGGAAGAAGAAATCGGATCGCTTCCTGTTATTGCGATCAGTGCTGCTCTATTTGAAACGAGCACAGTCAACTATACGCTCATAAATGAGGCCGATCCAGTGATCGAAACGCTGAGCGACGAAGAACTCTGCCTGATGAACATTGGCGCTTTCAAGCGGAAAGCTTCCAACAGCGTCATCGGTGCGGCCGGGGAGTCCGTCGCCGGATCCGCGGGAGAGACCGTAAACTGCCTGAAGGAAAAAGGCATACCGGCGCTTATCATGGCGGACGGACCTGCCGGATTGCGCCTGAACCGGCAGTACTTCCGTGACGAAACCGGCGTACACGGCATTGGCAGCGATCTGCCTGAAAGCATGATGGAACTGATGCCGTCCCCCGCGGTATTTTTCATGGGACTCATAGAAAAGAAGAAAAAAAACAGGGGGGAAATCCTGGAGCAGAACTGCAGCGCGATCCCGATCGGCACCGCGCTGGCTCAGAGCTGGAACCTGTGTTTTGCCGAACAGTGCGGCGACATGGTCGGAGATGAGATGGAACGTTTCGGCGTGCATCTCTGGCTGGCTCCGGCGCTCAATATTCATCGGGATATCCGCTGCGGCCGGAATTATGAGTATTATTCCGAGGATCCGCTGATCTCCGGGCGTTTCGCGGCGGCCATTACCCGCGGCGTTCAGAAGCATCCGGGCCGCGGAACCACGATTAAACATTTTGCCGCAAACAACCAGGAGACAAACCGATACGGCAACAACAGCCTTGTCAGCGAACGGGCGATGCGCGAAATCTATTTGCGGGGGTTTGAGATCGCGGTGAAGGAAAGCCAGCCTTACGCGCTGATGACATCCTATAACCTGCTGAACGGCGTCCACACCTCCGAACGGCGCGATCTGGTCGAAGACGTCCTGCGGGGTGAGTTCGGATTCCGGGGAATTGTAATGACCGACTGGCTTGTTGCCGCCCTGAATTCGGGAAAAAAGAAGTATCCCGTACCGAACGCCGCGAAGATCGCGGCGGCCGGAGGCGATCTGGTCATGCCGGGCGGACCGGCTGATCTGAATGCGATGCTGGCAGGGATAAAAGACGGAACGGTGTCCCGCAGGCAATTGATTGTGAACGGTACGCGGGTATACAGAATGGCAAAGGGACTGGCAGAGAAAGCGGAGGGAGCACGATGAAGGCGATCAACCTGCGGACAGAATACCTTGTCAATCCTGTCGGTATTGATCTACAGCATCCCCGCCTGATGTGGGTATGCGAAGAAGGCGTAAAGCAGACCGCCTATCAGATCGTTACGGAAAAATGTGACAGCGGAAAAGTCAGCGGTTCTTCCATGCATATCGACGCTTACTGGGGCAGTCGCAGGCGCTGGGAAGCACTGCCGGAAAAGGCCAGCCAAATGGATCACTTTACCGATTGGGATAAGGTGGTTCCCATCGATCACGGCTACGACGAATCCAAGCCCGAAAGCGAACTGACCCTTGCGGATCTTCAAGGCGCAGCGAAATTCCGGGGCGGTGAATGCCTGAGCGAAACTATGGAAAAGGGCGACTGGCAGGGCAAGCAGACCTTCCGTTGCGCTTTCGGTCATCCCTTTGAGGCCAGCCCGAGTCTCGTGCTGGAGGGAGGCCACTGGTGCCCGGAGTGCGAGCGCCGCAGCTGGAATTACGGAGCACGCGCCAAGGTCGATCCCTTCTTTGCCCAGGTCTGGAACCCACTGCATGATCCAGATGAAACGCGGGAATACGCCAAAGAAGTTTCTGAATTAGATGTATAAGTAAAATGTGAAAAGACATGATTTTGAATAGCTTAGCGCCGAAATCGACAGTCGAATTCGGCGCTTTTCTGTGATCTGATTGACAGGATGCATTTCGTGTGACATAATATCCATTGCCTTTGCCGACAGGACAGGAGGCGAGAATGGCCAGAAGAGGGATGGGACGCCATGAACAGGGAAGAAGCGACACACTACAGCAAATGCCTGGACCGAGAAATGCATATCATGATCTACGGGCAGGAAGGGATTCCTTTTCTTTGCTTTCCCACGCAGGATTCCATGTGTCACAACTATGAGGACTTTGGCATGATCCATCACCTGACGGATTTCATTGAGGAGAACAGGATTCAGCTTTTTGTCGTGGACACGGTGGACAGGGAAAGCTGGTCTCCCAAAGGATGGGACAATGAATTCCGCGCGGCCCGCCAGGAACAGTATTTTCACTATATCACGGACGAAGTGATTCCCTTCATCCAATCCCGCAATCCACAGACGCCGGCAGTCACGGGGTTTTCCATGGGGGCGGATCACGCGGTGATCACCTTTTTACGCCGACCGGATCTGTTCAGGGGTGTGATTGCCCTGTCAGGAGTTTATGACGCGGATTATTTCTTCGACGGCTGGATGAATCCGACGCTGTACGACAATTCTCCGGAACGCTTTCTTCCCAACATGCCGGCGGATCATCCCTGGATCCGGATGTATAACGAGCGGAAAATCATCCTGTGCTGCGGCCAGGGCGCCTGGGAAGAGGACGGCGTCCGTACGCTGCGGAACCTTGAACGGATCTTCCGGGAAAAGGGGATCGACGCGTGGTGTGATTTCTGGGGCTATGACGTGAACCATGACTGGCCCTGGTGGTTTAAGCAGATGCGGTATTTTCTGCCCTTTATGATAAACGAGCAGTAACGATTCAGACACCATCCAGCGGGCTATGACTGAATCGTAATAACGAGTAAAGGATCTGAAAGCCATGAACTTTGTTTTTGTCTCACCTCATTTTCCGCATACGTACTGGCAGTTCTGCGACCGGCTGCGCAGAAACGGGATCAATGTCCTGGGGATCGGCGACGCGCCGTATGACAGCCTGGAGGCGCCGCTGAAAGCCGCGCTGACGGAATACTATCGGGTGGACAGCCTGGAGGATTACGATCAGGTATATCGAGCAGTTGCGTTCTTCGCCTTTAAGTATGGCAGGATCGACTGGCTGGAATCCATGAACGAATACTGGCTGGAGCAGGATGCCCGGCTGCGGACGGATTTCAATATTACCACCGGGATCCGGTCTGACCGGATCAGCTTCATAAAGGAAAAACGCCTGATGAAACAGCTGTATCTGGAGGCAGGAATTCCGACGGCCCGGCAGCATGTGGTATCAGACCGGGAAGCGGGGAGGGCCTTTGTCCAGGAAGTCGGGTATCCGGTGATCGTCAAGCCGGACGT
>Ga0310690_10011908_pt1 | contig 10711 bp, 10 predicted proteins | sample AusTroGonzalo_MG_2_FD_207661 | JGI IMG/M metagenome (GOLD analysis project Ga0310690, IMG submission 207661) | Bovine rumen microbial communities from tropical cattle in Woodstock, Queensland, Australia - Gonzalo_04 (v2) (version 2) | ecosystem: Host-associated > Mammals > Digestive system >...
TTTCGGGGCATCCAATATGCGGAAGTTCTCCAGTATGATGTGGGTTTCCCTGAAACCGGAAGAGGGGACAAGCGTGGACGTGACGGTCATTACAGACCGGAAAAACACGTTTAAAGATAAAGTTGTGAGTTCCGAAAAAGCGAAGATCCCTGGACAGCCCTTTGCGACAAGGGCAAAAATCAAGGCGAAGAAGTTCGTGTTCTACAAGCTGCTGCTGAACATCGACCATAAAATGCCAGCGACAACTGTGACGAACGTGGACTTCCGGGTGCGCCAAACCGGGTATTCCAAGTAGGTGATGTGAATGAAAGCAGAAGACGCGAAAAAGAAGTTGGTCGATCTTGCCAAGGGCGAGGTCGGATACCACGAGGGAGCAAACAACTGGAACAAATACGCCGAAGACCCGAGGATCGCGGAGCTGTACGGATGGAATGTCCAGAACCAGCCATGGTGCTGCACTTTTGTGAACTGGTGTTTCCTGCAGGCCTTTGGCGACATTGGAGCGCAGATGACCTACGGCGGCTCGGCAGCGTGCGCCAATCAGGCAGCGCTGTACCGCAAAGGCAATGCGTTCTATACAAGTAAGCCGGAAGCCGGGGATCAAATCTTCTTCTATTCCGGCGGCGGGATCAACCACACAGGAATCGTGGTGGAAGTGAACGGCTCCGCAATTAGAACTGTCGAGGGCAACTACTCGGACAAGGTGAGCTTGTGTTCCTACCAGATCGGAAACAGCGTGATCGCCGGGTACGGCAGACCGAACTGGAATCTACTGGTGGAAGACTGGGAGAAACCGTGGGTCGTTGTTCAGAACGGGCAGATCGTGAACAGCTCCGAGTGGAAGCAGGAAGAGGAACAGGGGAAACCTGTGACTGTGCAGTCGAAAGAAAACCACGAGTGGAAACCGCCCCTGCTGAAGTATGCGCCGGACGATTACTACGAGGCCGTGAAACTGCTACAGGCACTCCTGAATGTAAGAGGCTTTGACAGCGGAAAGGCAGACGGCTACTACGGCCCGAAGACCGTTGCCGCTGTGAACAGAGCAAAGCGATTCTATGTACTGGAGTGTGACGGAACGTGCGACGGCAATCTCTGGGGAAAACTTAGATGGGGTGATGTGAAATGAGCGACGTTGTCTTAGCTGCGTTGATCGGTGCGGTGGCGAGCATCATCGTAAACCTGATCAACAATGCCAGAGAAGGAAAGAAGCGGGCAGTAGAGGAAGCCAAAAAGGAAACACGGCTGGAAGACCGGCTGCAATCCATCGAGACGAAGCTGGATATCCACAACGGATATGCAGAGAAACTGGGCGATATCCAGATTGATATCGCGGTCATTAAGAACGACATTCAGAACTTGAAGAGAGGTGACTAACATGGAAGGCATGACAGTATGGGCGATTACCATTATCTGCTATCTGGTAGCGGAAGGCGTTAAGGCGACACAGAAGCTCAATGAGTGGATTCCCATCATCTGCGGAACGCTCGGCGGCATTCTTGGCATCGTGGCGATGTATGTCATTGCGGACTTCCCGGCGAATGACATCCTGAATGCAATAGCAATCGGAATCCTGAGCGGCTTTGCTGCCACCGGCGTACATCAGGCGCAGCACCAGTTGACCAGCAAGGAGTAAACCATGGCATACACAACGACAGGAACCATCACCGGGATGGACGTGTTCCAGCGTGCCATCACAATGATGGACGAGTTGAATGACGCAGGGAAATACCGGCACGATGATACTGTAGAGTATCAGAACAGAACGCTTGCAATCCTCAACATCCTCCAGAACGAACTGTATCCGTATTCGGATACGTTCCCGAAATGGCAGGAATGGGACTATGGAAGACGGCCTGTACTCATGCCGCTTGCGGATCTGTACAGCGCAATCGATCTGGACGACTACTGTGCCGGAACGGTCATGCCGTATGGGCTGGCAGCGCATCTGCTTCTGGACGAGAATCCCTCTGCGGCTGGCTATTTCCAGCAGCGGTACGATGAACTGAAAGCAGCACTCATGAGAGGGGCTGGGAAGCTCTCAGCATCGGAAGACATCGTGGACGTGTACGGCCCGAACGGCGGTATCCATCCGTACAACGAGTTCAGCGCATGGAGTTGAGGAAGGGGCGGTAGAGCATGGCGAAAGTGGAGCAGCCGCCCCATCCAAGCGAGCAGAAGAAAGATCGCAATATTCCGAAGCCGTACAAGACTCCGTCAGAGCTGATGAGGAAGATGCGAGAGTACTTCGCCATCTGCGAAACAGATCCTGACTGGAGAAACATCACGATGGCCTTTGCGGAGATTGCAAAGGAAGCGGAAGAAACCCAGACCTGGAACGGACTGCAGAAGAAGTATCAGGCGCTGGCTGACCAAATACTCAACAGCGCCTGCTTCCCGGACGAAGCCGGAATGAGAATCCATCTGGATCTCAGCCATGAGAGCTATCGTGCTTATCAGGAAGACTCGGACTACGAGAAAGTCTTCAACTGGGCGCAGGACATGAGAGAAAGCTGGGCGGCGCGAAGACTTGCCGCAGACCCCAGATCGGCACAGGCTTTCCTGAACATCCTGAAGCAGGCTGGGAACGGCGGCTGGGTGGATCGGAAGACTGATACGGGCGAAAGAACGCTGACGGTCAAGTGTGCCGGAGTTGGTGGAGAAGAGGCATTTCAATAATGGCAAGACCGAGAAAAAACACAGGGCCGCAGCACACAACATGGGACGCAGGAGAAGCAAATCCGAAGCAGCTTCTGTTCTACCAGGCGAGAACTCCGTTCGTGTGCTACGGCGGTGCCAAGGGCGGCGGCAAGACCCACGCTATCCGTACCAAGGCATTCGGCATGGCTCTTGTGTACCCCGGTATCCGCATCCTGATTATGCGTCAGACCTATCCGGCATTGGAAGAAAACCACATTGCACCGATGCGGAGAATGGCGGCGCAGACAGGGGCGGCAACCTACAACGGCACCACGCACATGCTGACGTTCTCCAACGGAAGCACAATTCGATTCGGCCATTGGTCCGGCGAAGACTCCGAGGACGAATATCAAGGTCAAGAGTATGACGTCCTGTTCATTGACGAGGCAACACAATTCTCGGAGCGTGCGTTCAACTATCTGGGCGGCCTTGTCCGTGGCGCAAATCCGTACCCAAAAAGGACTTACTTAACCTGTAATCCAGGTGGAATCGGCCATCGCTGGGTTCGGAGACTTTTTGTGGACAAGCAGTACAAGACCAACTGCCCGAACCCGGAAGAGAACGAAAACCCGGAAGATTACACGTTCATCTTCGCAACTGTTGACGACAATACACACATGCTGGAGCATTCTCCAAACTATCTGAGAATGCTTTCCCAGATGCCAGAAGATCTGCGAAGAGCTTACCGATACGGCGACTGGGATGCGATAGGCGGCGGTTACTTTAAAGAGTTCCAGTTTGCCACGCATATGCAGAAGCCTTTCCGAATCCCTGACCATTGGCCGAGATACCGCAGCTTCGACTACGGCCTTGATATGTTTGCCTGCATCTGGTGGGCGGTGGATACCGATGGCAGAGCATGGGCTTACAGGGAAGTGGAAGAGAAAGGGCTGATCGCGAAGAAAGCGGCAATGCTCTGTCTGGAGAACAGCCCTACCCACGAGAACATCGCAGCAACTTATGCACCATGGGATATGTGGGCACGGTCGAAAGAATCCGGCAAGACAATGGCTGAGATCTTCCTAATGAACGGAGTCAGCATCGTTCAGGCACCGAGAGATCGAGTTCAGGGGCACATGGCCGTGAAGCACATGATGTCGCAGATGCCGCTGAGAGATCCGTATGTGATTGATCTGTTTCCGAAAGGAAAGGCACCGTCAACGCTGCCGGGGCTGATGCTGTTTTCGGATCTAACGAAAGTGGCCGAGGATCTGCGAGACATCCAGACGGATGAGAAGAATGTAAACGACTGTGCGAAACAGCCGCACGAGGTCACTCATACCGTGGACGCAGTCAGATATTTCTGCGTATCGAGAACAACGAGTGCGGAGCAGCCAGTAGTGGAACGGAAGAAGACCTTTGAAGATATTCTGGACGAGAAAGAAGAAAACTACGAGAGCTTCATGTGCGGCGGCGAGCCGACGGAAGAATACCTTGCGTGCTGAAGGGAGAAACGAATGATCGAGAACATGGTATGGATTCTGCTGCTTGTGCAGCTCGGAATGTTTGGGGCAATCTGTGCTGTCAGTCTGCAATGCAGAAAGTCTGCAGAACGCTACATCAAACTGGAAGAGTGGGCAGAGCATTGGATGAAGCGGCTGGAGCAGCGCACGGAAGCGTGTGATGAGAAGATCAAGGAGATTCAGGAACTGATGCCGAGAGACGGCAAAAACGAACTCCTACGGCACAATCTCCTGCTGCAGCAGATGAACGACGAGATGGAGAAGAATCTCCAGATGGAACGCGAATGGAACGAGGGGTTTGCTTCCATCCTGAACTACGGGAAACCGATTACTGAGGTGAACAAGAATGAGTGAAGACGGGCTGGGGCTGTTCGCAGGAAAAGACAAACCGACCGTCGAATGGGGCTGGGATCATTACGAGAGAGCGATGCAGTTCGACAACAGCATCAATCTCTATGAAACAGTCAAAGCGAACGAGAACTTTTACATCGGCAAACAATGGGAAGGCGTCCAGGCGAACGGACTGCCGACCCCTGTATTCAACTTCCTGAAGCGTGTAGGCGGCTTCACGATTGCGAACCTGGTATCCGACAGCATCAAGATGGCGGCATCTCCGCTGGCAAGCTACCCGGAAGACGATAAGCTGATCGACCCTGTTCGTATCGTGAACGACGAGTTCGATGCCCTGAGTGAGCAGAACAGGCTTCCGGCATTGGCGAAAGAGTTCGCCAGAGATGCTGCCGTCCGTGGCGACGGGTGCATCTACACTTGGTGGGATGCGGACGCTGACGCAGGCCCGAACAAGAAAGGCAGAATCCGCAGCGAGATCACGAAGAACACTCAGGTGTACTTCGGCAATCCAAACGACCACAGGGTGCAGGAGCAGCCGTGGATCATGATCTCAAAGCGAGAGATGGTTCGCGACGTTCGCCACAGGGCAAAAGAGAACGGCATCGAGGACTGGCAGCAGATCATGCCGGACGACGAGAATCTTGAAGCCATGGACAGCGTGAAGCAGTCAGACGATAAAGTCACTACTGTGCAGCTTTTCTGGAAAGACGATGAGAAAGGCGAAGTGTGGTGCTTTGAGTTCTGCAGCAACTGCACGATCAAGGAACCCTGGAATCTGAACATCCGGCTGTATCCCATCGTGTGGCTGAACTGGGATTATGTATCTGACTGCTACCACGGTATGGCGATGATTACAGGCCTGATTCCGAACCAGATCTTCGTGAACAAGAGCTGGGCAATGTCGATGATAAGCATCCAGCGGACTTCGTTCCCGAAGTTCATATACGATAAGACAAGGATCTCCCATCTGGACAACGGCGTCGGTAGGGCAATCGGAGTTGCCGGGAATGTGGACGGAGCAATCAAAGTTGCAGACACAGGCCACATCGAAGCACAAGTCTTCCAGTACATCTCGGCTGCTGTAAGCCAGACGGAAGAATGTCTGGGAGCTACGGAAGCTGCTCTCGGCGAAGGCAAGGCATACAACACTTCGGCCATCCTGTCGCTTCAGAAAGCAGCATCCACTCCGCAGGAATTGACAAAACAGAATCTCTATCAGCAGATAGAAGATCTCGCAAGGATCTATCTGGAGTTCATGGGAGAATACTACGGCAAGCGTACTGTGGACATGGCTTTGACAGATGATCTTCGTGCGTTGTACGAGCAGAAAGCCATGCTCGATCAGGCGGCTGGCATGCCAACTCAGGAGATCCCGCAGACGGCGCCTGTGAAGTTTGACTTCAAGATGCTGAAAGATCATCCGTTCTCGGTAAAGATCGACGTGGGCGCATCTTCGTATTACTCCGAAGTTTCTTCCCTGAGCACGCTGGACAACCTCCTGCTGAACGGACATATCAATATCATCCAGTATCTTGAGCACATCCCTGACGGCACCGTTGCAGGACGCAGGGAACTGATCGAGGAACTGAAACAGCAACAGGCCGAACAGGCCGCACAGCAGCAGGCCATGATGGAACAGCAGATGGCGCAGCAGCAGATGGCTCAGACCGCAGAAGTTGCGGAGAGCGAAGCAACGGAAGAACAGAAGAGCACCGGCTTCAAAGAGCTTGGCGAGGCACTCAGGTCAGTAGAAGCCAGACAATGAGGTGAAATAGATGGCAACAATCAACGACACTCTGGCACAGCGGCAGAAAGAATCGGCAAACCAGATCGGCGAACTCTATAACAAGCAGTACAACTCTCAGGCTGCACAGCTCAAGACGGCATACGATAAGAATGTATCCGATGTACAGGCGGCACAGGCAAAGATTGCTCCCCAGTACCAGACGCAGGCAAATCAGCTTGCCGCCCAGTACGAGCGCAATCGCCGGAACGCAAATCTGCAGGCAATGAACAACGGACTTGGCACAGGGAATGCTGTTCAGCAGCAGGAAGCCCTGAACAATCAGTTCCAGCAGAACTATGCGGGGCTGCGTGCGAACGAGATGGCTGCTCAGACGGAAGCCGGACAGAAGCTGGTCAATCTCGGCACCGAGTACCAGAACCAGCTCGCAGCGGCGAGATCGGAAGCGGAGAACAAGAAAGCTACCGCTCTGGTTGAGGATCAGAACAAGCAGAACACCTGGTACGACGAGCAGGCGAAGACGATGGCCGGATTCGGCAACTTCTCCGCCTACGAAAAACTCTACGGCAAAGATGCCGCAGACCAGATGAAGGAAGTGTGGATCATCCAGAATCCTCGCGTGGCTCTCGGTGCTGGCCTAATCGATGCGAAGAAATTCAAAGAGATTACGGGAGAAAATCCGTAAGGAGTGGTTACGATGGCAGAAGTGGCTACAACCGAAAAGACTCCGACTGTTCAGGAGCAGATGAAAACCAGAGAAACAGATTCTCAGGCTGGAATCAATAAAATCTATGAGGGGAATCTGACTACTCAGAAGCAGGCGCTGCTGGATGCGTACAACGCAAACACGGCAGCACAGGCACAGCAGGGGCAGAACATCCAGCAGAACTATGCCGGTGCCAACTATGACATCGGCGTGCAGAACGCTCGGAATGAAAACAATCTCACGCAGTTTGCAGATCTTCGCGGAGCGAACACCGCAGCCGGATCTCAGCATCGGCTGAATCTCGGCAATGCAAGAGCGAGAGCGGAAAACGCATTAGCTTATCAGCAGCAGCAAGCTCTGGCCGAGAACCAGCGGCAGCAGCAACTGACGACACAGATGTACCAGAACCAGGTTGATGCTGCGTTTGCGGACAATGATTACAAGAAAGCTGCAGCCCTGCTGGATGATTACAACAACCAGAACACATGGAGAGAGCAGCAAGCTCAGATCCTCGCCACTTACGGAAACTTCGATCCTTACAAAGATCTGTACGGAAACGATGCGGCTGCGGCCATGCAGAAAGTATGGCAGGCGCAGAACCCAGATGTTGCATATCGCACCGGGGCTATTACTCCGCAACAGTACAAAGACATCACAGGCAGTTGGCCTGCAGGCTATACACCGCCAAGCAGCGGCGGCGGGTTCTACTGGGGTGAAAACAACGGCTATGTTCCGACCACAGGCAAAGGCGGCGGCGGTGGCGGTGGATCGTCAACGCCATATACGCTGATTTCTTCGTTCTTCCCGTGGAACAAGTAATCGCAGGGGGAAAGCAACATGGCAAATAAAGATAGCGGCGGTTCTTTCTTTCAAGATTACCAAAACAAACAGGGCGCGTCATCTGGCAAGAGTTCGTCCAGTTCCAAAACGAGTTCCAGTTCCAAAACGAGTTCCGGCTCAAAATCGAGTGCGCCGTCTCTTCGGGAATGGCAGGCAGGGCAGTACGCAAAGTACATGGACAAATACATGCCCAAGTACTCTACTGCGGCACAGCATCAGTATGCACAGGCTGTCGATGCTCTCAGCAGGCAAGGCAACGCGATCAATGCGTACAACTCCGGTCAGACGACAAAAGAAGAGTCTCAGCAGTTCCTGAAAGAAGCCCAGAAAGAAGCCAAAAGAACTGAGCCTACGGAACTAAACCGCGAAACTCGGCAGACATGGATGGAGATTGCAAATGCCTACGATGATCGAGTAAAGGCATTTGACGAGCAGGAAAAAGCCGAACAGGAAAAACAGGCAAAGCTGGACGCCAAGGCAAGCTACGAGAAGACTCAACAAGACATCGAGAAGCTCCGGCAGGAAGGACAGACCAGAAGCCAGATCTGGGTTGACGGCACATACATGGGCGAAGACAAAAAAGTCGCTGATGATTATGCCAAGCGTATCGCAGATCTGCAGGCGAAAGCCGATAAAGAGCGTGAAGCTGCCGGAGATACCATCGGACTCTCCACAACAGAAGCCATCGGAGCAAACCTTGAGCACGGCGCATGGCAAGGCATTATGGGGCTTGGTCAGGCTGCTGCTTCCGATATCAGCGAGGGCGTAAGCTCTGAAGACTCCGCATCCATTCTCGGAAAGAGCGGTGCAGCGAACCAGGCGAAGTACAATCAGGAATACGGAGATCGGCTGAAGAGCATCTGGAACGGCGGCGGTTCTGTCGGCGGCAAGATGAAAGACACGCTGTTCTCCACATTCCACTTTGCCACGCAGTCTCTTGAAAAGGGTGCAGCGAGAAACGAAGCGTTCTATCGTGGGCAGCAGGGGATGGACTATGTCCTGCGGAACTGGGTGCTGCCGAAAGTCACAGGATCTGACGATGCGGAAGCGAATGCAAGCTGGCTGACCGGCAAAGCATACGATGCCACAGACAAGCTGACGGACAGGGTTTCCGAGTGGGAGCCGTTGCAGTATGTCAGCAATGAGAAGCTGCAATCCGCAATGAAAGGGTCGGATGCAACCGCACAGCTTGCCGGACAAGTATCTGACGTCATCGGCCGGATGCTGCCGTCTATTGCCGCATCGTGGGCAACCAAGAACCCGAACGTTGGCCGTCTGATGATGGCGGCAAGTGCAGGCGGCTCTGCGGCAGCGGAAGCGTACAGGAACGGGGCAACAGCAGAACAGGCTTATTACATCGGTCAGGAAAAGGGATTTGTCGAGTGGGCAACCGAGGGAATGTTCGAGGGCATCGGACTGCTCGGCGGCGGTATGCTTTCCGATGTGGCGAAAACCGCACTCGGAGATTTCGCCTTGGGGAAACTCGGAAGAACTCTCCTGAAGATCGGCGACATACTCGGCGAGAACGTTGAAGAAGCCGCGTCTGACTGGGCATCTCCCGGCATCGACAAGGCCGTGCTCGGCCAGCTCTCGGAAGATGAAGAAGACCTCTCGGTGGTTCAGGCGCTGCTCGGACAGGCACCGTGGACGGAACAGGGACTTGTTACGCTGCTGTCCACATTCGTGCTCGGCGGCATCAGCGATGTATCCCAGAACGGACTCAACAGAGTATCCGCAGAACAGGCACAGGAGATCATAGAACTCGCACGGAACTCCGGGAACGAACGGCTGGCAAATCTTGCCAACGAATACGCAGCCCTGATTGAGAAGCGTGGTTCCATGGGTGCGAAGCAGTTCTCTGAGTTTGCCGAAGCAACAAAGAATCGCATCGGCGAAGAGGAGTTCAACCGCAAGACTCAGGAGAAGCTGGACAGAGAAGCGAACCCCGGGCCGAATAACATGAACATGTTCAGCGATCCGGCAACAGGCCTGACAGCAGATCAGCTTAGTCTCGCAAAAACGCTCGACAGCGCAGCAATGGACGGCATGAAAACGAATGCCGCTTCTTGGCTGAGTGGAAAGATAAACGGCACGGAAATCGGCGAGAGCATACTCGGCGACTATGTGAATCCTGAGTTCATCAGCCAGCTCCCAGACGGAGCGCAGAAAGCCGCACAGGCATTCGCTAATACAGAGAATGCGGAAGAAGCGGTACAGAACATTATGAACTACGCAGCAGAACTCGTTGGCCAGAACGCTGCGGAGTGGGATGATGCCAAATCCAATGCCGTTGCCGGATATGTTCTCGGCACCCTGAGCAATCTGTTCCAGTCCGGCTCTGAAGTGAACCAGGCTCGCCAGCAGAACATCGCAGCGGAAGCGGTTGAGTTTGCCAAGAGCGGCATGACCATAGACGAAGCGATTGAAGCTGCAAAGCAGACGGCACAGAAGAGCGTTACCGCAAAGCCGAAGCCTGCAGTCATCCAGACAGCGCAGCGGACGAATACTGTGGAAGAGAACGGCCAGACATGGGAAAACTGGGTTCAGGATACGCTTTCTGGCGGTGCACTCAGCGACAAAGAAATCGACACCATTTACAATAGGCCGAGAGCAAGAGAAGCCTTTGAGAAGCTGACTGGCATTTCTCTGGAAGACATGAGCGAAGAAGATGCGAAGTCGTACATCGGCATGGCTGCAGGCACAACCGCAAGGCCGAGCGTGCAGATCGCGTCTGGCGATGTTTCTGTACAGGAAGATGTAAACACCAAGGCCGAACAGAAAAACGCGACAGAGAGCGGTTTAAACAGCACAGAAACAAAGGCTGATACCGAGCAGGCAAAACCCGGTAGCGGAACTGTATCTTTTGATGGCGCTGTTGTAGACGGAAGAACCTATCAGGCCGTTGATATG
>Ga0310690_10011909_pt1 | contig 10711 bp, 8 predicted proteins | sample AusTroGonzalo_MG_2_FD_207661 | JGI IMG/M metagenome (GOLD analysis project Ga0310690, IMG submission 207661) | Bovine rumen microbial communities from tropical cattle in Woodstock, Queensland, Australia - Gonzalo_04 (v2) (version 2) | ecosystem: Host-associated > Mammals > Digestive system >...
ACCTGCGCACGGGCCTCAAGCCTACGGACCAGACGTTCATGATCAAGGAAGTGCTGGTGTTCGCAGCCATGATCTGCGGCATCTTCTCGATGCTGCCTCTGATGAACCTGCTGCTGTCCATCCCGTTCTTCGCACCGCTGAACAAGCAGCTGTTCACCGATTCCTCACGGGAACGCAGCATGAAGAAGTGGTGGAAGGGTGCCGTCATCACCATCCTCATCTCATTCGCCACATATCCGTTCATGACACAGCTGGGCCAGGGACTCCTGCCGCTCCCGGAGAACATCTTCCGCATGACGATCGGAAACGGATTCCTGTCGTGGTACCTGCTCCTTATCATCATAATGCTCATCACCACATACACCGCGCTGCGCAAGGCACGCTGCACCAACGGTCACGCAGACGGGATGTATCTCGGTATGGGCTACGGAGAGAAGAGGATCGACTGGGCCCTGATGGGCAAAGGAGCTCTCCTTGCATTCTGCATGACGCTGTTCATGTACCTGCAGGTCGTTCTGTGCCAGGCACTGTTCAAGCTTGACTTCCGCTTCATCTGGCCTTTCTTCAAAGGCTTCACATGGCAGAGGCTCGGACAGTTCGCCGTCTACATCCCGGTGTTCGCCGTCTTCTTCCTGCTGAACAACAGCAAGATCTTCGCCCAGATGCGCGCAGTACACAGCGCCGATCCGGGAGCGAAAGGCTTCTTCAAGGCATGGTGGAAGAACGCCTTCTGCATGGCAGGAGGTATCCTGCTGGTCATACTTATCGAGTACATCCCGTTCTTCCTGGGAATCGGGCCCGGAGCCGACCTGCTCTTCGGATCCACATTCGGAGGTCCGTTCATGAGCCTGCTGATAGTCTTCTTCCCGCAGATCCTGGTGTTCAGCCTCATCTGCACCTTCTGCTACAGGAAGACAAGCTGCGTGTATCCCGGTGCCTTCGTCGTCGCGATCCTGGCATGCTGGGTCGTCACCGGAGGATCGGCACTGTTCTGATTCCGGATGCAGAACCGGAAAATAGCCTGAAACAAAGAAATCCCCGGGTTTTTCCCGGGGATTTTCATTTATCAGGATATTGACTCTCAGCCGATCATCAGCTTGGCGGCCTCATCCGGATACATGGGCTTGCCCCATACGAAACCCTGGATGTAGTCGCATCCGATATTCCTGAGGGTATCGATCTGCGCATCGTCCTCAACACCTTCAGCCACTACCTTGAAATTCATGATGTGACCCAGTGCGATGATGGCGGCGACATACTGCTTGGACTTCTCACTGGAGTTCATGGTGATTATGAACGAGCGGTCGACCTTGAGGACATCCGACGGAATCGAGTTGAGATAACTCAACGATGAGAATCCTGTACCGAAGTCGTCGATGGAGATCCTCACGCCGAGGGCGGTGAGCTGGTTTATGCACTCGAGTGCCTTGTCCACCGATTCGATCATGATGGATTCGGTGATCTCGACCTCAAGCTGGTTCGCAGGAAGACCGCTGGCATCGAGGGCACGCTTGACCTCATCCACGAACCCGGCCTGCAGGAGATGGCGGACAGAGGCATTGACGCTGAGCACGATATCCGAACCGGTTTTCCTGACCATCTCGCCCACGAACTTGGAAGCTGAGAACAGAACCCTCGTGTCGATCAGGTCGACCAGACCGGTCTTCTCCGCCACGGGTATGAAGACGACGGGACTCATCACATTGCCATCCTCGTCCCTCAGACGGGCAAGGGCCTCGAATCCCCTGAGCTTGTGGTCCATGTCGAACTGGGGCTGGAGGTTGTAGTACACGTTGCCGTTGTCCAGCGCATGCCTGATGGTGCGCTCGACCTCGACTGAATTGTCGTTGTTGAGCATGTCGTCGGCGAAACGGAGAACACTGCGGTTGCTGCCTGTCTTCCTGGCCTGTTCCATGGCGATATACGCATAGTCGAATACCGATCTCTCGTTCTCCGCATCCTCCGGGTACATCGAATAACCGATGCATGTGGGAAGCACGAAATCACAGCCTTCGACAACGTACTTTTCACTCAGGGCGGTGGCGAAGTGGTCTATGACCATACGCCCTGTCCTCTCCGAGTAGCAGTCCCTGACAACCAGCAGGAACTCGTTTCCCTTGCGGGTGGCTACGAATGTCTTGGCACCTGCGGAACCCGACTCGGAGATCCTGCTCATGCGCTCGGCGATCTGGACAAGGACCTCGTCTCCGGCATCCTGACCGAGCGTGTTGTTGATGTTTCCGAAATTGATGAACTTTATGACTGCCAGTGCGAACGGCTCCTTCCTCTGGATCATGTACTTCATGAGCTCGTTGGTAGCGAAGCTGTTGGGGATTCCGGTGACACGGTCGGTCGATGCCTGGTCACGCATCCTCTGCTGGAACTGTGCAGAACGGTTGACGTACTTGAAAAGGTAAGCCGATACAAGGACGATGACTATGTCGGTGACGATTCCGGAAATAGCGCTGAAATTCTGGTGGAAAAGGTTCATGAACAGCATGGGCAACTGCACTATGAGCATCGTCACCGCGATATAGAAACCCGGGGCCCTGTACAACACGATCATCAGTACGACACACAGGTTGCAGACTGCAGAGAATGCTCCGGTGACAGACCTCAGCGGAACCGGATGTCCGAACATGAATATGACATCGGACGAATTGGAAGTCTTGCTTACGAATATCGCGCATGTTATGAAAAACGCGACGAGAACGAAGAGCCCCCAGACAGGCAGTTTGTTCACAGAACTGAATTCGTCCAGAATCCTTTCACGCGCCGAACGCCTGCGGTCAAGGAAGTTTCCCCACTTACTCATTTAATTGCCCTCTCTGCGGACGTTTCCACGACCGTGTTGCTATGGAGTATAACACAGTCTATATTAAAAGTGGCAAAAAATTTTTTTATTTTTTATAAAATGAAAATTAAAAGGACACGAGGCATCTTCCTGCCCCGTGTCCGGTGATATCGGACTCCGATGTTCATGCATCGAAATTATAGGTCCTGAGCATGCTCCTCACCATGTCTACGATGTTGTAAATTGCGAAGACACAAATGATTATTCCTGTCACAACTGGTCCGCATCCCATGGCCTCGGCAACCGTCGTGACGGCTGTGGTAAGGGCGAAATCCGCCTGAGGGATCTTGATCAGATCCTTGAACCAATCCTCGAAGGACATGCCTTCACCTGTACCGAATCTGTAGTACTCGTACAGGGACATTATGGTTATGGCCACGAGTCCTGCACCTACGGAAATCGCGCAGGCCGCACTGATCTTGCCCCAGAAGATGACCGTGGGCATGCATGCATACACGATTCCCGCCGTCAGAAGGACGATGGATCTGACGACCAGTGTCTTGAGGTCCTTGAAGAAGGCCGCCTGCTGATCGAGCGGGATGGCACGTGCCATCTCCTCTCCCTTCAGGGTTATCTCCCTCTCCACATCCTGCACCAGGTCCTGCAACTCCCCGTATTTGTCCTCGGGAAGGATGTACCTCGCGGTCTCCATGACGGCATCAAGACCGCCTCCGGCCTGAGCCTCATCCACGGCGTAGCAGAAATCCAGATAATCCCTTCCTCCGTTCTCCTTCATGGTCTCATCCACTATCTCGGAGCCGGTCATCGAACCGCCCCTGGCGACACCGTCGATGGCGGCCTGCAGGTCCTCATCAAGATAATCGCGGACATTATCAAGTTGTGCGTCGATTACCCTGGAGACCCTGGACCTAAGTCCGGAGTCGGTGATGGACTGCTTGAAAGACGGCCTGAAATTCGCGTTGCAGGCCACGAAACACAATAGCACAAGCAGGCACACTGCCTCATTGAACAGGTTCCTGCGCTTCAGAAAACCGAACATTTGTTCTCACCTCCAGAAGTACCATCCGAAAGCCAGGCGGCCCCGGAATGTCGTGTAACAGGGGAACTCCCCCTTGAGCCGGGAATACTCGTCCGAGAATGTCCCCGACGGATCGCGAATGACAAGGCAGGGCTCGACGAAGAGACCCGGCCCGAAACCGAAACTCCATCCGAGTACGACTTCGTTCAGACTGACCATGTTTTCCAGTCCGGCACATCCGTGGGAGAAGCCGAACTGGAACACGGACAGACCCATGAAGGGCCCGCTGTGCCACGGATAGTAGACAAGTGACACCCCGGACTCAATCATGAACGATGTCCCGTTCATGGTATAAGCCACAGGAATCCTTATCTGGAATTCATCCGAGACCATCATTCTGAAATCAAGGCCAACCTGGAAGCTTCCTTTCCCAAGGAAGATGTCCTGTACGCACGCCGTATCCACAGCGACCCCCATCCTGCCCGCGCAGAATGCCGTTGCCGGGATGATGAGCACGATGACCAGGACGGTCATGATCCTCCTCATGTGTTGCCTCACTTGATCACTTCGAACAGAGCCATACTGTTCCGGTCCGTCAGAGCCACCAGATACTTGCCGCTCAGACAGATCCTGACGATCTGGTCGTCAAGCACGGTGGAGCCCAGCTGGGTGATCTCGTAACCGCTGGCCTCCAGGCTCACTATCCTCCTGCTGTTGTCGGCGACATAGAAGTAGTTCTTCCCGTCTGCGGCGATATCCGTGACCGAAACACCGAGGTCCCTGTACTTCGTGTATGTTCCGTCCGGAACCACCTTGAAGGACCAGAGTTCCGCTGCGTTTCCGGCTACTACGGTCTGGTTGTTGACAAAACGTGCGAATTCAAGGGATCCGGGAGCATCCTGTGACTCCTTCATGCCTGTAAGGCTTCCCCTGTCCGTGGTCCTTGCAGAGACAAGCCTCGTCGCCGCCTCGCTGGCCCAGACGAAACAGGTACCGTTGTCCGATGCATCCATGTCCGCGACGTTGTAGTACGTTCCGCTCTTCTTCCTGATAGTTCCGGATACGGCTATCGTGCTTCCGCTCACCGTGAAGAAATAGTCGTAGCCGTACATGCCGGCATCGGACAGGTAGATGAATCCGTCTGCCGGGTCGAACGCCGCCGCCGTGAAGTTCGTGAACGGGATGCCGTAAGTCGGTACGGACCCTTCATAGCGCATACCGGGAACCTGCTCCACGGTCTTTGCGCTCCGGTTGAATCTGAGCACAGTGAAGTTCTCCGTGCTTCCGTAGTTGTCGGTGACGATGATGAAATCCATCGCGTCATCGGAGAAAACGTGGCGGGTACTGCCCAGCCAGGCGAAGTTCGACGCATCGTATGTCTTGAGCACCTGCAATGAGCCGGCTGACACCGTGCACACATGCATCTTCGCGCTGTCCGGCGTTGTCACCAAGAACAAGTTGTCCGGCAGCGGGGAGATGATCGTTCCGGCATCCGGAGACACCGCAGATCCGGCATCGGCATTCAACAGCGCCATCTCTCCGGGCTTTCCGTCCGGAACCACCGTGAAGGTATATGCCGCACTGCCCGTGCTTCCGCGGAGTTTGTTGTACACGACGGCATCGACCCTGTGCACGCCGTTTGAAGCCGTTATGGTCACCGTGCTTCCCGTTCTCGAGATGGGCATTGTGTCACCGACTTTGTTTCCGTCGCAGTACCAGTCGATCGACAGGCCGTCGGTATCGACCTTGTCGGGCTCGGTGAAGCCGAAGACACAGGTGTACTCCCCGCCGTCGAGGAAGGTCTCGGGGTTGTCCGCCATGGACAGAGTTCCCCTGATCGGGGTTCCGGTGGCATCGGTGAAGTACGTCATCACGGTCGGCCCCAGCTCGCTGAAGTGAAACGTGTGGGTACCGGACGTGCTTGTACCGTTGGATATCCTCACGGCTTCAACAAGTCCGGCCACCTGCTGTCCTCCGTCCTTCAGTATGGCTCTGACCTTGTACGATCCGGCCGCAAGGGTCTCGGACACCGTAGCCCTCCTGGCCCCGGCGTTCATCTCCACGAAAAGCGGCACCTCTTCCGAATCCATGTCTGGACCGGTGAGGTAGACCTCCATTTTCGGATTCAGCACTTCGCAGAGCGACCAGTCCAGGACAAAGCTGAACGTTCCGGTTCCGACGAGCGTGTTCAGCACAACCGTCTGGGGTCCGGATGACGCCGTCAGGTTGAACGTAGCCGAGCCGGAAACCAGTTCCGTACCCTCCCTGTTCAGCCCCTTCACGTTCACCGTCCACTGGCCGATGACAAGGCCCTCAATCGAGACCGAACTGCTGTCGGTGCTCTTGGTGAAGGTCTTGCCGTTCGGGCCGGAGCCGGTGATCGTGTACTTCGTCACATCCAGAAGTGTGCTGTCCGATGGAAGCAGCGTCCTGCTTCCGCTCTCCACATCCGTTGAAAGGATGAGTTTCATAGTCGTGGTCCCGGGATTCTCCGAGCACGACGCCAGCAATGCGACCGCTGCGATCAGCAGGATCAGTGCATTCGTTGCTTTCATGATTTTTCTCATGTTTTTCCTCCATGCACTGAGCCATTACGGGAAAAGTGGCGGGAATATTGCCGTAAACCGAAAGGAAATCCGGGTTTTTTGTGTTGTTTCCGGTTTCCTGTACTTAACAGACATGAAGCGGCTGGAAATTCACGTCCATAAAGGCTATCATCTGAGTCATGAAGAACGTCATCAGGATCCTTATCCTCGCGGAATTCGCCGCAATTGTTTTCATCCCGGCCGCATATCTGCCCAGATGGGCCCTCATCCCCATGTTCACGTCCATGGCAGGCCTTGTGGTCCTGTACTGGTTCGCCATGTTCTGGGTCAGCAGGAAGGATGTGGAGAAAGTACTCGGAAAGCTCCCGGAGCATGAGTTCTATGTGGGGAAGATCCCGGCCGACACCAACGCCGACCTCACCCGCGGACGTCTCTGCTTCACTGATGGGAAGATGGTCCTGATGCAGCGCACCGAAGACAAGGTCCGCCGCGAGGCCCCGTGCAAGGAAGCCTGGGTCCGCGACATCTCCGAGGTCACCTCCCTCGGCTTCGGCAAAGTCCTCCCCGCCAGGAAGGGCTTCATACTCTATTTCGGGGACGACGAGGTCCGCTTCACCTGTGCCAGGGCCGCCAAGGACAGGTCGATTGTATACAGCGCACTCGGCTGGCCGGTTCCCGGAAACTCTTCAGAGGAAAAAGACTGATACCATCTTTACCGGCTTCAGACCCTTGCCGATGAAGTAGACTGGGCAGCCATGTTGTTGTTTAGGAATTCGACTGTGAAGCTCACTTCGGACACCATACCGCCAATCTCGAACCTGAGCTTTATGCGCTTGTGGTGCTTGTCCACATGGACGACGTTGCCGTCGAACCCCCGCAGCGGACCCTCGCAGATGTGGATGCGCTGGCCCTCCGTGTAGACGACCTTGGACTGCTTGATGAAACCACCGTTCATGTGCAGCCAGTGCGCGAATTCAAGGTCGCTGCCCTTCAGTGCATGCGTATTGTCGTCGTAGCCCAGTATCCTGGTCACACCGGGGATCCTCCTGAGCTCGTAAATGGGGAACTGCCTCTCGTCATCCCCTTCCCAGAACAGGAACAGATAACCCGAGAACATAGGTCTCTCCACCAGCTCGGTCTTTCCGTTCCTCTTTTCCCTGACCTCCTTCTTCGGAAGCCAGACGAGGAAATCCTCTTCGAGTCTTTCGGTGAGGCATCTGTTGATTCTCCTGACGACTTCCTCTTCATCGGCCGCCAGACAGTTGACGCAGAAATACAGCACCCGGAAAGTATGGAGCAAATCCGGCAAAAAAAACAGGGGAGATGCTACATTATTTGGTTTTATTGTGACATACTTAAGCTGATTTACTAGGTCTACTGAACGGAGTATGCAATGAACTGTTATCTTCCTTGGAACCTGAAGGACATGACGGGAATCTCTCCCGAGAAACTCCAGAAGAACATCGGCAAACAGACATCCTACATCGAGATGTACAGGTCCGAACTGCTTAAGGAATCCATCAGATTCAACATTGCCAGCCTCCTCAGGCATGTGGCACTGAACAGGAACCAGTTCGGTTCCGACGATTTCTCAAAACTGGCATCCGACTGCCTCATGGTATTCCTACACGCATCCGTTTTCCGTAAGGTCGCCTACTTCGCACCGACAGATGTCGAGAATCCCGCCGTGGGGAAATGCGCGCGCAACCTGCACCGCCTGATGCTGGAGAACGTGAAGTCCACCATGCGGCTAATCGACTACGAGGTTCTGCTCAGACACTCGCAGGGTGAGCTGGATGATGTCTCAATGCATGCCGAACGTGAGAGAATCCACAATGAAGTCTTCCCTCAGGACACCGTTATGGACGTCTGCCTGAACGAAGAGATAAACAACGCCTTCTTCTCCCTGATCGACATGGAGTCCGGCAAGGCACAGGGATTCACGGATTTCGATGTCCGCAGGACAGCTGATCTTGACGAGGATATCTGCCGGAAGCTCGCGGCCCAGCCTCGCCGCGACGAGAAGCTGCCGCAGTCGCACTACGGCATAATCGGTTCCTGCACACCCTACCTCGACACACCGTTCATCAGATACAGCGGAAGCTACTACAGCTTCGTCACCCGATACAGCCTTGACCGTGTGGTTCCTGCGATAGCCGGACTGGTTGCGGCAATACCGGTTGAGGAACCTGCGCCGACAGAGGAAGAGGTCATCGACGAGCCGGAGATGACCGAGGCGACCTCAGAAGAGGAAGACGACATCCCGTTCGATGAGCCGGAGGATGAAACGGAAGAAGAACACTCCATGTTCGACGAGGATGACGAGATAGAGAGCGAGGAAGACGAAAACTCTTCTGCCAATGCGGATGAAGACGAGGATTCCGCATACAGGGAAACCGACGAATACGAATACCCGGACGAGTTCGAGGAAGATACCTCCGACCAGGAGGAAAACCCAGAGGATGACGTCTACGAGATTTCCGAAGAAGAATCCACTGACGAACCGGAACCCGAACCGGAAACAGAAGAATACAACGCTCTCGTGAGCCCCGATACATACGATTACCTCAACGAGGCCCGGCCATCGGATTTCCATGAAGACCCCATGCTCGAAGAGCAGGAATCCGACGTCTTCTCCATCAGCGACGACGAGGATGATGATTCCTCCGCACCTGCCGGAGATGACGACGAACCCGACCCATACATGGGCGAGTCTCTGTTCTCCATCCTGGACGAGTCGGATGAAGACGATAAGGACGAGGAACAGGAAGAGGAAGGACGTTCAGAGGAAGAGCCGGAAAACAATCCCGTCATGGAACAGAGCTTCCCCGCAGATGAGGAAGAGGAGTCCGAGGTTCCTGCCGGGGGACCCGTTGAGGAACCAAAGGCAGAGCCTGAACAGGAAGCACCTGTCACCATGATAGGCCCGATGCCGGACCCGGAAGAAGAACCTGAACCGGAACCCGAGCCGGAGCCACAACCCGAACCCGAACCTGAACCGGAGCCGGAAGAGGGACTCCCACAGCCGGAGAAAACCTTCCCGCTGCTGGACCAGATCCTCAGGTTCTCACCGTCCAAGACCAATCCGATCACGGTATATTTCTCCAATTGCCGGACACAGCAGAAAGAAGAGATCGTGAAGTTCATAGAGATGGCCAGGAAGTCCTGGCTCATAGACGGCAAGGACAAGATGTTCGCAATACCGGACACCAACATCTCCGTCGCCGTTTTCTCAGAGACGCAGGACCCGATGCTGGGAATCCAGAGACGTGAGAACATCGGAGCCGTCATGTATGCCTCCGGAAAGGACACATGGAACTCGCTCGAGCTCTGCTACGACCCCTCCGGCCAGTTCGTCAAAGCCGACTTCGTGAGGATCGGCAGATCCAGCTACTCCGACTGGGAGTGGAAGATCGTCGAGAAACTCGGGATGAGACTCATGGAAAGGCGCGGCAAATGAAGTACAAAGCCGTATTCTTCGACCTCGACGGAACCCTGATGGACACCTCCGACGGAATCTTCGCCGGAGGCCGTTATGCGATGGACAAGGTGGGAATACCGATACCCAAGATCGAGGACTGGAACGTTTTCATCGGACCTCCCCTGGGAGACTGTTTCCGCCTTACCTTCGGAATCACCGACGAGGATACCGTCCGCAAACTCTGCGAAGCCTACCACGAGTACTACATGCGCGAAGGCCGCCTCAGGGCGCATTTCTACCCGGGCATACTTGAAGTCGTACACGAGCTGAAGAACCTTGGATACATCCTCGGCATAGCATCCATGAAGAACGAGGACCTTGTGCAGCAGATGTGCCGCGACTTCGGTGTGGCGGACCTGTTCGATGTACAGCTGGGCATAGACCTTGTGGGTACAATGACCAAGGGCGACCTGCTGAAGGACGGCTTCAGGAGGCTGGGACTCAAGGCCGGTGAATGTGTGCTTGCAGGAGATACCCCGATCGACGCCAAAGGCGCAGCCGATGCGGGATGCGACTGCATAAAAGTGAACTGGGGATTCGGATACAAAAAGAATGAGGCCGGAACAATCTCCGACCCCTATGATATCCTGAAACTGGTTTAAGTTCTCAGATTTCCCTGTTGTTATAGGCTTTCAGGCCCTCTTCCAGACATTTGCATGCCTTCTTGAGATCCTCGGTGTTGAGGACGTAGGCGATTCTGACCTGGTCGCGGCCGAGGTCTTTGCTCTCATAGAAACCCTCTGCAGGAGCGAACATGACCGTCTCTCCCTTGTAGTCGAAATCCCTGAGCATGAAGATGCAGAAGTTCTCGGCATCCTCCACCGGAAGCCTTGCTATCAGATAGAAAGCGC
>Ga0310690_10011913_pt1 | contig 10709 bp, 4 predicted proteins | sample AusTroGonzalo_MG_2_FD_207661 | JGI IMG/M metagenome (GOLD analysis project Ga0310690, IMG submission 207661) | Bovine rumen microbial communities from tropical cattle in Woodstock, Queensland, Australia - Gonzalo_04 (v2) (version 2) | ecosystem: Host-associated > Mammals > Digestive system >...
AATCATAACCGCCGTTATTCTCTTTATTATAGACAGCGAGTATATTGTTAAACTTATACTTGAACACATCCGTTGGGTAGTAGATGGCGAAATCCAGAGGGAACTCCAGAGTCCGTTCGCAGATAGTGTCCTGCACCGTGATACGCGCTTTGTAATTGTTCGGTTTCAACTCCTCTGTCGGTAACTCGAAGAAATACTGCTTCCCTTCTTTCATCGGCTCAATGATAGAGTCTATGTTTCCGCAGATGAAATGTGTTTCACCAATGTGACCTTTTTTGAAGTCGAACGGAAGCTCCAGTCTATCTTCTTGGCAGGCAAATGCCGTACCGGTATTCGGGATCTTCATGTCCAGACAGGTGAGCACGATCAGATTACAGGTGATGAGGGAGTCGCAACCTTGTGAATTATTGATGGACCATGACACTTTCTCGTCATTGTATCTCCATTGACCTCCGAGGTAGATACTATCTTTTGCCGTATAGGGATATTCATATTCAGTCTCGCGTCCGTATTCGACTCTGTAGATGTATACGGTGTCGTAGCAGTTCTCTCTCGGCAGCGTATCATTGTCTCCGTAGGCGAGCAGTTTGGCGATACTGTCTTCTGTCAGATGTACTTCTACTCCGTCTATCTTAGTGCCATCCAGAGAGATACATTTGTGTTTCCGATCATACACCGTATCGGGACTAACAACGCGGAAAGAGAAGCGCATGTCCTCGTTATGCTCAGTACCGGTACATGCGTTGACATACTCGGCAGAAACAACTAGATCATACCAACCCGGGGTAGTATATACGTGGCTTGTTTGCTTTTTCTCATCGTTGGAAGCTTCTACATCAGGAGAGTAGGTGATACCGTCACCGAAGTCCCATAGGACATTTTGATAATCGTTATTACCGATGTTGAGCTTCATGTCAATCTCCTCGTTGACGCAGAACTTACCCGGATAGATACTATCCTGCATAAGCGGCATACCGTCGAAGGTGATACTCCGTTGGACTGTCGAAGATCCGCAGGAGTACGCGTACGATTCGCGTTGTCCGTAGCCATAGACATGAGCCAAGAAACCGGCGTAACCCTTTAGGTTATGGGTACCTTCATCGATTTTGATACGTGCAAACGAGTAGTCACTGTTACCCATGATCGGATGGAAATACGATTGGATATTATGCTTTGCACCGTTCTGATCGGTCCATTCCATATGTTGGGTGTTGGCTGTCGTGGTGACGATGTTCATGTAATTGAACTGGCCGTTGTTAGTGGCGTAGGTGGCAAAGTTAATCTCTTTGATCACCTGCTCAATCGGGCTGATCCACAGCATAGCCGGGTCGCTAACCAAAGTATCCGAACTTACTGTCGGAGTCAGGTTGTCATACCGGTTAGACACCATAAAGAGGTGTACGCCGGCTGGACAGGAAGTAGTAAGATAGCACGAGGAATCAATCACCAACGGCTCTGGCAGCTTGCCGTGCGAAGGCGACTGTCCTGCGTTGTCCGCGCAGTAAGCCAGTTCTTCTCCGATTTCAAAAGTCCAGTAGTGCTTGCGCTCCTGTGGGTCGGAAGAATTGAAATTGAAGGTATGTACGAGCACCTTGTCGCCGTCTGCATCGTTGATATATACTTCGGTACCGTCGTTGATAGCCATGACTGCTACGATATCACGGCGGTGCTTGAGCGAAGCGGTGATACCGAACTCGGACCCCCAATAGGCGGTAGGCATCGCTTGTGAGAAAAGGTGATCACGGTCACGGACCGTATAGGGAAGGTTCGTGTGCGGACAACCTTGGAAGACTGCAATCTTCTTTCCGTTGCGAGCTTTTACGGTAGTGCCGCTTAAATCACCTGCATCTCCTGATTTTTTGCCCGTCCATACATACCATACCTGTCCTTTGTTGAGCGTGGCGGTTGTCCGTGCACCGGTATGTCCGTCTTTCGTTTGCGCTGTCAGCACATAATCCACGATTGTATTGTCTTCTACGGCAACAATGGCAAAGTGACTACCTTGCGATTTATTATTATTTCCGTTATCCTCGTGATCCGAAGGCGGATAGGTCTGAATTAGATAATCGTCTAGCAGTGCCGTGGTCGGAAGGATGTTAGCAGCATCGAAGGATTTGTCACGGTAGTTTCCGGCAAACAAAGAGATATCCTTGGTGGATGTTACATGAAGTGCCGTGTAAGTAGCTTGTTCGCTGCTCTTACTATAGCAATCCGATTCACTCATTAGTTCCTCCGTACTGCTGTTGTCTCCGACATTGAGCGTAGTGGAGTAACCCGTGTTGGTGTTTTCAATGGTTACCTGACATGCTTCACGGGCAGAGATGGTGAGTTTTAACTCTTCAGGACCTCCATCATTCTCACTGGCCTGTAGGAAAGTTACCCAAAAGTCACGGCCTTCGGTAGAAGGAGTCTGGCCCCAGACAGGAACGGTCACTCCGACCAACAATGTTACTACTACAAGCGATTGAATAAATCGTTTCATATCTAATAGTTATTTGTTTCTTACAAAATCTCAATCTCGACGCGTCTATTGTTTTGACGACCTTCTTCGGTGTCGTTGGTGTCAATCGGTTGGCTCTCGCCACGACCTTCCGCTTCTATACGATCAGCCGCTATACCGCGTTCAATGAGTTCTTTCATAACTTCATTGGCTCGTCCTTCAGATAGTTTCTGGTTAGCCGCGTCACGACCTACGTTATCGGTGTGACCGATGATCTTGATACGGATCTCCGGGTGCTTGGCCAGGTGCTGATACAATGCGTCCAAAGCCTCTTCCGAAGAGGACAGGATACGAGTACGGTTAGTCGCAAAATGCAGGTTCTTGATGATGAATACTTCACCCTTCTCAACCGGCATGACAATTGGCTCGGGAGCGGGCGGTTCGGGGATGCGGCGTAACACGATGGTTACATATTCCGTGCTTCCCACTTCGCTGATGTCAAACGACTGCATAGCATCATAGTAGCCGTCGGCTTTGACGGTTGCCGTGTACGAGCCGAGCGGATGTTTCTGACGGAGACCCTTCACACCGATTGGTTTCTCGCGAAGCGCAATCTTGCCGTTCTCCGTGCCTCGCGTCTCAATGGTCGCATTGGCGAGCGGCTCGTTGGTCTCTGCATCCACCACGCTATAGATAGCATAGGCAGGAGGCGGTGGCACAGGGCGCTCCATCTTACCCGGTACCTCAAACTGGATGGCGAACTTAGCACCTACAAAGAGATTGTTGAGGATGGTGTTTCCGTTGAGCGCCAACATGGTGTTGGACTTGATTACCTCTACTTTATCAGCTGCGAACTCCACAGGGGAGGCTTTAGGGGTTGCGTTGGCATTGAGCACGCTGTATTCGGCAAAGAGTGCCACGCGGTAGTGTATATGCTCGCGACCGAACGGCAGCCGCTCTCCGGGCTTAACTTTGGCTTTCTTCTTGTCCGGTTGGGCTTGCAACCATTCGTCCAAATCCAGTCCCAGTTCGACGGCGGCGCTGATATCCGGAATGGCGAACTGCATAGCCTGATTGGTTTGACCGTTCAGTTCGTGAATACCCATGCCGTAAGGTTCGAAAAAAGCGGGATCATAGACGGTGATGTCATATAGACCCTTTTGACTGTAACCCATCGGCATTTCGTAATGTAACTTGGCTCCCAAGAGGAAGTAATATCGGCTGAACTGCGCACCGAACATTACAGGAATACCGAGTCCGAGTATATTACGTTGCTCCACTGTCTTGTCAAACAGGTAGTTATAAGTGGCGCCGTAAGTTCTGTCAATACGGGTAGCCTGGAAAGCATAGGAGGAGGTGGAGTTGAGGAAGCGGAAATCCAAACCGGTCTCAAAACGGAAATGTCCGTATTCGAGGCTGTAGGTCAGGTCCAGACCGGCACCACCGCCGCCTGTAAGCGAACGGTAGGCGTAGTCGTTGGATAATTGCTTACCTTCACTGATGGCTGCCCACTGGTCGGGTTGTTTGTCCATCAATGCCGAGTAACCGGCACGCAGACCGAGGTTGAAAAATGATACTACCTCTGTTTTGGGGTTCGCTTGACGTTCCTGATATTTCTCGTAGTCACGAAGGGCTTTCTCTTCTTTGGCTTTCGTTTCTGCTTCTTTCTTAGCTTGGTCTTCGGCACGTTTCTCTGCCGCTTTCGCACGCTCTGCTGCCGCTTTCTGCTTTTCTTTAGCTGCGGCTGCTTTCTCTTTTTCCTTCGCCTTAGCTGCTTTTTCTTTCTCTTTAGCCTTTTGTGCTTTGGCTTTTTCTTGCTCTTTTTTCTTCTTAGCTGCCGCTTTCTGTTTATCGGTCTGACCGGCAGGAACCGGTTCCGGCATAGCGTACATAGCTACTGGCGCAGCATTCAAACTAAGAACAACACTTGCAATCAGTATATTTCGAAATAGATTTGTCATATCCGTGTTCTCCTCTTTTTAAGTTATTGAATGATGAACTTGAAACTACGTACTTGTTTCTCTGTCACGACGCGCAGCAGGTACAGATCCGGTTCGGTAGGCGTATCAATTAGACATCCGCCGTTCGGCAACTGGAATTTCCAATCCTTATAGATATTACCGCTGGTGGTAATCCATTGAGCGTAACACTCTATATCGGTCTTCCCGCCCCAGTTGGCATTGACGAACACTTTTTCACCATGTTTGTAACTATACGAAGCGGTAATAATCAGGCTGTCAGGATCAGTAGTAAAGAGATACTTGGTACTGTCCACTATAAACGCTTTTTCGCATGAGCAGGTAGAATCGGCGTCGGGTTGCCCTTTGTTAATCCAATAGCACACATAGAACTCATCGTTCAAATAGCTCTCATTGGGAACATCGGCCATGTTGAGTACCGGTGATGTAGCACCCGGGATGGCTGTGCTGTCGCTATTGTAATACCATTGAAAATCGCTTAGAACTTGACCTTTTAAATGTGGGTGATCTTTGAGCAGACCCAGTACATTGGTGTAACGCTGGTCGATGACATCATTGCTGACCGGCAGGTGGAAAGGCAGGGTAACGAGCGTGTCTCCGCAGTCCGACATCACTTTAATATTTATTCCATAAGCCACGCCGGGAACGGCATCAATCGGGATCTCCAACTCAAAATGATCCGGAAGAATGGTGAGCAGTCCCTTACCGAATCCTGCCGCTTTGGCTTCATCGTTGAAGTCCACTTCCACGTTGCCACCTTTGAGGTCAATCGTACTGAAGTAGGGGATGGTACCGGGTCCTTGTACGCCATTTTTGTCCGGACACGGGATCACGGCCTTTCCCACGGTGAACTCATAGCGACCGATGGTCACCTTGATGTTGATGGTCGTGGTAGCCGACTGTCCTCGGCATACATTGCTGCTGTTGCGGTAGATGACGCAGGAAGCATCATATACACCGCCTTCCTGATAGTAGTGCGGTACAACCGTTGACGCATCGTCATTTATCAGAGTTACGTCCGGTGTTCCGTCGCCGAAATGCCATGTGATACTATCGGGTGTAAAGTCCAACTGACAAGCAAATTTCACGGTGTCTTTTCCGCAAAGTTTGTTCTCTTTGTCTGGTGAAAACTCCTCGCCGTTGATAAAGATAGATTGGCTCAGCGATTTCACATAGCCACCGGCGGAGTAGGCGTACGACTCGTTCTTGGTGAAACCGTACACGTGAGCGATAAAATTGCCGTTTGCCGATTTGAGCGTATATGAAGTGGTCGTTGTGTCCAATTTGTGACGGGCAAACCAATATATGGAGTCTTTGTCTCCGTTCACCCGCTGAAACTCTGATGAGATACTTTTGCCATCCAGCGTGATCCCATCCGGATCTGCCGTTACAATATTGATATTATGTGCGGTCGTGCCTTTTTTGCTGGAGTAGGTGGTAAATGTAATCTGGTTGATCTGCTGCTCCACCGGATTGATCCACAGCATAGCAGGGTCGCCATTGTTTTTGCTGTCTCCGTCGTATTGCTGCGATACCATGAACTGGTGAACGGCGCAGGGACAGGAAGTAGTGAGGAAACAACTGCTTCCTTGCGCTTTTGGATTCGGTAAGGTGCCATAACTCTCTCCTAATTCAAATTCCCAGTATTCTTTTGCATTGATGGTGGTAGCAGAGTCGCCGTTGAGATAAACGGTGGTCTCATCATTCAATGCCATTACGCGGTAAATGTCTCTCTTACGGCCATTGGAAGCGGTCAATACGAAGGTGTTACCCCATGAACTTATAGGCATAGCTTGGGAATAAATATGGTCGCGTAACTTCACTTTGTACGGAATGTTAGTATGCGGGCAACCTTGGAATACTGCAATTTTCTTAGGCTCCTTGGTGTAGGCATTGTAGGCTCTGACATGTGTTCCTGACAAGTCTCCAGCTTCTTTCGCTTTACTCTTTCCTGTCCAGACATACCATACTTGTCCGGCTTGGAGTGTATCGGTGGTAACGACATCTCCTTTTTTGTGCTTGTTAGATGCTGTATTCGCTGTCAGCGTATATTCTACTACGGTGCTGTCTCCTGTAGCAACGATGGCAAAATGGCTACCTTGCGAAGAACCGTCTCCGTCATTGTCCGAAGGACTGTAAGTCTGAATGACGTACTCATCTTGCAAAGACGGAGTAGGAAGCACGTTTGTCGCATCGAAGCTGGCGTATTGGTAGTTGGATGCAAACAAGGAAATAGCGCTGTCAGATGTGATATGTAGCGCACAGGTATCTACCTTTTCCGAATTGAATGCGTAACAAATCTTACCGCTTGCGGTCTGGCGGGTACGTGCTGCACCGGAATCAGCTCCGTCTCCACTAGCATCCAAATTGACGTTTTGGGTTTTATTAGGAAGAACGGTAACGGGTGCGCTCCATCCTGTTTTGGGGTTAGAAATGGTTACCTGGCAGTGGTGGCGGGATGAAATCGCTAAGTCCAGCGAGAAACTTGATCCCCCCTGGTCCGCTTGCAGGAATGTTACCCAGAAATCTGTACCTTCTGTCGATTGTCCTTCATCAATTGTGTCGGCCATTGTGCTCATGAAGGGCACTGCAAGCAGGCAACTGAACAGGACATAGAATAGTTGTTTTCTCATATTAGTTGTTTGTTAAATGTGTACGACTTAAAATCGGGTGCAAAATTACAAAAAATCCCTCACACGCGCGTACACATATTCGCGAAAAGTGTGTAAAAATTGACACACTTATCGTATCTGTTGGCCTAAAGTGCTATAAATTGACGCATTGCGGACGATTACTATCTGTCCGTTCCGAATCTGCTTGTTAACAACCGTCTCTTCGTCGGGCATAGCGAGGGCTGTCGTTTGGCTTTTGGGACGAAACAGGTATAACTCTTGCAAACAGGCTCGTTTGGATGTACTTCCTCCAACGGATGCCAGTTTGATGGTCTGTGTACCTGCAGGAATAGGGATTTGATAGCGGACCTCGTTTCGCGTCTCTTGTACCACAGTGACTTGGATGGATCGCAGCAAACAGTCATCGGCATATACATCCAGTTGCATCGAAGTGGCACTATTGTAGGGCGAAGCCCTAAAGGCTAAAATAGCAGAGTCTTGTAAGTTAAGACCGGTAAAGGTGATCTCGCCGTCTGTGCTGCCGGTTCCCATGACGCACGACGCATTGCCCGAATAGGAATTCGTGGCTACACCTGCGTTCACATTGCCTTGGATGGAACCTGCTGTGAAAGCAGCAATTTTGTTTTTAGTGGTGGCAGGAAGGTTGATGATGAAATCGTATAACATCTCAGGATCAGGTTGCGGTTCTTCTGCGATGCAGGTTCCTTGTTGAAAGGCCAAGGTTAGTGAGTCTAAATCCATAGCTTGACCCTTCTTATTTCCCCAGATATATTCCACCAGTTCCGGATAGTCGATAAACGGGTTGCGGTTACCTTGTATATCCGAGATATTATCCATGCGGCAGCATTCTTTGTCACTTACCGGATCGGCTCGGTGCCAATCCAGTAACACTTGTTGGATGCTATCGGAAAACATCAGATAACTGGCGTTACTGATATAGTCAGGGTAGGCTGTCCAGGTAAGGTATTCATAAGCGGTAGCCATATAGAAATAGGTACGAGCAAAATCGCCTCTATATTCCGCTGCCGGTTCCCAACATATATAACCGTACCGCGATTTGTTTTTGCTATCCATCTTGAATGAACCGTTGTCGAACTTATCTCCTTTTGATACATGTCCGGGCGCATAGTTACTCTTCTGATTGTTGGTGCGCTGGTCAGATGGGTTGAGATTATATAGGTCTTTGTACGCCTCATTCTCCGTACCTCCCCACCAACTTTTTGGTAGACAATGTTCGATATTGAGCGAACAACCGGAGTCACCGATCTTGTTCGGATAATACCGTACGCAGTTCGAATACATATCCCACACTTGATTGCCCGGAAATTCATCGGTAATTGGTAGCGCCTGCCAAGTGCCGTATTTCGGATCTCCCACTTCCCACTCCGGGGGATTACTGCTGGTGTGATACGTTGTTACACCGTATTCATAGCGTGTTCCTCCGCGAACGATCTGACTGAGTGTCGATTTGAGTATCGAATCACTCTTGCCGTCAATGGCATCGTAATAACCGGCCGGAATCGTTTCCGCCCAGATGCCGGAGGCGTAGCAAAGAATTGCTAAAAGGCAAATTGTTTTTTTCATGGTAGGGTATAGTTATTTCTTCTTAGTACATGCTAACAGCAGGTTGAGTACCACGTACCACAGGATACAACCGGTACCGCTGAATAGTGCGAACTCGATGTGCTTGGAGACGATGGCCTTGAAAATACAGTAACCGATAATAACAAGACACCCGAGGATGAAACAGAGGATGACTGTTTTCTCTTTTTTGAAGCTTTTGAAACTGAAGAACGGAATCTCGGCGTTCAGCAGGTAACAGCTGACAAACGACAGTCCTATCAGCACCCATGCCATCCAGTCATAAGTCAGTACAGAAACAGGCAGACAGCACAGTGCGCCCCAGAAGATGGCATTGGCCGGAGTTGCCAGACCGATGAAGGAATCATGCTGACGCTCATCCACATTGAACTTGGCGAGACGGAGTGCCGAGAAAGCCGCCATAATAAGGGCTAATCCTGCCCACCAGCCTAATATCGGACGCAGATAGCAGAACAGCATCATCGACGGCGCAAGGCCGAAAGTGATGTCGTCCGCCAGGGAATCCAGTTCGACACCAATCGGACTCGGAGCTTTCAGCAGACGGGCGCTCAGACCGTCAAAGAAATCAAAGAACGCGCCGGCGAGGATGAATACAAATGCCCATACAAAAGCACCTTGTGTCGCTAAAAAGACTGCTATGCTGCCGCAAATCAGGTTGCAGCTTGTGATCGCGTCAGGAATGATTCGTTTATTCATTGTTGTTTATCTTTTAATTCTTTCCGTAATTACTATCAATCGCCTTATGTACAAAGAATGTGACGAGCACCGTAAAGATAGAGCAAGCTATTGCAATCCAGAAGAATGTCGAATAGCCTACGCTCATTTGGATTTTTCCGGCTACAAAACCCGGAATCATCATGCTCAGTGCCATAAATGCCGTACAAATAGCGTAGTGTGACGTCTTATATTCGCCTTGTGAGAAATACATCATGTACATCATGTAGGCCGTAAAGCCGAAGCCGTAACCGAACTGCTCCAGCGAGATACCGCTGCCGATCAGCCACAGATTGGTAGGCTGCGCAATGCTCAAATAGACATACACTAAATTAGGAATAGTCAGCATCGCCGCCATGAACCATAACGAGTGTTTCAGACCGCGCCGGGAGATGTAAATACCGCCTAAGATACCGCCTAACAGGAGGAAGAAAGTGCCTGCCAGACCATAAACAAGACTGACATGCAGCGTGCTCATGCCTAATCCGCCGCCGATAAACTGACCGTCACGCATCGTGATCTCAGGCGCGTCAATGAGGAAAGGCATGCTCATCTTCACTAACAGACCCTCCGGCAAACGGTAAAGTAACATGAACAATACTGCCAGTAAGATACCCGGCTTGGTAAAGAATGTCTTCATCGCCTCCCACATTCGCTGACCGCTGTTCTCCTCCGCCTCCGTTTCTGCCTGTTCTACGCGCGGTAACGCGAAGATATGATAAAGACACAACACGAACAGAATAACGGCGGCAATAGCAATGGTGATCTTCCACGAATATGGGATATCACCGGTCTTGTCTTCCAATACACCGGCGACACCGAGTAAGATTCCCGTGCCGAAGATAGTGGATATCCGATAGAACGTAGAGCGGATTCCGATAAACCGCGCTTGGCTGTTAGAGCTGTGCGCTAACATATAATAGCCATCGGCCGCGATGTCATGTGTGGCCGAAGCAAAAGCCATGATGATGAACAGAATCAGCGTAAAGCGGAACAAACTGACTGGCGTTTGTTTGCTTGCTATCAGTTCCGCATCCGGCGAAGGAAGGGAGAAAATGAGAATTGCACAAATGACGGTCATCAGCGCTTGCATCGTGATGATCCACCATCGTTTGGACTTAACGACATCCACCATCGGACTCCATAAGCCCTTCAGAAACCACGGGAAATAGAGCAGGGTAGTGAAGAACGCCAACTGATCATTAGGAACCCCCATTTTGGCAAACAGCATCACGGAGATGCTGTTTACCAAAAAATAAGGAATTCCTTCTGTGAAGTACAACGTCGGTACCCACACCCACGGTGATATATTCCTTATATTATTACGCACGCGCGCGTCTT
>Ga0310690_10011915_pt1 | contig 10708 bp, 8 predicted proteins | sample AusTroGonzalo_MG_2_FD_207661 | JGI IMG/M metagenome (GOLD analysis project Ga0310690, IMG submission 207661) | Bovine rumen microbial communities from tropical cattle in Woodstock, Queensland, Australia - Gonzalo_04 (v2) (version 2) | ecosystem: Host-associated > Mammals > Digestive system >...
GTTGTCGCCATTGCTATTGCTTTTGGGGATAATTCCAAGAAAAGTGCCCAAATCTTTGGTTATCTCGGAAACAAAGTGTACCTTTGCAGGGATTTTAATTCAACCCTATTAAACTAACAAAATAAAACGAAAACATTATGAAGATTTCACGCATTGAACATCTGGGCATCGCCGTGCAGAGCATCGACGCAGTACTGCCCTTCTTCCAGGACGTTCTCGGTCTGGAGGTTTACAAAACAGAAGTTGTAGAAGACCAGAAGGTAAAGACCGCATTCCTCAAGGTCGGCGAAGTGAAGCTGGAGCTGCTGGAGCCCACATGCCCCGAAAGCACAGTGCAGAAGTTCCTCGACAACGGCGGCAAGGGCGTTCACCATGTTGCCTTCAAGGTTGAGGACGGTGTTAGCGAAGCTCTCGCTATGTGCGACGAGAAGGGCATCCGCCTCATTGACAAGGCTCCCCGCAACGGTGCCGACAGCCTGCACATTGCCTTCCTCCATCCGAAGAGCACTTGCGGCATCCTCACAGAACTTTGCGAAGAATAATGCCTCACCCCAACCCCTCTCCGAGGAGAGGGGCTTTTTATTTTGTAGGCAGTAGTAACTACTGACTTCTTACAACTTAACCACAAAAGAACTGAAACTTAAATCCCGACAGAGGGAACCTTTGAACTTTAATTTAATTTTCATATATGAGAGTTGTTTTCATGGGTACGCCCGACTTTGCCGTGCAGTCGCTTAGCCGACTGGTAGAGGAAGGCATCAATGTCGTTGGCGTTGTCACGATGCCCGACAAAGCCATCGGGCGGCATCACGATGTCCTGCAGTCCAGTCCTGTAAAGAAGTTTGCCCAAGAGAAAGGCATCCCCGTCCTGCAACCCGAGAAGCTGCGCGACGAGGCTTTTCTCGCCGAACTCAAGGCCTTGAAGCCCGACCTGCAGATAGTCGTTGCCTTCCGCATGTTGCCGCAGGTCGTCTGGGCTTTGCCGCCTCTCGGCACCTTCAACCTCCATGCTGCCCTGCTGCCTCAGTATCGTGGCGCAGCACCCATCAATTGGGCCATCATCAACGGCGACAAAGAGACGGGCATCACCACCTTCTTCCTCGACGAACAGATAGATACGGGACGCATCATCCTGCAAGAGCGCATCCCCATTGCTCCCGACGACTGCGCCGAGGACGTTCTCGACAAACTCATGATGCAGGGAGCAGAGCTGGTCGTCAAGACGGTCCGCCTCATCGAAAGCGGTCAGGCCACAGCCACCGACCAAAGCAAGTTCATGACGGACGAACCCCTCAGGCCTGCCCCGAAGATATTCAAGGACACCTGTCAAATCAAGTGGCAGGAGCATACGCTGGAGAGTGCCTACAACTTCATCCGAGGCCTCAGTCCCTACCCTGCTGCCTGGACGCCAGTCATTGCCAACGGCAAGGAAACAGAGATGAAGATATTCAGGGCCTCCCCCGCACCCCAAAAAGGAGAGGAGAACTTACTCGTTGAATTTCAGGATGGTTATCTCTCATTAGATGAAGTACAGCTTTCAGGCAAAAAACGTATGCCGATAGCCGACCTGCTGAGAGGAACAAAGGTCTCAATCATATAATCCATAATGTTATGAGGTACAAGATAACTTTATTCTTATTCTCTTTTGCCCTTCCGCTTCTTGCATCTCTCCCCTTTGGGAGAGTCGGAGAGGGGCTTCCTCCCTATCTCGACCAGTCGAAGGACATCGAAGCCCGTGTGGAAGATGCTCTCAGCCGCATGACGCTGGCCGAGAAGATTAACGTGATTCATGCCCAGAGCAAGTTCTCGAGTGCTGGTGTGAAACGTCTCGGCTTCCCCGATTTCTGGACAGACGACGGACCTCATGGCGTCCGCCCCGACGTGCTTTGGGACGAATGGGAACAGGCCGGACAGACCAACGACTCCTGTGTGGCTTTCCCTGCCCTGACTTGCCTGGCTGCCACATGGCATCCCTCGCTCTCGGCCCTGTATGGTACAGCTTTAGGCGAGGAGGCTTTGTATCGCGGAAAAGCCATGATACTTGGCCCTGGCATAAACATCTACCGCACGCCTCTCGGAGGCCGTAACTTCGAGTATATGGGCGAAGACCCCTACCTCACTTCCCGTATGGTAGTGCCGTACGTTCAGGGGTTGCAGAGCGTCGGTGTGGCCAGTTGCGTGAAACATTTCTGCCTGAACAACGACGAGGAGTACCGCCATCAGGTGAATGTCATCATCAGCGACCGCGCCCTGCACGAAATCTATCTGCCAGGCTTCGAGGCAGCCGTCAAGGAGGGCAAGGCATGGGGCATCATGGGCGCATACAATCTGTATAAGGATGAGCACAACTGCCACAACCAATACACGCTCAATAAAATCCTGAAGCACGATTGGGGCTTCGACGGCGTTGTCGTCAGCGACTGGGGCGGTGCGCACGACCTCGACCAGTCAGTCAGGAACGGGCTCGACATGGAGTTCGGCACTTGGACGGACGGCCTGACGATGGGTGCCACGAATACCTACGACAACTATTTCCTTTCCAAACAATACCAGAAAGCCATCGTCGAAGGCAAATACACGACCAAAGAACTGGACGAGAAGGTACGCCGAGTGCTGCGACTCTTCTTCCGCACAACGATGAACAAGAAGAAGCCTTATGGCTTCCTTTGCAGCGAAGAGCATTATGCAACAGCCCAACTTGTGGCGCAGCAGGGCATCGTCCTCTTGCAGAACGAGCGCAACGTGCTGCCCATCCAAGCCGAGGGCAAGAAGATTCTTGTCGTGGGCGAGAACGCCATCAAGATGATGACCGTCGGCGGCGGCTCCAGCTCCCTGAAAGCCCAGCACGAAATCAGTCCGCTCGAAGGCCTCAAGATGCGTTTGCTCCCCCAAAATGGTCAATCGTCAATGCTCAATGGTCAATGTACAATTGATTACGCTCGCGGCTATGTGGGCGACACAAGCGGCAACTACAATGGTGTGACGACAGGTCAGAACCTCAAGGACGACCGCTCGCCCGAGGAACTTATCAGCGAAGCAGTAGAGAAAGCCAAGACTGCCGACTACGTCATCATCTTCGGCGGTCTGAACAAGAGCGACTATCAGGACTGCGAGGGCCACGACCGCAAGACAATGGACCTGCCCTACGAACAGGATAAGCTCATCACAGCTCTTGCAGCCGTCAACAAAAACACCATCTACGTCAACATCAGCGGCAATGCTGTCTCGATGCCTTGGCGCAAGCAAGTTCCCGCTATCGTGCAGGGCTGGTTCCTCGGCAGCGAGGCTGGCATAGCTCTGGCATCCGTCTTGGTAGGCGACGTCAGCCCCAGCGGTCATCTGCCCTTCACATGGTACGAGAGCCTCGACCAATGCGGAGCCCACAGCTTCGGCGAAGCAGCCTTCCCAGGCATATGGCGCGAGGGCAAGAAGATTATCGACGAAGAATACAAGGAAGGCATCTATGTCGGCTACCGCTGGACAGACAAACAGAAGCTGAAGCCCGCCTTCGCCTTCGGTCACGGCCTGAGCTACACCACCTTCAAGGTGAGCAACCTCAGATGTGCATTCAATGAGACAACCGACGGCGACATGACCTTCAAGGTCGATGTCACGAATACAGGTGACAGGCTGGGAGAAGATGTCGTGCAGCTTTACATCACGGATGTCAAATGTAGTGTGGACCGTCCTGTCAAGGAGCTGAAAGCTTTCCAGAAAGTCATGCTAAAGCCCGGCGAGACACAAACCATCACGTTGAAGACAGACCGGCGCGCCCTCTCCTTCTGGGACGAGCAGAACGGCGACTGGAAGGCAGAGCCGGGCGAGTTCCTTGCACAAGCAGGCGACTCAAGCGACCGACTCACCTGCAAAGTGAAGTTCACGCTAAAGTAAACGACAGGCAAATGTTTTTCGCGATTATATTTTGTCAATTGCAGTAAAAGCATTATCTTTGTCAGCAAAACAACGACATATTACTAATAACTAACAACACATTTACTGATTATGGAAAAAATCATCGGACTTATCGACGCACCGTTTACTCCCTTCTATGAGAACGGCGACGTGAACCTGGAACCCATCCCCGCATACGCAGCCATGCTGCAGAAGAACGGACTGAAGGGCGTTTTCATCAACGGAAGCAGCGGCGAGGGCTATATGCTCACCTCTGAGGAACGCATGAAACTGGCAGAAGCCTGGATAAAGGCTGCACCCGAAGGCTTCAAAGTGATTGTCCATGTGGGCAGCTGCTGTGTTCGCGAGAGCCGCAAACTTGCCGAACATGCCCAGAAGATTGGTGCATGGGGCATCGGTGCAATGGCTCCTCCATTCCCGAAGATTGGCCGTATAGAGGAACTGGTGAAGTATTGCGAGGAGATTGCCGCTGGCGCTCCCAACCTGCCCTTCTACTTCTACCACATTCCTGCCTTCAATGGTGCTTTCCTGCCTATGGTGAAGTTCCTCGAGGCTGTTGATGGTCGCATCCCCAACTTCGCTGGCATCAAATATACCTTCGAGAGCCTGTATGAATACAACCAGTGCCGACTCTACAAGGACGGAAAGTTCGACATGCTGCATGGACAGGACGAGACCATTCTTCCCTGCCTGGCTATGGGTGGAGCTCGCGGCGGCATCGGCGGTACGACCAACTACAACGGCAAGAACCTGGTGGGCATCATTGATGCTTGGAACAAGGGAGATTTGGAGGCTGCACGTGCCTTGCAGAACTATTCGCAGGAGGTCATCAATGTCATCTGTCACTTCCGTGGCAACATCGTAGGCGGCAAGCGCATCATGAAGCTGATTGGCCTCGACCTTGGCCCCAACCGTACCCCCTTCCAGAACATCACGCCCGAAGAGGAACAGCAGTTGAAGAAGGAACTGGACGAGATTGGTTTCTTCCAGCACTGCAACGAGTTCTAAGCCCCTCTCAAACTCCCCCAAAGGGAGAACTTAATCACTCAAATCGGAAATAAATGGCAAAGACTAAATGGGGCTTATTCATAGCCTTGTTCATACTTCAAACGATTGGAGTCCCTGCATTCTGTTCCCTCCCGTCTAAGGGAGGGTCAGAGAAAGGGACTGTCAAAGTCGCTTGTGTTGGCAATAGTGTCACCTACGGCTACGGCCTCCAAGACCGCGAGCACGATGCCTATCCAGTTCGCTTGCAGGCAATGCTGGGCGAGGGCTACGAGGTGGGCAACTTCGGGCATTCTGGTGCTACCTTATTATATAAGGGACATCGCCCGTACATCAATCTGCCTGAGTTCCATCAGGCACTCGACTTCAAGCCCGACTGGGTGGTCATACACCTTGGCCTGAACGACACAGACCCTCGCAACTGGCCCGACTGGAAGGAGGAGTTCATCCCCAACTACCGCGCTCTGATTGATTCCTTCCGCATGGTGAACCCCGAAGCCCGCATCCTCGTTTGCAGAATGACACCCATCTTCGATCGTCACCCACGCTTCCAGAGCGGCACTCGCGACTGGCACGCACAGGTTCAGGAGGCCATCGAGCGGGTAGCACAGGGAGCCGGAGCACAGCTCATCGACCTCCATACGCCGCTGCACAACCGTCCTGACCTATTCCCGGATGCCTTGCATCCCAATCCAGAAGGGGCAAAGATTCTGGCAAAGACTGTCTATTCGGCACTCACAGGCGACTACGGAGGCCTACAACTGCCGCCTGTTTATTCCAGCGGGATGGTCATGCCGCGCGAAGAGCCTATCCTGATAGAGGGACTATCTGATGCGCGTCGAAACATCAAGGCAACCTTAACCCGCAACGGGAAGGTGGTGCATGAGGGCAACTGCTTCTCTGCTGCCAACGGTTCATGGTTTATTCAGTTGCCCGACATGAAGGCAGGCGGCCCCTACACTCTTACCTTCACAGCCACGCCTCTGAAGACGGACCTCTACCGTTCCTATTATCCCGAAAAGTATCCTTACCAGTTAAAGAACCTGACGAAAGCCAAAGCGCAGACGCTGACGATTGACAGCATATACTTCGGCGACCTGTGGCTGGCCAGCGGACAGTCGAACATGGAGCTGCGGGTTGACCAATGCAATACGCTCGAGCAGGACCTTGCCGATGCCAAACGTCTCGGTGGTCGCCTACATATTTATAATATGCCGGCACGGGCAAGGACGGATGCTGTGGAATGGGATGATAGCGTGCTCAGCTTCACCAATCGCCTTGAACACATGGACTTCCAGGGATGGAAGACGGCTTCACCCGAATCGGTTCGAAGCTTCTCTGCCGTTGCCTTCAACTTCGGGCGTGTCCTTTGCGACACCCTTGAAGATGTTCCCATCGGCATCATCTGTAATGCTGTGGGAGGCTCGACGACTGAGTCGTGGATTGACCGCTCGACGCTGGAATGGGAGTTCCCCAACATCCTGCGCGACTGGCGAAACGGCGACTTCGGACAGGCTTGGGCTCGCGGACGCATGAGCCAGAACATCGCCCATGCCCTCAATAAGGAATCTGCTGCCTACAATCCCCTGCAGCGCCATCCCTACGAACCCGCCTACCTCTTCGAGGCTGCCATCGAGCCTCTCGGTCATTTGCCCCTCAAGGGCGTGCTGTGGTATCAGGGTGAGAGCAATGCCCACAACGTCGAAGCACACGAGAAGCTGTTCACCCTCCTTGAGCAATCTTGGCGCAAGTTCTTTGCCCAGCGCTGGATGAGCGAGTTCCACAAGAAGCACACCCTACCCTTCTACGTCGTTCAGCTCAGCAGTTTGCCGCGCCCATCATGGCCTGCATTCCGCGACAGCCAGCGCCGTCTGGCTTCCGAGTTGCCCGATACATGGATGGCTGTCAGCAGCGATGTCGGCGACCAAGGCGATGTCCACTACCGCACGAAGCGTCCTGTTGGCGAGCGACTGGCTCTGCAGGCTTTGCGACACACCTATGGTCACACTTTGGAGAGCGAAGGCCCGACACCTCGTTATGTCCTCAAAGCAACAGACAACAGGATTGTCGTGGCTTTCGACCATGCCGACGGCCTCACCTGCACAAAGGGTTTCGAGATTGCTGCCTCCGATGGTATGTTCTATCCTGCCGACATCAAGATTGAAGGTGACAAGGTTTATCTCTCATCGCCTTCCGTCAAGAACCCATCCCTTGTCCGTTACGGCTGGAGAGGCTTCACCGATGCCGACCTCCGCAACGCCCAAGGTCTCCCGGCATCAACCTTCTATTCACCGACCAAATAGGACAGCACTTCTATAAGGAATGACGGCAGAGATACTCAGCAGCAAAATGGAGCATCTCTGCCTTCATTTCTTCGGGTTATCTGGAAGCACTGCCCGTGTGGGACAACATAACGTGCCGCGTTGAACATCATAACGTGCCGTGTTGAACATCATAACGTGCCGCGTTGGGCAACACGACTGGTTATGATTGCCATCGGAGCACGCTCTTCTCTAAACAAGACTTACGCAATATGGAACTTATGAAGACGATTGTTTTCCTCAAATACGGATGTCTGCTCTTGCTACTCACTTGTCCGATTGCTCTCTCAGCTCGGACGAAACATCGTGTCACCCTTCCGAAGAGCGTACTGCTCGACAAGATAAAGGGCGGCTGGGCAGGTCAGACGATTGGTTGCGCCTTTGGTGGACCTACGGAATTCTGCTATCGAGGCGTGATGATTCCCGACGATGTGGAGATTGCCTACCCGGAGCATCACCTGCAATGGTTCTTCGATAATGCGCCAAGCCTGTTCGACGATGTCTATATGGACCTCACTTTCGTCGATGTGTTCTCGCGTCTGGGCTTGGATGCACCTGCCGACTCGTTTGCCAATGCCTTCGCCTATGCCAAATACCCTTTGTGGCATGCCAACCAGCAGGGGCGATATAACGTGATGCACGGGCTAATGCCGCCCGCCTCAGGCCACTGGAAGAACAATCCTCATGCTGACTGTATTGACTATCAAATCGAGTCGGATTATGCAGGCCTGATGTCGCCTGGAATGCCCAATGCTGCATCTGAGGTTTCCGACAAAATCGGCCACATCATGAACTATGGCGACGGATGGTATGGCGGGGTGTTCATCGGAGCCATGTATGCGCTGGCTTTTGTTGAGAATGACGTGGAGACCATCGTCACGAAGGCACTCCAGACGATTCCCAAGGGCAGCCGCTTCCGCGAGAGGCTGGACAGCGTAGTGAGGTGGTATCGCAAAGCCCCGACCGACTGGAAGCGTGGCTGGACGCTTTATAACCAACAGTATGGCAAGGACTTAGGTTGCCCCGAACTGATACTGGCTCCTGGCAATATCGATGCCACGATGAACAGCGCATACGTGGCTATGGGACTGCTCTACGGCCAAGGCGATTTCGGCAGGACGATGGAGATAGCCACCCGCTGCGGACAGGACTCCGACTGCAACCCGTCGTCGGCTGCCGGGGTGCTGGCAACCATGCTGGGCTACAGCAACATACCCGAGAGGTGGATGCCCAACCTGCGGGAGGTGGAAAGCCGCAACTTCGCGTATATGCAGATGTCGCTAAACGATACGTATAGCAAGGTTTATAGCCTCGCCTTGAAGATGATTGAGCGGCAGGGCGGCAAAGTCGTGGGCGACAACGTGACGATAAAGGTTCAGAAGCCCCGAAGCGTCCGCATGGAACAAGGGTTCGTGGGCATGAATCCGAAGCTGCTCACCTCAGGCATACAATTCCTTGGCACAGAAGAGAGCGGGCAAAACACCTTCCAGTTCCAAGGTCGTGGCATCGTGGTCTATGGCAACATCAGCTGCCCCGACAAGACATACGAGGCACAGCTGGAGGTGACTGTCGATGGCAAAGTCAGCCGAGTGGTGTCGCTTTGTTCCGACTTCCTCAAGCGTACCGCCGATGCCATCTATTGGAACTACGACCTGAAGGACGGCCCCCACGAAGTAAGCTTTAAGCTGCTTAATCCTCGCGAAGGCGTGAACATCAAGGCCGACCGTGTGATTTACTATGTCGCCGAAGATTAGTTGGAGCTCAGGATGGCATAGTTAATGCCGTCGCATTGGATGGAGGTGCAGACGGGTGTGTCCACTTCTTCCTGCACAGGAACATATTCCGCAGCCTCCAAGTCTTTGGCCTGTCTGAAGATAACCTTTTCCTTCTCAACGATTTGTGTCAGATATAAGGTATCGTGTACTGGCTGGAGGATGCGAAGCGTGTCCGTCTCTAAACGACTCGCCTTGTTGCTAAAGCATCCAAAAACGTACTGGATGTTCGGCTCAGTATTCATAAACAGATGCATCGTCATACCAAAGACGAGGCCTGCAACAGCAGCGGCAGGTGTGGCCACCCAGCCCCAATAGGTCTTCTTCTGCTTTAAGGGGTTCTGGGGAACGTGCAACTTCCTGTTGTCCTGAGCCATAAGGCGCTGGGCCGAGGCGTGGAGTTTATCTTCGAATGTCATCATGTTGATTGAGTTTTTGTCTGAGTGTTTGGGTTAATAAGTGTAGTCGAGACTTCACCGTTCCCTCTGGCAAAGTCATTATGGCAGCTATCTGCGGGACGGTCAGTTCTTCTTCAAAACGGAGGGAGAAGAGCAGGCGGCTCTCGGGCGGCAGCTTCTCCAGCAACTGCCTTAGTGCCTGGTCGAAAGCCTCGCCCGTCATTTTGTCGATGATGTTGCTGTCTGCCACCATCTCCCCGCTCTGCTTGGCGAACAGCTCGTACTGTCGTTGGTTTTCGCTGTGCCGATAATGGTTCCTGACGAGGTTGTAGGCGATGGTGAGGAGCCACGTGCGGAAACTGGAGCCAAGGAATCTTTCGCGAGCCGTCCAGACACGCATAAAGGCATCTTGGCAAAGGTCGGCAGCCAGAGCCTCGTCGCCATTCATCTGCCTGAAGAAGAAGCCCATCAGCCTGCGGGCATGACGATGGTAGAGCTCGCCGTAAGCCCTATCATCGTCCTCGCCTGCCACCCGCTGCATCAGCTCTTCGTCCGTGAGCGAGCCGAGGGATTTCAGAAACATGGGTAGTGTCATTTCTTTGCTTTAGTTTCTTCCCTGAACTTCTTCACTATATTCTCTTTGGCTTCGGGATACTTCTGCATCGGACACCTCTCTATGCACTTGTTGAGGATACTATACAGACGGTCAGCCTGAACGTTGTCGCCTTTTTTCCTGAATTTCGATATCAGGTTCGCAAGGAGCGTCACGTTGTTCATATCGAGCATCTGGCTTGTCACCCAAGAGTCATAGACAAGGTCGGGCATGGCGAGGTACTCCAGATTATAGACCTCCTTCACGTTATGCATCGCGACATCAAAGTTGTTGTATTGCCTGGGGCTGTATTTCAGTATCAGGCCTTCGTTGTAGATGCTGTCCTTGTCAAGCTTTGTCCAAGTAAGTATGTCGGTAGAGAAGTAAGTGGGCCGCTGACTTTTCTCTATCAGATACATGATGATGTCTGCCTCGTAGTACTTATCCCACTCGTCGCCGTACTTCCCATAGTCCTGCACATCTATTCTCAGCGGCTTAATGTTCAGCCTCTTGTAGAGCGCATCCATGTAGGAATCGGAATGCAGGAAAGAGATGGGAATAACCGTAACGTCCTGCCGCTCCTCCAGCGCCTCCTGTATCATCTTCATGGGTGCCGTTACTGCATCTCCGTTGGCGAAGTAGAGCGCACCTGACTGCATACTCAGCAGCATGTTCCTGTTGTACTGCATGATACGGGCAGGGAAATAC
>Ga0310690_10011919_pt1 | contig 10707 bp, 8 predicted proteins | sample AusTroGonzalo_MG_2_FD_207661 | JGI IMG/M metagenome (GOLD analysis project Ga0310690, IMG submission 207661) | Bovine rumen microbial communities from tropical cattle in Woodstock, Queensland, Australia - Gonzalo_04 (v2) (version 2) | ecosystem: Host-associated > Mammals > Digestive system >...
GTTGTGTTAATAAACTAAGGAAGAGGTTCGAAATGGCTGAAAATACAGCTTCTAACGAAAAAAGCAGATATGATATTCTGCAAAATGATAAAGGTGAAATTTTAATTATCATTCAACAACGCAATGGTGGTCCTGAAAATCCGCTTTTTGTCTATGATGGCTCGGAAAATGCTTTATTATACCGCAGTCATGAAAGCTCTGTGTTTTTTAATGACATTGATGTCGGTGCGCATATTCCGCTTAAATCGGTGAGTGATTTAACCATCGTTGAAATCACGGATGATGATGTCGTAAGAGAATATACTGTTCCTGTCCGAATTGTTAAAGACGTTAAAGCGCTTTTAGATTAAATTTAAATAAATGGGGCGCTTCGCCCCTTATTTTATCAAAGAAAAAAAACAATGTTACATGAAACAGTTTTATGTTTGTTGGTCGTCGGTATTTTTTCTTTGTTTCGCACAAGAGAAAATTATGATTTTTGGCTCTCGTTTTTTCTAACAGCCTTTGTTACGCTTGTTTTTGCCTTTTTTTTGATGGATTGGCACGTTCTTGGGTCAGACGCTTTTAAAACCTTTATTCTTGATAGGTCTCAAAGCGAAAACATTAAATTAGATATCATTTCATCAAAGCAAAATTACATTTTAATTTTTCCCTTTTTTATCAATACGCTGTTAGCGTTGTTTAATAATTTGATTTTTAAATATGAAAAACACAGAAAAAACATGCTGTCTCTCTTTGTGTTTAATTTAATTTCATTTATTATGCTGATTTGCGCAAATAATTTCATCCAATTGATGACTTTTGTTTTTATCATAGATATTTTCAGCCAGCTTCTTATATTTAATTCAAGTGCCTCAAAACGTTATAGCATATATAATCTTGTGGCGGATATGGGGCTTTTTTTGGTGCTTGCCATGCTCCACGGCAAATTAATAAACTTAGATGTCGGAAACATCTCACATTATTATGAAACGGGCCATCATCGAGATTTTATCATGTTTGTCATCATGATAAGTCTGTCAATTAAATTTGGTCTTTTCTTGTTTCAGGGATATTGGCTTGATCTGAAAAGTGCAAAATTCCACACACTTTATTTTTTACCTTATTTATCAACGCCGATGGCCGCATTGATTTTGTTTATCAAATTTTATCCGCTTCTTGTTGTCTCTCCCTCGTTTTCACCGCTTTTAAATATTATTGTCATTTTAAGTATGATCTGGGGAAGTGTTTGCGCTGTTTTAAATCCTCAAATCAAAGAAAAATTCGTTTATTGCAATATGTTAAGCATCGCTTTTTTAATCAAGCTTGTCGAAAAAGCAGATTTTATGTGGAATATGGCGTTTTCAAACATTTTGATATGCCTGTTTGTCTTTAATCTTTGCTTATACTATCTTCATTATGAAATGGATCGGGAGCATGGAAAAAACAAAACGGCAATCTTTACCGTTTTATGCGCCTTTATGATAGATTTATCCTGTTTATCCGCCACCCTTTCATCTCTTTTAACAAAACAAAACATGTTTTGGATTATCTTTTTTGCTGTTTTGTTTTTATTTGTGTTGGCAAGCTTATTCGTTTTTGTATCTCCGAAGCTTCAGGACAAAACAGCATCTTTAGATTCAAGCTTTCGAACCATATCTGTTATGGGCTTAGCCACACTATCTCTTGTTTATTTTTCTTATCCGTTTTTTGCGTATTATTGGCAAACATGCTTCGTTCTTGCCGTATTTGTGCTTTTGAGCCGCCTTCACCCGATGAAGTTTATCAAATTAAGCGATTCGTTTTATGCACATCTGCAACATATTGACTTAATAACACTCTTATATAATAAGTGTATCACCGAGCCCTTAAAGCATGCCGGTGTGCTTTTTAACATTTTAATTGATTTTATTTTCTTAGAGCGCACTTTATATCCGATTGTTTCAAGTTTTAACGGCTTTGTTATCAAGTCCTACAGACATGCGGCTCGTCTCGGGTTTCTTTATTATCTTTTCGGCACCTTGCTCGGTGTGCTTTTGTTTATTTGTTTCTTTTACGGGTGAGGTTGGAAATGTCGATAGAGCTTATGTTAATCATTCTTTTGCCACTGCTCGGCAGCCTGTTTGTGATGTCCGCGAAAGATAATCTTTTGCAAACATTTAAAAATGCAGAGCAAGCAGCTTTGTTGGTTATTCTTGTCAATATTGCCTTAATATTTTATTTGTTTTTAAGTTTGTCGCCAAGGGATATACAAAACGGTTTTGTCGCTCAATACTCGTGGCATTTTATTGGGATATTTGATTTTTCGTTTGGGGCAGATGTTTTATCGTTAATGTTTGTTTTTGGTTGTCAAATCGCCATGTTCTTAGGCGTTCTTGGAATAAGGCGGGAACAGCAAAATCAAAAGCAAATTTTAGTTTATAGCTTAATTTACCTTTCACTTTTAAATGGCTACTTTTTTGCACTTGATATGATGTCTTTTTACATGTGCTTTGCGGCACAACTCTTTCCGCTTTATATGCTTATCGGTTTTTCACTTACCGAACGCCAACATAAATTATTGGTCCGTCTTTCTTTGCATCATTTTTTGGGCGCGATGCTTCTTTTAGCATCTTGTATTTTTATTTTCAGCTTAAAACAAAATGATGTTTTATTGGTCACTCTTGATAAACTTCATCTCTCGTATCGCAAATCCATTTTTGTATGGGGAGGTTTGTTCTTGGCCTTTATTTTGCGTATGCCTGTTTGGCCATTTCACCATGCAACAACGGCTGTATGGGGTGCTTTAAAAAATCCGCTTACATTTTTAGCTCTACATGTCCTTCCTTTAAGCGGCATATACGGTTTCATGCGTTGCTGGCCGTTAAATATTCCTTTTGAAATTTCTGTTTTAACACCGCTGTTTCAGGCTCTGTGTATTTTAACAATGGTCTTTGCCGCATTCGGAAGTTACGCTTATATCAACGCCGGAAATAAACTCTCGAACTATATCTTTGTTTATGATTTGCTTTATTTTTTAGCTGTTTTTCTGCCGACGGATGTTATCAGATTAAATATTTCTTATTCCGTTTTTTCATTTTTATTGATTACTTCTTGTTTGGTTGTGTTGCAAGCTCATGTATTTCGGGAAAGTATTCGGCTTAATGTCGGAATTAAAAGCATTTTATCTGATATGCCACGTGCCAGAATAGCATATTGTCTTTTTGTTTTGGCGGCTTTAGGTTTGCCAGTGTCAGCATTTTTCTGGAACAATTTTTTAATTGTCTCTGAGATATTTAATTTCCATCTTTACGTTGGAATAATCGTCGTCCTCTGCATTACATTGGCAGGCGTTTCGTTGTTGCAAAACATGTATGTTCTCAAAGATGAAAATTCTTCCTGTCCAGATCTGTCTGACGTAAAAGACATTGATTTTACAACATTTTTTGTCATGATGGGTGTTGCATTTTTGCTTTTACTTTCACTTGTTAAACCCCTTTGGTTCATCATCTAAAGGAAAATGAAATGATTGAAAACATCTTATATACATTAACTGAAACTTCTCTTCTGGCAGGCATTGCCTTCCTTTTTTTGAAAATGTTTATTTCCAAATCTCAAGAAAGTTCTTCTTTTAAAATTGCTCAAATGTTTGTGGTTTTCAGTCTTGCTTCTGCCGTTCTGTTTTACAACAAGGGAATTTTACCTCAATATTTTGAAACATCTTCATTTTCCACATTAGCGTACGGCATTTCTTGTATACTGGTTCTGGTATGGCTTCTTTTGGCATCTAAATGGTTTTTAAACACCAAAGAACAATCATCAACATATTTTTGTATTTTGGCTTTATCGGCTTTGTTGTGTTTTTCACTTATCTTAAAGGCGGCTCACTTCGGTGTTCTTCTCGCATCATTATCTTTTTTATCTGTTATACAATATTGTCTTTTTCGCCTGAGCAAACAAAATGAAGATCTTTATCATGCAGCGCGTCGCTATGGTTTAATTTCTTTGATCTTTTTATCATTGTTTGGGTTTTCCGTTTTTTTACTTGTTGGAAATTTATCTTACACGCAAGCGGCGATGTATATCACGGAAATCTCTCCTCTCTTTAAAATGCTTATTATCCTTGGCATATTATGTGGCATCTTCTTTTTCTTAAACATTGCACCTTTCCATTTTTGGTTAACAGATACAATTTCTCCGCTTGTTTTGCCTGTGGCAACATATTTTAATATCGTCTCTCAAATTGCTTTATGGGGATTGTTTTTTAAATTGCAAACAACTTTCTTTCAAAGCTTAAACGAAAACTTGCAAAGAGTATATTTTGCCTTCGGTGTCCTTTCGATTATATTGGGCATTGTCGGTGCAAATGCCAGTCGGTTTTTAAGAAAAATTTTTGCCTCAATCAGTTTATATCAAGCAGGCGTTATCTTGTTGTTCATTTCAACTTTAAAAGAAAATTTGACAAGTTCATGCTTTATATATTTAGAGCTTTATTTGTTTGTTTTGCTAGGAGTTTATATTTGTTTTTACGCATTTAAAATAAACGGAGAATATCCGGTCAATTTAAATTTACTCAAAGGTGTCTCGTCTTCTAAACCATATGTTTCAGCAACTTTTTTGTTTGATTGTGTCACACTGCTTGGTTTGCCGCCGTTGACATATTTTATGATGCAATTTATGCTTTTAACCGAAATCGCTCAACATCCTCTCATTATTTATATCATTTTGTTCGGGCTTCTTTCTTTACTTCCGGTTTATCTTAAAATAATTGAAACGATTTTCTTTCTTAAAAAAGAGCAAAATTTTGATCGGGTTGATTTCAGTTTTTATATTTATTTGTTAATCCACACTGTCCTTTTAATTATTTTCATGTTTAAACCGCAAATTTTACTGCTGCAAATGAATATATTAAATTAAGGATGCATCATGGAAAAAATAGGAAATTGGTTTTATCAAGATCTTCAACAAACCTCGAGTACAAACGATTCGGTCCTTGATTTTTTAAATGAAGTTCATGCACCTTGTATCGTTTCTGCTGCCGCTCAAACAAACGGACGCGGTCGTTTGGGGCGAAAATGGGAAGCAGCCACGGGAAATCTTTATGTGTCATTTGTCTATCCTTTAGAAACAAAAAAAATAGGCCATCATGTTTTACTAAGCGGTTTAGCTGTTCTTCAAACAATCAAAACTTTTCTTTCAAACGCATCTGTTCGAGTTAAATGGCCGAATGACGTTTTTGTAAACGGCAAAAAAATATCGGGTATTTTGTTTGAAAAAGGGCCCGGAAACTATTGGGTTATGGGCATCGGTATCAATGTTAAAAAAACACCGATTGTTCAAAATCCGATGTATGAAATTACATCTTTAAAAGAAAACGGGGCAGAAACGGATCGTTTGAAAGTTTTGCGCATTCTCGTTAAAGAATTTGACTTTTTAAAAGCACAATACGAAAAACACGGCTTTCATTTTTTAAAAAGCTTATGGATTGACAACGCCTATAATCGTGGTAAAAATGTTATTATTAAACAAAACGGCATTGAAACGGAAGGCGTTTTACTTGACTTAGATGATGGCGGATTAATTCTAAAAACAGAACAAGGTCAAAAACATATTCTTGTCGGTGATTTATTTGAAGGAAAAAATGAAAACGGATAAGGGCTTATATTTTGTGGCATTGGGTGGTGCTGATGATATCGGCATGAATATGTATGCTTATGCCTCAAACGGAAAATGGATTGTGGTTGATGCCGGCTACGGCTTTTTAAATGATGATTACCCCGGCATGGATATGTGCTATGCCTCACCGGAATTTTTAAGTGAGTTTAAGGATGATATTGAAGGACTTTTTATCACACATGCCCATGAAGATCACATGGGGGCCATAGCACAAGTTTGGCCAAGCCTTCAATGTCCGGTTTATGCCACTTCATTTGCGGCAGGGTTAATCAAAGAACGCTTAAAAGAATATAAAATGGCAGAGATCGTTCCGCTTGAAATTGTTCGCCCGGGTGATACGGTCAAAACAAGCACATTTGAGGTCAAATACATTTCACTTGTTCACTCGGTTCCTCAAACTTGCGGTTTGCTCATTAAAAGTGAATACGCCAACGTTTTTCATGCCACCGATTGGCGAATGGATGACGGCAAGCTTGATATGCTTGTTTTTGATGATAAATCATTAAAAAAGGCATCAGGCGAGGGTGTCGATATGTTTGTGTGCGATTCGACCAATGTTTTGCTTTCACATCAACAGCCGAGCGAACTTGATATCAGAAAAAATCTGATAGATTTAATTCCAAACATTCAAGGTGGGATAGTCGCCACTTGCTTTGCCTCAAACATCATGCGTCTTGAAAGTTTGGTTTTAGCGGCTGATGCGGCGGGAAGAACCCCCGTTTTGTTGGGGCGAAGCTTGCAAACGAATGTTCGTATTGCCAAAGAATGCGGTTATTTTAATAATATGCCGCAAACCTATACGCCTGAAGAAGTTCCCGGTTTAACATCCGACAAAGCGCTTTATATCTGCACGGGCTCGCAAGCCAATTATCGCAGTGCTTTAAGCATTATTGCTAAAGGCGAAAGCAAATATGTGAAATTAGATAGTGATTATACGGTTATTTTCTCATCAAAAATCATTCCCGGAAATGAAGATAAAATTGAGCGTATGCAAGAACAAATGATATCAGATGGTGTAAATGTTATCACTGAAGAAACAGCCCCGATTCACACCTCAGGACACCCTTCTAAAGACGAGCTCAAAAGGATGTATGAACTCTTAAAACCAAAAATTGTGTTTCCCGTTCATGGTGATAAGCGCTTTATCAGAGAACATAAGCGTTTTGCTCAATCTTGCGGTGTTAATGAAGTGTTTTCGGGTAAAAATGGGGATGTTTTCAGGCTTTTAGATGGAAATCTTGAAAAAGTAGAAGAAGTTTTTTCTGATGTAATCGGCGTTGACAGAGGGCGGAGTGTGTCGCTTTCTTCGGAACTGATTAAAAATCGCCGCCGTATTGCTTATAATTGCAGCTTGTTCATTTCTGCATTTGTTTCACAAGATAATCATTTGCTTGATTTACAAATTTCATCACTTGACATTCTAGAATCACCTGAGTGGGAAAAATTAGCGCTTGAAACAAAAGAAAAAGTTTTTGACCTCATAGATAAAGAAATCCAAGAAAAAGGCTTAACATCAAGCGTGAAAGATCAAATTAAAGCAAGAATCAGAAAAGAAATTTATAAAGCAACAGATATTAAACCGGTTGTTTTGTTACACGTTTTAAAACAAGGAGAAAATCAATGTCAATAACACCAAATAAACTTCAAAAAGGCAATAAAATTATGGTCATTGCCCCTTCAACGGGGATAAAAATTATTAGAGAAGATTGTCGCAAACTTGCAGAAGAAAGATTGAACACACTTGGTTTGGAGATTGTTTTTGCAAAAAACACAACAGATGAAAATTTTGATATGATCGGTTCAAGTTCAATTCAACAACGTGCCGAAGACATTAATCAGGCTTTCGCTGATAAGTCTGTTCAAGCTGTTTTTACGGTGCTCGGCGGTTTTAATTCAAATGAAATCTTAAAATATATTGATTATGAAGCCATCAAAAAAAATCCGAAAATTTTTATCGGTTTTTCGGATATTACGGCGCTTCATGCCGCTATTTATGCTCAAACCGGCTTAGTCACCTATTATGGTCCTCACTACAGCTCTCTTGGAATGCTTAAAGGGTGCGAATACACTTTGGAAAATATGCAAAAAATGCTCTTTGAAAAAGGCGAAAAAGAACTACAGCCGTCAAATGAGTGGAGCGATGACCCATGGTATATTGATCAGCAAAATCGTGAATTTATCAAAAATGAAGGTTGGTGGCATATTCAAAAAGGAAATGCTTCGGGCAGAATTATTGGCGGTAATTTATGCACATTTATCTTAAATAACGGCACACCTTATGAGCCGAAATTTGAGGAAGATACAATTTTATTTATTGAAGATGATCATCTCTCTGATTTGCCGACTTTTGATCGTAATTTGGTGGCCTTAATCAATCGTGAAGATTTCAAAAACGTTAAAGGGCTTGTTATCGGACGTTTTCAAAAAGAATCTAAAATCACAAGAGAAAGTTTGGAGTTTATTTTGGATAAAGCAGAGCTCAAAAATATGCCAATTATTGCAAATATTGATATCGGTCATACAACACCATTAGCAACGATTCCGCTTGGTGGCCAAGCGAAGATTGAAAACGGCAAAATTTTCTTGAGCGATTAAAAAAATATTTCAACGCCGTAACATAATATTAGAAAAATTTAAAAAAAAAGCTTGCCAAAACGTTTATTCTGAACTAAAGTCTATGACATATTGTTCTATTTGCTTAGAGCGATATGTGAAAGATAAATTCTATTAAAACTTTATAAAGGAAATTCATATGAAAAAAACTTTATTACTTGCTGGTGTTGCTAGCGTTTTTGCTTTTAGCGCACAAGCTTTGGAAGTAACACCTTATGTTGGTGCTGACTACAACCTTAACTTCGTTAATAAGTCATCTGATTGGGATGGTGTGATGCCTGGTAAATATCACTCAGGTTCAATTAACGTTGGTACAAAAGTTTCTCCTTACTTTGCAACAGAAGTTTTCGGTGAACTTTCAAAACATGAAAACAAAAGAGAAATTCACACAAACTATGGCGCATATGGTGTCGATGCTTTCGGTATTTTGCCCTTAGGTTGCTATGGTGAATGGGAAGTTTTGGGTACAGCCGGTATTGGTCGTTATGTTTTCAAAGCTAAAAATAAAGAAATAAGAGAACATGCTTCTGGCCATCAATGGGGCTGGCGTTTTGGTGGTGGCGTTCAATACAACATCACCGACAATTGGGGCGTTCGTGCAATGTATCGTCACATTGCTTTCGTTAACGATGATCCTAGAGGTTTTGACGTATTGTCATTCGGTGTTCGTTACGCCTTCTAATTGTTATCTTGAACAATATGAAAAATACCGACCGCTTGGTCGGTATTTTTTTTGATGTGTTTCACGTGAAACATCTTATATTTATATAAGAAAAATCATATATTTAGAAAAAGAAAAAATTTCTTTACTTATTGTTAGCTTTGTTCTATTTTAAGCCCTAATGAATTTAAATATGGGAAAAAGAAATGACTGCGACCTTAAAGCAAATTCGCAAAACTTTTTTGGACTACTTTGAAAAGAACGGGCATACGATTGTGCCTTCTTCTTCATTGGTGCCTGATAATGATCCGACATTGATGTTCACAAACTCGGGTATGGTGCAATTTAAAAATATTTTTACGGGCAATGAAACGCGTCCTTACACACGCGCGGCCACGGCGCAAAAGTCTGTGCGTGCCGGCGGTAAGCATAATGATTTGGATAGTGTTGGTTATGACGTGCGCCATCACACATTTTTTGAAATGCTCGGAAATTTTTCTTTCGGCGATTACTTTAAGGAAGAAGCCATACACTACGCCTGGGAGCTTGTAACCAAAGAATTCGGAATCCCGAAGGATAAATTGGCCGTAACTGTTTTCCACACGGATGATGTGGCGCGCAATTTATGGAAGAAAATTTCAGGGTTGCCTGAAGATCGCATTATCGGCATATCAACCAAGGACAACTTCTGGCAAATGGGCGATACGGGTCCTTGCGGTTATTGCTCGGAAATTTTTTATGACCACGGGCCTGATGTGTTTGGTGATTTACCAGGCACAAAAGATGAAGACGGCGATCGCTGGATTGAAATTTGGAATTTAGTGTTCGATGAGTTTGAAGATTTGCCGTCAGGTAAGCGTATTAATCTTAAAAAACGCTGTATTGATACCGGTATGGGTTTAGAGCGTATCACAGCTATTTTGCAAGGTGTGCACTCAAACTATGACATTGATTTGTTTCAAAACTTAACAACCGATTTGTGTAAGTTGACGGGAACGGATAAAGAAAACAAAGCTTTTACTTCATCTTATAATGTCATTACAGATCACTTGCGCTCAACGGCGTTTTTGATTGCCGATGGTGTTTTGCCGTCAAACGAGGGCAGGGGCTACGTTTTGCGCCGCATCATGCGCAGAGCCATGCGCCATATTTATATGTTGGGTTGCCATGAGCCGCTTTTATATAAACTCTTGCCGTCACTTCAACGTGAGATGGGCGAAGCCTATCCTGAACTTTTGCGCTACGATGCATTAATCAAAGAAACAATTAAGGCTGAAGAGCTTCGCTTTGGTAAAACGCTTGCAACAGGTATGAAACTGTTAGATGAGCAAACGGCTGATTTAGCTGCAGGTTCAACTTTAAGCGGACAAACAGCCTTTAAGCTTTATGATACTTATGGTTTCCCGATTGACTTAACGCAAGATGCCTTAAAGCTCAAAAACATTGAAGTTGATGTTGAAGGCTTTAACAAAGCAATGGAAGAACAGAAAAAGTTAGCACGTCAAAACTGGGCCGGCTCCGGTGACGAAGGCACGGAAAAGATTTGGTTTGAGCTTGCAGAAAAATTGGGTGCGACAGACTTTTTAGGCTATAAAACCTTAAAAGCTGATTGCGCAATCACAGCGCTCGTTAAAGACGGTCAATCTGTTGATCAAGTCGATTCGGGCGAGTTTTATTTGGTTTCAAATCAAACGCCGTTTTATGGCGAATGTGGCGGTCAGGTTGGCGATACGGGTCAAATTATCGGTAAAGATTTTGAAATTGAAGTGATTGATGCCAAACGCAAGCTTGACAATGTT
>Ga0310690_10011920_pt1 | contig 10707 bp, 9 predicted proteins | sample AusTroGonzalo_MG_2_FD_207661 | JGI IMG/M metagenome (GOLD analysis project Ga0310690, IMG submission 207661) | Bovine rumen microbial communities from tropical cattle in Woodstock, Queensland, Australia - Gonzalo_04 (v2) (version 2) | ecosystem: Host-associated > Mammals > Digestive system >...
CGGACCTGAATATAGTTGAAATATAAAAACGACTGTGGTATCTTTCTATAGATACTATGCTTTAGGAGATCAGGCACACATGATTAAAGTTACAAAGTTCGGCGGCAGCTCTCTCGCGGACGCCGAACAGTTCAGGAAAGTGAACAATATCATCATATCCGATCCGAACAGGAGATTTGTCATTCCTTCCGCTCCCGGGAGACGTTTTGACGGTGACACCAAGGTCACAGATCTTCTTTACAAATGTTACGAGACTGCCCAGAGGGGAGAGGATTTCACGGGCGAACTCGCCACGATCCGGATGCGGTATGACGCTATAAAGACGGGACTCGGACTTTCAGCCGATATCGAGCACGAGTTCCGTGTCATAGAGGAAAACTTCCACGCCAGAAAGGGCAAGGCCTATGCCGCTTCGAGGGGCGAGTATCTGAACGGCCTGCTGCTCGCGGAGTTCCTGGGTTTTGAATTCGTCGACTCCGCCGGACTGATCCGTTTCGACGATAACGGCGAATATGATGACAAGGCTACGAGAATCCTCATGGAAGAAGGTCTCGGCAATAAAGAAAATGCAGTCGTTCCCGGTTTTTACGGTTCCAAGGACAACGGGGAGATCTGTACATTTTCAAGAGGCGGTTCGGACGTTACCGGTTCCCTGGTGGCGCGCGGAGTCCATGCGGACGTCTATGAGAACTGGACCGACGTGTCCGGTTTCCTTGTGACGGACCCCCATATCGTCGAGAATCCCGAGAAGATCGATACCATTACCTACAGGGAAATGAGGGAATTATCCTATATGGGCGCCAGCGTGCTCCACGAGGACGCTATTTTCCCGCTCCGCAAGGAGGGGATTCCCGTAAATGTGAGAAATACCAATGATCCGGAGGATCCCGGCACGATGATCGTCGAAGATACCTGCGTCAAGCCGAAGTATACGATTACCGGCATCGGCGGCAAGAAGGATTTCGTCTCGATCACGATCGAAAAAGACATGATGAATTCCGAGATCGGCTTCGGACGGCGCCTGCTCCAGGTCATTGAGGAAGCAGGACTGAGCTTCGAACATACGCCTTCGGGCATTGATACGTTTACTGTTTATCTCAGCCAGAAGGATTTCGAGCCGCATGAGCAGGAAATCATTGCAGGGCTTCATAAGGCCGTTTCGCCGGACCTGATCGAGCTGGAATCCGATCTGGCCCTGATCGCGGTCGTGGGCCGCGGCATGAAGCGCACGAGAGGCACGGCCGGACGCATTTTCTCGGCCCTTGCCCATGCGCGCGTCAATGTCAAGATGATCGACCAGGGTTCTTCCGAACTGAACATCATCATCGGTGTGGAAAATAAGGACTTCGAGACAGCTATACGGGCGATCTATGACATTTTCGTGACGATCAAGATCTGACGTACACTACCTGGGACGTGATTATAACAGACAATATCTGACATATATTCAGAAAGGAATGCTATGAAACGGGTACTTATCAAACTCAGCGGCGAGGCCCTTGCGGGCGGGAACGGAAAAGGCTACAACGACAACGCGATCGAAGAGGTCGGCAAACAGATCAGGACCCTTGTGGACGAGGGCTGTGACGTTGCAGTCGTCATCGGCGGCGGGAACTACTGGAGAGGACGTTCCAGCAAGAACATCGACAGGACGAAAGCAGATCAGATCGGAATGCTCGCGACGGTCATGAACTGTATTTATGTTTCCGAAATCTTCCGTCTTCTGGGGCTTAAGACCGCCATCATGACACCGTTCAAAGTCGGCGAATTCACGAAAGGCTTTTCGAAGGACGAGGCCAACCGGTACTTCAAAGAGAAGACGGTCCTGTTCTTTGCCGGCGGCACGGGCCATCCGTATTTTTCAACGGATACGGCCACGGTACTCCGCGCGATCGAGATCGAAGCGGATATGATTCTGCTCGCGAAATCTGTTGACGGCGTATACGACGCGGATCCCGAGGTGGTCGCCGATGCGAAGAAATTCGATACCATATCACTTTCTGAACTGGTCGACCGAAAACTGATGGTCATCGATCTGGCAGCATCCGTGCTTGCCATGGAAAATAAAATGCCTATGGTCGTTTTCGGACTGAATGAAGAAAACGGTATCATAAACGCCGGGCGTGGATGCACTACCGGCACTACGGTCACTGTGGATTAATTTATTAACGAGGAGAAGAAAATGGACGAGAGATTAAATGTGTATGTAGAAAAAATGGACAAAACGATGACCAACCTCTCCACGGAGCTTGGGACGATCAGGGCGGGACGTGCCAATCCGCATGTTCTGGACAAGATCACCGTAGATTATTACGGAACACAGACTCCTCTTCAGCAGGTGGCGAACATTACGGTCCCCGACGCCCGTATGCTTCAGATCCAGCCGTGGGAGCCGAGCATGGTCAAGAACGTGATCAAGGCGCTCCAGGCCTCTGACATCGGCATCAATCCCTCTACCGACGGTAAGGTTATCCGTCTGGTATTCCCGGAGCTGACCGAGGAACGCAGAAAAGAACTCGTCAAGGACGTTAAGAAAAAGGGCGAGGAAGCCAAGGTCGCTATCCGAAATATCCGAAGAGACGGCAACGACAAGTTCAAGAAGCTTGAAAAAGAAGACGTATCCGAAGACGTCGTCAAAGATCTTCAGGACGAGCTTCAGAAACAGGTCGACAAGTATTCCAAAGAAATCGATAAGGTAATAGAAGAAAAATCCAAAGAGATCCTTACGGTATAACAGATATGTTCAAGACCAGACTGATAAGCGGTATAGTACTGGTGGCCGTTGCGCTGGTCACCATCATAAGCGGGGGGCTCGTGCTTTTTTTTACGACGCTTGCCCTTTCACTGATTGGTGCAGGAGAGCTTTATAATGCCACCGGCGTCAGGGGAGACAAGCCCTTCGGACCGATGGATACGGTGGGTTATGCAGCCATAGGATTCTATTATGTATCGATCCTGTTCCTGCCGGACAGCCTGCAGCTGCTTCCCATGATTGCCGGCTTCCTGGCTGTCATGTTCGTCTACGTGCTGACTTATCCCAGGTATAAAGCGTTCCAGACCATGTCCGCCTTCTTCGGCATCATTTATACAGGGGTGATGATCTCGTGTATTTATCTGACAAGAATGCTCCCGGGCGGCGGATACCATGTCTGGCTCATATTCTTAAGCGCCTGGGGCAGCGATACCTGCGCGTACTGTGTGGGCATGCTGATCGGAAAACATAAGATGGCTCCGGTCTTAAGCCCGAAGAAATCCTGGGAAGGCGCAATCGGCGGACTGGCGGGAGCTGTCATCCTCGGCATCATTTTCGCGCTGTTCACGCACGGACCGGTGGGAATCTACGCGCTGATCTGCGGCGCGGGCGCCGTGATCTCCATGATCGGGGATCTTGCGGCCTCTGCCATCAAACGCAATATGGATATCAAGGATTACGGCCATCTGATCCCCGGACACGGCGGTATTCTCGACCGCTTCGACAGCATTATTTTCACTGCACCGGTGATCTACTACCTGTCGCTGATCCTGATATAATTGATTCTGTTCAAAAAGTAAGAAACAGGGATAAGCAGTAAAACAAAACAGTCTTATATGAAAAATATAGCAATTATGGGGTCTACGGGTTCCATCGGAACCCAGACCCTGGATATCGTCAGACATAATCCCGGACTTCTGAACGTCTGCGGGCTGGGAGCAGGGCGGAATGTGGATCTGCTGGAACAGCAGGCCCGCGAATTCCGGCCTGTTTTCGTGACTGTAGAACGGGAAGAGGATGCAAAAGATCTGAGAATCAGGCTCGCCGATACGGGCATCCGTGTGGATGCGGGAATGGAAGGGCTTATTCGTTTGGCCGAAATGGGAGAGAGCGATCTTTTCGTGACGGCTATCGTGGGTATGATCGGAATCCGGCCTACACTGGCGGCGATCCATGCCGGCAAGCATATCGCCCTTGCCAACAAGGAGACGCTGGTCACTGCGGGACATCTTATTATACCGCTGATCAAAGAAAAAGGTGTGGATCTTATTCCGGTCGACAGCGAGCACAGCGCCATTTTCCAGTGCCTGAAGGGCGCAGTGCGGGATGAAAATGACCGCTATCCCGTCCGTAAGATCTGGCTGACCGCGTCCGGGGGCGCTTTTCGCGGATACAAAAAAGAACAGCTTATTCATGTCACTGCGGCGGACGCTCTCAAACATCCGAACTGGTCCATGGGCAATAAAGTCACGATTGACTCGGCGACGCTCGTCAATAAGGGTCTTGAAGTCATTGAAGCAAAATGGCTTTTCAATGTGGACGTCGACGATATCAATGTCCTTATTCAGCCGAAAAGCATCATTCATTCCATGGTGGAATTCAACGACGGTTCGGTAATCGCCCAGATCGGCGCACCTGACATGCGCATGCCCATTCAGTTCGCCCTGCTTGATCCAAAGAGGAATGATTACGGGGCGCAGAGGCTTGATTTTTACGAAATGGGTCAGATCACATTTGAAAGGCCTGACACGGAAGTCTTCCGCGGACTTCCGCTGGCTGTCGCTGCATCCAAAGCCGGAGGCACGATGCCGGTCGTGTTCAACGCTGCGAACGAGGCTGCCGTGGCAGCATTTTTGAACGGCAGTATCGGCTTTTTCGATATTTACGAAATGATCGAAAGAGCCATGGCGGCACACACCGTGAAGCCGGAGCCTTCGCTGGAGGAAATCCTCGCTGCAGAAAACGAGACAAGGGAACTTCTTCTGCGTAAAGAAGCTTTGTGACAAGGGGACTTCTGTATGCATATAGTCATCGCGATCATCATACTGGCTGCAGTGATCATGTTCCACGAGCTGGGACATTTTATCGCTGCGCGCAAAAGCGGGATCACGGTCGTGGAATTTGCATTCGGATTCGGTCCCAGGATCATTTCCAAAAAAAAGGGAGACACAACGTATTCCTGGAGGGCGATCCCGATCGGCGGCATGTGTTCCATGCTCGGCGAAGACGAGGAGAATGATGAGCCGGGAAGCTTTCAGAAGGCGAAAGTCTGGAAAAGAATACTCGTGGTGGCGGCCGGACCTCTTTTCAATTTTCTTCTCGCGCTCGTTGTAGCCATGGTGGTCATCTTTTCAATCGGCGCAGATCCGGCAAGGGTCGTGGAAGTCGAACCCGGTTCGCCGGCAGCGGAGGCCGGCCTCGAAGTCGGCGATCTGATCAAATCCTATGAGGGCAGCGCGGTCATGAACGCGCGGGAGCTCTATGTCTTTACACAGCTTGACGATATTCCGACGGATTCCATAGACCTGGTAGTGGAACGGGACGGTGAGAAAAAGACTGTTTCCTACAAGCCTGCGACAGTCATGCGCTGGCTCCTTGGTTATAATTACGATCCGGGCACCGGGCCTGTCGAGATCCTCAGCGTTATGAAGGGTCTGCCGATGGATCAGGCCGGGCTGGCTGCAGGAGACATTATCACTTCATTTAACGGAGTCCCTGTCGGCAGCGGAGAGGAACTGGCTGCTTATCTGCAGGAATATCCGATGGACGGAAGCCCGGTGACCGTGACCTATACGCACAACGGGCATGAAAGAAGTGCAGAACTTACGCCGCAGTATTATGAAAGCGCTTTGTCCGGTTTTTCCTATAACATGGCCAGGGAAAAACAGGATTTTTTCTCCTCCATCAGCTACAGCTTCGGGGAGGTAAAATACTGGCTGGACGTGACTGTGAAATCCATCGCGAGACTTTTCACCGGAAGATTTTCCATAAAAGATATGTCCGGTCCGGTCGGGATCGTGAGTGCGGTAGGAGATGTCTATGAACAGGCGGCGCCTGAGGGACCCTTCGTCGTTCTCATGAACATGCTGAACATGCTGATCCTGATTTCCGCCAACCTGGGCGTCATGAACCTGATTCCCTTCCCGGCACTGGACGGCGGAAGACTGGTCTTCCTGATCGTGGAGGCTGTACGCAGGAAACCGATGAAACAGAGCATTGAAGGAATGGTGCATTTCATCGGGTTCGCGGTGTTGATGGCATTCATGGTCTTTATCGTGATCCAGGATATCGGGAAACTGTTCTGAGGCAAATGAATCTGTAAAACCCGTTCCTTTAAATGTTTATCAATACGATCTGACGAGGTGAAAAATGGCTGACAGGATCCTGGTCGTCGATGACGACAGAATGAGCCTGAAAATGGCGGAGAGAGTATTCAGAAAAGCGGGCGTTGAGGGTACGTATCTGAACTCGGGGAAGGAAATAACGGAGTATCTCGGGAATGAGGCGCTTCCGGATCTGATCCTGCTGGATGTTCATATGCCCGATATAAACGGGTTCGACATTCTGGAAAAGCTGAAAGCGGAGCCACGGTACAAGGACGTGCCCGTCGTTTTTCTGACCGGAGACGAGGACGTGAAGACCGAGACGGCCGGACTGAACGCAGGGGCGGCGGATTTTATCCGCAAGCCTTTTTCGGCCGAGGTACTGCTGAAAAGGGTGAGCAATATCATAGAGCTCAGCAGGCTCCATAGGGATATGGCCCGTGAGATCCGGATCAAAACGGAGAAACTGTCGCGAGCTTACATGCAGATCGTACAGGCGCTCGCGGCATCCGTGGATGCGAAAGACAAGTATACGCACGGTCATTCGTCACGCGTTGCCGGGTATTCGAAAGAGATCGCCCGCCGTGCGGGATACAGTGAGGAAGAGCAGGACGGGATTTATATGATGGGACTGCTGCACGATGTCGGGAAGATCGGCATTCTGGATACGATCATCAACAAGACGAGCAGGCTTGACGACGAGGAATTCGCGGCGATCAAGACGCATGCGGCGGTAGGCGCGGATATTCTGAAGAAGATCGCGGACATTCCTGAGCTGATGATCGGCGCAAGATGGCATCATGAACGGTTCGACGGCCGGGGATATCCGGACGGGCTGGCCGGAGAGGAGATCCCGGAGGTCGCGAGGATCATTGCAGTCGCGGACGCGTATGATGCGATGACCAGTAACCGGAGCTACCGCGGGTCGATGCCGCAGGAAAAGGTCCGGGCTGAGATCGAAAAGGGCAGAGGCACTCAGTTCGATCCGAAATTCGCAGATATTATGGTGACAATGATCGATGAAGATACGAACTATATGATGAGGGAGATTTGAAAATGGCTGATCTGTCTGCATTAAAAAAATACGGGATCGATACGGAAGAAGGCCTGGCCTACTGCGCGGACGATCCGGAATTTTACGAGGAAATGCTGGCCGAATACGTAAATGAAGGGGCCGGGAATGTTCCTGAACTGAAAGGAATGTTCGAAGCGAAAGACTGGGAGCATTACAGGATCATAGCACATTCCGTAAAAAGCACTTCCCGGATGATCGGCGCGAAGGAAATGGCAGAGCGCGCCTTTGAAATGGAAACGGCCGCGAAAGAGGGCAGTACGGAGGCAATCATTGCATCTCATCCGCAGTTCCTGGAAAAGTATGACAATCTGATCGCAATCCTTCAGAAAGAGCTTGGTCTATGAAAGCATTATTGCAGCATATCCTGAATCCGGACATAGAACTTCGTTCCAGGCTCTTCCAGCTGCTGTCAACGATCGCGCTGGTCGAGTTCATCGTGGTAACGATCTACACCATAACGTCGGGCAGCGATGCGGGACATATTTCCATCATGGTGGTCGGTACCGTGCTGTTCGCAGTGACAGTGGCATTGACATTCAAAACGGGGAAAATGCGCGTCGGCGCGGCTGTCTCCGGTCTGCTTTATTTTGCAATGTACCCGCTTACATTTTTCTCGTCGGGGGGCATGTACGGCGGTGCGCCGGCTGTCTTCGTATTTGCACTGGTATACATTTTTCTTGTTACGCAGAAATGGGAGCGGGTGGCCGAGCTGGCCCTTTGCGTCGCAGGCACCGGGATCTGCTACTGGTTCGCATGCTTTCATCCGGAAATGCTCGTCCGGCATTCGGTCGTTGATGAACACAGCGAGAGCTTTCTGTCCGTTATGCTTGCCGTGCTGCTGATTTCCACCCTGTTCGCATTTGCCACCGAGGTGTACAAGGCGGAGAACCGGATCGTCCAGAAGCAGAAAAAAGAGATCGAGGAACTGAATCAGGCACAGAAGCGGTTCTTCTCGAGCATGAGCCACGAGATCCGTACGCCCGTAAATGCGATCATCGGGATGAATGAAATGACGCTGCGCGAAGATATTTCGGACGAGGTAAGGGAGAATGCGCAGAATATTGAGGCAGCGAGCCGGATCCTGCTTCATACGATCAACGAGATCATGGATATGTCGAAGCTCGAGACGGGTACGATGAAGATCCTGGAGGCGGACTACCACACGGCTTCCATGCTGACCGATATTGTCAATATGGTCCTGCTCAGGGCGAAGGAAAAGGGGCTGGATTTCAGGATCGGGACGGATGAAAAAGTTCCGTCGGTCCTTCACGGCGACGAAGTGCGTATTAAGCAGATTCTTTTAAATGTAATTACCAATGCGGTGAAATACACGAAGGAAGGCTCCGTTGCGCTGAACGTCAGCGGCAGGAAAGACGAAGCCGGGCGGTTCCGTATAATTTTTGACGTGACCGATACGGGAATCGGCATCAGGGAGGAAAATATTCCGCTGCTTTTCACAGCGTTCAGCCGTGTGGAAGAACAGCAGATCCGCACGATCGAGGGGACCGGGCTCGGTCTGTCGATCGTAAAACAGCTGCTGGATATGATGGACGGAAGCGTGAAAGTGACGAGCGTTTACGGGCAGGGTTCGACATTTTATATTGAGATCCCGCAGGTCATCGTCGATCCGACTCCGGTCGGTGAGATCGGTCTGAAACGTACTGTTCAGGATGATAAGAAAGAAGAACGGCACAATACGCCGGACGCCGGAATCAGGATCCTTGCCGTGGACGATACGCCTATGAACCTGAAAGTGGTCAGAAAACTGCTGCGTGATACAGGCTCCGTTGTAGATACGGCCGGCAGCGGCGCCGAGGCTTTGGAGAAAACTGCGGAAACCTGCTATGATCTGATACTGATGGACCATCAGATGCCGGAGATGGACGGCATAGAATGCCTTCGCCGCATCCGTTCGCAGGAAGGCGGGAAATGCCGGGAAAGCAGGATCGTCTGTCTGACTGCGAACGTCGGGGCTGACATAGAAGAACAGTATAAGAAAGAAGGCTTCGACGGGTACCTGGTAAAGCCGGTGAGAGGAAGTGTTCTTGAAGAGGAAGTAAAAAAAGCTTCAGTTCAATAAATTTTTGACAATCTGCCTGTTTTGACATATAGTAATAGCAGAGAGATTTCAGTTTTCTTTTCGTTTGAAATTCTGTAGCTTATATCTCAGTCACTATTTTCCCATGCAGAGTACTATTAAAAGTATTATTGATAAGTAAATAACAGCAGAAAGGAAAAAGAATGCTGCGTAAGGGGAAGCGGCATTCGAAGTTTACAAATATGATGACCAGAGCAATGTACGAGACCCTTCCGTTAAGCGAATTGAAGCAGATCGCGAAGGTCAGAAAAATGAAGGGTGTTTCTACTCTTAAAAAGTCGGATCTTATCGACAGGATGCTCGAAGAAGATCAGAAGGATGAGAGTGAGAAAGCCGCTGCGGCTGAACCGGAAACCATGAAGCCGGAAATACAGAAACCGGAAGTGCCGAAGGCAGAGCCTCAGTATGGAACGGAGCCGAAAGCGGAGACTCAGCATGAAACAGAGCCGAAAGCGGAGACTCAGCATGAAACAGAGCCGAAAGCGGAGCCTGCGTCTAAGGAAACGGAAGAAGGGACCGACAATTCCGGCGAGAAAAGGATCATAAAGAGCGGAACCAGACGGATGCCAAAAGCAGACCGCACAGACCGGGCAAAGCGTCCGGAAAGGACAGATCGTTCGGAAAGGGCAGAGCGTCCGGAAAAGACAGATCGTACGGAAAAGACAGAGCGACCGGAAAAGACGGAGAAGGGCGACAGATTCTCCAGACCGGAAGAGCAGAGGTATGATAATAAGAAGAAGGCGGAGCCGGATGATTTCGCACCCAGGATGGATATCAGTGAACTGGACAGCGGGATCGAGGTCAGAGGCATTCTTGAAGTCATGCCGGAAGGCTATGGATTTATCCGGTCTGACAATTTTCTCCCCGGTGAGAACGATGTCTACGTTTCCCCGTCCCAGATCCGAAAATTCGGATTCAGGACAGGAGATATTCTGGTGGGAAATACGAGGATCAAATCCCAGAATGAGAAATTTTCAGCGCTCCTTTATGTGAAAACGATCAACGATCTGGAACCGGCGGCATGCATCGGCAGAATGAATTTCGAGAACATGACGCCGATCTTCCCCGATGAACGTATTCACCTCGAGCGTGAAGGCGGAAGCCTTGCGATGAGGATCGTGGATCTCATCAGTCCCATAGGAAAGGGACAGAGGGGAATGATCGTTTCGCCGCCCAAGGCCGGAAAGACGACGCTTCTGAAGGACGCGGCCAAATCCATTCTCAGGAATAATCCCGAGATGCATCTGATCATCCTCCTCATTGACGAAAGACCGGAGGAGGTCACGGACATGAAGGAAACCGTCAAAGGGCCGAATGTGGAAGTCATTTATTCGACTTTTGACGAGATGCCCGAGCATCATAAACGTGTATCCGAAATGGTCATTGAGCGCGCGAAGCGTCTGGTGGAAAACAAGAGGGATGTCGTCATTTTCATTGACAGTATCACGAGGCTTGCAAG
>Ga0310690_10011921_pt1 | contig 10706 bp, 7 predicted proteins | sample AusTroGonzalo_MG_2_FD_207661 | JGI IMG/M metagenome (GOLD analysis project Ga0310690, IMG submission 207661) | Bovine rumen microbial communities from tropical cattle in Woodstock, Queensland, Australia - Gonzalo_04 (v2) (version 2) | ecosystem: Host-associated > Mammals > Digestive system >...
TATTTTCGATGTAATTGGAATCGAACCCAATGGGAGAAAGCACGAAAAGAACAAGGGCAGCACCTGAGTTTCGGCCAGTTATGCCTTTCTCGAAAACTCGGTCCCGTTTAATCGGAAATCATCCCCCCTTTCAAACGGGGCCGTCTGTCGCGCGATGCCGATTTGGAAAACGGTCATTCTAAACGTCTGGTCTATTCAAATTTCGGCAACCATCGCTCGCTTTCGGGGCAACGTGCGTTCACGCAGGTCGGGTCGCATGCCCCTGATCGAAAAGCTCATTATCCATCAGTTAAAGCCGGGGCAGTGACGGGACGAAGCAGAGAGGTACCGAAGCACATATCATTTCTCATTTTTCACAAAAAAAAGGCAATACCCTTTCTCCGTGCTTGAAATCCGACCAAATAAGATTATAGTATATCGATAATTCTAATATGTTCAAAACCTTCCTTCGAAATCTCTTTTCCGGGGAAGATGTGTTCCCTTTTCTTCTGATAGCAATATATTATCGGAACATACAAATCGAGGTTGAAAATGTCTGACATCATTTTGCCCGAGGAGAAAGCTCGGATAAAAATTGACAGAATGCTTCGGGATGCCGGCTGGGAAATTGTTCCCAGAGATGACTATACTCCGGGAGTGTCAGCGGCGGCCATTGAGGAGGGATTGCTTCAAGGACATTTGGAGGCGGATTATTTGCTTTTTCTGGAAGGAAAGGCAATTGGAGTATTGGAGGCGAAGAAAGAATCTGCAACATTGTCAGACGTGGTTGCCAGCCAGGCTGAGAACTACACGCATCAGCTCTTGCCGATGTACCAGTATTGGGAAAAACCGCTTCCATTCATCTATCTGTCCAACGGGAAGGAACTGCTCTTCCGGAATCTCAAGGAACAGAATGGAGAATACCAGCCGTTGAAAAAAATGCACACTCCGAAGGAGATGGCAAAACTGGCAGGAATCGAATCTTATTTCATCGGTCTGCCCAGACTGGAGACGGCGGGGTTGCGAAAATGTCAAATCAAAGCTATCACTAATTTGGAAGCCAGTTTCCGAAACGGACAAAAGAGAGCGTTGATAGCAGTTGCGACCGGGGCAGGAAAAACGCATATTGCATGTTTGGCCGCTTACCGATTCCTGACCTATACTCCTGCCCGCAGAATTCTGTTCCTTGTGGATCGGAATAACCTTGGGAAGCAGGCTCTTGGAGAGTTCGGAATTTTCAACAAGACAGAGACTGGAGCTCAATTCAGCGATATTTATACCACATCCCGATGGACTGCCTCTGAGTTTGCTTTCGGTCCGGATGGGAAAGTTAGAATCCCCGATGCAAATCTGGTAATCTGTACGATACAGCGCCTTTATTCCGTGATTGCAGGCTACGAGTTGCAGGAACAGGACGATTCAGAAACGCCCTTTGAACCACAGGATGGACCGGATGTCGAGATTCCCGCCCAGGTTCAACTTCCACCTGACTATTTCGACTTCATCTTTGTCGACGAGTGTCATCGCTCAATTTATGGGCGTTGGAAAAAGGTTCTGACATATTTCAACCATGCCCACATCATCGGTCTTACCGCCACGCCGAGCGATGAAACCAAGGATTTTTTCAACGGCAACTGTGTTGTCAACTACACGTTGGAAGAATCTGTAGCAGACGGCATTAATGTCGGCTACAGAATTTATAATATCGACACGGAGGCCACCATGAACGGCGGCATCGTAGACAAGGGTGACAAGTATCAGAAGGTAACGCGCTATACGGGGGAACGCCGCAACACGCGCGCCGTCGTCCCCTGGTCCTATCAACCGTCTGAGCTCGACCGGGCTGTCATCAACCCGGAGGAAATTCGTCTTGTTCTCGAAACCTTCCGCGATGCCATTTATGAGGACCTCTATCCGAACCGAACCCCGGATTTGACCTACATCCCCAAAACGCTCATTTTCGCCAAAAGCGACAGCCACGCGGACAATATTCTTTCTACCCTCCAGGAGGTCTTTCCCGGACAAGCCCCGGAATTTGCACAGAAGATTACTTATTCCGCGGGTGACAGCAATGCCCTCATCAAGAGTTTCCGCAACGACAAGAACTTCCGTATTGCCGTAACCGTTACGCTTGTGGCAACAGGCACAGATGTGAAGCCGCTTGAAATTCTCCTTTTTATGCGGGATGTTAATTCAGAATCACTCTTCATCCAGATGCGGGGACGTGGTTGCCGGATGATTCCCGATGACGTGTTGAGAAACGTTACGCCGAACGCCGATACGAAGGACCATTTCACGATAGTGGATGCTATCGGTGTAACCAAACACCCCATGCAGAAATCCTCAGGTGACGATGGCGGGGGAGGAGGCATCAACATTTCGCTGGAACAGCTTCTCGAACAAATCACGCACGGATATCTCCCGGACGACAATTTGCGTCTGCTTGCGAAACGCCTTGTCCGAATTCACGACAAGTATCAGGAAGAGGAACACAAAAAGTTTGAGGCTTTATCCGGTGTGGACATGATAGAGATGTCCCAACGCATTCAAAATGCCTTCGATTCCGGCAAATTGGCAGCGGAACCATTTGTTCGTTCTAACGAGCCAAATCTTTTGCGGAAAGTCCTTGTTGAACCGCTTGCGCTCCACGTTGAGGCAAGAAAGTATCTTCTGATTCTCAATGCCGGTTTCGTCCACATTCTCCAGCCCGGGAAGGACCGCGTCATCTATCAGGGATTCTCCAAAGAAAGGGCAATGGAGCTCACGTCGGAGTTCGAAGCTTATCTTCAGCAGAACAGAGACGAGGAGGAGGCCATTAGAATTATCGCCGAACAGACAGATGATCCTATCACTTACGAAATGCTGACTGATCTGGCGAGAAAGCTCAGGGGGGTCAATCCTGATTTTCAGACCATCTCACTCTGGGATGCCTATTCCGTCCTGAATCCCGATGATGTTGTTCCGTTAAAGACTCCCAGCGAAAAAGAAGCGCTGACCAACCTCATTCAGCTGATGCGTTTTGCTTTCAAAACATCAAAGCAGCTTCGTTCCCTCGAATCTCTCTCTGCTCAACGGTTTGAACTCTGGTGCGGACAAAACCAGCATGATGTTCTGACCGAAACACAACGGCGCATTGTCCTTGAAATCACAAATTACATCGTTTGCAGCGGCGCATGCACAACGAGGAATGCACTCTTCTCGGCCAAGGGCGGGCAGTTCCTCATGTCGGTAAACAGTGCCTTTGGAGCGAAAAACGTCGACACCATCCTGAAATCTCTTTCCAGCTTCATGCTTGCTGCTGCTTAATCAGAAAGGTTCCTATTCATGGCTGTAAAAAACAACGAACAAGCTCTCCCCCAGAAAGTTTGGCGGCTTGCCACCGTCATCGCCTCGGCAGGTGTTGGCTTCACGGATTACATTATCCAGCTTACCTATCTCCTCTTTCTCAAGATGGACTATGAAATCTCGCAGGCCATGGGCTCCGATGATGCTATTCCTGCAGGCTACACATGGGCGGACTTGATAAGCCTCGACGGAATGGATCTGCTGACCCATTACGAGAAGACGCTTGATGTCCTTTCCAGGCAGGGCGGTCTGATTGGCACCATATTCACGCAGGCACAGAACAAGATCGGACAGCCCGTTTCCCTGAAGAAGGTCATCTCGCTCATTGATGCGGAGGACTGGTTTTCTCCTGACATTGATAAGGGGGCAATCTACGAAGGAATCCTTGAAAAGAACGGACAGGACAAGAAGAGCGGCGCTGGACAGTATTTCACGCCACGAGCCCTCATCGGAGCCATTGTTGATGTCACGCGCCCAGGGGTTGATGAAACTGTCTGCGACCCGGCTTGCGGCACCGGCGGCTTCCTTCTTGCCGCTTATTCCTACATGAAGCGGCAGACCAACGACCACAACAAGCTCAAAAATCTTCCGTCCCACCTTATCGGCTACGACATCACGCCGCTTGTCGTTACGCTTGGGGCCATGAACGTCTATCTGCACGGCATTGAAGCGACGGAAAGTCCCATTTCCTGCCGGGATTCCCTTATCAAGGAACCGGAAAGACTTGTCGATGTCATCCTCGCAAATCCTCCATTCGGCACGCGTCCCGCGGGGTCTGTCAATATTGCTGACCTGCGTACCGACCTTTACGTTGACACCAGCAACAATCAGCTGAACTTTCTCCAACACATGATGCTCATGCTTAAGGATGGTGGCCGTGCGGCCGTTGTGCTGCCCGACAACGTGCTCTTCGAGAGCGGTGCGGGCGAGACCATCAGAAAACGCCTCCTTGCCGACTTCAATCTCCATACTATCCTTCGCCTTCCGACTGGCATCTTCTATGCCAACGGCGTCCGAGCAAACGTCCTTTTCTTCACGAAAGGCCTTCCCACAAAAGAAATCTGGTTCTATGACTACAGATCCGGCATTAAGCATACGCTCGCCACAAATCCTATTAAACGCTCCGACCTTGACGACTTTGTAGCCTGTTACCACGCCGACAATATCAGCGAGCGCGTCGAAACATGGAGCACGAATAATCCGAACGGCAGATGGCGCAGGTTCTCCGTTGAGGAAATCCTTGCTCGTGATAAAACGAACCTCGACGTTTCCTGGATCAAGGAGGAACGTGAATCCGCGGACGACTACACGCTGGCAGAGCTTTTCTCTATCATTGAGGAGAAAAGTCGAAATATCTCCAATGCTGTTGAGTCTCTGAAAAAAAAGATTGGAGACATTGAAGAATGAGCAAGAAAGCAGACTTGATTCCTCGCTCCGCGGACATTTCACCGGAGGAGAACGTGCTTTATTCCGATGTCCGAAACCTGATTGCGGAGGCCCGCAAGCGTGCGTATATTGCGATTAATACGGAAGCTATTATGGTTAATTGGCGAGTTGGAACACGCATTCGCACGGATATACTGAAAGATCAACGGGCAGAATATGGCAAGCAGATTATCGCAAAACTCGCGCTTCGTCTGACGGAAGAGTTCGGGCATGGCTGGGGGGTGCAGACACTCCAACATTGTGTACGCAGCGCGTACACTTTCTCAGAAGAACAGATTCTGTACGCAGTGCGTACACAATTGAGTTGGACCCATCTTCGGGCGTTGATGAGCGTTGAATCCGATCTCGCCAGAACTTTTTATCTGGAAATGGCGGCTATCGAGCGGTGGAGTACGCGGGAACTTTCCGACAAAATCCAAAGCGCACTTTATGAGCGGACTGCCATTTCCCGAAAACCTGAAGAACTGATAAAAGCGGAACTGGAAAAGGTTCAAGCCACTGGCGATCTGACTCCAGATTTGATTTTCAAAAGCAGTTACATCCTTGACTTCTTGGGACTGAAAGATACCTATGCGGAAAAGGATTTGGAAGATGCCATCCTTGACGAGATTCAAAACTTCATCAAGGAACTCGGTTCGGATTTTGCCTTCATGAACCGTCAAATGCGTTTCACGGTGGATGGAATCGATTATAAAATTGATCTGCTGTTTTATCACCGGACTCTGCGCAGACTGATTGCGGTCGATTTGAAACTCGGCAAATTCCTACCGGAATACGAGGGACAGATGCGGCTTTATCTCCGCTGGCTGAACCGGAATGACCGGAAGCCGGGAGAGGAAAGCCCAATCGGTCTGATTTTGTGTTCGGAGGGAAACACTGAACATATCGAATATTTGATGCTGGAAGATTCCGATATCCGAGTCGCTCAATACTATACCGCTTTGCCAGATATTGAACTGCTGAAAATGAAACTGCAAAGAGCTGTCAAGGTCGCCCAGGACATGATGACGGAACGAAAGGGCTTGCCCCATGATTGACACAAAACTTCTGCGTCAGAAAATCCTGGACCTTGCCATTCGTGGCAAACTCGTTCCGCAAGACCCCAACGATGAGCCCGCGTCTGAACTTCTGAAGCGTATCAAGGCGGAGAAGGAAGCTCTTATCAAGGCTGGAAAGATCAAACGAGACAAGCACGAGTCCTATATCTTCCGAGGTGAGGATAAACGGTACTATGAGCAGATAAACGGGAAAGCAATTGATATTACCCAAGAAATACCTTTTGACTTGCCAATGGGCTGGACTTGGTGTAGACTGCATGAGATTTATTCAGAAAACAATGTTGGAATAGTTATTCGCCCAACCCAATACTATACATCTTCGGACAAGGGCATCCCGGCATTTAGAAACACCAATATAAAACCCAATAAAATAGATGAAACAAGCTGGGTTTATTTATCTCACCATGGTATTCAAGATAATCCACGTTGCATCGTTCATGAAAATGATTTGCTTGTTTCTCGTTCCGGGAATGCCGGAATATGCTGTGTAGCAACAAAAAAATATGAAGGATATGGTGCGGTTGATATTCTGCTGATTTCACTTTTTCCCTTTTGTTCATCATTCTTTATTTCAAATTGCATTAACAGTCCTATTGTTCAACAAGCAATATCCCGAAACAACAGAGGGGTTGCCTTGTCACATATCGGAACAAATACTTTTGCAAACATTCTTTTACCCCTTCCGCCATTTTCTGAACAAAAACGCATCGTTGTGCAAATCGATAGTCTGCTAAAGTGTTTGGAGGAGATCAATCAGGAATCGGAGACCTTGGAGAAATCGCTGACATTGGCGAAACAAAAAATCCTTGACCTCGCGATCCGCGGAAAGCTCGTTCCGCAAGACCCGAATGATGAACCTGCATCCGAACTGCTGAAAAAAATCAAGGCGGAAAAGGAAACTCTCATCAAGTCGGGGAAATTGAAGCGGGACAAGCACGAATCCTTCATCTTCCGAGGTGATGATAACTGTTATTATGAGCAGATCGATGGAAAAAGGACTGACATTACAGAGGATATTCCTTTCGATATCCCGGAATCATGGTGCTGGTGCAGACTGTCTGCGCTCTGCGATTATGGTTCTTGTCAAAGCCTGGATGCAGGGGTAATTCCCGGAGACGCATGGGTTCTCGATTTGGAAGATATTGAAAAAGAAACCGGCAGATTACTATGCAGAATAACCAAACGAGATCGCCCCTCGGCAAGCTCTAAACACGTTTTTCATAAAGGAAACGTGCTTTATAGTAAACTCAGGACATACTTGAACAAGGTTCTTGTCGCAGACCAAGATGGTTATTGTACGTCCGAAATTCTGCCATTGGATTTCGGCAAATATGTTTTGCCGGAATATGCCAGAAGCGTCTTAATGTCAAGAATGTTTCTGGATTATACGGCACAGTGTGGTTATGGCGTAAAAATGCCACGATTGGGTACAGAAGATGGAAGGAAAGCACTATTTCCGTTGCCTCCGTTAAGAGAACAAGCAAGAATAGTTGGCTCCATCCTATCGTTAAAAACTATTCTAATGTCGCTTCAAGAGCAAGATTGATTTCTGCTATTTTTTCTGTAATCCTTTGTTGTTCACTCAATGGGGGAATGGGAATTAGCAAGCCTTTTACCTGGTCTACCGAGACAGCTAAAAATGTGCTGCCTGTTGCTCCCTCAATTAAACTGTTTTTTCTTGCCGAAATCCAATATGCAAGAAAAGATTCTGAAATGCCATGGAATGGAATAGCAGCGGCCAATCCCCTTCCTATGCAGATTTCCCTGTTCGTAATATTGACAATGCCAACCGGAGCCCGAACACATATCAACACACTTTTTGCAGGGACAACGCGCGTTGGAGCTATAGTCCTTTGTGTTGACGGTTGCAGAAATCTCTCCCCAAAGTAAATTTTCCCTTGATGGAATTCAATACCTGAACCACTATTGTTGACAGATGAGCCATCAGGCGACTGTCCCATTATAATATTTGCGAAAGAGCCTAATCGACACCAGCTCCATGATTCTGGGATATCGAAAGGAATATCCTCTGTAATGTCAACACGTTTTTCGTCGATCTGCTCATAATAACAGATGCCGGAGTATTCCGGCAGGTTTTGTTGTACATTATATGCCTCTCACCCACTAACCAGGAGGCATAATGCTGCAAAAGTTTGAAGCCCACCTCAGACGGGGCAACATGTCTGAACACACCATCTCGGCGTACCTTTATGCTGTACGTTTTTTTCAGGAGCACTATCCCGCTCTTGATAAAAAGAACTTACTGGCCTATAAAGGATTCCTTTTGGAAAACTTCAAGCCTAAGACTGTCAATCTGCGCATTCAGGCTCTGAACAAATACTTGCAATTCCAACACAAAGACAATCTATGTCTGAAAGCAGTGAAGGTCCAGCAAAAGAACTTTTTGGAGAACGTGATCAGCAATGCAGATTATTATTTTTTAAGGAACCAACTGAAGAAAGACGGAAATATGGAATGGTATTTTGTCGTGCGGTATTTGGCCGCTACAGGAGCTCGCGTCAGCGAGTTGATTCAGATTAAGATAGAACATGTTCAGCTCGGCTATTTTGACCTTTATACCAAAGGCGGTAAAATCAGGCGGCTATATATTCCAGCTTCGCTCCAAAAGGAAACGCTGGCGTATCTGACCGAGAAGCAACAACTTTCCGGCTATCTGTTCCTGAACCGTTTCGGCGCAAGGATCAGCGCGCGCGGAATCTCCCAACAGTTGAAGAACTTCGCTGCGAAATACGGGATAAACCCCAAGGTCGTATATCCTCATTCGTTCCGGCATCGCTATGCAAAGAACTTTCTGGAAAAGTTCAATGACATCGCTCTGCTCGCAGATTTGATGGGGCATGAAAGCATTGAAACGACTCGCATCTATCTGCGTCGCACGGCAAATGAACAACGGGAGATCGTTGATAAAGTCGTAACGTGGTAACTTACCCGTGCATTGTCTCCAAGATGGAAAACAATTTTTCTATCTGCGAGACAATGCGTTTCTGCTCCGCGAGCGGAGGAAGAGGAAGCATTGTTTTCCCAAATTCTGAGCCGGAGATTTCTTTGAATGTCGTGCCCGTAGCTCGTTTCCTAATATCCGGGGTCAATGCCTTCAATGTGTAATAAATGAACTCATCCATACCATCAACGATTGGGACTAAAGATTTGAATCCCTGATTGGTTGAAATTTGATTGCTTGCTATAACAACATAACCGATAGGTGCGCGACTTGAATATAAGATGCTTCCAGAAGGCATTAGTACAGCTGACGAATGATCCAGACCTTTTTGAGAAATATTCCGTTTCCCACGTGAAATGTATTTTCCTTTGTAGTCGCTTAAATCACATGGTGACAACCATGGTATAGCGCCATCCCAGTAATCTGGGACTGAGGTAGAAGGCGTTCCTCCTCCAATGACAGAACCTAAGGACGCTAACCTAACCCATTCCCAAGAATCCGGAAGATTAAAGGGAATCATATCGGTTATATCAACGCTTTTTCCATCAACGTTCTCATGGTAACAGTTATCATCACCTCGGAAGATGAAGGATTCGTGCTTGTCCCGCTTCAATTTCCCCGACTTGATGAGAGTTTCCTTTTCCGCCTTGATTCTTTTCAGCAGTTCGGATGCAGGTTCATCATTCGGGTCTTGCGGAACGAGCTTTCCGCGGATGGCAAGGTCCAGAATCTTTTGTTTCGTCAAAGAAATAGTATTCTCCAGGGAAACTGCATTTTCATCGATTTCATCAATGTATTTCAATAGAGATTCAACTTGACTCACAATCCGTTTTTGTTCATTTAGTGGAGGAAGAGGAAGCAACAATCCTGCCAAAGAAGTTCCATTAACGTTGGGTTGTCCCGTTCCAACGGTTTTTTGGGTAATCTGGCTCCAATAGCACGGTGTGCCAAAAAACACTTTGATATATTCGGCCAACGCAGGCAAAACAAATCGAACTCGAATTAAATATGAAGCATATATTGCCCTTGATGGGGGGGATTGAATCAAAAAAGATTTGCCAACAGTCGCCCCAGTACGAGCAAAGACAATATCCCCCTTTTGTAGAAAATAAGGTTCAACAATGCCAGAGTAGTTCGTATATGGAACTAAATTCCAATCAACAGAATCATTTTGAATATCGGTAATTCGTAATAGTTTATAAGTTCCTTCTCTTTGTGCAGATTCATTGACTCCATACATATTAGTTCCAATCGCATTTAATCTACACCATTCCCATGAATCGGGGATGTCGAACGGGATTTCCTCTGTGATGTCGACAGTCTTCCCGTTTATCTGCTCATAGTACCGTTTATCCCAAAGAGTAACGCCTGTTCTGCTCCTTCACCAATCCCAGGCGTTGATATCGATAGAGCTTTCCAGTTCCTCCTGCAGCGGCTGAGGTAAAAGGGGAAAGAAATCGAACCCGGTTATATTCTCGACCCTGTCTACCGTGACGACAAAACTTTGAAGTGGCGCTGAACTCCCGGCGTTCGGAACGATGAAGGCAAGCATTTTCTGAGGCGGAGTTCGGTCGTAAATGATTTTGTAAAAAGCGTCCGGCACGGCAACTTCGTTGGCCCCAATGGTCAGTAACGGGGTTTTAAGGAAAATCGGCCCCGTAACAATGTACACGTCCTGCTCAGCAAGTGCGAACTTACGGACCTGGTTTTCTAGGTCCTTCCAGATTTTGCGATTGCATTCCGGTCGCTGAGGACAGATGTTCGACATATAGAAGCTGTCGGACATCGTTCGTGCAGAGTGCACCATATCCGCTGCCGGGGCCATGTGGCCACGATCAAAGCCGGTTTTCTTGTAATCGGCAGGGGTGGCGCTTCCGGTCGGGATGTCGGGATCAGCCCGAAAATCGTTCGAACGG
>Ga0310690_10011922_pt1 | contig 10706 bp, 10 predicted proteins | sample AusTroGonzalo_MG_2_FD_207661 | JGI IMG/M metagenome (GOLD analysis project Ga0310690, IMG submission 207661) | Bovine rumen microbial communities from tropical cattle in Woodstock, Queensland, Australia - Gonzalo_04 (v2) (version 2) | ecosystem: Host-associated > Mammals > Digestive system >...
TCCGAAATCACGGGTACATTTTAAAATGAGGGTGAGCGTCAAATAAAAACAGTATAAAAGCATTGAGAAATAAAGGCTGCAGCGGAACATGTTGAGAGACAGAACGACCCAACAGCAGAATCAATATAAGATTGTTTTACTGGAAGAATTAGTTCCTCAGGATCACTTTCTTAGAAAAGTAGACGCAGCGGTGGATTTCTTATTTGTCCACGATATATGCAAGGATTTTGTATCGTCCAGATAATGGTCGGCCGGCAATCGAACCGGAAATGCAGTTCAAGATGCTATTGTTTGGATAACCTATACGGGATCAAGTCCGAAGTCAAGATAGCTCAGGCAGTAAATGAAAACATCGCATTCAAATGGTTTTGGGGACTGAAACTCACAGATAAAGGTCAGTGACTCGGCATGTATGGCAAGAGGCTCTGGAAAAGGTCACGTAGTTCACCAAAACGCCTAATGGCCAAAGGCTTTATTCCTGGAGAAAAGAAACAATTGAGCGTTACTTCGCGGAAGCCAAAGAAAATCATGGCTTACGCTTTGCTCGAATGCTCGGAATACAGAATATGCGGGAACAATGCTTCCTCACAGCTGTCGCTCAGAACATAAAGCGGTTGGTCATGGCATAGTGAGTGCTATGGCCTTTCTGTTTATTCAACTTTATATAATATCAAAGTGCCTATCTCCTTTCAAAAATAGGCACTCTGTTGATAGTCTGACTGCTCTTTCTGTTGAAAGGGCAATCTTTGATTCAGAAGCAAATCTTACTTTTCGGCGGGGATGAACTTCACGTTCGTTACAAATGTGACCAGGCTGTTGATCAGTTCATCGGTCACCTTGTCTTCTTCCCCTTCGGGATAGATGTCGATCTCGATTTCATGTCCCTTGTAGATCGTGTAAACCGCGCCGAAGTCTCCGTCAACGCTCTTGACGATCAGGAGGGGCGTGCCTTCGCCGGTCTGGCCGTCTTCAAAGATCAGGTCGCCGTCGTCAAACTCCAGCACATCGTAGAAGTCCTGCTTCACAGCAGCGATATCTTCTTCCGTCGCGTCAGCCAGGGTCTCCACGCCGTCCCACTCATCGTTAAAGGCCATGAACAGGATCATGTTGGGCTTGCCCGCTTCGGGGGACTGGATCATCGCTTCGTATTCCATTTCGGAATTCTTGGTGGGCCGGCTCAGTTTATAGCCGTCGGGAATCTGGTCATATTCGATGGTGAAAGCGCCCAGCATCGTAACGCTTCCCTTTTCGGCGGATTCAGCCAGGGCGGAAACGCAGCCAAGCAGCAGCATCAGGCTCAGGGTAAGCGCAATGATTTTTTTCATGGTGTTATCCTCCTCAAATTCTTTTCCGTGGGTTATTATTTAACCACATAAGCCGTGTTCACATAGCCGACAGCACCGGTCACCAGGTCTTCCACTTGATACCAGTTCTTCAATTCGGCGATAACCCTGACCTGGGTTCCGGAGGGATATGCGGCCAGCAGCTTTGCTTTCTTGCTGGGCGCCCAGCGGACATTCGCCACACCGTTGCTTTTTGCGGTCGCTCTCAGAGTAATGATGTAAGGATCCACCGTCCTGGCGGTCGCGTAGATCGAATCAAGGCTCTGGGAAGGATCCTTCGTGGGGTTGGGGGCCGGCGGAACATAGGGGCCGGGATAGTAGCGGCTGGTCAGGGCCGCCTGAACAAAGCCGCCGTCATTCAGCTGCAGCCAGCCCGGGCTGGTCTCGCCGATCACGTTGATTGCTTCGCCGTAAGGGATTTTGCGAAGGATCCAGTAGTCCTTGCTGGGGCCTTCGCGCACGTTCAGCGGCTTGCCGTTGCCGCAGTGGGAATACACAATGTAGTCTGCGGATGCTGTCGCTGTGAATGCAAGCAACACAACGGCGAGGATCAGGGAAGAGATACGTTTGTTCATGGAAAACCCTCCTCAAAAAATAATGAAATTGATTCCTGAACGGTTGAGTTTCCGGATCATGCCTTTGCTGCCGCCTTCGTCCTGACCGGTTTTGTTTTCGGATGCCGGGATCTCAGGATGATGGTTAATGCCAGAAGCAGCGCGAAGAATCCGACCTGTATTCCGATACAAGTCCAGAAATCTCCCATTACACCGTCCTGGGCGCCTGACAGAATATCCACCGCTCTCACATACCAGTATCCCGGCAGGACTTTTGCAACGTTCAACACGCCGGCGTTCAGCATGGACTGGGGAATGAACGCCCCGGACAGGAACGCCATGCCGATCCCCACAATCTGGGACACCATACCTACCGCGGTATTTCCGATTCGGAAGGAACAGATGAAAATCGTAAACATCACGGATACAACCGTGAACACAAGGGAATTCAGCACGGCCAGCCAGCAGTTTGTCCCTTGATAAAGTCCGCCGTACAGGAACATGCCTCCGATCATAAAGACTAACCAGATCAGTACCGCCATGACGGCGCAGGCGGCAAACGTCTGGACCAGATATGCGGATGTGCTCACCCTGGAGCTTTCGATCCGCTTTTTCTGGTCTTCGCTGTTCATTGCCAGCATAACCGGAGCCAAAACATTTGGAAGAACCGCGATCAGAACGTAACAGAGCATGCGGAAGAAAGTAGCAAACTTATCCGTAAATCCCGTGCTCTGAACCGCGTCTTCCGGCGGCCGGACCATCTCCACGTCTACCTCCGTCGCCAGCTTTTTTTCCGCGCCGGTGATGGCTTCCGGGAGTTCCTTCCCCATAGCGATCTCCATGCGGACGTTCCGGACGTATTCCTTCAGGTATAAGTCCATCATGGCTGTCCTGTAGCTGTCGTTCAGATGGAAAGTCGCAAAGAGGGCTTTCGCCGCCGCTTCTTCGGACAGATTCCCCAGGTTTTCTCCAAAACCCGGATTAATCACCAGCGCATAATCCACGGTTTGGTAATACAGCGCATCCATGATCGTCTGCCTGTCGTTTGCCAGTTTAACAATATCATGCTTTCTGGCCAGGTCTTCCGTAAAAAGCCGGCTCGCCTCGCTCTGGTCCTGATCGTCCACATAGACGTTCAGCCTGGTTTCCTCAAAGTCGACCTGCTGGTTGGATGAATGAACCATGGGAAAACAGATGGCCAGGAAGATGACAAGATACAGTAGCCCGATCCCGATCTTTGACCTGGCTATCTTGAAAAACAGCTTAAAGACTTGCATACTTTTTCCTCCTCGTCAGCAGGAATCCCAGAATCACAAAGACGGCGGTATAAATGCCCATCCGCAGGAGCTGTCCTGAAAAACGTTCCAGGCCTGTGTCCATGTTCAGATAATAGAATGAATCGCAGATAATAGCCGCCGGATTCAGGTCATTGATGATCGGCGCCTTGAGCTCCAGGATCCCCTTGATCCCACTGATGATGTATCCGCTCAGGAAACAGAGCGTCATGTTCAGGGCCATCACAAAGCCGGACCTTGCACCCTGGCTCATTTTGCCGACGGAGCCCAGGAAGAATCCCATGGCAACACCCATGATCCCTCCGCAGGCGCCCGCCAGATAGACCAGTGGCAGTCTGCTTCCGAATTGGACTCCCAGCACAAAGGTAATGAAGGTAATGCTGATAGCGACACAGATCATCATAGAGATGCAGTAACTGCAGAACGATGCCAGTATGGATATGGATTTCGGCATGCTGGCGCAGCTTCGCCGGGCGCCTTCCGCCGACATGTTTGCCTGATGGCTCTGTGCGATGTTGATTCCCACCAGGGATCCGAAGATCGCAACCATGGCAATCAGATTGTACATATAGCTGCAGAATGGATCCGTGTTTCCGGTGGTCAGCTGCAGCTGTTCCACAATATTGTCCTGCCCGTTCATGGCCTTTGAGATCATATCGCCGCTTTCGGCCGACATGCTTTCGGAATTCATCATTTCCCTGGCCTGAATCTGCATGGTGATATACATCTGGATCATTTTCTTCGCCATGGTTTCATTCATGCCGTTTTTTCTCAGCTTCAGGGTGATATGTGTCCGCGGAAAAAAAGATCCGCCGCTGTATTGGGCCAGGTAGTCCTTAATATATCCGTTCGTATCTCCGTCAAGATACTTCTTCATAAAGTCATTTGTGTCCTGATCCCCGAAAGCATCCACTTCCCCCGTGGAAAGATACCGGTCCAGCATCGTCCGGATATCCACCGTATCAAAGGAAAACGCGGGTTCCTGCTCCTCTTCGGTATCCGGAGCGGGATCAATCACAACAATCCCGGTCACTTCATTGTTGTAAATCAGCGAAAGGGCTTCCTCTTCCGAAGCACAGTACGTGAGCTTCACAACAGGCGGGTCCGCCGTTTCCATGCCGTCCATGATCGTGCGGAACATCCCGTCCTCGGTATGCTGCACCACCGCGAGTCTGGATGCGGAGAACTTTTCTCCCGCAAACAGATTCCCCAGTGTAAACTTGTACAGCAGGCCCATGATAATCGGAAACAGGATCAGCCAGACGATCACTTCCTTAGCCCGGAAGGTTTTTTTGATCTCATATTTCATCATGGTAAAAAACACGTCTTGCCGCCTCCTTCCTCATTTTTTTCTGGCGGGTGTTTCTTCCTGCCGCTCATCCCTGTCCCGGAGATCTTTTCCCGTAATGGTCAGGAACACATCGTTCAGCGTGGGCAGTTCGGAATACACCCTTCCGAAGGAAAGGCCCTCATCGCGGACAATGCCCATCACGTCCAGTATGTTGTGCTTGCCTCCGGCACAGCTCACGGAAAGCTTTCCGTTTGACCATGCGGCGTCCGTCACATTGGGAAGGATTTTCATCCTGGCCAGTATCTTTTGTCCCGGATCTTCCATTTCCGCGTAAATCGTTTCCGTGTTCTTGATGGTCTGCTTCAGTTCGTCCTTGGTTCCCTCCGCGATCTTTTTCCCCCGGTCCATGATGCAGATCCTCGTGCAGATCTGCTCGACCTCTTCCATGTAGTGGGTGGTATAGATGACTGTCGCTCCCTGCCTGTTCAGTTCGACGATTCCTTCCAGGATCTTGTTTCTGCTCTGAGGATCTACCGCCACCGTGGGTTCATCCAGAATAATCAGATCCGGTTTATGGGCGATGCCGCAGGCAATGTTCAGCCGGCGGAGAAGACCGCCGGAAAGTTTTTTCGGCCGGAATTTCGTAAAATCATTCAGGCCGACAAACTCGATGGCCTCATCCACATATTGCTTTCTTTTTGCTTTGTCCGCAATATACATGGCACAGAAATTGTCCACGTTTTCATATACGTTCAGCTCATTGAAAACCGCGACGTTCTGCGGAATGATCCCGATCCGGGCCTTCAGATCATAGCTGACCGGGGTCATGGGTTTGCCGAAAAGTTCGATACTTCCCTCGTCATAGCTGAGCAGGGACAAAAGACAGCTGATCGTAGTTGTTTTTCCGGATCCGTTTGGTCCCAGCAGCCCGAAAATCTCTTTTTCCCAGATCTCAAGGTTCAGATGATCCAGCGCCCTCAGTTCTGCGTAATTCTTCACCAGGTTATCAATTCTTACAACCGTGTCTGTCATAACAATCCACATGCCGGTGCGGCACCGGCACAAATAGAGACGAAAACGGAGCGCCGCAAAATTGCCCGTCTTCGTGTTGTAAAACCGGCTTGAGAGAGACTCAGCAGTCGCCTGTCAGGCACAAATTGGTTTCACTGTACGGAAGCTCTTTTCTTCACCAGGTTGTTCAGTTTCTTAACCTCCGCCCTGTACCGCAGGACCATCACGCCCCAGATCAGCAGGAAAGCCGCCAGCTGAATTCCTTCCACAATCAGGAGATCCGCCGCGCTCTCCGCCCATCCCAGGAGCAGCGCCGCCGGGATGTACAGGACGGCGACGATCAGGTAATGGACAACGGTCGCCTTGACCAGCGGCCACCGCTCAATCTTATAGAGTATCATGCCGCCCACACCCGCCGCGCCGTACAGGCCGGCTGCCAGCGTCTGGATGATGATGGCGCCGGTCTGGCTGCCTGTTCTGGCATCAAAAGCCGGACTGACGATTCCGCCGCTCATCCAGGCAATCAAGTTGCCCAGCACAACACCGAGCGGAAACCCGACCCCGGCGTGTTTAAGAAAGCTCACCCGCAACGGCATCTGTCCTTTCTGAAATCGATCCTGTTTTCCTTTGGGATTTTCATCTTTTGTCAATAATTCAACTCATTAAAATTGTAGGATTTGCCGTCAAACACAATCCCGGAAATGGTTGCGGAAGGCATATTTTCAGGTTGTTCCCCAAAAACCTGGGACATGGTCAGTTCGTCTTCGAAGGCAATCTGATACTGGAAATCGCCGTTGACCATTATCACGTGAAAACCGGTTTCATCACTGTAATATCCGTTGTATTCCCACCCCGCGTCCAGCAAATCCTGGCCGGTTTTCCCGATCCACTGATTCAGTTCCGCCTGCGGAAGCGCCAGCGTGGAAAGATCGGTCACCGACAGGATTTCGCAGGAAGCAAGAATGGCTTTGATCTGTTCGTCCCGGTCTTCCTCCATGAAGTCCACCGCGTTGACCGCATCGTTCAGCTCTCCGGAGAACGCTGCTTTCACCAGCCACTGCGTTCCCGCGTATTCAAAAATGTAATCATACGTCTCGTCATCCCAGGAAGATTCTTTGGAACCGGTTTCAAGAGAAAGCACATCCCCCAATGTTTTCCAGGAGGAAGGATCCGCCTGCGCCTGCGGTTCCGTTTCTTCTGCAGGCTCCTTGATCTTCTGCTGATTTGTCTGCGGCATCATCAGCGATGTAATCAATCCGGCTGCCTCCGGCACCGCTTTGGACAGCTTCATCAGCAGCGGAGAAAGGCCGTTCATCATGAGATCGGTCATCAGTCCGGTTTTGGCTTCGCTCTCTCCGTTCATCAGCTCTTCCAGCGCAAGAACGGTCTTTTCCCCGGTTTCAAGCGGCAATGTACGGACGCCTTCGGAGGAAATCGATACGGTCACGGTAATCAGGGGATTGTCCGTATCTGTGAAATACAGACGCGCAACCGCTTTGGTGGGTTCGCCGCGTTCAATCGCCAGATCGAATACCGTTTGTGTTTCGCCCGTTTTGTATTCAATCCGGAAGCCGTCGCTGCCGTATGTCAACCCGATGATCATTTCCTGCTCATAACCGTAAAATGCCATCGTTCCGCTCTTTTCATCCTTCAGCAGCATGGTATAGGCGAAGGAGGGGCCTTCCTTCCCTTCATAGCTTGCCTGTCCGGTCACATAGAAGAACGGACCGCCGTCGCTGTTTTGATAGAATTCAGCCGTTACCGTATCCGGGAAATGCGCTTCGAATTCCGCAAAGGCTTTCCTCATCTCTTCCGGATCAAATTTGGCGCCGCTCATCTGAACGCTTTGCCGGATCTGAGCCATCACTGATTCATCCTTCAGCATCTCGTCCGTCATGGATTTGAAGGCTTCCTTCACGGCGGGAACATCCACCGTTACGGGAACCATTGTGTCAAAATTGTATCCGTCAAACTGGTATTCACCCTTCACAGGTTCTCCGGGAACGGCAGCCGCCGTGCAGGCCTGGATAAAGCTGCTGATATACATCGGCATGGAAGTCGGCATGATACGCATGGTGCCTTCGGCGTTTTCTTCGCTCCCGATGCCGGACAGGGCGGGCATATTCGCCGTGAACTGTTCGAGAAGGCTGTTCAGCGTTTCCTGCTTCATGGACAGGATATAATTGGGAAACAGGGAGCCGGCCAGATGGAGGCCCTGCTCGTCGGAAGCAAATCCGAGGGTCAGCGCGTTCTCACCGTTCAGATCCAGATCGATCTGCGCGCCGTCGCCCGGGATGGTCACCTTAACGCCCAGGGCATTCACAAGCGAAAGGACCTGATCGGTAACAGTCCGTTGCTCTTCGGAAATGCCGAAGCCTGACAGGATGTTTTTTGCAGTTTCCCGGTCAACGGTTACTTTGGTATATACTGTTTGACCGGCAGCGGCGGAACGATCGCCGGCGGGCAGGGAGGCCGGGACCTCCGTGGTTTCCCCGGCCTGCTGCTCTTCTTCCGGTTCAATGGCCATATACATTGTGACGCCCATGCCGCCGAAATCGCCCTTGAACCTGTGTTCCGCTTCGATCCACTTGAGGGACAGGGTTTCGTCTCCCCCGGTCAGCGTCAGCGTTTCGCCGTCAAAGGTCCAAGTCCCCTTTTTGTTTCCTTCCTCCGTCATCAACTCAAAGGTGTTGTCCTCATAGATGAAGAGGGTCGACTCGTCGATCGCGTTATCCCCGAGGGTGTAAAGCAGCATCCAGTCGCTGACCAGGAAATTGGTTTCTTCCGCCTGCGCGCAGACGAGGCCGAGGGCCAGCACAAGCGCCAGCATGAGAGAGATCAGTTTACGCATTTTGAAAACCTCCTTCGATTTCTTCTGATTGCCGTGTGAGCCATTCGCTCATCCTTCACCTGTTCATACGGGGAAATCGTCCGAAAGGAATGCACGGATGTCCGAACGGTCGATTTGGATGTCTGAACGGTGATTTCGCGAAACAGCGCCGCAGCCATGGCAAACAGAAAAACAGATTCTACGCTTCTGTTCTTTTCATAGCATAAGTCGTCTGAAAAATATACAGTTTTTGTCTGAACGGTTGTTTTGGATGCGCGAACGGTTATTTTTTTCTTTCCGCCTGGTTGCTCTTTTTCAGCAGTTCGTTCAGTTTCCGGACCTCCGCCTTATACCGTCCGTACACGATCAGCCAGATGAGGATATAACCGGCCAGTTCAATCCCCAGCATCATCCAGAACGGCGTACTCCAGGGCGGGAACCAGTTCAGCACAAAACACGCCAGGATGATTACGCCCATCGAAATCAGGAAATGGGTGACCGTCGCCCGGAGAAGGCTCCATTCTTCAATATCATAGATCACAACCGTGCCCATCGCGATCGCTCCGGGAATTCCGCCCAGCAGAATCTGCGGCAGCGCCGTCGTGATACTGAATTCTTTGTTCTTCAGGGCAAAGCACAGGCCGATCATACACCCGGCCGCGTATCCGAGGAGTCCAAGCAGGATGGCCTTCTTACGCATGGCGCTCATCCTCCTTTCCCGTCGTCCTGTCTCTCAGCGTTTGCTGAATGGCCTGTACATACCGGCGGGCAACCCATGTCTCGCTTCCGTCCGCAAATATTACCCGGATCGTCCCGGTGTTGCTGAAATCAAACGCAGTCACTTTCCGGATATTGATGATCTCAAAGCGGCTGATCCGGACAAAATGTCGGCGATCCAGTTTCTCTTCCAGCTCTCTCAGGAACTGGCGGGCTTCGTAACGTCCGGATTCCGCGCAGACGGTCAGTTTCCTGTTTTCGGTATATACCCGGATCAAATCATTCTGAGTAAGCAAAACAAGCGTATCCTTCCTGTAGGATGCTATCGGAGGATACTCATTTTCCACACAGCACTCGATGGCATTGATGATTCTTTCCGTGAACTCCGTCTGCCGGTCGGTCCGGATGATGACTTCCGGTTCCCGGCAGGAAGGATCCGTTTCCAGGCGAATATTGATCCTGCCGCCCAATCTGCTTCACCTCGTTTGATTTCCATAAAACGCAAGCAGTTTATTATACGCTTTTTTCATCGGAAATCAAACAGCCGGAGATAATTACAGACGAGTCCTCCTCCTTTGCGATTCGCTTTTGATTCATTGTGCGCAGGGAAGAATTAAAAATCTACCCGTTTTGTCCGAACGGTCATTTTTCCTGTACAAACGGCAGAAAAGCATAATTGAACGTATCGGTATCCGTCCCGCGCAGATCCTGCTCCCGCGCCCCGCGTCCGGCCGGAAACCTGGGCTTGCATCGCCTGTGACCAGTATACTTCCGAACCTGCCTACCACCGAACCATGGCGGAATATCTGAAAAATGAACTGCTGACCCCGGCCGGTGGATCTGAACGCTCTGCATCTGCAGTATGAAGAAGTGCAGGCCGTCCGGTGGGCTTCCGAAAGGGAGAAATCCTGCAGATAATTGACGAGGGCTTTTTATCCCCTATGAGAAAAGCCTGATTGAACTACTGTTTTTCCGCAGAGATCACCGCAGCTCGTATACCAGGGAGGATCCGACAAACGACTGAAAGTCCGAAACAGCAGCCCGGTTCAGGCTGCTGTTTTTTCGTGTTTGTGTTTTACAGTTCAAAGGTGACCTTCACGCAGCGGGAAAGAAAGCCGATCTCGTTGATGGGCACTGTTTCCGCCTCGTATTCCCGGTCGTAGGACTGGAGCAGGACATTCCGGTCATCCAGGATCTTGATCTTGCGCAGGTAACGATGCTCGTTGTAATTCATCAGCATCACCGCGCCGTCCACCGGGCTCTGGGCCGGAACCGTCAGGACGATGTCGCCCTTGTGGATCCGAAATCCCCGCATGCTGTCATCCGGCGCCAGATAAAAGAAAACCTTATCCGGATTAGCGCCCTCGATGCGCCCGTTCTCCACCGGCACCAGCTGATAGCTGACAGGTTTCATTACGGCGTTCATCACCGGCACCCGCTTCAGCACACTCTGCAGCGCGTCCAGCCATACGCTGCCGGCCACGCCTTCATCCTTATCATCGGTGGAAGCAGCCAGTTCCGCTTCTTTCCTCGGCGGCTTTTTCAGCGCCTGTGCCAGCCTCGGTTGTACCTGCGCCAGGTCCACCGTCGCGGCAATATCGTCCAGGGTGAACTCCGCCTCGGTCTGCTGCTTCAGGCCCATGCTCTTCAGAATCCGCCTTGCCT
>Ga0310690_10011923_pt1 | contig 10706 bp, 7 predicted proteins | sample AusTroGonzalo_MG_2_FD_207661 | JGI IMG/M metagenome (GOLD analysis project Ga0310690, IMG submission 207661) | Bovine rumen microbial communities from tropical cattle in Woodstock, Queensland, Australia - Gonzalo_04 (v2) (version 2) | ecosystem: Host-associated > Mammals > Digestive system >...
AGCCAAAGCCACCACCAGTGTAATGGGTAACACCTGCGGTAGGATAAGCGATGTAACTCCAGTCACGGGTTTCCTGATAACCGTCAATCAGAGAACTGAGGTCAAAGAGGACATCCAGACCAAGGTAGTGCTCAAAATCCTGGAAAAACTCCATGGTGAGACCATGATAGTCAACACGGAGGCCATATTCAGGGGTAAGCCACTTACCGAAATAGAGGTCAAGGCCAAGACCGGGCTTGGTGAACCACCAAATCTTACCTGTGTTACCAGAGTTGAAGCCTTCGTTCAGGCCAATACCACCTCCAACAAACAGGTTGTCGCCAAGGGCATTGGTCTCGTAAGGTCCGCGAACGACGTTGCCGTTAGCGTCGCGGTTTGCATTCTCCTGAGCGAATACGCTGACAGAGAAGAAGAGACTTGCTGCTGCAAGAGCTCCGAGAAGTTTGATACCTTTCATAATCGATTATAGAATTTTAAGTTTTGCCTTTAAAATATACACTACAAACTATTATCAGCGCAAATTTAGCCATTTTTTCCGATAATCCAAACTTCTTCTGAAAATTTTTTAATTTTTTCACAATAAAAACTATCTTTGTATTGCGATGCGTTTCAGAATTAATTCCACATATAAACCCTCTGGAGACCAGCCGGAAGCGATAGACGGATTGTGCAACGCTCTGAGTCAGGGAGTTACAGATGTTACCCTGCTCGGCGTCACAGGAAGCGGCAAGACTTTCACCATGGCCAACGTAATTGAGCGCCTCCAGAGACCGGCATTAATCCTAAGCCATAATAAAACGCTTGCAGCGCAGCTCTATGGCGAATTCAAGGCTTTTTTTCCGGACAACGCAGTGGAATATTTCGTCTCTTACTACGATTATTACCAGCCGGAAGCCTATATTCCCGTCACTGATACTTACATAGAAAAGGACCTTTCCATCAACGACAAGATAGACGAGCTCCGCGTCAGTGCGGCATCGGCCCTGATGTCCGGCCGGCGGGACGTCATAGTCATAAGCTCGGTTTCCTGCCTTTACGGCATCGGCAACCCCGACGATTTTCACGACCAGACGGTAAGCGTACAGAAAGGCCAGGCAATGTCAATGACACGCCTCCTCTACAAGCTCGTGGATGCCCTTTATTACAGGACGGAGGCCGATTTCAAGCGCGGCAGTTTCCGCGTGCGTGGAGATACCGTGGACATTTTCCTTGGCGGAGCCGATTATGCCGTAAGAATCGAATTCTTCGGCGATTACATCGATGGCATCAGCCTCATCGACCCCGTAACCGGCGCAACCTTCGAGCGTCTGGATAAGATTGACCTGTACCCGGCCAAGAACTTCGTCACTTCCAAGGAAAAAGGTGCAAAGGCCGTGGCGCAGATTCAGGAAGATCTGGTAAAGCAGGTGGAGTATTTCGAATCCATCGGCAAGTACCTTGAAGCTAAACGCCTGAAACAGAGGGTGGAATATGACATCGAAATGATAAAGGAGATGGGATACTGCCCTGGCGTGGAGAATTACTCCCGCTATTTCGACGGACGCAAGCCAGGCCAGAGGCCATTCACCCTTATCGATTATTTCCCGGACGATTTCCTCTGCTTCATAGACGAAAGCCACGTTACCCTCCCCCAAATCCGGGCGATGTATGGCGGAGACCACTCCCGCAAGGAAACGCTGGTGGAATACGGTTTCCGTCTCCCCGCTGCAAGCGACAACCGTCCTCTCACTTTTGACGAATTCGAGGGCGTCACCCACCAGAAAATCTACGTCAGCGCCACCCCGGCCGATTACGAACTGGAAAAGAGCGAGGGCCTGGTAGTTGAACAGATTGTCCGCCCCACCGGCCTCCTGGACCCTCCCATAGAAGTACGCCCCACAAAGAATCAGGTCGATGACCTCATGGAGGAGATCCGACTCCGCGCAGAAAGGGACGAGCGTGTCCTGGTCACCACCCTCACCAAACGTATGGCGGAAGAACTGGACAGCTATTTCACAAAAACCGGTATCCGCTGCCGGTATATCCATTCCGATGTGGACACCGCCGAACGCGTAGAAATAATCGAGGATTTCAAGAATGGACTCTTCGATGTACTCATCGGCGTAAACCTCCTCCGCGAAGGTCTGGACATACCCACAGTATCCCTGGTGGCCATTCTGGATGCCGACAAGGAAGGCTTCCTCCGCAGTGGCCGCGCCCTCACCCAGACCGCAGGCCGCGCCGCCCGCAACGTCAATGGCCTGGTTATTATGTATGCCGATACCGTCACCCAGTCCATGGATGAGACCATCCGTGAAACCGCCCGCCGCCGCGCCAAACAGCAGGAATACAACAAGATTCACGGCATAACACCTACCCAGGTACAGATCCGCCCCAACGTCCTAATGAGCGAGCTGGTCAAATCAGGAGAAGATACAACCCACATCAGCGGTTTCCTGAATCCCGTGCTCAAGAACAGCGTTACCGGACACGTTTCCGCTCCGGACTCCGTCTCTGCACCCGTTTACGTTCCCAGCGCCTCTGAACTTGGCAAGGGCGATGTTGTCGTTGGCCTGGGCCACGACGCCAGGCGCGAACCAGGCTCCGCATATGTTGACGGCTACATTGCCGCCGACCTGGCCGCCGTCCTGCAGGATCCCGTCATCCGCTCTATGTCCCGCGAACAGGTTGAAAAAGCCGCCCAGGAATCCCGCCGCAAAATGCAAAAGGCCGCCGCCGACCTTGACTTCACCGCCGCCGCCCGCTTCAGAGATGAAATGTGGGCCCTTGAACAATACCTGAAAGTCTGGCGTGATTAGCAACTTGTTTATTCACAATCATTTAAGTAAGGTACCCAGGTACCTTAGTACCCGGGTACTTGCGTTAAACACTTAATTATCAACCACTTATAAAACGCGCTTACAAGCGATTCACCTTAATTACGTGTTTCAAAAGCTTGATTTGGGACAAGACTTTGTCCAGTTCCATGTTGGAGGTAACTGAGATTTTCATGTTAACCTCACAGGTGCCATTACGGGGATTGTCTGTGACGGTAAAGCTACGGACAGAGGCCTTGAACTGGCCAACAACCTCCATTATCCTGTTCACCACAGACTCATCATCGGCCACAACCTTAAGAGCAACCTGGAAGTTGCCGGAGGACGATTCCGCCCAACGCACTTTCTGGATGCGATAGGGGTACATTTCCAGCAGGCGGGCAGCGTTGGGGCAAGTGATGCGGTGGATCTTGATGCCGTCCGTACGGGTGACAAAGCCAAAAACATCGTCCCCAAACACCGGGTTGCAGCATTTTGCCATTTTGTAGTCGATGCCCTTGACGTCACGCGCGTTGAGCACCAGAATATCCTCCTTGGACTCGAACTTCCGGGCCGATTTGGCTGCCGCCTGCACAGCTTCCGCCGCCTCAACGGCCTCCGCATGCCTCTGAGCCTCCCCAAGAATAAACTCCTTTACAGTATCCGGCGAAAGCGCACCCTCCCCTATTGCCGCATAGAAAAGCGTTAGGGTAGAGTAGCCAAACTTCTTGCGGAACTCCGTGTTCATATCGTCAGGGAATTCCAGCTTCCAGTTACGAAGGCGGCGTTCCAAAAGCTCCTTGCCGTCTGCGGCGCGGGACTGCTCCTGCGCGGCCAAAGCCTGTTTCACCTTGCTGCGCGCTTTAGACGATACCACCCACCCCAGCCAGTCCTGATTGGGCCGCTGGTTTTTGGACGTCAGTATTTCCACCACGTCCCCGGTAGCCAGTTTCTCACGTATTGAAACCGCCTTTCCATTAACCTTGGCACCAACACAGTGGGCGCCGATATTGGTATGTATGCCGAATGCAAAATCCAGAACCGTGGCACCCGCAGTCAGGATTCTCAGCTCACCGGTTGGAGTGAATACGAATATCTCCTTGGACGGTGGCTGAGGCAGGTCCTCAACGCCCTCAGAGCCGGGGTGCTCCAGGGCATACCGCACTGAACCCAGCCAGTTGGCCATGGTTTCTTCGCGCTTGATACCCTTGTAAGACCAGTGGCTGGCAAAGCCGTTTTCCGCCACATCGTCCATGCGCTTGGTGCGGATCTGCACCTCCAGATATGCTCCCTCCTTATTCTTGACCGTAATATGCAGACTCTCGTAGCCGTTGGGTTTGGGATTGGTGACCCAGTCACGCAGACGCGTGGTATCCGGCTCGTATTCCTCCGTCACAAAGGAATAAACCTGCCAGCACAGATCCTTCTCAAGTTTGTGGTCGTCCCCGTCGCAGTCTATGATAAAGCGTATGGCAAAAACGTCATAGACACCCTCAAAAGGCACTTTCTGCTTTGCCATCTTCTGCCAGATGGAGAACGCGGCCTTTGTACGGATCTTCAATTTATACTGGATTCCGGCCTGGGAGAGCTTTACTTTGAGAGGTTCTATGAATTCCGCCATCAGCTTCTCCCTGTCTTTCTCAGTGGTTTTGAGTTTATTGGTTATGAGCCGATATTCCTCCGGTTCAGCGTATTTAAGATAGATATCCTCCATCTCCCGCTTCATGTTGTACAACCCCAACTGGTGGGCAAGCGGGATATAGAGCATCAGGGTTTCCAGAATCTTGCGCTCACGGTCTGCACGCGGGAAAAAGCGCAGGCTGCGCATGATTTCCAAACGGTCTGCCAGTTTGAGAACCGTCACGCGCGGATCAGTGGAGTACTGGATTATCAGTTTCTTGTAATTCTCCGCCTCCAGACGCGTATCCTTTGGTTTGATGGTGGCAATGTGGTTAAGGCCCTCCACCATCGTAGCAATGCCAGGGTCAAAGTCCTTCAGATTCACCTCTCCCGCACTTGAAGCCTCGTGCAGATACACTGCTGCAACGCACTCGTCCGGAAGGCCGATCTCCTCCATGACAATACGCGCCACCGCGTCCGGATGCCCGATGAAAGGACTTCCGTCGCTTCTGGTACGGTCTTTAAGCGCCTCAAGCGCAACCGCACGGGCTCTTTCTATGACATTACTTTCCACGCTGGCGTTCAGTTAAAGCGCGCTGGAATGCGCGTGCGTTTACAAGATGCTCCGCATATGTAGCAGCAAAACGGTGGGAACCGTTGAATGAAGGATCGGCACAGAAGAAAATGTAGTTGTGAGATGCCGGGGCAAGGACAGCTTCAAGACAACTCTTCGGAGGGCAGGAGATGGGGCCAGGGGGCAAACCAAAGTACTTGTACGTATTATATGGTGAGTCCACTGACAGGTGCGATTTAAGAATCCGGTTAAGAGAATAGCCGTAACAGAAAGCAATTGTAGGGTCTGCCTGGAGTTTCATTCCGGAGCGGAGCCTGTTAAGATATACTCCGGCAATGGTGGGCATCTCAGGTACATATCTGGTTTCACCATTGACGATAGAGGCAAGGGTTATGGCCTCAACGCGAGTCAAGCCCTGCTTCCGGGCGGCGGCAATGCGTTCAGGCGTCCACCATGCGTCACTTTCCTTTACCAGCCTGTCAAACACTTCGCGTACAGATGCGGTCCAAAGCATCTGATAAGTATCTGGTATAACCTTGGTGAATATCATCAAAGTATCCACACCATACGAGGCCAGAGAATCACAACAGAACGATGCCACAGCCGCCGAATCCACCAGCATCTGGGAACCAATCTTGCGTGCAAGGGCCCGATATGTCCTGATAGAGCCTGAAAGGGTAAGGTTTACCGGCGCCTGCCACCCCTTATGAAGCATGCGAGCAGCGTACATGCTGGTGCAGGTTGAATCTATAACATAGTGCCCGGGAGCCATCCCGTCCACAGATTCCAGTGCGCGTGACAAACTTCCCGGCTTAAGGACGGAGCCGGATGCAAACAGGGAGTCCCTGACTTCATCGTTCCCCATTCCCGGATATACATACAACTCCAAAGAGCCCTTGAAATTAGGCACTTTGCGGTCGTAGTAGTACTGGTAAGCAAAGATGGCGCCCAAAACGAGCGCCACCATCAATAATCCTATAAGAACTTTCTTCATACTCCTTTAGCGCAATTTGAGTACGTCTCCCTCGAACAACTGGCTGTCCTGGCCAAGATGGTTGAGCAGCCTGATGGCGCTCTCCTTAACCGCAAAACGCTGACATATATTGTGAAGGCTTTCCCCGTCTTCAGACACGATGTACATATCAAGTCCGGCAGGAGCCCTGCGCTTCTTGGCCTCAAGATACACAATTGTACCGGGATCAAGGACAGAATCAGCCTTCACGTCGTTGAAAAGCAGTATCTCAAAGAGGAATAAGTGATGGTCCTTGGCGATTGACTTGTATGACTCGCCTTCCTGGGAATAAACGAAAGCAACGTTATTCAGGGAATACATCACTCGGCTCAGGGAGAACCGGAATTCCTCTGCCACAGGTGCCGGGCCGGCGGTGCGGATAACAACTGGCTCTTCAATCTTGTTTGGCGATTCCGGCACATTGGCCAGTTCTTCGTTGGTGAGGAAATCAAAGCGGCCAAGGTCGTACTCCTCTATGCAGCGGATGAGCTTGTTTGCGTATGAAGGGTCCGTGGCATATCCTGCCTGCTTGAGACCGAAAGCCCAGCCCTTATAGTCCCTGCGGTCAAGGTCGAAAAGGAATTTGTAACGGTCACGGTAACGAAGGAAGTCAGAGTGATCACGGAAACTCTGCTCAGGGCTGTCGTAAGTGCGGAAGCACTCTCCCTTGGCATCGTCATCCATGAACATGGTTCCACCCTTCCAGTTGTTGTGGCACTTGATTCCAAAGTGGTTATTGCCGTTAATAGCCAGATTTGAAAGGCCTGCACCGGACTCGATTATACCTTGGGCAAGGGTGATACTGGCCGGAACGCCCGTGCGCTGCATTTCTGCCACGGCAATATCGGAATAAGTATAAATATACCTTTCCTGAGGGGAACTCCCGCTCATTTTCTGGGCGTCAGCGCAAACCGCCATAAGCAGAATGGCCGATGCCAATATTACAGCGATCTTCCTCATCGTGTTACCTTTTACAACTCTCAAAGATATAAAGAATTTTTCAAATATCGAAGATATCCCCATCGCGGGAGGCGAAAGTTTCCGGGAAAATGCTGCGGCATTCATCCTCAAAAACTTTGATCTCCACTTTTCGGGAAGTATAATGGCCGATAAGCAAACGCTTTGCTCCTGTCTCTCTTGCAAGTTTCGCGGCTTGAAGGGCCGTTGAATGATGGCGTTTTGCACCCTCTTCCGCATACTCCTCCGTATATGTAGCCTCGTGGTAAATCACGTCCGTCCCCTTAAGCCAAACAGCCTCTTCCGGGAAGGGTGCAGTGTCAGAGCAGTAAGCGTAGCTCCTGGGCTGGTACGGCCGATAGGCAGCGACAGAGGCAGGAATAACAGTTCCATCGGCCCTGACCACATCTTCTCCTCTCTTGAGTGTACCTATTTCCGTTAGAGTGAGGCCATACTCCTCAATACATTCCTTATTAATATTAAGGAGGGGCTCCTTCTCCCGGAAGATGAATCCGAATGTGTCGATGCCGTGGTTCAGCGGAAAGGCAAGGACCTCGGTGGCTTTTGTCTCCAGGACGATCTCCGGCTCCTTCATTTTCAGAGGCGTGTACCTTATCTCGAACGGGATGCCGTCACCGTAGAAGCTCAGGAAGAACTTTAGAATCGGCCCGAAGTTGACTGGTGCAAATATATTCAAAGGCACCTGCCTGCCTTTCATGCCCAGGGTGGACAGAAGGCCGAAAATCCCGAACACATGGTCCCCGTGGATGTGGGAAATGAATACAGAGTCCAGTTTCATCATGGGGATATGCTCCTGCACCAGACGGTACTGTGTGCCTTCCCCGCAGTCCACAAGGAACAAGCGCCCGTGCACTTGAAGTGCCTGGGCGCTTTGAGTCCGGTCTTTTACTGGCATTGCCGAAGCAGTGCCCAGCATTGTGACCTTGAAGATGTTAGGATTACTCACCCTTTGCGAGTTTGTCCTTGAGGGCTGCAAGAGCGGAGATGTCACCAAGGGTGGTCTTCTCAACATTGCTCTGGACCTTCTTGATGGCCTTCTTTGCAGTCTCCTGCTCAGTAGCCTCACGGGCAGCCTTAGCTTCCTGGTAAGTACGTACGTGGGACACGCGGATGGTGCGGGTGCTGCGACGGAGGTCGATGACCTTCACGGGCAGGGTATCACCTGCAACAGCGGGCTTGCCGTCTTCCTTAACCATTTCGCGGGCGAAAGCGGTAGCCTCTGTGCCATCGGCGAAGTTCACGGTGACATTCTTGTCGTTGGCGGTGGCGACGGTAGCGTCAACCACGGTGCCGACTGCGTACTTGGCCTCAACCTCGTCCCAGGGGTTGGGAGTGAGCTGCTTGTGACCAAGGCTCAGCTTGTGGCTGTTCTCGTCGAAGTCAAGGATGACAACATCGATGACGTCACCGCTCTGGACCATCTCTGAAGGATGCTTGATCTTGTTCCAGGAAAGGTCGGAGATGTGGATGAGTCCTTCAACGCCGTCCTCAAGCTCTGCAAATACACCGAAGTTGGTGATGTTGCGGACTGTAGCCTTGTGCTGGCTGCCGACGGGATACTTCTCGCGGATTGAATCCCAAGGGTTCACGGTGAGCTGCTTGATGCCAAGGGACATCTTGCGGGCCTCACGGTCAAGGGTGAGGATCTGGGCCTCAACCTCGTCACCCATCTTGAGGAATTCCTGAGCGCTGTGCAGGCGGGGGCTCCAGCTCATTTCAGAGACATGGACAAGACCCTCTACGCCGGGCTCTACCTCTACGAATGCACCGTAGTCTGCAACGGCGACAACCTTACCCTTGACAACGTCACCAACCTTGAGGTCTGCGGACAGAGCCTCCCAAGGATGTGCGGTGAGCTGCTTGAGACCAAGGGCGATGCGCTTCTGCTGCTCATTGAAATCGAGCACGACCACGTTGATCTTCTGATCCAGGGCGACAACCTCTTCCGGATGGGAGATGCGGCCCCAGCTGAGGTCGGTGATGTGGATGAGACCGTCCACGCCGCCGAGATCCACGAACACACCGTAGTTGGTGATGTTCTTGACCACGCCTTCGAGAACCTGGCCCTTCTCCAGCTTGGAGATGAGTTCTGCCCTCTTGAGCTCCTGCTCTGCTTCCAGGAGAGCCTTGTGGCTGACTACAACGTTCTTGAATTCCTGATTGATCTTGACAATCTTGAAGTCCATGGTGGTGTCAACGAATACGTCGTAGTCACGGATGGGCTTGATGTCGATCTGGGAACCGGGGAGGAAAGCCTCGATTCCGAATACGTCCACGATCATGCCGCCCTTGGTGCGGGTCTTGACATAACCTTTGACGATTTCGCCACTTTCGTAGGCGGCGTTTACCATATCCCAAGACTTAAGCTGGCGTGCCTTCTTGTGGGAAATGATGAGCTGGCCCTTGCGGTCCTCTGCGCTTTCAACAAGGACTTCCACCTTGTCACCAACCTTGAGGTCTGGGTTGTAACGGAACTCGGGAGCGGAGATGACACCTTCGCTCTTTGCGCCGATGTTCACGACCACCTCACGCTTGTTAATGGAGGTGACAACGCCCTCAACCACCTCATTCTCGGTGACTTTGCTGAGGGTCTGCTCGTAAGCGGCGAGGGTTTCGGCCTTGTTTTCTTCGGCCACGCCCTCGTTCTCGAATGCATCCCAGTCAAACTCCTCGGGAGCGACGGATGCGTTCAGGGCCTGCTTCTTGGCAGCCTTGGGGGTTTCTTCTGCAACAGGAGCCTCTACCTGAGGTTCTTCTGCTACGTTCTTGATTTCTTCTGACATAGTTTAACTTTTTGGAAACTAGTAGTTTAACATTATTTCTTGAGCCTTTCCTTACGTACGCGCCCCGCGCGCCTCCGGAAAAAAGCGGGCAAATATAAGGAATTATTTCTGAATAAACAAATTATCATCCTCGCCGAGTTGCCTTTTCCCGTCATTCGCGGGCTTGACCGGCGATTCTATTCTATCAGCCACGCAATCGTAACCATTTTACAATCACCACATTAAACAACTACACCCCGGACAAATCGCCGGGGTGTAAACTTACAAATAACTGTGTCTAAACCAGTTATAAATGCGCACGACTATAGCGAATCGAATACCGGATATGCGGGATCTCCGGTACCGGCTTTCCATGTCCGGAGGTCTCCGCCCACATAAGACACGTATGCATTAAGAAGATTAACCAAATTCGTTCCGACAGGATATTCAATTGCATTTATGGTAGTTGACGCTGTAGTAACCAGCGTTGAACGATTGAAACGAGTTCCACCTGCATCCTCACCCTTAGTCGTTGTGGTTGAATTCTCTTCCCCATATCGAGACTTCCAACCGACCGTTCTCATGGTCGCTGGTGCTGATCCTAAAGTCTGACTAGGAATATAGCAGTATGAAACACTGCCATAGCAATCTGAGCTATAAGTATACAGGAAGCCAATGATGCCACCACCATAAGACTTATTATCATATCCTTCATTCCAGGCTTTTGTATAAATAGTTCCTCCAGTATAGCAATTTATAATATTGCCGTTTGACCCGCTGATTCCTGCAGCGAAAGGCTTATAGGTGTAAGAGTCATACTGGGTTCTTGCAATGATATCAGCCGTATTGTAGCAATTGGTGACAGTACAGATGTTTGAATTCGAAGAAGCGGCGTTGCCCACGATTCCTCCTGCCAAAATAATTGCTCCTTGGTAACCATAAGTGTCTTTTTGTGCTATTACCGC
>Ga0310690_10011924_pt1 | contig 10706 bp, 8 predicted proteins | sample AusTroGonzalo_MG_2_FD_207661 | JGI IMG/M metagenome (GOLD analysis project Ga0310690, IMG submission 207661) | Bovine rumen microbial communities from tropical cattle in Woodstock, Queensland, Australia - Gonzalo_04 (v2) (version 2) | ecosystem: Host-associated > Mammals > Digestive system >...
ATAGGCGGCGATCTTCCGGCTGTAATCAACAGCTTTTTACCCGTGGTCAATGAGATGCTTACCGACGAGGAGAAAAAGAAGGCTGCCTTTAAGGTGACTGATGTCACCAGCTATGAATCTCTGGAAAAGGCTGTAGCGCATATTGACGGCCCCATCTGTATACCTATGGAAGGTCTGACGGTATACCTGAACAAAGAAGAGAAGACAAGGCTGATTTCCAATATGAAGCGGCTGCTGGCTAAAAAAGGCGGCTGCTGGCTTTCTGCTGATGTTGAGACAATGGCAAATTATGATGTCAGGGTCATAAGACCTATTTCGGCGCAAGCCGATTCTGCTGCACCTTGAAAACTTCATACAAACATAAGCAGTTTTCCATCGTTTGAAATGGAAGAAGAAAAAATGCATGCAAATTCGTCAGGCATCCGTGAATTCAGCATTAATTCCCCTCAGCATCACGCTCTTTGGGGAGCCAACAACGAATTTTCAGCATACCGACCTAAGCCCTTTCTGTATGTGAAGAGCTTTCGGAAGTTCAATGCCGCCACCTTGCAGCCGGTGAAGAACTTTGTTCGCATAGTCCCTTTGGCTCGAACCCGATCTGCATGGTAGACATTTCTGAGGATCGAGGGAACCGTTTCTACTCCGTTTCGAATCTTGCCATAAAGCTTGTATTTCTCGCTCTTCATCTCTTTCTGGAGCAGCGCCCGATTACGCTTCTTCTGGGAAACCATCACAATGGCTGTCCTTTTATGGAGCTTCGCCTGACATTCATTCAGGTGCGGGCAATTCTGGCACTGATCAAGGAAGAAGGATACCCGGCACATGCCGCTTTGCTTTATGTAGGTACATCCTTTCGGCTGATTCCCCGCGGGGCAGGTTATCACTTTGGTTCCATCTTCATTGAATTCAAAATCAGCGAAGATGGGATCAACATCTTTTCCGGTAAGATCTGTAGTGATCAGTTCGACATTCTTTTTTTCCGCCAGTTCCTTGTTATCTGTTCCGCTGTAAGCGCCATCAGCGATCATGGTCACTTTTTCAGTTTGCTTTTCCATCTGATCCAGATGTTTTTTCAGTAGTGTGCTGTCACTGGTATTATTCTGCTCCACCGCGTAATCCGTTACAACTGAACCATTTGCACCAACGGATTCTTCGAAATTTGCGATATATCCGCGATGTTCCTTTCCGGCTTTCTTCCGGAATGTTGCCTCCGGATCGGATGGGTTCTGAAGCATATCAGAATTCATGCCACCATCCTGTTTTCCCTTCATACGACGCTTGTCATTTTCAACAACCGTTTGATCAGACAGGCACCGGATGAACAGCTGGTATTCAGTAACATCTTCAAATTTTCCCTGACAGGACTTCAGCAACGAATCCGCATCAGCAAGAAGCTTATCCATTCGCGTGTCAACCTCCGCTCCGGCGGAATGGTAGATGACCTGATTAAAGTCATTGGGATCACAATAATGTTCCATTCCCTCTATCAGTTCTTTGTGACCATTCTTTTCCAACCAGCGGGCAAGCTTGGCAATGCAGGTATAAATCAGTTCCATCCGACTCAGTTTCCGGATGTTGGCTTCCAACATCATTGAATCCATCCGACGAATCCGACCATCGATTTTCATCATCTTGGCAGTCTTATCTGCCAAATCCTTGACGCAGTCATGATACAGATCCACGCCATGAGCACTCTCGTAATCATAGCAACGGATGCGGAAGCGGGAAAGGCTCTTATCGCTCAAGGGCTGCTCCTCGAAACTGGTTGTATGAAGAGCGTATTGAAAACGATGATCGAACATTAGCGTTTCTACCACTTCATCATCGGATAATCCGAACAGCTCCTTCAGAACCAAAGCACCGATAATGACGTTGACCGGTGTGTTAGGCCGCGAGTTCTTCTCGGAATAAAGCACGCTGAAACGGTCTTCATCAATCGTTGGAAAGACCTCATCGGCAAATATCTTCGCCCATGACTTGTCCAGGGCTTTCTTCTCCCTTTCGGTCAGCCCGTAGAGACTGTCGGAAAACGTTATCTGCTGGGCATCGTTCTTTCGGAAGGACATGTTCAGAACCTCCTTGATGCGATACCCTATCATACCATAAAATACGCTGGAAATGTTGATTCTCCTTATGTTTGTATGAAATTTTCAAGGTGCAAACATCGGCTTTCACCGGATTGTGTCACTGGTCAGATCGATCGCTTAAGCGGTCTCGAGATGACCTTTTGACCCCAACATCATATTATTTTCTCACCACGTAAGACTTCACAGGCTTGCCGTCCACATAAGCGTGAACGGTCGGTTTCTCTGACTGCGGCTCTCTGCCGGAAAGAAAAGCTCCCACGGCCAGCGCGGTCATCACCATCTTCGCACCTTCCTTCTGCGCCATCATATGGCAGGGAAACCAGAAGGGCATTACTCCCGCGGGGAAAAATCCCAAACCGCCGATCATCAGCATTCAACTCCTTAAAACACCATTTCGCATAATTTTGCGGCTTAAGGGCCCAAATGAGACACGGGGCCAGGTCCTTTGTTCCATTTTCAATGGCATGATGGACCTGACCCCTGTTGACCATTCCTTACCAGATATCAATGCTTCCCATTTCGCCATTTTTGCCAACCCAGTAGATCGTGTTTTCTTCGATCTTGATGTAGGCATCCGTGGCTTCCTTCGGCAGCATATCGATAATTTCTTCCGGAGTAATAGCGCCGCCCAGCAGGCTTTCGAACACGAGATTCACCTTGCTGGCTTTGGCCTTGGCAACCGGCTTCTTCAGGGCTTCTTCAACGGGCGCGGCGGTTTCCTTGACCTTCCGTTTGGCGGCGCCTGCTTTTTTCTTTGTTTCGATCTTCGTCGCGTCAACCTCGTCCCTGACTTCCGCGGCAACGGCTTCCTTGACTTCTTCCTTCTCAGCCGCTTTGACTTTCATTTCTTCTTCCTTCACGGCGGCTTTTTCTTTCGCTTTCCGGGTTGTGGCCCGTACGGTCTTCTTCGCTTCGATCTTCGCGGCGTCCTTCGTGTCCTTCACTTCCGCAGCAACAGCAGCCTTGACTTCCTTCTTTTCGGCTTTCTTCGCAGCAGCTTTTTCCTTGGTTCCGGCAACCTTTGCCTTTGCGCTGTCGGCAGCCTTGCGGACGGTCTTCTTCGCTTCAATCTTTTCGGCAGTTGCCTTGTCGGAAACCTTCTTCACAGTTTCCTTCACTTCTTCGGTGACTTTCTTTCTCGGTGCCATGGTCTGTTGCTCCTCTCTCTTTGCTGTTTTTATCTTTCAAACCCCTGTCCAGCGTATCACCGATAGGATCCGCGGTACCGTCGTTGAGAGTATGATGTTTCGGCAAGTACTGGACGGGGTATATAATATCACTGAAAGCCTTATTTATCAAGGGGGTACGTGCATCCTGAACATTCAGATACGTGCATTCCTGCCGATCACGTACATCGATCTTCTCAAAAAAATAATTGAAAGAATCTCTCTTTGGGTATAAAATAACTGTAAATGAAACAAAAAGACCGGCAGAGCGTCCGGGCTCATAAAAAAGGAGGACTACACCCATGCCACCCATTGCGAAGAAAACCGCCGTAAAAGCAGCCGCAAAGACTGCCGCTGTGAAGAAGACCGCGACAGCCGCGAAGAAAGCTGCGACAACTGCGGCAAAGACCGCCGCTGTGAAGAAAACAGCAACGGCCGCGAAGAAAACCGCGGAAGCCGCCGCAAAAACCGCCGCTGTGAAGAAGACCGCGACAGCAGCGAAGAAGACAGCGGAAGCCGCCGCAAAAACCGCCGCTGCGAAGAAGACTGCGACAGCCGTGAAGAAAACCGTAACTGCAGCGAAGACTGCAACAACCACAAAGAAGCCCGCGACAGCGGCGAAGACCACAACTGCCGCAAAGAAGCCTGCGACAGCGGCAAAGACCTCAACTGCCGCAAAGAAGCCCGCGGCAGCAGCGAAGACTGCAACAACTGCGAAGAAAACCGCCGCCAAAGAGTCTGAGAAACTGACTGCAACGGAAAAGAAGCTGGTCGAAGCATACCGTAAAGCCTCCGCCGACGAGAAAAAGGTTGCGCTGAAAGTACTGAACGGTGATTACGGCACCGCTGTCACCGGGCTGCTGAACCTGACCGGTGACGCCCTGTCAAACATCAAACTTCCCGAGCTTCCCGGACCTCTGGGAGATATTCTGGGTTCAATCCTGTAAGAATACTCGTTAACGCTGAACGTTGATGTCATCCTGATCAAAGCGAAGGATCTTCATTTTTCTCATTGTCAGAATAAAACGTTAACAGGTATAAAAAACGAAGAGAACATACATCGTTCTCTTCCTGAAAAGGAGCGGCAGAACCATTTCTGCCGCTCCTTTAAAATGCTTTGCTTTCGTTGCCTCAGGGAATCGAAATCGTGGTATCGTCTTCGATCTTCAGGCGGAAGGAAGTGCTTCCCTGATATTCCGGATCGCCGCCGTTAATGCTGAATCCCTTCTGCGCTGCCTTGGTGTCACTGGTGAACACGATGATCGTGGCGCCGGCAGGCACAGTGCCGGAAGAAACAGATTTCAGGCCGCCTTTATGATAAGTGAAGGTGCAGCCCGTGCAGGTGACTTCGCAGGGAGAATCCGGATCAACTTCTTCCGCAGAAGCACTGGAACCGGAAGACGTCTGGAACTTCGCGCCCAGTGTCAGATCGGAAGTAATATTCTTCAGCTTGAGCGTGGTGGGCGCCTCGCCTTCGCTTTCAACGCGGATCCCGTTGAGCATCCAGTATTTCACGGGAGATTCGGAAGTGACGACGACGTTTCCCGAATCCTCGAAGGTAAGGGTGGCGGCCTTCTCATCCTCAATGGCGTTGCCGCGGGAATCCATAGGATACAGCATCAGCTTGTCTGCGGCTGTAACCGTGATGATCTTCGGGCCGGCCGGTTTTTCCGGAACCTCGGGTTCTTCTGCCGTGCCGTCAGCCGCGGTCGTTCCTTCTGTCGCAGCCTGTCCGGCGGTTGCGGCCGTATCAGTCTTTGCAGCCGTTTCCGTCTTTTCGGTCTTTGCGGTTTGTTCGGTCTTTGCGGTTGTATTGTCCTTTGCTGCTGTGGTGGTGTTGGATGCTGAAGCGTTATAAGGCTGCTTCGGGTCAAGGCCGTACCAGTAGATATGAATGTGGTTGGATTCAACCTTGTTGCCTTTATTGACCAGTTCCACATACACTTCCCATCCATGCATAAACTTCGGCACGTGGGTAAGATACAGCGCCTGCTTCTTATCAGAAGCGGTCAGCGTAAATTCGCCCTGTTTGCGGGCTTTCATTTCATCGCGCAGCTGCGGACCGGTCCATTCCTTGCCGGTGTCCGGCTCGATAAAATGCCAGCTGCTGTCGTTGGCGACAAAATCTGTTCCCTTGAATGTAAGCGACAGATTGCCGTATTTATCGGTCGTGGAGTCAACAGGCTGCACGGTGAAAGCCGGCATGGCATCCGCCAGCGCAGTGCAGACAACGCCGATCGAAAGGCAGAGGACCAGCAGAAGAGATACGAGTTTCTTCATGTTCAAAAAACCTCCCTTAGAGGAATCCTCCGCCGGATAGCGAAAGGATCATAGTTGAAGATATTTTATCATGAGAAACGCGAAAAATCAACATTTTTGTAACATTTTGTCATTTTGCGTTCACTTCCGCCCAGGCGGTCTGCAGTCCGTCGATAATGGACAGATGCTGCGGACAGGCGGCCTCACACGCGCCGCACCCGATGCAGTTGTCCGCCCCCTGGTTGTTCTGCAAAATTCCCCGGAAACCCCAGTTGGATTTCGGATCGGAATTATACAGGGATACCTCGTTCCAGACCGAGAAAATTCCCGGAATATTCACGTTATTCGGGCAGGGCATGCAGTACCGGCATCCCGTGCAGCCGATCTTCGTCCGGCTCAGATAGGCTTCACGGGCATTGTCCATCAGTTGGATTTCCTCCGGCGTCATGATGCCGGCTTCCACCGTGTCGAAAATCCGCAGGTTATCCTCAATCTGTTCCGCCTCATTGCATCCGCTCAGCACCACAGCCACCTCCGGATGGTTGCAAAGCCAGCGGAAGGCCCACTCTACCGCGCTGCGCTTCACGGGGAATGCGTCGTATAGCGCCTGCACGTTGTCCGGCGCCTTCGCCAGCCGTCCGCCCAGCAGCCCTTCCATGATAACCACCGGGATTCCGAGGGAACCGGCCAGCTCCAGGCCTTTTGTCCCGGCCTGGTTATGGATGTCCATGAAGTTGTACTGGATCTGCACCATGTCCCAGTCCCAGTCTTTGATGATATACTCAAAATCTTCATAGGAGCTGTGGAAGGAGAAGCACTTATAGCGGATTTTTCCGGCCTTTTTCATGTCGTCAAAGAACTCCGGTGCGCCGATTGCCTTGAATTTTTCCCATTTTTCCTTATTGATCCCGTGCATCAGATAGAAATCAATATGATCTGTCTGCAGTTTTTTCAGTTCTTCTTCCAGTAGCGCTTCCATGCTGGCCCGGTCATGCACCGCTTCTATCGGCATCTTGGTGGCAATGGTGACCTTTTCCCGATAGCCGTCCCGCAGCGCCTTTCCGAGCACAGTCTCAGATGTCCTGTCCAGATAGACATAGGCGGTGTCGATATAGGTCACTCCGCCGTCAATCGCCTTTCGGATCAGGGAAATCGCTTTCTGTTCGTCGATGATGCTGTCCCCGGAAGCCGCTCCGTTAAAGCGCATACAGCCCAGCCCGAAGGCCGAAGCCTGAATATTCAGCTTCCCCATCGTACGGTATTTCATCGTCAAAAATCTCCTCTCCGTAAATTTGCGTTTTCATTTCTGATCCTATTCTAAACATTAAACTTAACTCTAAGTCAAGCAAAACTTTAAATTCACTATCCGTTGGCTGTGTTGCAGCGCAGCCATCCCCTAAAACCTAAAACTTAACACCTAACACTTATTCCTGAATTCTAAAAAACAGGAGGGCCGAAGCCCTCCCGCGTAAGTCTTTCTTATTTCTGTTTTTTTTGTGCCGGGGCCGGAGCCGGTGCCTGAGCACGCGCTTTGCCCACCGGTTCCAGATGCCAGATCTTCTCGTTGTACTCCCGGATCGTCCGGTCGGAGGAGAAGATACCGCTCATCGCCGTATTGATCACGGCCATCTTCTGCCACTTGTCCTGGTTTGCGTAGTCCATGATCAGCCTGCGCTGCGCCATGGAGTAGCTGCCGAAATCCTTCAGCACGAAGTAGTGATCTCCGAAGCCGCCGTAGGAGCCCATCAGCAGGCTGTGGTAAAGATCCTGCAGCGCCGCCGGGTTCCCGGGCATCAGCGTTCCGTCGATCATCTCGGTCATGGCCGCGCGGATCTCCTGATTCGTCTCGAAGATGCTCATGGGATTGTAGGTGTTCTCGCGGTACATATCCCGCACCGTGTCGCTCCGCATGCCGAAGATGTAGATATTTTCCATCCCAACCTGTTCGCTGATTTCGACGTTCGCGCCGTCCATCGTGCCGATAGTCACCGCGCCGTTCATCATGAACTTCATGTTGCCCGTGCCGCTGGCTTCCTTGCTGGCGGTGGACAACTGCTCGGAAACTTCGGCCGCCGGGATCAGCACTTCCGCGCTGCTCACGTCGTAGTTCTCGAGGAACACAACCTGCAGCATTTTTCTGGCTCTCGGATGTCTCGCAATTAGTTCGCTCAGGGCGCAGATCATACGGATGACCTGCTTCGCCCGGTAATATCCGGGGCTGGCCTTGGCGCCGAAAATGAAGACCCGCGGCTGCATCGTGAAGTTTTCGTCGTTCACAATCCGGTTGTACAGTACCAGGATGTGCAGCGCGTTCAGCATCTGCCGCTTGTATTCATGCAGCCGTTTGGCCTGCACGTCGAACATGAAGGAAGGATCCACGATGGCGCCCTGGCGTTCTTTCAGCATGGCCGCCAGGCGTTCCTTATTGTGATACTTGATCTTCGCAAACTTTTCGCGGAAGGCCGCGTCGTCCGCGAAGGGGCGCAGTTCGCTCAGCCGTTCCGGATCCTTGATCCAGTCCGTCCCGATGGATTCGCAGATCAGATCCGTCAGTTCCGGGTTGCAGCTCATCAGCCAGCGGCGGTGAGTAATGCCGTTGGTGATGGCACTGAATTTCTCCGGCATGATCAGGTTATAGTCGTGGAAGGTGTCGGCCTTCAGGATCTCGCCGTGCAGCTTGCTCACGCCGTTGACGGAATAGCTCATCGCGACGCACATGTTCGCCATGTGGATGTTGTCATAGCTGACGATCGCCATCCGCGCAATCCGGTCCCAGTCACCCGGGAAGAAGTTCCACAGCCGTTCGCACAGCCGCCGGTTCATCTCACAGATGATCTGATAGCACCGGGGCAGCAGCTGCTGCACCATGTTCACCGGCCATCTTTCCAGCGCTTCCTGCATGATCGTGTGGTTGGTATAGGCGATGGTCTTCTGGACGATGGCGCTGGCTTCGTCCCAGCCGAGGCCTTCCTCGTCGATCAGCAGGCGCATCAGTTCCGGAATCGCCATGCCGGGATGGGTGTCGTTAATGTGGATCACCACATGGTCCGGCAGCTTGCTCATATCCTTGCCGAAGCGCTTCTTGTAATCCTTGAGGATGTACTGCAGGGAGGCACTGGTAAAGAAGTAATGCTGTTTGAGCCGCAGCATCTTGCCTTCATAGTGCCGGTCTTCCGGATACAGCACCTTGCTGATGGCTTCCGCCAGTTCGATCTCTTCGGACGCCTGTGCATAGCGGCCTTCGCCGAACCTGCCGAGGTCAAGCCGCTTCGGGCTCCGCGCGGACCACATCCGCAGCGGATTTACGATGGTCGCATCGTATCCGGCCACCGGCATGTCATAGGGCACTGCTTCCACGGTATAGTAATCCCGCGGAATATAGCGCTTGACGCCGTTGACTTCAAGCTCTTCGATATAGCCGCCGAAGTGCACCTCGCAGGCATCTTCCATCACGGCTGTTTCCCAGATGTTACCGTTGTCCAGCCAGCTGTCCGGCAGCTCCACCTGCTGTCCGTCGACGATCTTCTGACGGAACAGGCCGTATTCATAGCGGATCGTGCAGCCCATGGCCGGCAGATCCAGGCAGCTCAGGCTGTCCAGGAAGCAGGCCGCCAGACGTCCGAGGCCGCCATTGCCGAGGCCGGGTTCCGGCTCTTCCTTCAGAATATCCTTGATATCAATGCCAAGTTCCGCGAGGGCTTCGGTATATTCCTTCGTGCTCAGAAGGTTCAGCATGTTGCAGTACATGCTGCGCCCCATCAGGAATTCAACGCTCAGATAGTACAGGCTCTTCCCCTTCTGCTTCTTCCAGGCATCGCGGCTGACTATCATCCGCTGCATGATCTGATCGCGGACTGTGGAAGCCACCGCGCGGTAAATCTGCGCCGTGGTCGCTTCCTCGATCGGCAGGCCGTTGTAACGCTGAATTTTCCCGACAATTGATTCCTTGATGGATTGTTTGTCGAATTTGGTTGCTGGCATATCGTTCCTCCTCAAATTCGGTTCCGTCCCGCAGTTTTCCCACAGGTTATTTTATTATACCATTTCCCGCATGACCCGTGCAAGGCGGAAGATGGTTGTTTTCTGACCATTCATACCATGTTTTGGCGGTTTCCTTCCAGAAAGTGCCCCAGCAGTTTCTCCGCATCGGAGATCCGTCCCTGCTTCATGGTTTCCCGGATCAGCGTGGAAGAGATCACTTCTCCTTCTTCCGTTTTCACCGGCGGAACAATAATCACGTCGTATCCCCGTTTCGCGCCGTCCTGCTTGAGCGTCTCCGCGTTTCCCCTGCCGCCCCTGCCGAAGGTATAGTTCCACCCGGCAACAACCGCTTTCAGATCCACGCTCTCCCGCAGCATTTTCAGGAAATCTTCCGGCGCCATATCTGCCATCTCCCGCGTAAAATGCAGCAGCTGCAGTTCGTCCACGCCGTACGCTGCCATCAGCCTTTCCTTCTCCGCCGCCGTCGTCAGCTGCTCCGGCGCTTTCCCCGGACACAGGACCTCCAGCGGATGCCGGTCGAAAGAGCAGGCCCGCAGCAGGATTCCGTGCTCCCGGGCATATTTCTTTCCGGCCTGCAGCAAAGCCTGATGGCCCCGATGAACGCCGTCAAAAGTCCCCAGAGCCAGAACCCGGGCCCCGCCCGGCCCCTGATCCATAAAAACTCTCATCATTCCAAACCCTGAATTCTTAAAAATGCATCTTCCATTCAAGAAGATCCCCGCACCGGTGCAGAATCCCCTGAAACTGCCCGCCGAGATAAGCCCGGAGATTCTCCGTTTCCGGCGCGTCCTCTGCGAGCCCCTTCGCCGGAATCTTTCCCCCGGCGTTCGCCTGTCTGGCCCACCGTTCCGGGATTTCCACCGCCCGCAGATGCTGCAGCGGCGCGTCCGGCGCGATGATCCGTTCCGCCAGTTTTCCCTCCGCCGCCAGGGCCCGTGCTTCGTCGAGCGTAACGGCCGTGTCCAGCGTAAAGGTTCCGCTCCGCGTCCGCAGAAGGCTCCGCATATGCGCGGGACATCCGCATTTTTTCCCCAGGTCGTCGCAAATCGTCCGGATATAGGTCCCCTTTCCGCATTTCACCCGCAGCCGTATCCCGTGATCCGGCTCCTCGCCGAGGACCTCAATGCTGTGAATAACCACCGTTCGCTCCGGAACCTCGACGGTTTCGCCCTTCCTGGCCCTGGCATAAAGA
>Ga0310690_10011925_pt1 | contig 10705 bp, 9 predicted proteins | sample AusTroGonzalo_MG_2_FD_207661 | JGI IMG/M metagenome (GOLD analysis project Ga0310690, IMG submission 207661) | Bovine rumen microbial communities from tropical cattle in Woodstock, Queensland, Australia - Gonzalo_04 (v2) (version 2) | ecosystem: Host-associated > Mammals > Digestive system >...
AGGGGATATTATAATCTGTGTTGGTGGCGCTGAAGTTATACGTACCTCTACTGATGGTAGTAGGACGAATCGCATAACTCAGTTTCGGACCCGCACCGATATAAAAGCCCTGAATATAATAACCTACCATGATAGGAACATCAAAGAAGTTCCAGGTGTGTTCATCCGTTTGATCCACGCGGTAGTGAAAGACAGCAGCTTTACCCTGCGTGTCAAAACCATCGAAGTCACGCGTGTACTGATCTACCAGCAACGACGAACGGTGCATGCTGATCTGCACACCCATGCTGGTCCAGAAACCACTGTTGCGGAACTCATAGCCTATACCCAGCGATCCACCCAATGCTCCTTTGGATACTGCACTGGAGGAACTCATCTGCAGCATCGAGTAGCCCATGCTACCGCTGACATAACCGAAGTGATAGTTGTCTCCGTTGAGACCTGCCGAGTGATTTCTGCGCCATACTTGTCCGGAGACCGGTAAGACGGATAGAGTAAAACAAATAACGCATATCATCCGCATATTGCTATATGCTCGACGAAGCGCAATGGATTGCATGATAGATGTCATATCAATTGGATGTTATTTTCTGTGTTTCATCGCTCGCGTAACGGGCGTAACACATATACGTATATACGCACGCACGATACATTAAGTGTGCAAAGGTACAACAAAAAATGCATATACACAAATTTTTATTACTTTTTTTGCGAAAAATGATAGAAAAAGATACTATTCGCAGAGATGAATACACAAAAAAAGAGGAACTATTAAGTTCCTCTGTGTGGGCGTTTACGGATTCGAACCGCAGACCCTCTGCTTGTAAGGCAGATGCTCTAAACCAGCTGAGCTAAACGCCCTTTCTTTTCGAAAGCGGGTGCAAAAGTACTGCTTTTTTTTGATATGACCAAATTTTTTGACAAAAAAATGCACTTTTACCGTCATTTTTTTGCAAAAACACGGTAATTATACCATTTTTGCTCCTCAAAACGATGAAAAATGGCAAAACAAACCAAAGTGATACTTATTCCAATTACGATGCCGCCCAACACATCTGCAGCAAAATGTTGGCTCAGATAGATGCGACTATAGCCACCCAAGGCCGCCAGCACAAATAGAGTCGGTTGTAGCCATGCATTGGTGAATCGGTTGTATCGCTGAGAAACCAATATACTCAGTACAAATGCCAGAGCAAAAAAAGAGGTGGTGTGCCCGGATGGGAAGGACAACCAGTGATTCATTTTTACTCCTTCTGCAAGTGGTAACTGTATGTCCGGATAGTGTTCTGCAAACCATGTGAGCGGGCGAGGAGCAACTAATAAATGTTTGATTATCTGCGTGGTGAGTGCTGAAAATGCTTGACATGCAGATGCAAAACAGCCGTCTCCTACACGACCGAAAAGAAGTAGCAGAACGCAGAGTATATACGGAAACCATTCGGCCAAACGAGTGTAATAGCGGAAAAAGATATCTCTGTTCGCTGTGTGATGATCGCAGAGCAATAGATGCAATTCGCCCTTAGGTATCCCTACAAGAGCAAAGCCCAATGCCAGAATCAGCATTAGGCTTAACCCTATAAAAAGGAAGTTTTGTCTAAACAAGGACTTCATTATTTCACGCGCTGTCCAAAGAAGTCGTATAAACGATTGTCCAGACGGATATACAGGTGTTTATCGCGTATCACCTTACTCGGCAACAACTGCGGTTCGGCAGTGGTGTATGTCGGTACATTGTCGATGACTTTCTCGCACGAAGGTAGTGTCACTCCGTTCTTGTCCGTCAACAGCACCGAGAAGCGATCACCTAACTGGAAAGGTTCTTCCTGATAATACGTAGCACCAGTAGCACCATCAATCGGCTCACCGTTCTTATACCATTGATATGCCTTAAACTCATATCCCTCATTGCCTCCGTGACCGGGCAGATATACCGAAAGCACGTTGTTGAACTTGTATTTGATGATATCTGCCGGATACAAGATCGTAAATTGGATGGGCTGGCCCACCATCTGGTTGCAATACGTATCTTTGAATTGCAAAACCGCATCGTAGTTGCCCGGCTTGAGGTTGGCAACCGGCAGACTCAACTGATTGTTCTCCGCGGTCAAGCGCGTCTTCTGCCCGTTCCATACAAAATAGATGTCTCCCATCTCACCACGCATGATCTGATAGAAGGCGATGAGTTGATTGCCCTTGCAGATAGAGGTAGGCGGCATACTGACGTATACCTCCAGACACGAACTGATGATGATATGACGATGGATGATCGTGTCGCACTCTGTGCTGTTCTTGATGTTCAACAGCTCCGTCAGATTCAGTTCAATATCACTGGTGTAGGTATAGGTCTGCCCGTTCAGCGGTTCATAGTACGAATCCACCGCACTTATCTCGTCCTGATGAACCGACGATACGCCGTAGATGACAACGGTATCTACTCTCTTGCTGCAGTCGGTAGGCTCTGCTTCCGGCAGGGTGTCATTCTTAAGCGATCCGGTGTATCCCACCTCTTTGCAAGCGTGACGATAGACATAACTCGTCTGTGGTTCCACTATCGGAATGGAGAATTCCACCTTGTATTGCTTCGTTGTCGACCCTTGCTTGCAGTAGATATCCGCACGAATGATAAACCAGGCTGGCGTAGTATAGGTGTGCGTGACGCTGGCATGACCATTCAGTTGGGTGATACCATCGCCAAAATCCCAGTTAACACGCTGAATAGTCCAGGCCGGATCACTCACTTGCGCGTCGAACAGAAACTCCCTGCTGTCGCCAAAGCAGAATTTCTCTGTGCTCACATCACCGTCGGCGAAGGTCTTCGTAATGGTGCCATAGGTTACCTGAACCGTTGCTTGCTCGGTTTGTGCAAACAATGTAGCAGGCAGTACACAACATGCCCATAATATACCAATGAATACTTTTTTTCTCATATTTTTTTATGCTACTATTCTCTTTGCTTAACGCAACTCTTGCCCTGTGGGCGAGTATATCTTCTGGTCGCGTACAATCACGATTTGTCCGTTGCGTATCTCTTTGCGCACACTTTGACCTGTCTGTCCGATAGGCTCAATAGCTGTATTGATCCGCGGCTGCAACAAATACAATTCTTGCATGCAGGCACGTTTGTTGGTGCTGCCGCCTACCGAAACAATGCGGATAAAGGTGGTGTTTTGGGGCAGGGTAGTGCGATAGCGCACTTCGTTGCGAGTCTCTTGTTCCACGGTTTCTTCAATGCGTCGCAATGGAGTAGTGTTCCCGTTGATGTAGATGTCCAACTGCATGCTGGTTGCGCTGTTGTATGGCGAAGCACGGAAGGCCAACACAGCTGTGTCGGTCAGGTTGATTCCTGAGAAGGAAATCTCACCGTCAGTACTGGATTTACCCATCGTGATCGAGGCGTTGCCGTTGGATTGAATACCGCTATTGGCACTACCTCCGGCTACTGCATTGACTAAGGCTGCGGTAATGGCAGGCAGATTGATGAGGGTGTCATAGAGGATAGGGCTTGGCTCCGGCGTAATAGGTTCGGGGCAAATACCCGTTCCTGCTGTACATGTAAGCGATGAGAGGTCAACGGTTTGTCCTTTCCGGTTTCCCCATATGTATTCCACCAAGTCGGGGTAGTCGATAAACGGGTTGCGGTTGTGCTGAATAGTGGAGATCTGATCGGCACGACAAATTTCCTTATCGCTCACCGGATCTGCTCTGTGCCAGTCCAGTAGCACCTTTTGTATCGAATCAGAGAACATCAGATACGATGCATTGCTGATATAATCCGGATAAGCCGTCCACTCCAGATACTCGTAGGCGGTCGCCATGTAGAAATAGGTACGAGCAAAATCCCCACGGTATTCAGGCGCTGGTTCCCAGCATATATAGCCGTAATAGGACTTGGTTTTCGAGTCCATGCGGAAACTGCCGTTGTCGAACTTATCACCCGTTTTGATGTGTCCGGGGGCATAATTGCTTTTCTGACCATTCGCACGCTGATCGGAGGGGTTGAGGTTGTAGATATCTTTATAGGCCTCATTGTCTGTACCTCCCCACCAACTCTTGGGCAGACAGTGTTCGATATTGAGCGAGCAACCCGAATCACCCAATTTATTCGGATAATAGCGCACACAATTGGAATACATGTCCCATACGATGCCGTCGGGGTGCATGTCGGTCAGTGGCAGGGCCTGCCATGTGCCGTAGGCTTTCAGGTCGCCTTTCTCCCACTCGGGCGGGTTATTGCTGGTATGGTATGTGGTGATGCCATAGTCATAACGCTCGCCACCGCGAACAATGAGGCTCAGTTGCGATTTCAAGACAGAGTCTTGCTTGCCTTGGATGGCGTCGTAGTAATTAGCGGGAATGGCTTCAGCCATCATGGCGATGGAGAAGGTTACTGCACATAGCAACGCGATTTGTCGTTTCATGATATTTCGTTTTTAGGGTTTACTTCTTTTTAGGCATGGCAGCCAGCAGCAGGTTCAGTGCTACATACCATACGATGCATGCGGTTCCGCCAAACAATGCGAACTCGATATGTTTGGTAATCAGTGCTTTAGCGATGCAATAAGCCAGCAGTATCACGCACCCGCAAAGGAAGAGTATGACCTCGGTTTTCTGTGTCTTCATGCTCTTGAAACTGAAGAACGGGATCTGCGCGTTCAGCAGATAGCAGCTCACCAGCGACAAGCCCAGCAACGCCCATGCCATCCAATCATAGGCCAACATCGCATAGGGCATACAGCATATGCCGCCCCAGAAAATGGCATTTGCCGGTGTAGCCAGGCCGATAAACGACTCATGTTGACGTTCGTCTACATTGAAGATCGCCAGACGCAGCGCAGAGAAAGCGGCCATCAGCAACGCAATACCTGCCCACCAACCCAGCAGCGGCTTTAGATAGCAAAACAGCATCATTGCCGGAGCAAGACCGAACGTAATGTCATCCGCCAGCGAATCCAGTTGTACGCCTATTGGACTCGGCGCTTTCAGCAGACGGGCACTCAGTCCGTCGAAGAAATCCAGAAAAGCACCTGCCAGCACAAACACGAATGCCCATATGAAGGCACCTTGAGTCGCCAGAAAAACAGCTATACTTCCGCAAATCAGGTTGCCGCTCGTAATAGCATCGGGTATAATACGTTTGATGTTCATAATCGTTTATATACTAAATACGTTATCAAAAATGTCGTTACGCTACATGCGTTCGCAATCCAGAAGAAGGCGGAATAGCCGACTGCCATTTCGATAGAACCGGCAATAAATCCCGGAATCATCATCGATAGTGCCATAAAGGCGGTGCAGATCGCATAGTGTGAGGTCTTGTACGGCCCATCTGAGAAATACATCATATACATCATATACGCCGTAAAACCGAAGCCGTAGCCGAACTGCTCCATACTGACCGCACTTCCGATCAGCCATAGGGACTCCGGTTGCGCCATGCTCAGATAGCAATACACAAAACTCGGTAATGTCAATGCTGCCGCCATCAGCCAGATCGAGCGTTTGAGGCCTTTCTTGGATATATATATACCTCCCAGGATACCGCCGAGCAGGAGACAGATGACGCCAATAGTGCCGTAGAGCAGCCCCACAGTATCCGTACTCAGTTCCAATCCGCCGCCGATGATCTGTCCCTCGCGGATGAATGTTTCCCGAGCGTCTACCAGAAACGGTTGACACAGTTTGACGAGGAAGCCTTCGCTCAAACGGTATAGCAGCATAAATGCGATGGCCAGCGCCACGCCCGGTTTGGTGAAGAAAGTCACGAACGACTCTTTCAGTTCGCGCATGGCTCCCTTATAGTCTTTCACTTCCCGCGGTTGGTCTTCCGCAGCATGGGGTAGGAAGAAGCAATGGTACAGCGTGACACCCAATAGGATAGCGCTTGTCACACCCAGAGTGATCTGCCATGAACCCGGGATGTCTCCCGTCTTATTCTCCAGATAACCAGCTATATAGACGATGACGCCTTGCGAGAAGACGGCAGCGATGCGGTAGAACGTAGAGCGAATTCCTACGAACGCCGCTTGGCTTTTGGTATCATGCGCCAGCATATAAAAGCCGTCGGCTGCAATGTCGTGCGTGGCGGAGGCAAAAGCGGCGATGATGAATAGAATCAGCGTGAAGCGGAACGTTCCTACCGAGGTCGCTTTGGCTGCTATTGTCTCTGCTGCAGGGTGCGGCAGACTGATTGTCAGCAAGATACACAAAGCCGTCAGCAATAGTTGCATGGCGATTATCCACCACCTTTTGGTACGCAGTATATCTACGAACGGACTCCAGAGTCCCTTGAGGAACCAAGGGAAGTAGAGCAGGGTGGTGAAGAACGACAACTGGTCATTGGGCACACCCATCTTGGCAAACAGCATGACAGAGATGCTGTTTACCAGGAAGTACGGGATTCCTTCCGTAAAATACAGCGTTGGAACCCAAGCCCAAGGACTAATGTGTTTCATTTTAGCGCAAAGGAGAGTTGCCCTTGTCGAGCACTCTCCTTATTTATTATCACGTACGCGCGCACGTATTACTGGAAGTTAGCGCGGTTGTCTTCCACCTCTGCTTGGTCTTCCATCAACTGGATAGCCTGGTAGGGCAGATATGCATAGCGAGAAGCCAGTTGGGCCTTCTCTGCATCCGCGTTAAACTCAGCTGTGTTATTGAGTGCAGCTCCTGTTTTTACTACAAACACACCCATGTTACCCTGAATGGGCTCACTAAGGGTATTCTCGCCCAATGCCATCGTCTTTCCGATCACTTCGGGCTCCATGCCGGCATTGCCAAAGCGGTTGTCAGCCAGACTGATGCGCTCTGCGGTCTGAATCTGCTGACCCATGATCTGAGCAGCGGCTTCCAGACTTTCTGCACCCTTCAGCTGTTTGATGATATATTCGGCTTTCGCATTGTTGGTGGCCTCATAGGTCAGTTCAGCACGCACGGCCTCCAACGGACGATACTCGCCGTCGTTCACTTCCGTCAATGCGGCTACGATGAACTGCTGACCGCATTCAAACACGTCACTCACCTGTCCCTCTTTAGCTTCGAAAGCCCAACGAACGATAGGACGACTTGCTTTGAGTTGACCTACCTTGTCGGTGGTGGCGGTCAAGCCGTATTGAGGAATAATAGCCATGCCGGCCTCTTGAGCGGCTGTTTCCATCGCTTCTGCGTTCTGGTTGGCTACGATGAACTGCTTTGCCTGGTTGTAGAGGATCGAATAGGTCTTGCTTGACGGAGTTACTTCACGGGCCAGAATAGCCAGTTTCACTTTCGGCGTCGGTTTACCCATATCCATGATCTCATAGGTCTGTTCACCCATACCTTGTGCTACTGTGAACTGCTCGCCACGCTTGCCTGCAAATGCAGGATCTGCGATGTTCTTCGGCAGATCGGTGGCTTTAAACCAACCCAGTTCCTGATCTTCACCGTCCTTGACGATAGCTTTCAGTTCCACTGAGTCAGGCAGCATATAGCCGGCCTGCATGATACGTGCCATAGCGTACGTGTTGTTCTCAAATAGTATTTCGGTGCAATCACCGGCTTTGGCACCCTTTGCAAAAGCAAACTCCTTGAACTGTGCAGGCACAGTCTCTTCCGAGAAGTCACGGCCATCATACATGATGTCCGAGTTGGTATTCACTACCAGACTTATATCCTCGGTGGTCTTGAACTCCTCTTGCAGGTCTGTCAGCAGTTTCTCTGCAGCCTTGAAGTCGTCATCCGACGGCTTAATGTCAAAGGCTACATATTTGATTGCACGGTTCGGCGTCTGCTTGTAGAGCGGCAGATGTTTCTTGTATAGCGCCTTGATGGCACGGTCGCTCACCTTTACCAAGCTGTCGGCTACCGTATAGTAGGGTTGCATCACGTACTCGGCAGCTACACCGTGATTGCGTGCTTCGAAGGCATACTCGGCCTCCAGACTGTTGGCTTTCACCAGGTGTTGCAGCAGGTTGGTGTATTTCTCCTGCATATAACTGATACGTACGGCGGTCTCCCAGTAGAGCCAGTAGGTCTTGGCCTGCTTCAGGTTCGCGTTCTGCTCTGCGTCATCGCTTTCGTTGTTGATGGCTTGCAGCAGGTTGATCACCGCGTTGCGGTTGAACTGACCGTTCTCGTCCATGAATGCACGGCGGCCGCGGATGATCTGGTGCGGATGTTCTCCGATGCAGAGTTCGCTCAACTCGTCGGAGGTGATGTCCATACCGATCTCCTTGGTCTGCGCACGCATCGTGTAGTCCATCAGGAGCATGTTCCATACCTGATTGCGGATCTGCGCGGTCATGTCCTCGTCAAAATCCGAGCGACCGGTTTCAATTTTGTACACTTCTGTCAGTTGCTCCTTGGCCGATTCGTACTCGGTGTAGTGGATCTTCTGACCTTCGATCACCGCTACGTTTTCGCGGCTGCGGTTGAAGAAACTGCTACCCGAGTTAAGGAAGTCGCCAAGGATAAAAGCGAGCATGGCCAAACCCACAATTACAATCAAGAGGGCGCCATGATTTCTAATTCGTTGTAAACTTGCCATTTTTTAACTATAATCTTTTTTGTAACTTTATTGTTGCGGTTGGAATTGTGCTTGCCAATTCGGATTGTTCGATTTAACGAGATAACCTCCGTTAGCTATCTGCGGGAAGTTGTTGTATACCGTCAGCATACCTTCAATGGTGATTTCATCACCAATCATCAGCTGATCTTTCGAGGTGAACTTCTTGTTGCCCTCAGCAGCCCAACTGCGATATGCCAGTACGGTCTTCTGACCGTCCGTGATCAGAATCTGGGCGTTACCGTAACCGGTACTGAACTCCAACATACCGATCACTGTACCCTTCGTCTGGTATTTCTTCGAACGACCGAGCTTGGCTGTGTCAGCAGCCTGCGTACAACTCAACTCACCCTCTTCGGGAGCCGAGCAACTCGGCAGCGGGCTGGTGATGAACGTCGGGTTCTCCCAACTGGTGATGAAGCAGTGCTCGCTGTTGTCGTAGCCCTTCAGCTCCGGCGCGTTGTTGTATTTGGTCAGGTGACCGCGGAAGGTAGCAATCGTTCCTGCCAGAGGCACTTGGCTGCGATTACGGAAGGCTACGTTGTTCAGACCCCACGAACGATAAGCCACCACTTTTTTATTGGTGTTTGTAGCGCCAATAGGAATGATCTCAAAGTCTACGTTGGTGTAGGTCGACGGAATCAGGAACGGATTGGTCTTCACCTGACTGATCTCACCACGGATCTTGTAGATCTCTGCCGAGGTCGCGTTGGCTGGCAGCGCGTCTACAATCTTATAGGCACTGTCGATACTGATCTCAATACCGTCGGTGTCCGGTATCAACACAGGAATCGTGTCCGGAATCTGCGGATTGTCTTCGCCCGGGCCCCCAATATACGGGTTCTCCTTGCAACTAAACATTACCAGCGCTGCAAGCGCGATCATCATAAATAAGTTCTTTTTCATAATCGTTATTTTTTTGATATTAGATTCAGGGTATACACACTTTCTCAAAATAGCGCACAAAATTACAAAAAATATTTTGCTTACGCAAATAATTACAGAAAAAAGTGAAAAAAAATTCATTTTTCTTGCGAGTGTCACAAAATTGTTGTATCTTTGCACGCTTTTTCGATGGTGGGGTGTATTGTGCCCGCACGAGAAGGTGGATTATTAACCACTAAAAGTTAAGATTATAGCAACTCCTCAACCCAGACCGCGTGGCGGTCGCGTTATTAAAGAAGACCCGCATCGTATCAACGACAAGATACGCGGTGTCCAGCAGGTTCGCCTCATTGGCGACAACGTAGAACCCGGTATCTACACCTTTCAGCAGGCAATGCATATTGCCGACGAGCAGAATCTCGATCTCGTAGAGATTGCTGCAACGGCTACGCCCCCTGTCTGCCGTGTGATTGACTACCAGAAGTTCCTCTACGCCCAGAAGAAAAAGCAAAAAGAGGCCAAAGCCAACCAGAAGAAGCAGGAAGTCAAGGAGATTCGTTTCGGTCCCCAAACCGACGATCACGACTACAACTTCAAGCTCAAGCATGCGCAGGAGTTCCTCAAAGAGGGCAACAAAGTGAAAGCCTACGTCTTCTTCCGCGGACGCTCCATCGTCTTCAAGGAGCAGGGCGAACTGCTGCTCGCACGCTTTGCCAACGACCTCGCTGAATTCGGTAAACCCGATAATGTGCCCAATCTTGAGGGGAAACGCATGTTCCTCAACCTCAGTCCGAAAAGCCAGAAATAACCCAAGTGTGATCGAGACTTTATCGAGACATTATCGAGATCAGAACGAGACAATAATGAGAGTGCACCCCCTCCCAGGGGGACCACTGATAGATAAAATCAAGTCGTAAGGCTTACCTTGGAAGCCCCATGAACTGGGGCCGGCTGCCTGAGACTGTGTATTTACTAACAAACTAAATTTATTACAAAATGCCAAAGGTAAAAACGAACTCCGGTGCAAAAAAGCGTTTTACGCTTACCGGAACCGGTAAAATCAAGCGTAAGCACGCTTACAAGAGTCACATTCTGACGAAGAAGACTAAAAAGCAAAAACGCAACTTGACTCATGTTGCTATTGTTGATCAGACGAACATGCGCTCCATCCGTGAGATGCTCCTGCTTCGTTAAGTACTAACCATTAAAGTGAAAGGACAAGAGAAATGCCAAGATCAGTAAATCACGTTGCTTCGCGCAACCGTCGTAAGAAGATCATGT
>Ga0310690_10011926_pt1 | contig 10705 bp, 11 predicted proteins | sample AusTroGonzalo_MG_2_FD_207661 | JGI IMG/M metagenome (GOLD analysis project Ga0310690, IMG submission 207661) | Bovine rumen microbial communities from tropical cattle in Woodstock, Queensland, Australia - Gonzalo_04 (v2) (version 2) | ecosystem: Host-associated > Mammals > Digestive system >...
TCATCGTTGGTGACCTGTGCGTTGGCACCGCACTCGGGGCACTGGAACCTTGCATCCGCATCGGGGACGGTCATCTCATGAACGTGTCCGGCCTGACACTGGAGGGTCACACGCCTCTTCTTCAGGGACTCTGACAGAAGGACCATGTCGACCGCACCTGCGGTGAGGGCGTTCCTGACCTCGTCCTCTCCGTATGCTGAGAGGCCTCCGTCCTGCTTCCTGATCTCGGTGAAGAGCCTCTGCATGAAGACCTTCTCCCTGGAGAGCTGCAGGCCAACCAGGATGTTCTGGGAGTTCTGGACCAGTTCCCTGATTCCAGACTCGTCGGTGTATCCTGTATCGACCAGAGGGGTGATGACCTTCTTCCTCAGCTCGTGGTGGAGGTACTCCTCCTTGACGAAGAACTCCTTGGTGTATCCGGGTCCTCCGACCAGGATGCCCAGGAGCTCGGGCCTGTTGAGGAAGTACTCTGTACAGTTATCCGCGACCTTCGTGAAGAACTCGTGGGCCGCGATCTCGATCAGCCTTTCGAAACGAACGGATGACTGACCTCCCTGGTGGTGCTTGCTGGGGACCAGGGAATCGAAGTGCTTCAGGATCTGGATCCTGCTGCCTGTGAGCAATCCTAGGGTGGCCTCGGACCTGTCGATGGTGATCAGACCGTAGCACTTCTTGTCCAGGAGCATGGACTCGAGGGGCTCGGTGAAGAAATCTGAATCGCACCTGTAAAGGAATGCCGTGATGGGCTCCGGCGGGTAGATCACGTACTGGACCATCTTGGTCTGATCTCCTGCGCGGGGGACCTCTCCGCAGAAGATTACGACGCCGCTCGGTGGAGCCTGCTTGAACGTTTTGAGTCGAGATGCGATGGAATCGATGGCACTCGTGACATTCTTCATCGTGGTCTTGGACTTGATGTTGGATGCCTGCGACTGCTCGTTCCTCAGATATGCCATTACGTCGGAGATGGGCTTGTTCTCGGGAACGTAGCATGAAATGAGCTCGGTTCCCCTGCCCCTGTAGTTCATGATCTCCTGCATATCCTTCTTGAAATCGTACTTCGCTCTGTCCTCAGAGTTCTCGGTATTGATGTCTCCCATTCGGTCCACCTGACTGTCGCATCCTTCCTCTTATTATAAAGGTTGTGCGTGCGCGAGCACTCTGACTCTTAGTTGGATCTAATACTAAAGAAATCTTCATCGGGGTAGGTCATCAGTTTATCTTTGAGATCCATTGCAATGTCAAGTACTTCGGGGACCTTCTCATTCACTATGTCCCAAAGAGTGTTCAGATCCAGTTTGTCATACCTATGACTCAGAATATTCCTAAGACCTACTACCTTGGACCAGTTGTACTGTGAATGATTCTCCAACCAGATGTCGATACGACGTGTTGATTCTCCAATCTGCTGAACAGGACCTGCCAAAGCATATTGGTTCATGACATCATTCTTTAGGTTGCTAATGCTCCCTATACGATGTCTTATGACCGCGGCATCGTTGCAGTATTTGATCATGAGATCTAGGGTATCTCTAACTATGATGCGGTGATCAGCAGACATAAACCATCTCTCTGAGGACATCCTTAGAAAAATTATCGTCCGTAAGGCTGCGCCTGGTCACCACATCCACATCGCGATTCAACGCTTTGGAAGCATCTTCGATAAAATCCATGTAGTCATCCCAACGATAATCGGAATTGACCTCGATAATGAAATCATAATCGCTATCATCCGTATAGTCATCACGGGCTCTGGATCCGAATAGATAGACCTTTGTGATGTTATACTTTGCAGCAATGGGGGCGATAATGCTGGCCAATTGCTTCATTACTAACGCCCTATCGTCATAAGATGCGCGAGTCATCATATCTCCCCGGTTCAACATTTGATTTGAGCTATATAAACAATCGATAGAAAAACAGAAACTCGGCGCTTGCCGATTAAAGCTGCACGTTATGAACATCCTTTTGCGCGGATCCAGATTCCCTCGGAAACCAACGGATGCTTCGCATCTGAATCGTTATAACCGTATTGCCCAGGCATTCTGACCCATCTTATCTGGAACCACCATGATTCCTGTAGGATACGATATGATCCTTGACCGGACCGAATACGACCATTATTATGGCGATCGTTGCAACGGCCACCAGTATGCTGACCCACTCATCCGTTATCGGGAACCAGACCTCTCCAGTCAGCGGGTAGAAAGGAGCGATTAACAGGCATCCTACGAATACGTGAAGGACGAAGACATAAAGGCAGTTGCGCCCGCAGCTCTCCATCACCTTCCCTATGGGGCCCAGCTTCGCTATCCACGCGCACAGCATGAGGAGCACCATCCCTCCGGTGACGGAGATTATCGTGAATGTGATCACGGACCAGCCTCCGTAGTATCCGAATATGGTGTAGCAGAATCCCTTCCTCGTCGGGAAGTAGTAGGTCAGCGTAAGGGATATCGCAAGGCATGCCAGGAAGAAGAGCCAGTATCTCTTATCGTGATACCAATCCTTTATGGTATCGAAGAAATCCTTGGTCCTCATGTATGCTCCCATCAGCAGGAATGCCGCCACCATGGGACCGAGCTGAATGTAGAATGGGAGCTGTATGTCGATGAACTCCACGTAGACCATGGTTATGCCCATCAGTACAAGGATGGCAGCCAACGTCCTCTTGGCATCGATGACCACGCGATCCACGATGGGGTAGAAAATCGCATAGCCCACGATAAGTGCCTGGATGTAATAGAACTGGAAAGTGACATCGTAGGGTCCCAGCACCTCCGGCGTCCCGGGAGCCTTGACGAAGCTCTGCCTTCCGATTATCGCGTTGGCGATATCCGACCAGACGTCGCAGCCGCTCAGATCGTAACCCAGCGCGAGAAGATAGACATACATTGTCAGGGTCAGGACCACGGTCCCCACGATTATTATCGCCAGCATCGGGAGCAGACGGCGCACGAGATTCTCCTTCAGGCTCCTGCCCACCTTGTGGAAATATCCGGAGACAACGATGAACATCAGAAGTCCTGTGTACAGCAGTTCGGAGAGGCTGTAGGCCGATGCGGCCTCGGGCTCTCCGGAACCGTATGTGATCATATGACCCATGCAGACCACGATGATGGCGATGCCCTTGAACACATCCAGATATGCCAGGCGGCCCTCTTGTAACGATGCGGATGGTCCCGACGTCTGCATGTACGATCCTCCTGCCACGACCATCGGATTATATGATAAAAACAAGTCGTCAAAAAGACTGGACGACCGCTCCTTTCATATTGGTCCAAGACAATCATCGTCTGGTAACATGGAAAAGGTCGTAGTGTCAATCGGAGGTTCGATACTGGTTCCCGGAGAGAACGATGCTGAGTTCATCCGCAGGCTGGCGGAGATGCTCAAGGAGGTCTCGAAGGAGGTCGAGGTCGCGGTGGTATGCGGAGGCGGGAAGACCGCCAGGTATTATGCTGGCATCGCGAGGGATCTCGGAGGCGACACATACGACCAGGACATCCTGGGCATAGCTGCCACAAGGATGAACGCTCAGCTCCTGAGCCTTGCGCTCGGGGACATGCCGGACACCGTGACCGACGATGTCGAGGAGACCGCCAGGGCCGTCGCCCCCGGAAGGATCCCCGTCATGGGAGGGACTGTACCGGGCCACACCACCGATGCCGTCTCATCCATGGTCGCGGCCAGCCTGAAGGCGGATAGGCTCGTGAACGGGACCTCCGTGGATGCCGTCTACACCGACGATCCCCGCAAGAATCCCGATGCGAAGAAGATCGAGTCCATGACCATAGATGAGCTCGGGGACATCGTCTACAAGGAGCACGGGGCATCCAAATCCAGCGTGTTCGACCCGCTGGGCGTTAAGCTCGCCAAGGAGAACCATATCGATATCCTGATCATCGACGGAAGGAATCTGGATGAGCTCAGGAACGCCATCCTCGGAAAGAAGATCAACGGTACCTTCGTCGATTCTCACTGAACGGTTCGAGACAGCTCGAATCTATCTGCTCGTATCCGGCCGAGGCTATGAGCCCGGACATGCGCCTGGCCTCTGGACCCTTCATGGATTTCTTGTGAAGGTATACCATCTTCGTGCCGGAAGCTCCGCATGCCAGATCCAGCATGCGGATTATGTCCTCATCGTCCCTGCCATCGAGCTGATAATTGGGTAGCATGTGCCCGAAATTGACCTTGTATTTGAGCGCGATCTCCGTGAAACGCGGGGCATAGTGACCTCCGCCCATGCCCACGGCCACTGGATACTCGTCGTGGGGATCGAGATCCTCGATCACATGTGCCAGTATCTCTGCTGCGTGCTTGTTCTCCCACTGCTCCTGCACGCTGCCGACCTCGATGTAGAACGTAGGCTTCTCCAGGTACGGGCCGTGATGGGTGACCTCGAAGCAAAGCTGATTCTCGGGCATATCGTTCGATGCGACTATACGGCGTAACGCATCCGTCATGAGCGCGGGAGCGGCTCTGACCAACGTTCCCGCCCTGCCGCCGAAATCGTTCTCGTGGTAATTGCCGATGGGATGTGCCGTCAGCGCCGGCGTACCGCTCTTGGCCGAATGCTTGGACATCACTATCACCTCATCGACGCTGATGCCGAAGGATTCCGCCTCCTTGTCGATGTCCTCGTGCCTGATATGCATATCAGGGATGGTCACCATGACGGTGTCCCCGTGACCGAGATACGTGTTGGGGCCGTCGCTTCCCAGATCCTCCCATTCATGGAAACCCAGGAGCCATTCCTTCATGTTGACCGACGGGATGTCGGGCAGACTGCAGACCAAGAGCCTTGTCATCGCGTCCCGTAGGGCATCCCCGATATTATCTGTTTAGTCGGCTTCAAGCGCGATCCATCAGTTTATAGAGCTTAGAATCCCCGTTCTTGGTTATAATCCGGGTCGGGGTTCGATCACCCATGCAGACGATCACGCTCCACGATAAGGCCCTGGCCCATCTGAGCAGATACTCACACATCAGATACGACATAGAGTTCGGCGCTCCGTTCGAGATCACACAGGACGGGATAGCTATGGCCCTAGGGATTACCCGCAGCCATGCCAGCGTTGTACTCAAGAGATTAGCGGACAGGAACGAGATCCAGATAGGGGAGGCCACCATAAAGAAGGCCAACAGCGCCAAGAAGAGGAAGATCTACTTCATCACCGAGCTGGGGAAGAACTACTACAGGCACAGGCAGGAGGAGCTCAGCTCCGACGGGACCTGCATAGAGGAGCTCAGGATCGTGATTGACCAGGTCTCCTTCGAGGATATAAGGAAGGTGGCCGGTCAGATGCTGGACTAGCTGGGATTGGTCTGCGTGCTGAGGACCGCCATACAGAAATCGGAACTGGGATGCGAACCTCCTCTGGTCGGATTCACCCGTGCCGGCGAGGCCTTCGTGATACCGCGCATAAAGAACTCGATGCTGTCAGGATGCTCCGAGGACGACCTCAGGAGATGGAACAGCAAGGCCGCCGACTGGTGCATCGACCACGGCCTCCCTGTATCCGAGAGGCTGCACCACCTTGTCCTGGCCAACAGGGACAGGGAGGCGGTCTGGATAATAGGGTCCAACAGATATTCTCTGATCGATTCGTGCGACAAGGACCTGTTATGGACGGTCAGCACCCTCGCCATGAGGCGCGACGATGCGGAGATCGCCAACATAGCCGTGAGGATGGCCTTGGACCTGAACGACCTGAAGATAGCAAAACAGCTCTCTTCCAGGCTCATGGGCCTGGATGCCCATATGGGAAGGACCGCCCTATCGGAGATATCCCTCAAGGAGAACCGCATCGATGAGGCCCTGGATATGGCCAGGGACAACTACGGTAACGACATAGACTCCGGCATGGCCCTCGGGATGTGCCTGCTGGAATCCAACCGTATAGACGAGGCTTCGGACTGCTTCGCAAAGACCATGGAATCTATGCTGAAGGAAGGGTGCATATTCCGCATGGACGAGCTCATGCTCTACAAGGCAAGGGCGGAGATGTCCCTGCACAATAAGGAGAGGGCCCAATACCTGGTATCCGCAGCGCTGTCGCTGTCGAAGAACGAAAGGAAGAGGGCCGACCTGGCCGCTCTGTGCGAGAAGCTCGAGACGGACTCAGAAGACAGTGTTCTTCTTCAGTGAATCCAGATCGGAGATGTACAGGTCCCTGATATCGGTGATGTTCCACTTGAGCATGGCCAGCCTCTCGAATCCGAATCCCCATGCGAGCACGGGACAGGTGACCCCGAACGGGCTGAGGACCTCGGGCCTGAACATACCTGCTCCTCCCAGCTCCATCCATTTGCCGTTGAAGAAGACCTCGATCTCGAGCGACGGCTCGGTGTAAGGGAAGTATGCTGGACGGATGCGGATCTGATCGAATCCCATCTTTGCGTAGAACTCCTTGATCATCGAGATCAGCATGTTGAAGTCCGCCTTCTCGTCCATCACGATTCCTTCGATCTGAGTGAACTCCGGAAGGTGTGTGGAATCGATGGACTCGTTCCTGAATATCCTTGAGATGGAGAATGTCTTCTGAGGAGGATTGGGATGGGCCGCGATGTACCTGATGCTGCTGACTGTGCTGTGGGTCCTGAGGATCGCGGATTCCGCCTTCTCCCTGGACCATTCTCCGCCCCATCCGGTGGATCCCGAATCGCCGCCGTTCTCGTGGATGTTCCTGATCTTCTCAACCAGCTCCTCGTCGTCGATGTGGATCGATGCGGGCCTGGACAGATAGAACGTGTCCTGCAGATCCCTGGCAGGGTGATCCTGCGGTGTGAACAGGACATCCAGATTCCAGAATGCGGGCTGGACGTACTCGGATGTCATCTCGGTGAATCCCATATCTGTGAACATCCTCCTGATCTGCGCTCCGAGCCTGGAGAGCGGGTGCTTCTTGGCCGGGATCAGAGCGGGTGCGAAGGTCTGGATGTCGTACTTCCTGATCTCCACATCCTTCCACTCTCCGGACTGGATGAGACGGTCGGTGACCTCCGTTACCTGGGGCTTGAGCTCGATGCCGGAGGATGCCACCTCCTTACCGAGGTCCGTGAGGGCTATGCTCCTGGTGGTGACGACCTTCTCTCCGATGATCCCCTTCCTTCCCTTCAGGTCCTTGACCATGTCCTTATCGGCGTCCTTCTCGGGGACCGCATCCTTGGCCAGCTGCTTGAGGAACACCTCCTCGGGCATCTCTTTGCCCAGAAGGTCCTTCCCTTTGTCGGTGAGGATGAGGCACTTGCTGTCGCCGTCGGCGACGATATCCGCCAAGGCCTTCCTCTTCAGCCATCCGACCGCGATCTTGTCCATTCCGCCGGGCATGAGCTTGGCCAGCTCGTCCATGTCGAGCTTTCCGCCAGCTTCGCTGATCCTTGTGACGGCGACCCTCTCGGGAAGCCCTGTGTCGATGATATTCTGATCTGCCAGAGTGATGAACTTCTCGGTCTGCTCATCGATCTTGGCCATGCCTTTGGATTCGAGCCACGATGCCGCTCCCATGACCTCGACCTCGAGACTGAACTTCCCCTCCTCGATGAGTGCCGCGATGGACACGGGGGACTTCCTGTCCGCCAGGGCCAGGAGCAGCCTCTTCTCGTTATAGCTCAATCCTTCCAGAATCTCTGCACTTACCATGGGATCACCATTCGAATCCGTCGTACGTCATATCGTTGATGACGTCCTTCGCCTTCTCTCTCCTGTCCTGATGCTCTTCGAGGAAGACGTTGATCTTCTGCGTGAGGCACATCTTGCACTCTCCGCACAGGATCTCTCCGTTGCGGCACTTGCGGGCGAGCTCGTTGAGCTCCTCGTCGCTGTGCTCGAACATGTAGTAGTTGTACTTGAACACGGCACAGACCTCGGGATTGCCTCCCTTCTGTCTCTGCTCCTCCACCGATACGCATCCGCCTGTGAATGCCCTTCCGACCTTCTTCTTGACCTGCTTGGGTGTGTCGGTGGTGTATATGGTGGCATTCTCGTCAGAAGAGGACATCTTGTCCCCTCCGGACAATCCGGGCATCATCTTGCAGCAGATGATGGACGGCTTGGGGAATCCCAGTCCGGGGGCCACATCCCTGCACACCCTGATGTGCGGGTCCTGGTCTATACCGCATGGGATGACCACCGGCACCGGCCTTCCAGCATCCACGGAGGGAAGGAAGGCGGGTGCAGACTGCATCGCGGTGAAGAATATGGAACCGATGTTGGTGGAGTTGTCGAATCCGAAGACCGCCTTGGCGGTGGAGAACGTGATCTTCTTGGCCACACCGAGGGCCAACGGATAGAGCTTGTCTATGTTCTTCGTGTTGAGGATGATCTTCGTCTTCTTCGGATCGAAACCGAGAGCGATGAAATCGAGGGCGTTCTGGTATGCCATAGAGGTGGTATCCTCCAGCGTCATGTCCTTGAACAGGAACTTCTCGTCGTTGGTCATCTGGAAGATCATGTTCACACCGAAGGTGTCCTGGACCCACTTGTTGAAGATCCACGGCATGATGTGGCCCAGATGGGTGTTCCCGGAGGGCCCCCTTCCTGTGTAGATGCAGAACCTGTTGCCCTTGTCGTACTCGTCCAGAAGCCAATTCATGTCCCTGTGGGTATAGAATATACCGCGCTTCAGCATGGGGTGCAGATCGCCGTAGCCTGCCAACCTCTGGAGCAGAGCGTCGTCTATCGGTGACGTCCCGAACTTCTTCATCAGAAGGTCGTAGTCGATGTCACCCTTGACCTCCCAAGGAGTAACAGTGAATTCCTCTGGCATGAAGGCACGTTATTCCGTCCTTCTTAATAAAAGGAATGCGCACGACAACTCGTGCGCGTCGCGGCGACGATTATTCCAAATATGCGTTGCACGATTGAGTGCCCATGTGGCAGATCTTCGGCAAAGAAGCGATTTACATTGACATCCCAGAGACCTGGAAGAGCAGCATGCTCGAGCTCGCACCCGACGACGAGAAGGGGAAGAGGTTCAAGGAGATCCTGGGTCAGTCGAAGGTCGAATACCTCTTCAACCCGCAGACCGAGGAGCACACATTCTTCATCAGGCTGGATGATGGGATCACCCCCGAGGAGATCCAATCCATGGCCGATGTCTCCCTGGATATCCTGAAGGCCACCGAGGTCCCGGTCATCGCCATCGAGCAGACCGTGCAGAAGTACCAGGTCATCATCACCAACTACCATGAGCCCGAGCTCATAGGACTCAACAAGACCCCCGGCATGTCATCCGGACAGGTGTTCCTGCCCATCATCAGGTCCCTCGACGGCCAGGGCCGTATGAACCAGCAGTTCAACGGCGGATTCTGATATCCGGTTCGAAGCACTCCCTTGGATCTCTCCTTGGAGTGCCTGGCACATTCTCATCGAGTGTGGATTTACCATGCTCCGAATCGAATCCCGAGTACAGGTCCACAGGGTGGAAGTCGCTCCATTTGTCGATGATGTCGTTCACGAGGACGATCTCGTTGCTTGTGTAATACATGACGGAAGTGAACACTATCATCACGACTATCATGACCAGCGACATGCCGATGTAATAGTAGTTATCGGGTCCGGAGGACAGTGCGATGATCAGGAACAGTATCGCTGCGAAGATCGGCAGGAACATCCTCTTGAAGGTCTCCAGAAGGCCTGAGTAAAGCCTGAAGTCGCGGTAATCCGTGGATATCCTCGCGTTGACCGTACTGAATATGGTCCAGGGCATCACCAGCACCGCAAGGTACAGGATGATGGTGAACGTGTATATCGGGACCCCTTTCGTTCCCAAGGATATGCTGGGATTGAGGAACACGTATATCCAAAGGAACATGCAGAAGACCAGTGCCAGGAAGATCGTGTACGCCATATCCTTCCAAGGCAGCTTCCCCCTTGAGATGTCAGTATCTATCGCCAGACTGCGGGTGTCGAGGTCCACCGGGATGTTGAAGAAGAATACTACGACCCTGTCCTTGAAGGACATCCTGCTCTTGGTGTTCACGTTCGATATTGTCTCCAATATGCTGTAGAACGACAGCCTCTGAAGGACCTCCACCATGGCGGCCACTCCCTCGGAGCAGACCAGCAGATACACTATGAACAGGACGCTGACAGGCATCAGGAAGAATGCCACAAGGGACAGGGCTATGATGAATATCCCCGAGATGTAGCGCCTGTTGACGATGTAATAGATCACCCCGATGATGAAGAACGGGGTGGCCATCACCGGCAGCCCCGTATAGACGGTGAAATCGAACTGGGTGACCAGCACCACATATCCCACGATGGATGCCGCGAAGAGGATGGCGAACAGTATCAGCGTCAGCTTGTCAGTCAGCCTGAGCAGCGTGATCTTCCTGATGTCCTTGGCGAACACAGGCTTACCGGATTCGGACCTTGTCCTCATTTCCTCTCCGTCCAGGCCTCCACATTGACGGTGGCCTTGTCTCCGCGGAAGACTCCGAGGATTATTCCCATGCTCTTGTGCTTCTCCGTAGGATAGGGGCCCATCTGGATGTCGGTCTGCCTATCCTTGTGCTGCACCGCCGAACCGTCCTCCCTTGCTATGACGATGTCCACAGGAGCGTCGGAGCTCACCTTGACGTAAAGGACGTGGTTCGGTTTGACCGTCAGCTCGATAGGGTACACGTTGCGATAGAATCCGTCGGCCGTTGGATCGAACTCGCCCACCGTGACGGTGGTCGGACCGTAGACCTG
>Ga0310690_10011927_pt1 | contig 10703 bp, 7 predicted proteins | sample AusTroGonzalo_MG_2_FD_207661 | JGI IMG/M metagenome (GOLD analysis project Ga0310690, IMG submission 207661) | Bovine rumen microbial communities from tropical cattle in Woodstock, Queensland, Australia - Gonzalo_04 (v2) (version 2) | ecosystem: Host-associated > Mammals > Digestive system >...
CCGTCTTGGCTTTGGTATCTATCAGGCGTTCTTGGATTATAAACGGAAGTATGATTCAGGCTTCACAGTACCTTATCAGGCAGAGTCCCAACAGGATATCAATATCCCATCCGTAGTGCCTCAGGAAGAGAAGCCTGAGAAAGTGGTAGCCCCTGTAAAGGCGCAGCAAGAGCCTCAGGCACCTGTTGCTAAGCCAGAGACAGAAGCTGATAAGGCTTCGCAGGAATCGTCTCTGATATTCAAGGTACAGATTCTGGCAAGTTCGTCTCGTCAGAGAATCAGCAAGTCGAAGTTGAACGGTCAGAAGAGTGAGTGTTACGAGGAAGGCGGCTTCTATAAGTATACAGTAGGAGCCTCTGAAGACTATGATGAGATAGTGAAGATACGTGAGAGCCTGGTGGAGAATTTCCCAGAGGCTTTCATCATCGCCTTTAAGAATGGACAGCGGGTAGATACACGTGCTGCCATCCGTGAGTTTAGATCAAACAAGAAATAATAATAACATATATGAAATTCTTTACGAAAGAAGTACAGATCGCTCTGGTAACCATCGTGGCAATTGTTGTGCTCTATTTTGGTTTGAACTTCTTAAAGGGGTTGAGCATCTTTTCCAATTCCAATAGTTATTGTGTCGCCTTTGACGATGTCAGTGGTTTGGCGGCTTCTTCACCAGTCTATGCCAATGGATACAAGGTAGGTGTTGTGGAAAGTATCGACTACGACTATAGTCATCCCAATAAGATTATTGCCATCATGGGACTTAACAAGGAGATGCGCGTACCGGTAGGTTCTCGTGCAGAGATATCCAGTGACCTGTTGGGCAATATCAAGATCAATCTAGTACTGTCAGACAATCCTTTGCAGTTTATTACCGTTGGTGATACCATTCCAGGTATGATGGAACAGGGTGTGATGAGTAAGGCAGCAGCCATGGTTCCTGCCATTGAAGCCATGCTGCCCAAACTGGATTCCATCCTGACCAGTCTGAATACTCTGCTTGCTGATCCTGCCCTTCAGAACACGTTGCATAACGTAGAAGGCATGACGGCTAACCTGAATAGCACCAGTGTGCAGTTGAGAGCCTTGTCGGCAAGTCTGAATCATGATGTTCCTTCGATGATGAAGAAGGCAGACGGTGTATTGGATAATACGCAGCAACTCACGGCGAATCTGAGTACTATCGATGTCGCTGAGATGACGGCAAAGGTCAACCAGACCTTGGCAAATGTAGAGGATATGACTCGTAAACTCAATAGCAACGAGGGTACTCTGGGGCTCTTGATGCGTGATGCAACACTGTATAATCACTTGAGTTCAACGGCTGCTGATGCGGATTCTCTGCTCATTGATTTCAAGGCTCATCCAAAACGCTACATACACTTCTCAGTTTTCGGTAAAAAAGACAAATAATTTTCTTGCTAATTTTATTTTGTCTAAATAGAAGACTACTCGAAAGAATGTTCAGCGGGAAATACCGAACTGCTTGATATTACATCATTTCGGACGTTTCAACAAATTTACTCCGCACACGCTATACCCTGTGTGCGGTTTTTAGTTAAACGATTGAAAGACAGGAACTTGGTAATAAGCAATAGGGAATATTTCTACAAAACTGCATGAAATCCCCTAACATGCGATAGATAAATAAGTTACATAAAGTTGTAGAAATATCTTGAAGAATTACCGATTTGCATATATCAAAAAAAAGTACGAACTTTGCAATCGAAAACGAAAACTATAATCTTTAACAAGGTTAGTTTTATTAATAATAAATAAGTATAACGCCACATGGAAAAAACTCCAAAGGCGCTTTGGGACGACTGCCTTCGTCTGTTTAAGGAGAACGTCACAGAGCAGCAATATAAGACCTGGTTCGCGCCTATCGTATTCGAGAAATACGATGAGGATCACCAGTCTCTTCTCGTGCAGGTGCCGAGTCGGTACGTGTATGAGTATTTGGAGCAATACTATGTCAACTTATTAAGTAAGGTTATATGCCGTTGTTTTGGAGCGAATGTCCAACTCAACTATCGCATTGTGGTGGATAGGACGCATAGACTGACTGTCAAGGAAGAGGGTAGTGAACCCGTGAATATTGAGCGTCCCCAGCCAACGAATCGTGGCAATAAGGCACCTACGGCGTTGGATGCTGCCGTTCCTCAGGACTTGAATCCTCAGTTGGATGTCCATAAGACTTTCCAGAGTTTCATCGAGGGTGACAGTAATAAGTTACCCAGAACGGTAGGTCTCTCTGTTGCAGAGCATCCAGGAAAGACCACCTTCAACCCCTTCTTCGTCTTCGGTCCTTCAGGTTGTGGTAAGACGCACCTCATCAACGCCATTGGTGTGAAGTGTAAGGAGATGTATCCTGAGAAGCGTGTGTTGTATGTCTCTGCCCGCTTGTTCCAAGTGCAGTTCTCTGATGCGAGACGTAGGAACACCATCAACGACTTCATCCATTTCTATCAGACGATTGATGTGCTGATTGTGGATGACGTGCAGGAATGGGCAACAGCAGAGAAGACGGTAGCCACCTTCTTCCATATCTTCGACCATCTGTTCCGCTTGGGTAAGCAAATCATCCTCGCCAGCGATCGTCCTCCTGTTGACTTGAAATGGTTGCAGGATCGTATGCTGACACGTTTCTCCTGTGGATTGATTGCCGAGTTGGAGAAGCCCAATGTACAGTTGTGTATCGATATCCTGCATTCCAAGTGCAAGCGTGATGGTTTGAAGATTCCTGAGGATGTCATCCAGTTTATTGCAGAGAGCGCCAATGGTTCTGTCCGTGACTTGGAGGGTGTGATTAACTCATTGATGGCTTACTCGATTGTTTATAACAGTGGTATTGATATGCGTCTTGCTGAGCGCGTCATCAAGCGTGCCGTGAAGGTAGACAATCATCCGCTTACGGTCGACGATATTCTCGAGAAGGTTTGTGGTCATTACCATGTGACTCAGCAGAACGTGTTCAGCAAGTCTCGTAAGCGCGACTACGTCATCGTTCGCCAAGTATCGATGTATCTTGCCCAGAAGTACACGAAGATGCCCGCTGCTCGTATCGGACAGTTGATAGGTGGCAGAGACCATTCTACCGTGATTCATAGTTGTTCTACCATTGAGCAGCGCTTGAAGGTCGACAAGTCCTTCTCTGCCGAACTGAGCAGTATCGAGAATTCTTTCAAATTAAGAAAATAAGTGAATTAAAAAGTGAAATAAAGGACGGTCTAAGCCGTCCTTTATTTGTTATTGAAGGATGAATCCTCCGTTAGGTTGCATGATGACCTTCGCCTGTCCTTTCTTGTCAACTTTCAGTTGTTTGAGTTCTGCGTAGCCATCCGCATTATCCGTATAGTATTTGACGGTCTGTCCTGCTAACATCGGCAATTGGAGTGATAGGCTTTTGGCACCCTTTTCCGCATTAAGTCCTGCAATATACCATTGGTTGCCATGACGACGGGCAAGGACGACAAACTTACCCGGATAGCCGTCGATATAGCGTGTCTCATCCCAGGTAGTAGGAATACCCTTGAGGAAATCGAGTTCCACCTGTGGCAGTTCCGTGAGGTTATTGGGTTGCATGGCTACACATTGTATCGCCGTTTGCATCGTAATACCACTTGCCATCTCGAAGACATCCGTGGTTTTACGACTATGGCGACTCTTATTGTCACGACTCAGATAGCGGTTCATGATAATGCCGCCCCAGTCCATCGAGGCAGTCGCATTGCGACAGAAAGGATGTAATGTCAGGTCATAAGGCTCGCGGACAGCATTATTCTCGCCAAAGAACACATTTTCCGAAGCAAGCACAGCCTCACTGGCTACATAGTTGGGATACAGCCGTTCCCATCCTCTTGGCAACGTACAGCCGTGGAAGATACACTGCAAACCGTAACGGTTGGCATCATAGAGGATATCCTCATAGAGTTGCATCGTCTGTTGCTTGTCGCCTCCGAAGAAATCTACCTTGATACCTGCCACGCCAATGCTCTTCAACCACGCCATTTCCTTGTCTCGTGCATACGAGGTACTCAGGCGTTGACGAGGTGTTTGCGGGGCATCGTTCTCATAGCCATTGGAGTTATACCATAGCATCAGACGGACACCCTTTGCCTGTGCATAGTTCGACAGTTCCACAATCTTATCTCTTCCGATACGCTCATCCCACCAGTTATCTACGAGACAATACTCGAAGCCCATCGCAGCAGCAAGGTCGATAAACTGCACTTGGTCCTGATAGTTGATGCTCTCGTCTTGCCAGATGAGCCAACTCCACGTATAACGTCCACCCTTGTAGGTTTCTGAAGGTTCATAGAGAGGTTCCACCACGTCATAGGATATCGTAGTCTCGACAATCGGTTTCAAGCTGTTGCCGATGGTGATGGTGCGCCATGGGGTACTGCCAGGCACGGCAATGCCTGCTGATGTCGTACCGTTGCCGTTGTTCTCTCCAGCCATCGGGTAGGCGATGGTATAACCTTTCTCTGCGGAATAGTCGCTCAGATGCGAACCGACATAAGCCGAAGTAACACCTGTCTCACTGAGCAATATCCATCCTTTGTCACCGATACGGAAGAGCGCAGGGAACACATAACCCTGTCCATATTGTGAACGGACGTTCATCTCCGTATCTGCCGAGTAGAGTTCTTCGTAACTGGGCTTCGTCCTTTCCCATCCCACCATCGGGGCACTCTGGGGCGAAAGGAACGTCGTGGCGCCTTCAGGAAACAGGAAAGCGGAAGCCTCGCTGGTGATGACGGCACTCTTCGGATTGTCGTTCCTCTGTCGTAACAACGTATAACGGAACGCGATGTCATTATTGGAAACGAGGAAAGTCACCACCATCTGATGCTTTTTACTGTTCGACAGGGTGATGTCCAGTAGGTTGGCAATGTAGTCGCTATGCGAGGCCTTCGTGCGCGTCATGTCATAATGCTTCTCCATCATCGACTCCTTCGCCTCTTCCATTGTCAGTCCCTGTGTGAAGTCTCCGATATTCGCCATCAGTCCCAATCTTGACGGACACATCATTTCCTCACCGTCATAGTTGACGGCATACGTGGCGATACCGTTTTCCACACTCACTTTCACTGCCAGTCTACCGTCGGGCGACTTCACCTGCTTGCTTTCTGCCAGCATCATCAATGGGCAGAGCATCATCATTAGTAGTAACTTTATCTTCATATTATAATATCTTCAAGCGTCTTGTATTTAGTTAGAAGTTGAACTTTCGACCAGTCCACTTCAGCGTCTTATTCTTCTTTCCGCTCTTATACCAGTAGGATACGGTGATGTCTTGTCCAACACGTGGCAATGCGTAGGAAATCCAAGTGCCACCGTCTGTACCAAATCTTAACTCGAAACCTGGTGCCTCACACATCTTCATCTTCTTCGTAGCATTGTCGTAGCGATAGAACGTGAGACCGTCATACTGCCCAGGGTCATACTTGCCATTCCTGAAACATAACACATTGTAGGCAAACAACTTGTGTTTTCCGTCAGACTCGTTCCAGTAGCACATTTCCCACTTTTGTACGTCTTCTGTCGACTCATACGTCGATTTACGCTCTAAGCATACGTAGCCGCTTCTCGTGTCAACAGTGAGTGTCTCGCCTTCAACCATCGGAAGCCCTTTCTGGTGAAGATCCCAAGCACGGGCTACGGCGATGAATGCTTCATCGACACATTCGTCTTCGTCAACCTCATGGTGACGAGCATCAACGAAAGCCGATACAAAATCACTGATGTTAGGTTTTGCACCTTGATACTTCACGGTGATAGCATCCTGTGCCGCCATTGCCAGCGTGCAGCACACAAAACTGATTGCTAATAATGTTCTTTTCATCTCGTTAAGTTTTAGATTAATCAATTCCGCTGACAAAGGTACGAAAAATTATCTAAATCGAACGCAAAACAAAATAAAATACAGAAAAATGTATCGAAATCTTTGTGCCTTTCAGAAATACTTCGTATCTTTGCAGCAATAGCAACAAATAACGACGATTATGGCACTGAATCTGAACAAGAACCTGAAACTGTACTACTCTATTAAAGAAGTAGCAGAGATGTTTGGTGTGAACGAGAGTACGCTGCGTTACTGGGAAACGGAGTTCCCTTATCTGAAACCGAAGACCAGTGGTCCTGCCAAGATTCGTCAGTATCAACAAAAGGATATTGACCAGATTAAACTCATCCATAATCTCGTGAAGGTGCGTGGCTTTAAACTGGCTGCCGCTAAGCGTATCATCAATGCTAACCGTGATGGTGCCGACAAAAGGGCTGAGGTGCTTACGAAACTGATAGATGTCCGTGAGCAACTACAGGCTTTGAAAAAGCAGATGGATTACCTGCAATAAGAATTACATAATCTGGGTAACCTCCTGCAGTCCCTCTACCGTCTTTAACTGATTGATAATGTCCTTCACATCCTCGCGATCGTGAACACGGAGTTCTATGGCTCCGTTGAAGACACCATCCTCACTGGTGATGGTGAACTTATGGATGTTGACATTCAACTGATTTGAAATGATGGTAGAGATATCCAAGACCATACCGATGCGGTCGATACCCTCGATATGTATCGAAGCATCGAAGAACAGTCGTTTGTGCATGTCCCATTTGGCATCCAGAATACGGTTGCCATAACTGGTCTTGAGTTTTGCGGCTACAGGACAGGCACGTTTGTGAATCTCAATGCGATGTTTATTGTCGATGAAGCCGAGGATGTCATCGCCAGGAATGGGATGACAACAATGACGGAACTTAAACTGTCCGATATTATCGTCATTAATATAGATTGTCTCTTTGCGATTGAACTTCTCGGGAACGACAAAGAGTTCTGTAGTGTTGGCGGTGTCTTTCTTCTGCTTGCCTTTGTTGAGGAAAGGTACCAAGCGGCGCCATCCTTTTGCATTTGCCTCTGAGGTATTCTTGCCATAGAGTTCGTCAAGGTCTTTCTCCCCCAGAATGATAGTCTTCTCACCCAATGCCTGGAAGAACTCTTCCCTGTTACGCTCTTCATGGTATGCAGCCAACTGGTCGGCAATGGTTGTCTTGTTCTCTATATCGTTCTTCTTCAGGAAGGCATCGAGAATCTCCTCACCTTGTTTCTGTATCTCACGACTGTCGCGTCGCAGGATAGCCTGTATCTTTGCCTTTGCCTTTGCTGTGGATACAAAATTGATCCAGGAAGCCTGTACGTGTTGTGCTTTGGAAGTAAGGATTTCCACTTGGTCGCCACTATTGAGTTTATAACTCAGTGGTACCAACTTATGATTGACTTTGGCTCCGATACAATGAGAACCTAAAAAGGTGTGGATGCTAAATGCGAAGTCGAGTGCCGTACAGCCAGCAGGCATGGTCTTAATTTCTCCTTTCGGTGTGAATACAAAGATCTCAGAAGCGAAAAGGTTGAGTTTGATGGCATCGAGGAAATCCATGGCATCAGGCTGGGGGTCATCAAGGATTTCCTTGATAGTACGCAACCACTCATTCAGTTCTGTCTCGTCCTCCGTAAACTCTTTCTCCATGCCGTCCTTGTATTTCCAATGGGCAGCAAAACCCTGTTCCGCTATCTCGTTCATGCGGTCGGAACGAATCTGCACCTCAATCCATCGTCCCTGTTTTGACATCAGGGTGACATGTAACGCCTGATAGCCATTGGCTTTCGGATGGCTTAGCCAGTCACGCAAACGGTCAGGATGCGACTTATATATCTTGGAAATGGCGACGTAGATATTAAAGCATTCGTTGACTTCTTCCTCTCGTTTATCTGGGGTGAAAATGATACGGACGGCGAGAATATCGTAAATCTCCTCAAACGACACGTGCTTGTTTTGCATCTTGCTCCAGATAGAGTAGGGGGTCTTGACGCGTTCCTTGATCTCATACTTGATACCCATCTGGTTGAGTGCCTCCTCAATGGGTGCTGTAAACTGGTCGAATAGTTCATGACGGGAAGCCTCTGTAGAGGCGAGTTTCGACTTGATACTCTTATACTCGTCAGGATGCTCATACTGGAAACTCAGGTTCTCCAGTTCAGACTTGATTTTATAGAGTCCTAAACGGTTGGAAAGCGGCGCATAGATATACAGTGTCTCACCAGCAATCTTATACTGTTTATTGGCAGGCTGCGACTGTAGGGTACGCATATTATGCAGGCGGTCGCAGATCTTGATGAGGATGACACGGATATCATCACTCATCGTTAGCAGAAGTTTCTTGAAGTTCTCTGCCTGGGCAGAAGCCTGTTCTCCAAAGATACCACCACTGATCTTGGTCAGTCCGTCAACAATCTGTGCAATCTTAGGACCGAAGATATTCTCCAAGTCCTCGGTGGTGTAGTCGGTATCTTCTACTACATCATGAAGAAGGGCAGCACAGATACTTGTGGAACCCAGTCCCACCTCTTCACAGGCAATCTGTGCAACGGCAATGGGGTGCATGATATAAGGCTCACCAGAAAGGCGTCGCACACCTTTATGCGCCTGGCGTGCAAAATTGAAAGCCTTGGTGATGATGTCGACCTTCTTACGGTGACGCGATGCCAGATAACTATCTAACAGGTGTTGGAAAGCACCATTAATCAGTTGCTCGTCAGCGTCTTCACGTAACTTCTGCTTCTCGTCCATAGCCGTACCTTATACCTTTATATATATAATATATAATTATCTGCGTTTTTTCTTCGAAGACTTACGTGCCTTACTACTACTCTTGCCCTTGCTGGCTTTACTCTTACTCTTGGCAGCACGTCCTTTCTTGGCAGCGGCTTTCTTGCCACCCTTGCGACTTGCTTTGCTGCGTACAGCACGTCCTTTACGTCCTTTCTTATAACGCTTGCTCTTGTGATAGTAGGTAGGAATCTCATCGTTAACCTCTACCTGAGCACGATTCGTCAACAGTTCACTGGCTCTGTAGTTGGCAATGGCATCCAGTTGATCAATGAAGCGGTTGACATCCGATTGCTGCAAGCGCAAAGCGTAAGGCTCTGTTGTGCTTCCAGGGATGATATCACGGCGATACATCGGATTCAGGGTGCGCAATTCCTCGATGTCAATACCTAACACCTTGGAAATCTGCTCCAGATGGATTCTCTGGTTAACCATGACGGTATCTGTCTGTGCAGGCAGACGACTACCCATCGGACAGATATTGTGCAGTGAGTAGTAGGTCATCATATAGTTAGCAGCAATGAAGGCAGGCACATATCCACGTGTCTCTCTGGGCAGATGCGGATAGATACGCCAGTAGTCCTTCTCACCATTGGAACGCTGAATAGCCTTGTTGACATTACCAGGTCCGCAGTTATACGCTGCAATAACCAGATTCCAATCTCCGAAGACTTTATACAGGTCGCTCAACAGATGGGCGGCTGCATAGGATGCCTTGATAGGATCCCTACGCTCGTCAACCAATGAATTGACTTGCAGACCGTATTGTTTTCCTGTGGCAAGCATAAACTGCCAAAGACCTGTAGCACCTACGCGTGATACGGCTCTTGGGTTCAATGCCGACTCAATGACAGGCAGGTATTTCAGTTCCAAAGGAATCTGATATGCTTCCAGTGCCTCCTCAAAGATCGGCATATAGAAATTACTGGCTCCTAACATATAGGAAATAGTGCCGCGTAAGCGAGTACAATAGCGGTCAATGAAGTTCTGCACCACATTATTATGTGCCATCTCCATGACAGTCGGCATGCGAGACAGACGCTCAATGAAAACCTCTGTAGGATAGTATGGGTTCTCATTCTTCATGTTACAGTCTCCTGACGTCAAATAGGTCTTCGACATATACTCATTCAGCAGACTGTCCAAGTCGTAGGTCATGGCTTCGGGGAACTCAATGACTTCCTCGTTACCACTCTGGTCAATGACTACAAGTTCATCTTCCTCGTCAACTTCGTCATCCTCTTCGTCCGATACTATCTGTGCCTGCAAGGTGCATGACAAACCAAACAGGAAGGCAAGTATCAACATTATTTTCTTATTCATCATGATTATATCTTGTTTAATTAGAAATTCAACTTACAATTGACTCCCAACGATTGTGCCTGAAGCGGATTGCCGCCAGAATGGTTGGGAATGACAGTAGGCGACACTTTTAGACTCAGGTCTTTAGAGATGTCGAAGGCAGACAGTTCTGCATCAACATAGGCATCAATCACAGAAAGTGCATAGACACCAATCATCACAAAGATACTCATATCACGCCAACGACGGTATTTGTCCTTACGATTCCTGAATATCTCTTTATAGCGGTCGATATTAGAATCATCGATCTTTACACCTAAGTGCAGGAACTTATTATAACTGGCAGTGTTAGGATCTTTATCCATGATGTCCAAATACGCCTGTGAGTAGTCCTTGTACATCATATTGTTCCAAGAGAGTGCATAGATACAACCGATAAAGCCGCCATAGATAATCGGCAGTTTCCAGTATTTACGGTTGTATATCTGACCGGCACCGGGTAATACCAGAGCAAGCCATAATGCACGTTGAGGGTCTGGTTTCCAAGTAGCCCAATCGCGTTTAGGTTGGTTGATACGGGTGGAATCAATCATGACAGACTGCTCAGGCAAAACCTCTTCTTTCACATTTAAGATAGAGTCTTCACGAGTGAGAGAGTCTATCCTTGCCAACATGATGGCGATGCTGTCAACAGGTGTTGCAGGTTTGATCGGTTCCACTTCGTTCTGT
>Ga0310690_10011928_pt1 | contig 10703 bp, 12 predicted proteins | sample AusTroGonzalo_MG_2_FD_207661 | JGI IMG/M metagenome (GOLD analysis project Ga0310690, IMG submission 207661) | Bovine rumen microbial communities from tropical cattle in Woodstock, Queensland, Australia - Gonzalo_04 (v2) (version 2) | ecosystem: Host-associated > Mammals > Digestive system >...
CACCCACCGTGACCACCCATCCAACCATCCCTGTCCACGCGAAACCGTGCTATCGCTACCATCATTTCCATTGGAGAACAAGACCCCTCCGAAGAGGGTAAGTGGTTTCAGGGGTCGGTCGCTCGGTAGAGCATCGCAACGATGTAGGAGTCACCGTTCGCAGGCGCGGTCTGGAAGGTGACGGTCACTTTCGTGGTGGACTTCACAATCTGGACGTCCTCCACGGCTCCCGTGGTGAAGTTGGTGACCTGCACGATAGCGGGCATCACTCCGAGGGAGTGGTTTGCGGTGAATGCGGTGGTCGTTCCGTCTCCCGTGATGGTGACTATGGGCATCAGGGACTTCACCCAACCGTAACTGCACAGTGCATATTCGGTGTTCGTTGAGGGAGTTGCGGGTGTATTCGCACCTGCACCGAATGAACTTGTGGCTTTGACGTAAGCGCCGCCGTGGGCTGAGATAATCACGTTGTTGCTGCCATGGTCACCATCGTTTTGGATGTAACCGGTAGAGACAACGAGTTCAGGGGTGGAGTTATAGCCAGTTCCAATCATACACCCCATGTTTCCATTGGTGAATATGATCTTAGATGGATCATTAGCGTCGGTGTGAGGCAGGACCAATGCGATACGCTCGTGGTAGTTGCTACCTCTGACAGAACCTGTTATGGTTTTCGTTGCGGTGATGTTCTGCACCGTATCCGTAGTGACCATGTTGCTCGGGGTTCCCCCGCCTCCGCCTGCGGCCCAGCCGACGCTGGTGCCGTCGAATGTCAGCACATCGCCCTGGGATGCCCCGCTGGTGGAGGGCACCTCGCTCACGCTGATGTCGGCGGTGACGGCAGAGGATGCGTTGGCTCCGAAGGTCGCCACATCGGTGCCGTTCTTCTTGATGGTGAGCACTCCGTCGTTGACGGTCGGGATGCTCGGCTTGTTCTTGATGTAGTCCACCTGGGTGTTATCGCTCTGGCCCCAGTCGGACTGGACCTGCGCGGCGGGGATGGCGGGCTTGTTCTGGATGTACGCCTTGCTGTTCGTGTCGCTCTCGTTCCAGTTGCTCTGGACCTGCGCGTCGGGGATGGTCGGCTTGTTGAGGATGACCGCATCGCCGCTGACGGCGTCCCAGTCTGCCTGTACGTTGGGTGCGCTGTTGCTGATGACGTTCTCCCCGCTGATGGCTATCCCCGTCCCGGCGGTGTACTCGGCGCCTCCGCCCGTGGCGGAGATGACATCATCCACGATGGTGATGTTGGTACCGGCGGTCAGCACGTCCTGCTTGGCGGCCAGCCCCTCGTCGACGTACTCTTTCGTAACGTCCCCGCTACCTCCTTCCTTCGCCTCGGCAACGGTAGCGTAACTGCCGGGTCTGATGGTATTGACGTTCACCATGCTATCGTATCTCCTGATAGTGATTAAAAGGTTTGGATTTAAAGGGTTTCAGGGGTCCCGTTCAGGTGAACAGGGGCACCCAGATGCCGTTGGACTTGACGTTTATCTTGACCATATCGTCCTCGCCTCCGCCCTCCTTGAACGTCGCGCTTATGGTGTGCGCCTCGGCGACGTCCTCGAAGGTGTAATCGTAGGTCCTCATCCCCTCACCCCTTCGGAGGGGGATGGGCGAACCGTCCACCAGGATGGAATCTATCTCGTATCCCGAATCGGCGGTGACGGTGAAGGTCTGCGAATCTCCCTCGTACACGGTCACGGAACCGCTGGGGCTGATGCTCCCGTGGGTTCCCGCGGATGCCGTGATGGTATAGGCGGTCTTCTGCTCCAGCTCGTAGTCGAGGTTGACGGACGCTCCCGAAACGGTCGTGACGGAGAGGGGGTTGTCCGTACTGTACGGCCCCTGGCTACCGCCGTTCCACATCTGCACGCCCTTGAACTTCCATCCCGTGACGATGTCGTACGCCTCCACGGTCAGGGTCTCCCCGATGCGGTTGGCGGGGATCGTGACCGATGTGCCCTGCACGGTGGGGCTGGTGATGTTCGTCCAGCTGTCGCTTCCGATCTTGTACCTGAGTTTCACCTTCCCGACGAAATTGGCATTGTCGAGACCGAGTGTATAGACTGCTGTCATTGCCTTGAACGCTCCTGTGATCGTATGGTTCCCCGATACATTGGAGAACGTGTACGTTTTCGTTGTTACCATATCCATTCACCTCGCGGCTTGTAGATGTAGATGTCCCCGTCCTCTCCGAGGGACGCGGACGGCACCTCGTCGGTCCCTATCAGGATGTTCCTGATGTTGACCGAATAGTCCTGTTTGCCGGCCAGCCCGTTGGTGAGCTGGGCGGATGTCGCATAGTCGCCAGCGTTCTGCTTGGTCGCCAGCCCGTTGTCGAGCTGGGTGACGGTGGCGTAGTCGCCGACGTCCTGTTTGCCCGAGAGCCCTGTCTGGACCTCGGTCCTGGTCGCGTAGTCCCCTGCGGGCTGGCATGTCGCTATCGCGGCGTCCAGCTCGCTCTGGGTGACGCCTCCCTGCACGGTGCAGGAGATGACGTTCTGGTCTATCTCTATGCCCTCGCCCGCGACGTACCCGCCTATCTCCTCGCCGAACGCCGATATGACGTTCTCGTCGGAGATGGCGATGTTCGCACCGGGCGTGAGCTTGTCCTGCTTACCCGCTATCTGGACGGGTACGGACCTGTTGTCGTATGCCTCGACGTAGCTTATCCTTCTCACAGCCATTCTCATTCCTCCTCGGTACCAGAACACGTTCAGGAACAGGGTCTCGAACTCGCTCACGAACATCGTGTCGATGTCCTTGTACTCGTCGATGGTCCTGTTCAGGTTCTTCAGCAGGATGCCTGTGGCCTCCTGCCTCTCCTCGACCTCGTTGGTGTCGGTCCTCCCGTAGTCCGTGGTGTTGGTCGCATCGCTCTTGGTGAACGAATCCGCGTAATCGTCGGACGCGTTCACCTGCGAATCGGGGGTGTCGGCCCTCTTGACGATGCTGCCGACGTTGGTCCTGTCCCTTCCGCCCGCGGTGTTCTTCCCCTCCACGGTCCTCTTGAACCCTGTCCTGACGTCATCCATGATGCCCTGGGCGTGCTCGTCATAGAGAGCGTACGCCCTGTTGTACCTGTCGACGACCTCGTCGAACCTGTTCTGCAGCCTCATCTGCCAGCGCTCGAGGGTCTCGTTGCCCACCATCCTCATAGCGTAGCGCTCGTAGAACCTCGTCCCCAGCTCGTCCATCCTCGCCAGCACCTCGGCGTCCCTGTCGGACACGACGAGCTGCGACCATCCGAACTGCCTGTAGTACGGGTCCTCGTCCTTCAGCCTCTCGAGCTCCGCCAGCGTGGGGAGCCATCCCTGGTCACGGTCCATCCGCATCATCCTCCATCCTCATCTCCATCTCGTCGATGACGGACACCACCTTGAGGTCGGTGCCCCACAGCTCGTTGATGCGCTCCACTGCCTTCTGCCTCTGGTTCAGTTTCTCCAGCCTTCTGACGCGTATCTTCTCGTCGTTGCTGTCCACCTCGCTCACGGTCTGCTGTGCCCTCTTGGTGATGGGCACGCAGGGGAACCCGATGTACTCCAGGATCTGGCACTCGAACCTGTCGAACAGCTCGAACAGGGACGGGTCGATCGTCATCTGGGTGCTCTCCAGCACGGGCATCGGTTTCTCCCCGAGGGCGTTGGTGAATATCGCGGGCCTGTCCGTGGACATCGCCAGGTAGAAGTTCTTGGCGCTCAGGAGGTTGTCCTCCGTCACGTTGAACACGAACGGCGCCTTGGCGATGAGCTGGAGCTGGTTCATGGTCAGGGTGTTGTCCACGAGCTCGGATATCATCGCGTCGATGTACGCCTCGTCGTTGCCCCCGAAGAGGTCGTTGCGCATTATGACGCTGTTATCCGCGTCGAGCTCCATATCCCTTATCCTGTCCATGGTCATGTTCCTCCCCCTGACGGTGTCGGTCCATCCCACGGGCACGGGGGACCACCTCACCATCTTGCCGTACATGTTCACCCCGCCCTTCATGACGAGGGGCAGGCAGTGTATCTGCGAGGTCTCGGGGTCCTCGAACCAGACGCACTGGCCGTTGCGCATCAGGAACACCTCGGGCACGGTGTTCTGGGACATGACCTGCATGTCCTCGAACCTCGGCCCGAACTCGTACCTGAACATCGTCTCGGCGAGTCCTTTGTACTTCTTCTGGAGACCGAACCTGACCGCCTTCCTCAGCTCGTCCACCCCCTCGGGGGAGTGGACCTCGTCGAGGTACGCTTTCTCCCATGACTTGTTCAGTCTTCTCGTCATACTAATCTCACTCCGTTGGAGAACATCGTCCTGATGTACTCCTTCGCTTCGACGGGTATCTCCCCGCCCACTGTCAGGTTCGTTATCTGCAACGGTCCGCCCGCATAAATAAGTGACTGACAGGAGGTCATAGGCTCCGTGACATGGCACCCGTAGAGCGCGATGTCGCTCGCCCTCTGCTGGGCGGAGTACTCGTCGATGTCCATCTCCACGAGGGAGATGGGCGTCCCGTTGAACACGTAGTCGTCCCCGTCGCCGGCCATCAGGATGTTGTTGGTCTGATGGGCCGCGGCGTAGTCCTCCCACTTCTGGTACTCCCCGTTGAACCACAGCTTGTCCGCACCGTAGGATGCGGCCGCGCCGAGGATGGAACCCACGGCGCTCAGGGCGCCGAGCTTCCCGCCCATGCCCATGCCCGCCATCGAATTGGATGCTGCGGACGCGGGGACGCCCCTTCCGATGGCGCCCTGCATCTTCGCGGAATCGCTCAGGGTGCCGATGGAGTATCCCTGGGCGCCCGAGCCGAACGCGCTCGCCAGCCCGTTCACGAGCTGCTGGTCGCTCTGGGCGTTCCTCATCTGGATGTCGTACTCCCTCTGGCCGCTGTAGACGTAGTCCGACCACGAGTTGTCCGTGACGGACACCAGCGGGAGGGGTATGGTCACGCACAGCCCCTCGGCGTAGGAATCCGTCCCGTCGAACCTTATCTGGATGTACTGCGACACGATGTTGTCCACGATTCTGTAGTCGTACCCGCTCACCTCCATCCCCCAGGGGAGGATGGCGATGACGGAGCCGTCCACGGTACGGACCGCCAGCGACTTGGTGTCGTCGGTGCGCATCGTCCCGTACAGGGACATGGTACGGACCTGCGCCTTGGGTATGCCGTGCAGGGTGGTCGCGCGGAAGAACCCGTAGCGGGGGTCGGTCTCCTCGGTGGGGTGGTTGGCCTCCCAGCCCGTGACGCCCTGCGGGAAACGGAACGGGTCGGCGAACGTCCCCGTCCCCAGGACGTCCACAGGGGGTATGGGGGAGATGCAGACGGACACTATCGCCTGGGGCGACAGGTTCAGGTGCTCCTCTATCGTGCCCTGCACGGTCTGGTTGTATGTCAGGGCGGGGTACCTGTCGGTCTCGCCGTCCAGCCCGGACACCCACAGCTGACCGCCCGTCGATGAATCGATGGGGTAGAAGATGTGGGCGAGGGCGGTGACCTCCCCTCCTCCGCTCTTGACGACGTAGTTCATCAGCACCCACCATACGTTGCCGTTGCCGTACATCCTCAGCAGGTCGCGGGACGTCCCCGCGGTCCTGTACCTGAACGGGTAGGGCTGAGGGGGCATCTGACCGTTGGCGGGTCTCCTGCGGACGGTCCCCGCCTTGAACACGGCGGAGGCTCCCCAGGTCCTCCACGGGTCGACGTGCCAGTAGATGTCCGTCATCGGGTAGTAGTCGGTGTCGCTCCTGAGGGCGACGGAATCGACCCATCCGTAGATGACGAGGTCGTCCCCGTTGTTGGTGCGCATGCTCACCCTGATGTACGATGCGTCCATCAGCTCGGTGAACGGCGCCTTGAGGGAGAGCCTGTTGAACACCTCGCCCTTGTCGGGGTGCAGTTCCTGGTAGTAGGTCAGGGACGGGTTGGGCATCTCCGCCCCGATGGGCGGACGCTCCACGCCCGACTCGGTGTAACCGCAATCGAACCAGACGTCCAACCTGTCTATCATCCTCTCAGCCTCTTGATGGCGGATACGAGCTCCCCGAGGGAGATGTACCCGTCCTTGTCGGCATCCATGCCGTCCAGCACGGCGACGACGGAATCCTTGGGGATCCTGATGTTCCTGTAGAGCCACTCGATGATCATACTATCAGCACTCCTGTCTGCACGAGGATTATCCCCACGATGACGTATAGGATGCGCGTCATGTTCTGGAGCAATCCGCGCATGCGGTCCATCTCCTCCTGCACTTCGCTCACCTTGGGACAATCCCTGTCAAGGTAAGGGCAGGTGGGCGTGGTGCCCACCATTTGAATCACTCACCCTTGGGGGCGAAGATGAACGCCTTGTTGAAGAAGGGGTCATCCTGGAACGCGTACTCGTAGGTGGTGAAGTATGCGGTGCTCTTCCTCACGGGGTTCCTGAACGCCTCGGTGGAGAGGGCCTCGGGCATCGGGGTGATGCTGTAGCATCTGGGGTCCACGATGATGCCGATGAGCTCGCCTGCGTCGGCGGGCGCTCCTGCGGGGGTGGCGAAGTCGTCGACGTAGTCCATGTCGGTGGCGACGCGGAGGGCGTCGGGGTGGAAGGTGTCAGCGTAGAGCTTCTTGAAAGCGGGGTACTCGACGGACTTCTTGAACGCCATGTCGACGCGGTCGGACCTGGTGTTGTATCCGCTGGCGTTGTACTTGACGGACTTGTATCCGAACTGGTTCTGGCTGATGGTCCAGATGAGCTCGTTCAGCTCGTTGGCGAACCCGCTGTCGGTGACGTCGTTGGTCAGGACGTGCATCTGGTCGGCGCGTGCGGACCTGACGGAACCGCTGAAGTACTCCTTGGATGCGACCCACATGTCGTCCATGTAGGCGACGTTGGACACGGCCATCAGAGCGGCCATCACATCGCCGATCATCTCCTCGGTCTGGGCCATCTGCTTGAGGTACCTGTCGTTCACCTCGACCGCGATCTGACGGCTGAGGTTCTTGGTGGCGACGTTGGAGATCATGCCGGGGACGTTGCCGTTGAAGAGGTCGGTGTCGGGGGCGTCGGGGTCGTATGCGCGGGAGACGACCTGTCCGACGCGTGCGGACATCGCGGAGTCTCCCCTGCCGAGGGGCGCCTTCATGTATTTCGCCCAGAAGTTGTCCTGGGTCTCGGGTGCGTAGATGGTCGCCCTGCCGATGTCCGACATCATCCCCGTGTTGAGGACGGAGGTGGTGGGGGTCCAGTCGGCGAGAGCGGCCTGGTTGGCCACGAAGGTGGCCGCGGTGAGGTCGGAGAACCTCGCCGCGAACTGTGCGTCTGTGTTGGTTGCCATTTCAAAGCATCTCCTTCATGCGTGCCTTGGTCATCTGGGCGCATCTGTCCACCTCGGCTTGGTACAGCTCCTCCTTGGTGGGTTCCCTCGCGGGCTCCTCCTTCGGGGGTTCCGTGGTCGCCTGGCGTACCAGCGCCCTCTGCAATCCCTGATTCTGCTCCTCGAGCCTGGCGATGGTGCCCTGGAGCTCCGCCCTCTCGGCCTCGAAAGCCGATTTGAGGGTGGCGAACTCCTCCTGCATCTCCTCCTTGAGCCTGAGGTACAGGTCATCCTGCTGGGGTTCGTCGGTCATGGGCTGGCCGTCCTCAGCGGGATATAGTGCTCCGCCTCGCAGTCGAACAGCTCGGGTCTCTCGAGCGTCCTCTTGACAATGGCGAGGTGGTCACCGTCGTACATGTCCTTATGGCACTCGGGCATCGGATACCTCTTCTTGCCCTTGACGGCGTAGTACCTTATGGTACTGCCCTCCAGTTCCGTGACGTAACCGTCAATCCTGATTATTCCTTCCATCGTGCAATCCTCCTAAGGGAAAGGGGAATGGGGAGAGCGTCGGCAGGATTGCAGGTCAGCCCCCTTTTCCAAGGCTTGCGTGGGCGACTGCCGGCACCCTCCGTTCCCGTAGGTACATCGTTGCGTCGCTATTTAAAGATAGTTATAAATACTGATACGGGGATAGAGGGAACGTCAGGCGGAGAGGAGAACCATCCCCGATGATGCCTGATTGAAAGCAACAAAGGAGATATAAGGACATGACTACAATCGTAGCATCTGAGATACTCGGCAGCAGGGCACCCTTCCAGGAGGACTTCGGCATCGAGGAGGACCAGTTCATCAACATCATGGACCTCCGCGGGAAGTCCGTCGGGATCATGGGCGCCAAGGGATACGAGAACGACAAGGGCGAGGGCGTGTTCCTCGCTCTGACCGTCGACGGGCAGATAGGGTACACCGCGACCCACGCCGTCGGCATCGTGAGGGCCTTCACCGACCCCAAGGTCATCGAGGTCCTCGAGAGGGGCGACACCATCGTCGGAACCGTGACCGAGAAGGTCTCGAAGAAGACGGGGAACAGGTTCCTCATCATCGCATGACTGTTCACACGGGTCCGCTGAGGTTCCGCCTGACACGGATTCCTCGCACATCATCACGCCATGGTGATATTACCTCCTATGCTCGAGCGGACCCGATGAACCGACCCGGGCAAGTCGCTAAAAGGCCCTGCGGGTGAGACCCCGTACGCCATCGTCGCGCCGTCCCGACGTTAAACTTGGACGGTTCTTTTATATAGATATAAGGAATATCCAGAGGTATGGCGAAGTTAAGTCTCAACCCCATAAAGGGCGTCACCATCAAGACGCTCGTCAGGATACGCAGGACCATCAACGGGCGCCGCAGGACCGTGCCCGTAGAACTGACACCCGAGAACTACGATTTCGATGCGGGCATCACGCGCATCGGCGGACGCCAGTACACTTTCAGACCCTACGACATAAGGGACCTCGCCAAGTACAGGGACGACCCCTACGCCTTCAGGCTGGGGAACGCCGCCGAGCTGGAGAGGGCGCTGTCGGGGAACCCCTACAAGGCGGTCACCGACATCATCAACAGGTACAACCTGACGCATATCGCCCAGCCCGTCGCGTACATCTACTCGTCCAACAGCAGGGTGGTCAGGGGCACCAAGAGCCTCATGGCGGTCAGGCTCAGGGACGGCACCAAGGGATGGCTGACGCTCGACGGCAGGTTCATCTCGCAGGACGATATGAGGGAGCTCCTCTTCGACGTGGACCAGACCAGCCCCGCCGCGGCATCCGACATATCCCTTCTGGATGCGTGGGACTCCATGTCCGCGCAGGAGAAGGCGGACCTCGTCGACGAGATGCAGGACTTCGACTGGGACCGGTTCTGGGAGGAGATAGGCTCCGACGACGAGGACAGGGACCTGGGCAGGGCGACCAAGGCGTACCTCGACCTGATAGACACCATCGGCGGTATAATGGGGTGGCGAGGATGCCCCTGTATTCGGAGCCGTTCGCGCTCGACACCGAATCGGATGTGTACGAGGACGGCATCAAGAGGACCAGGCTCGTCCAGATATGCCCGATGTCCGCCACGGGGATCGGGGACGTGACCGTGATATACGGGTGGGATGCCTGGCGCAGGTTCTTCGACAGGTTCGAGGAGACCAGGAGCAGGAGCACCCTGCACTGCCATTGCTACAACCTCGGGGGATACGAGTTCTCGCACATGTACGCCGAGGTGCTGAGCAAGGACTACGAGTACACCGAGGAGAGGACGCCCAAGAAGGGGCAATGGACGTTCGTAGCCGACGACAAGACCGTGTACAAGGTGCTGGTCAGGGCGTCGAACGGGACGTTGCTGGAGTTCACGGACGATATGCGCAGGATGGGGAACGTCCCGATGGAGAAGGCGTCGGGTTCCATCAAGGCACAGCACCCCGAATGGTTCGTCGGGATGGACAGGACCAAGCTGGAGAGCGATTACCACGCAGGATGGCTGGACGAATCCGACGAGGGGTTCGAGGATGCGATGGCGTACTCGATACAGGACGCCTACAGCCAGGCGATGATACTGAGGTGGCTGGCGCTGAACGGGTACGACGCGAAACTGACGGCGCCGGGCAACGGCCTGCAGACGGCGCTGTCCGTGACGTACCTCGGGAAGGAGATGGGCGACGCCGATTTCAGGGAGAGGAGGTTCGCCATGACGAGGTTCACCAAGAAGTACCCGCCCCTGAACAGGGAGATGCAGGACATCGCCGAGAGGTCCCTGCTGGGCGGATTCGTATGGGGCGAGACGGGAACGTGGGAGGGGACGTTCTGCCACGCCGACTATTCGTCATCGTACCCTTATGAGTACGTCTATGGGAACATGTTCATCGGCAGGATCAGCAGGGTGCTCCCCGACGACAGGTTCTGGGACATGTACAGGACGGCGGATATGATGCGCTGGTTCGTCGTGTCCTTCGACTTCACGCTGAGGGACGGCATGCTGGGATGCATATCGGGAAGGGAGTGCCTGGAGGATCCGAGGGGCAGGGCGAACAAGAAGTTCAGGAGCGGGCACGTCGAGAAGAGGCTGTACACCGAATCCTACCTCGAGGAGTTGGGCAGGCACTACGAGCTGACCAATCTGGTGGAGCACGAGATGTGGGTCGCCAAGAGGATGGTCGGGGGATTCGACGATTTCATCAGGTACTGCTACGAGAAGAAGAACACCCTCAAGGCCGAGGGCAGGGACGACACCGCCGACTACCTGATGTGGAAGCTGTTCATGAACGGCGGGTTCCACGGGAAGTCCATCACGAGGACGAGGAGGAAGAGGAGGACGTACATCGACGGCAAGGTCGCGTACGTCGAGGAGGTGTCGGAGCCGTCA
>Ga0310690_10011929_pt1 | contig 10702 bp, 4 predicted proteins | sample AusTroGonzalo_MG_2_FD_207661 | JGI IMG/M metagenome (GOLD analysis project Ga0310690, IMG submission 207661) | Bovine rumen microbial communities from tropical cattle in Woodstock, Queensland, Australia - Gonzalo_04 (v2) (version 2) | ecosystem: Host-associated > Mammals > Digestive system >...
GCCGATAACACCTGATACAGGTCACTCAAATCCTGATAAGCATCAAGATATGAATAGTCTATCTCTCTCTTTAATTGACCTGCTATGATCTTAAGCATACCAATATAACTATCCACCATATTCTTTCTGTAATACATTTCACAACAGAAAGCTATCAAAGTGTCAGCAAGCACGTAATAGTTCTCTTCATACTGACTCTCAAATTCAAGGGCCGTGAACAATGCATCTTGCAGACGGTCATAATCCTGGCCTCGGTATATGTCGTCATTCACATAGCTAAGTACCAAATAAACCGAGTCTATGCAATTGCGTAGCATCTCCTTGACATCCTTGAGCGGGTCAACCGGAATATCAGGTCCGGCATACCCGAGCAGTCCATCCAGTTCTGCTTGCGCTTCAACCAAAGCTGCAGCGTAATCATAATCATCAAGGGGCTGATAATACAACTGGAAGTTATCGGCTCTTGACCATCCGTCTCCTGAGTTCAACACAAATTCCAGATACATTGTGCCTAAAGTAACCTCAACTTCATTAACGGCAAGCAGTTGAGCACCGTTCTCACTGGTCATTACTGAATAGGTATCAACATCAGTATACGCAGTCAAATAAGCACCTTTGGATCCTCCTGAATATTCATTAAGGTCAACGCCTATTGAATAGATACCTGCAGGCAGGTCCGTAACAGTGGTACTGAGATAAGCCGTACTGTTCCAATCCATAGCTATCTCACCGTCAAACACAGGAACGCCATCAATATAATTCTGATAGGTCTTGTCACCGGTCACCATACGATTACCACTGGTATTGGGAGCCATTACAGACCATCCCGGAATAAGATCAGTAAACTCCTGATTAAGTATCATCACCCATATCGGCAATTTACCGTTCAAGTCACCGGAATTCCATTGATGCTGTACAAGCTGAATCTGGGCTCCGTCAGGATCCGGCTGGCTTAAATCATTGGCGTTTGCAGGCATCTGTTTATCAGTACGCTCCACAACCTTTGGAGTCTGATACAGATAGTTGTTTCTCATGAATGAAGAAACATCAAGTCCATCAACAATATCATCATTGTTATTAGCCCACTCATAAACAGCGACCTTGATTGCAGCCTTCAGTATAAGGGCAAGTGTATCATCATAATCAGTGGCATTTAAAACCTGACTATACAAATCAATTCCGTCAGGGAATCTCACGCCCAGGTACTGGCCCAGAACGGCAAGATCCTTGAGACCCTTTGTCTTAACTTCAATATTCTGCTCCCTGAACGCATAATTGTCAATTGCTTTCTTGAGAGTTGAGGTCTCGGCAATCAGTTCATCATCGGTTGACCCAAATTCGTCAAATGCCATTGCATTGTTCAAAGCAGTCTGCATCATGGCATATTCCTCATTTTGTGATTCATAACCCGCTTCAAGCACAGCAATTCCCCTATCTATCTGAGCGTTAAACTTTTCGTTCAAAGCAATACGGTTTGCAAGAGCATCGGCAAAGGCATCAAGAACATTCATTGCATCATAAAGTTCCCCATACGTCTTTGATGACAATTCATAGGCACTGTACTCCTTATACAAGCCACTCAATGTAGCATATACCTCAAGGGCACTGTATTCAATGCTATACATGGAAAGTGTTTCTGATATCTGATTCAGTTTCATATTATACTGATCAACATCAAGAATGCGACGTTTCATCATATATACGATATTGTCCATGTAATACTTGGCCTCTTCCCAAGCCGATGGAGACGTACTTGTAAATGAACCATCATAACGATAGTATTGAATGTAAGCCTTTAAGAGTTCAAAATCATCACCCTGATATTCTGGATACTGAGCAATCATATCAGCCAAAGCCTCAGCCTCCATAACGGACTTGTAAAGATTGGCAACCGGAACATAAGAAAGGTTTCCACCATTGCTGATGCTGAAGTTTGACATCAGGGCACCGCCGTAGTTCTTTGAGTTACTACTTGAACCCATGGCTGTCACCCACTCTATGACATACTCTCCATCGCTCGGAACATTGAAAGCAAAACTATACTCCTGATTATCCCAGACACCGTAAGGCTCATCATAAACCTGAACTTTTGATGAACTGGCTGCTATTGTGGGTTGGAATGTTGCAATCTTGGTTTTAAGGCTCTCATCAATAGGATCAAGCTGCGGATTGCTTGTAAGTCCCTTAGGATATATATAAATGGTTACCGGGCAATCCTCATAGCCTTCCCAGTTTGCGGCACTAAAGTTAATAGCGTAATTTCCCTTTGACAGAGAAAGCGGGTAATTCTCATCATATCCATAGAACAAGTGACCTCCACTGGAATTACCTCTTGAAGCAAAGTACATTCCGCAATCCCTACCGTTACTCTGATACGGATCCGTATAATACAGACGTGATTTGGAAGCTATATTATTTCCAGCACCCTGTCCGCTGGCAAAATTTGTCTTACCATCCCAAAGCGTAATACCCTTAGGTACGGACTGATTTGCATTGCCATCATTCCGCCAATCAGTAGCAACTATCAGTGAAGCCTCTGGAGCACGGTCATAGTCTCCAAAGTGATAGTGCAATATCACATCATCACCATAAGGCGTTCCTAAACCAATGATCTGGAGGAGTTTAATATCATAATCACCTACCAACGGAGATGTATACTTGTCGGGACGGGTAATAATAAGGCATGATGAGTTTTGATCCCAACTGGGAATCCAAACCTCACTTCCAACCAAAGCCACCAGGTTATACGATTCAATGCCCTGGTCATCAATCATAACCTCACGTGAGAACTTGAAATAAAGTTCTTTTGTACTGCCGTCAAGTCCAAATGAGCCTTCCTCATAAGGTGCTTCCTGCAATACGGGAGGCAGTTCCTTCATTGAATAAACACCATTGAATACATAAGGATTCATTCTGGCCTCCTCATTATTAAAATCAAAGACAGGTTTGCCCGATGCCACCCATTCCTCATTATCGGAATTAGGATAAAGGTTGCCGTTATATCTTAGACAAAGGTCATAGTCATTAACAGGGTTGCGGAAAGAAACGAGCACCTTTTCATATTCATTCAATAAGATAGGATATTCTTCGGCACCAATTTGAATGCTTTCAGTAAACATATACATATAGCCATCGCCATGATATTCGGCTGAGCGGATAGGAATTTCTTCCCATTGTCCGGTAGACAACAATCCCCATACTTCAAAATACTCGCCAGGCAACTCAACTGCTTCTATATGAGTATCTGCATATTGAGCCTTGGCAAGTTGAGCCAGATTGGTCTGATAGCCAAAGTCAACACGCAGTTTATCATTGTAGTATTCAACACCACCAATGGTTGATTTTGTAAGTGTAATATTGTCAATCTCAAATATGGTGCTGTCCGATGCAAATGACAGGCGCACAAAATACTTGTCAGGTTGTTTTATGTAATTATGTTCATTCTCTCCCTCACGCCATGTCCATACTTCATCGCCCCACCAGTATCCATTGCTGTAGAAAAAGCCGTCAGCTATTGAATCATTGGTATAATAGGTCATGAAAGTCACCTTTTCCCAATCTCCTGTAAATTCCTTTTTCTCATACTCAAAACTCTTATTGCTGTTTGCCATGGAGAACGGTTTCTCAGAATTGAAATATCCGCGCATCACGTCGGCATAGAACACAGGTTCAATTGAGCCTAATTGCTTTGCTTTTACATAAAGAGTCAAACGGTATGATGAATTGGCTTCAATCGGAAGGCCACGCACAAACAGGTCTCGGCAATATTTTGGTACCGCACCGTTTGAATAACTGGTGGAGCCTGCAGCATTGTCGCTTACATACTGGAATACATTGTCACCGCCAAACTCCCCAAACTGTTTAAAGGCATTATCACGTTCAGTACTACGGTCACTTTGTATCCCATAATAATCATAAGCCATAATATCATAATCAGACTCAAAAGTTGTCACAACAACTCCGTTCCTCATAAGGATGAGAGTATCCCTTGTTCCATAAATATCCCAGTCCCAGGAGCCATTGTAAATATTGGCATTGCTAACGCTTCCGCTACCTAAACGATTGTAATAGGTAACATTTGAGATTGTATCAACAATCATCTGTGTCCAGGAATCCCAATCCTGTTCAAAGTCCTGTACAAAGACGGTCTTTGCATCGTTGGGTGAAAACACAGGCCCTTCTTGTGCAAAAGCCACTCCATTAGACAGGAGCAGGCACGTAATCAATAAAGTTCCTTTTCTCATATTAATTGGTTTTAGTTGTTTGAATTATCGGTTTATCACTTTGGTTACCTTACCGTTGGGTTGACGCATAAGTATTATGCCCTTAACCGGGCCATCAACCTCACGGCCATCAATCGTAAAGAAAGATACGGTATTGATGTCGGGTTCCGGATCCTGACCAGCAGATTCAACAAGAGTGCCTGTCAGGTCCAACGTATATTCAAACGGCGCAGGATTATAAACCTTGCCGCTTGAGGTCGTTATGGCAATATCGTTCAATGAGAACGTATAAACATCACTGGGAATAAGACCAAGAACATACTGTACAGCTATTCCGGCAATACTGACCGTGCCGGCAGGTATGACATGACCTTCTTGAGCCGAAATCCTTATAAAATATTCATTGGTACCGGTCTTAACCACCTCAGTACTGAACCCGGATTCAATAAGATACCCGAACATACTGAACAGGTTGTTTATGGCAAGAACCTGCGGTACCGTAACCTTGAAGGCAATTGAACTTAAATCAACGCTGGAATTAATTGTTATTGAACTCTCAAAAGAACCGCTGAACGTAAACGGAGATACAGTGAATGAGAACTCCGGATCAACATCGGGAACAAACAGTGTCAGATTGTGACATTCATCTACAAGTTTGAATCCACGGACATCAGATGTGGAGACCTCCACATTCTTTATCCAAATATCCTTGCTGGTAGTCGTTTCAACGCTGTCAGCCTGCAGTGCAACATAAAAAGCCACTCCTACCAGATCATTAAACGCAGAATTGGTCATTGACAGACATGCAATGTCCATAACTCCGTCCTTATAGTTGTAACTGAATTCGTGATCGGCACACAACTCACCGGGAGTCACTATTGTGACGCCATTGGTAACATCGGCAGGAGAAATGCCTTGTGGCAGTACAATTGACATCTGAAAAGCGCATAATCCGGAAGCACCGTAAAACATTATCGGAGCATTAACCGGACCGCCCACGTTTACAGTGTCAACTGAAAACGTAAAATAGGGACTTATAGGCTTTGCAAAGCAATTGCCAGTCATAATCATCATGACAGACATGATGAACATTTTTATCTTCTTGCTCATAAAAGAGGGGATTAATGCTTTAAAAATTAAATCAGAAAATAAGGTTAATAATAGGGTTACTATAAAGGCAATAAAATAATAGGGTTAATAAGTATAAACCCGTTTTATGATAGTCCTTTTTGCAAATATATGCTAATCAAGATAAAACGCACGTAATTCACCACATTAATACGCACGCAATAAAGTTAAAAGATGTTAATGTATTGATTGGAGTATTTCTGAAGTATCCAACTTGCCTTTTATATAGGTATCGTGGCGGACATACCCTACCCCTTTTGAATACCAGGACACATTAACCACATCGCGGTGATGACCGGGTCCCGACTCCACCTTGTGCTCCTGGACCACAATGCAGTCAAAAGTTCCGGCGGGGACCGAAAGGTTTTCACGGCGCAGGACTTTCCGATCCGTGACTGACACCTGATATGTCAACGGACCAACCTTGGCCTGAGCAAAGACAGGAACAAGGGTGTCACCCGGCTGAATCTGAGCGGGCAAGCTGGAAAGTACGCCCTTGCCGGTAGCATTTATTCCGGTGCGTGCCTTGATATACGAGGCCATTGCATCGGCCACATCAAGACTTACGTCCCCTGTGCTTTTTTCGACAATTGATTTTTCCAGCACATCTCCACGATAAAGCGGTTTTCCATTCTGTTTTGTAAAGACCGACCGCGTGGTATAAAAGTTGTGGGTATCTGTCTCCTTAATGTCTGTTACATTAATCTTATGACGCCAACGGAACCTGCCGTCACTTGCATCCTTACGGACATACTCAAGCGTTGCACTGGTGTTATCCAGGAAATATCCCTGAGCGCACAAATTGATTTCAAAAAGTGCAATCAGGCACAACAGACACAAAAATCTTTTCATTGGGGACAGTCCCTAATGGGTCATTTTTTGATCAGAACGCAGGCACCGCCGCCGGGAGCAAGGTTCAGTTCCAATACTGATTTTTTATTGACTTTCTGCGGAGCTTCAGTCTTTAGGGTCTCGCGGTTGGTGCGATAGTGTGTATCCTCTGCATCGGTAGTTACCGTAGCGATAAATTTGCCCTTACCCAAGAAACTCAGCGGAACGCTCAGGGTGCGGGCATCCTCATTCGTTGCGGCGCCTATAAGCCAGTCACCATCCTTGTTCTGGCGGGCCATAACTATGTACTCACCTATCTCACCGGCCAGGGTTATACTCTCCTGCCAAGGCTGTTTCTCGGCACTCAGGAACTCCAGCAGCGACGGATACTTCTGGTAATACTCAGGAATATCAGGTATAACCGTTGCGCCCGACCAGGTAATCATGGTACGTGCAATCTCACCCGTTACGGTCGATGGCACCTCCTGATTGTTATCCTTACGGGTAGTGCGTCCCTGATGCAGTTCAAGGAATCCGTTGTTCTGGTCAATTGGGCCAGCCACCATATTTACAAAGGCCGATGTCACAAAAGTCTTGGGCTGGAATATCTGACGGCCATCCAGTTGAGCCTTGCAATACTCGCGCGTAACGGCGTTGGGATACGTGCGCATCTGACCAAACGGATGCACCGGATAGTCGTGATAATCAACCATCAGGTGATGCTTGGCGCACAGAGCCGTAATCTCCTGGGTCTTACGGTTTTTCTCCTGCGGATTACCATTCATGAATCCGTATTTCACGCCACTTGCACCCCACTCCTCATACTGAGCCAGAGTCTCCTCAATTGGATAGTTGGTGCCGGCCACATCATTCAGGTAGAGCCATACACCCACACCCTTATCCTTACCATATTTAATTATACGCTGAACATCACGCGCCTTGTCACCCTTGGTAGGATCAGAATCCTTCTCAAACTCCGGGCCGTACCAGTTTGCATCAAGCACCAGCCCCTGGAAACCCTGTTCCGATGCAAAATCAATCATGCGCGTCCATGAATCATAATTCATGCCGTAATGATAACCCTCCCAGACTGCGCCGTCAATGCGCCAGTCCCAAAGATACACGCCCGGGCGCACCCAACTGAAATCCTCCTTAGGTTCGGGGTTAAGCAGTTCTATCAGGTGTGAATCCACCAGATCACCGGGAGTCTTGCCTATCATCAGGACACGCCAGGCACCTGTGAATTCATCATCAACCGCAGGCGGCAACACACTCTTTTCAGGAATAATGCTCATTGTGGTTGAGCCGCTCTCTGAACGCAGTCTCATAGGCCAGCCTTCGGCACTCAAATCAGCCTCATGCAAGCCCATATAAAGGTCATCGGCCGCCTTGATAATCATTATCGGCAAGCGTTCTCCGTTTGCATCGGACAATTTTTCGGGCCCAATATTGTGACGCTCTCCATTATAGTACCAGGCGGTATAATCATCGGCAAAATTGAACTCTGTATGCTCATAAAGATTGGAGTCTTCATCCTTTGTCATTCTTTGCGGCCTCATCCTGAATGCGACGCCGTCATCATACACGCGTACATCAAGATGGAACAAACCTGCTTGTACCGATGCACCGGCCAACTGGAATGACTGTGAGTTATACACATTCTTTACCACCGAGCGTTTTCCCCACAAAGGTTTCCACACCTCATTGATCTTTGACGGTTTGTCCTGTAAAGGCAAGACTGAAGAAATATCAAACACATTATCAGCGCTATGCGTATAACCCATCCTGGACCAGTCAACAACAGCCTTTCCATCTACAGTAATCCTATATCTAAGCTCTGATCCAACACCTCGGGTAAAACTGAAACTGATCTTCTTATCGGGAGACTTGATCTCATAAACATCAGACTGCGCACTAATCTGGCAAAGGAATGAAACAGCAAACGCTGCAAGCAAAAGGATTCTTTTCATAATTGGTTTTTGTAATCTGCCTCAAAGATAAGAAAAAACGTGCAAAAGGGGACAGTCCCCTTTTACAACTTTTGGCGCGAAAACGTGCAAAAGGGGACAGTCCCCTTTTACACGTTTTGCTCAAAAGTAGATCTGGTAGGATAGGTTGGGCAGGGAGAATGTGAACGCGCCCGGTTCAATCTGGCCGGTAAGTTCGTTGAACTCATGACCGTAATAACTGAGGGTGCCGGTTGCATTGACATGCTTTATGGACCACTCATGTGAACAGTGCGGCCTGTTTATGCGGTATGATGCCGTGTAGTGAAGGATAAACATTGGATCGTACTGATTGCAGTATGCATCAAAATCAACATACTTGATGGTATGGGATGGATTGGCCATAGTTGCATCAATATCCACGGCCGATGTCCTGTCGCCGCCCTGATACGTTGCCTTGAGGTTTAAAGACAATACTTTCCGTCCGCCGTCAAAAGACCATTCCTTGCCGATGAGTCCGTTGATGATGAACCCGCGGTCATAGCGGGTGCTGTGCCATACGCCGTCGCCACCACAGTATCGGGACTTGAAGACTGATGAGCTTATCATGCCGTACCACCCATGATCCAGATAGCGTTCAAGAGTAACGTCAATGCCGTAGTTCCGGCCAAGCCCTTTGTTTACAAGCGTCTTATCAAGGAAAAACTCCGTGCGGTTCAGGACGCTGTATGATGTACCTTCCTCAACCGGGACATCATACAGATGCTGGAAATACGGCTCCACCCTGAGATGCATGTTATCGGACAGATTCCAGTTCCAGGAGAGCATAAAGTGATGCGCCTTGGTAAACGCTAAGCCTTTGTTTACATATCCGTTACCGGTATTAACAAAATAGACATCGGTCTTTTCTGCCCTGGAGTGCAAACCGTATCCCAGGCTAAAACTCATGGACTCAGAGGGGTTCCACGTAAGGCCCACGCGCGGCTCGACCGTTCCGGCGCCGTTCAGGCTCATGTACTGCCCGTTCAGCCCAAAGTTAACCGTCCAGTCCCTTGACGGCCGCCAGGAGTTTGACACGAACGCCATCATCAGGCCGCTGTTACCCTGACCGTCATATACAGGCATAAGACTGGCCCCCATTGACTGCGCCATAGTCATATTCATATCGTAAAACATATGCGTGTATTGCGCTCCAAACTGTGTAGTCATAGAGGGGTTCCACTTGCGGGTGTAAGTAGTCTTGGCTATCAGATTGGTGTAATCATGCGTCAGGACCATATGCGGACTTGCCTGATCCTGCTCATCCAGCCAATCCTCACCGTTGCTGTCACCGAACGCAGTCACCGCAATGACTGACTTGATCTGTCCGCTACTGAGTCCCTGAGTGTAAGAGAGCCCCGCAGCCCCCATAAGCTGATTAGAGTAAGACTGCATGAAATCCTTGCGGTATTTGCGCTGGTCCACAGGCGTATAAGAGTCAAACCGGTCAATGAATCCGGTGCCCCATAATGCCACGTTTGCACGTTTCTTCACAGGCATGCTGACCTTGAAATTAAGGTCCTGATAATGCAGATTCTGGTCCTGCATGTCAATCAGCCCCAACTGGTCAATAAGCCCGGTCATGGAGTATCGGTAATTGACAATGTACGATGCCCCATTACCTCCTATAGGTCCTTCCGATGCCAGGTCGATGCCCCCTACGCCTACCTGAAACGTGTGTTCACGGTTGCTGGCATTACCCGTCCTCATCTTCATGTCAAAAACGCCCGATACGGCATTGCTGTACTCAGCCGGAAAGGCCGATGACAGGAAATCAGAATTGCCTATCACCTGCGCGCTCAGCGATGAGAATATTCCGCCGCCCAGCACGGAGATATCGGCATAATGGTTGGGATTAGGAATCTCCACATCCTCAAGACGCCACAACAGCAGATGAGGTGCGTTACCGTGAATGGATATTCCGTTGTTGCTTCCGCCCGATGCCACGCCGGCAAAAGAGGTAGCCAGACGGGCCGGGTCATCAAAACCGCCCGCATATCGGGCCGCCTCATCGACTGAGAACATACGGCCTCCAACTACCACCATCCTGTTAATCGTAGCCTCCTTATATATAACGGGGCGGATATCCACCGCATCCAGCATCTCTGATGACTCCCTGAGTTCAACATCCAGCACCGTCTCGCGGGCGCCCACAACCGTTACCTCCTTAAAGATGGCCGATTCATAACCCAGGCTGCTTACCTGAACCGTGTGTCGGCCCAAGTCGGCATTGTCTATTATGTACTGACCGTTTGAATCGGCCGCACAACCTTTGTCTTCGCCAACAAGGAGTACTGTTGCAAACGGAATTGGTTCAGTGGTTACGGCATCCCTGATAGTGCCGCGAATGATCTGCGCCTGAATTGCTGTGCTCATTATTGACAGCGCGATTAATGTGATTTGCTTTTTCATTGTTCTAATAATTTTGCCGCAAAAGTATGGCGGTACGCAGTTCTGCACAAGAAAGCAAAGTTTACAAACGGATTTAATCCCGCTACTTTGCGTTGCATTCAGGATATTTGTATCTTTGCTACG
>Ga0310690_10011931_pt1 | contig 10700 bp, 5 predicted proteins | sample AusTroGonzalo_MG_2_FD_207661 | JGI IMG/M metagenome (GOLD analysis project Ga0310690, IMG submission 207661) | Bovine rumen microbial communities from tropical cattle in Woodstock, Queensland, Australia - Gonzalo_04 (v2) (version 2) | ecosystem: Host-associated > Mammals > Digestive system >...
TAACAAACACCAAAAATGGCACTTTAAGCGCCAGCACGGCATTGATAATAGCGCATATAAGCAAGCCCGCCGACATGAAATAGCGCACATTGACATGGTCTGCCAGAAAGCCGTTGAATAACTTTCCGACGGCGTAGCCGAAGAAGAGTGCCGAACCGATAATACCTAATTCCGACTCGGTCAGAAAACCATCATCTACAATACCTTTCTTGAGCACGCTGATGCTCAGACGGCATACATAGAAGAGCCCATAGCCTATTGTTACTGCCCAGAATATACCTTGGCGTGTACGTTGTTCTTTTGTCATAGCTGTTTGCCTAAAATATCGTATTTCTTGTTATTGCGGATAATAATAAGTTGTCCGTTGTGCATCATCTTCTGTACGCCTTCGTTCTGCTCAAAGCGTACATCCTGTATGCCCGTCGTTGTCTCCAGCGTGGCGTTGACTACAAGGTCATCTATCGCCAATGCCTGGTCTGCGTTCTGCTCGTCGTTATCCGTCCAACGTAGCATCACCACTTCACCGGGATTAATCGTGACAGGGATAGTGGCATTGAGTTGCGACTGGTTATTGCTGTCTTCGCCTTCCACCTTTGCGGCTACAGTCTGCGAAGTGATGGCAGTCAGTGTGGAGGGAGTAGTGAAATTCAATGCGGATACATTGCGTGCGCGCAGATGTCCGAGGAACTTGGTGCGGTCGCGCAATTGACGAACTAAAGTGGAGGAGAGCGTTACAAATGAGAACTCCAATGTATCAACTTCGGTATAGGATGTTCCTACACGCCATACTTTGCCCGTATAGGACACATCCAGCGCCGTAATCTTGCTGCCGGTGTTGTTCTCTATCAGTACGCCGTACATGATACAGCGGTTATTGGAATCGTTGAGCGAACCGAGACTGCGATATGTGGAGTTCTGGGATTTAACCGCAGGATTACCGTCGCCGAAATTATAAAGTCCCGAACCGGTATGCGAACCTTCACCGATGCGGAAGTAGTTGAATGCACTCCATGTGATGGATGACATTCCGTCAGGTAATTGCTTCGCGGAGGTGCACGCATACCATCCTTCCGGATAATGCCCTTGTACGAAAGTACCCTTGGCAAGGTCGGCAGTGTGGTGGTTAGGGTATTCCACCAGTTCATCAAAGTCTTCTTTGTAGTTCCAGTTGCCTTCGTTATCTTGTGTGAACGAAGCCACCATCATGTTCTTGAGCACGGGTGCCGTATAGACATGTTTGAAGCGGTCGATGAACTCCACAACGAAATCTGCATTCGGGTCTGTCGGCTCGTAGTAGAATAGGTGGTTCGTAGCGCCTGCTCCCGGGTTCTTGCTGGCTATAGTGCCGCCGTCTGAGCCGGGATAATTGGGACGAGTGTCACCTTCCTCCAGCATCACATCATATATCTTCGGGTCAACTCCCGTAAACTGGCGCATGATACTTTTCACGCCGTTCTCGTAGATGTTTACCTGGCTTTTGCTATCGTAGCCCCATACATTCGCGAGCACGCAGTTCGTCTTGCCGTTGCCGGCATCAATGCTGTTGACAGGGAACGTACGGATTTGGTAGTCCTTCGAATAACCGGTGGCTTTGTAGTACCAGTTGCTGTAGCCTTTTTTGCCATTAGTCTCATAGACCATATAGCCGTTAGGCGAACCGTCGCTGCACCAGTTGCTGCACCAGAAAGCTCCTTCTGCTGCACCCATCGTACGTTCCAGCAAGCGTACAGATATCTCATTGACGATATTGGTGTGCTTGTGTCCGGTTAGGATATGTTGCATCACGGCACCTTTATTGATCCATTGCTTGATATTGGTCATCTCGCTGGTCATGCTCGGTGTCGGAATATGCATGGACAGTACCACCGGCGTACCACTGGGCACTAATGCCAAGTCTTGCTGCAACCATGAGTTTTGCTCCGGCGTGAGACCGCAACTATAACTCTTGTCGCCGTTGTGTCCCTTGTAGAGCACATTATCCAGTACGACATAGTGTACTGCACCGATATTGAAGGCGTAGTATGTCGGACCGAACACGGCGGTGAACCTATCGTCTGCAATGGAGTCTTGCTTGGTTTCTGAGCCTTGATCGGCTGCGTTGCAGTTGTGGTCGTGATTACCGATGACCATGAAGTTGGGGAAGCCCATATCCTCAAAGTAACCCTTCATCATGCTGTTGGCATTGTACCAGTCCCATACGATGTCACCTACACATATCCCGTAGAACTTCGTACCGGCTGGGTAGGTAGCCTTCAGCTCCAACACGTCCTCCACTGTCTCTGCGCGGAAACGGTGGTCGTCATAGCCGTTCAATACCTGTGGGTCGCTGAATACCAGCATCACGTGGGTCGAGTCGGCTCGTCCGCCGTCTGCCTGCGGGGTGAGGGTGAAGTTATACTCTCCTGCGGCACTCACGCGCTTATAGATGAGCGGTGAACCCGTTGCGTCCAGAGGAATGTCATAGCCGGAAGGCACCGTCACGAACACAAACTCCGCGTTATCGCGATAGGGCAGTTGGTACGCACCGGTAGCGTCTGTCTGAACGATGGTCACACCGTCGCTCACCTGTACGTTGCTGATAGGTGTGTTGGTGTTTGTTTTTACGAAGCCTGTTATAAATCCGTCAGCGAAGCTGCTCAAACTGAGCAGCAACGCTGGTAACAGGCATACGAGTTTTCTACAAAAGGTATGCATGGTGGATATGTTTGTTGTTATTGTACGAATATCGTCGTTACATGGCGTCCTTTGCCGGCTACCACTTCTACTTGGTACATGCCTTTAGCAAGGCGTCCGCCTACGCTGACAACGGCTACATTGTCGTGCGAGAATACCATACGTCCGTCTATGCTGTAGATATTGACGGTGTAGTTCTTCTCTTCGCAGTTGATGTAGAGGTCACCCTTGCATAGCGTGGGATAAACTTGTGCTGCCAATGCACCTACTTCGCTCAATGCCGTAGATGAACCGCTCTTGGTCAGCGGCATATAGCGTACTGAACGCGGGTTAGTACGGATGGAGCGGTGGTGTGCGGTGTCGTATGCATAATAGTTAATAGCACCGGGCAGAGCGATACTGTCTATCAGCAGTACGCCTACATAGCGATCCGTCTCATCAGGGAATGTGCCCGAAACGGAAACGCCGTCAAAGTTGACATCACCGTATTTCTGCAGCGGGAACAAAGTAGCTGCACCTTGCGGATTAACGAGGTTGAGAGCCTGGCTATAAGCTTGACCAACTGTGAAGAAAGGCAAGTTATGCGGGTTAACATCCGGCAGCGAGTATTTCACCAGCAACGACGAGTTGAATGCGCCTTTGTATGCGGTTGTATACTTAGTAGCTGTTCCGTCGTTCTCCGGGCAGAATACGTTCAGCAGCGTGTACTGTGTCTTACGTGACGGCCAATTGGCGGGAGCATAGAGGTCTGTGAACGAGTCGAAGATGTTGTCCGGGCAGGTGTAGGGCACATTATCACGGACATTGATGGAGAGCAGGAAATAGATGCTTTTCTTATCAGGACTCAAAGCCACATCCATACCGTCCTCATACTGTGTACCACCCGGGCGGATTACGTTTGCCAATTTACCATCGCGTGTCAGTGTGAGCAGGTAGCAGTCATGACCACCGTTGGTGTTGTGTTGCATCCATTGGTTATCTACACTCTCTACTCCGGAGTTCTTACCGTTAGGAATCGTGGGATTCGGCAGACGAACAGCACCGTAGCGTCCGGTCATCATTCCTGCTACGTACCATACGCCTTCGTCCGAGCAACGCAGTGCATAGCAGATAGCGTCCGATCCGCTGTCGCCGTTGCTGTATCCCCAATCGTAGAACCATTTGAACTCACCCGAGAAATCGAATGAGAAGATGGCATTATGTTGGTAGGTTGCACCGAAAGCATAGCCATTTGAAAAACGGTCACCAATGCCGTCGATTTGCAGTTCCTCGCTGAAGTGGTTTACGGAGATGGCTACTTCACCAATCGGACTTACGGCTACGTCAGCCGTTGTCTGACCGCGTTCGCCGGTAATGGTGTGATACCATTGTGCAACGCCGGATGCGTTGTAACAAATAAGGAATACCTCGCTCACAGAAGCGTTGATGGGGTCACCCATCAGAGTTGTTGTACCGGTAATGGAGCTACCTACATAGACATTGTCGTTAGCATCCACAGCCAGTGAAGCCGCACCGTAGGAAGAAACAGCGCCGTCATCGGTGTGGAAACGGTGCCAGAGGTGATTACCATTGTTGTCAAACTTAGCAACGAACATCTGGGCGTTGTTGTTGAAGTCGCCTTCTGCCTCGCCATCCGGTGTGAAGAGTGCGTCGCCGTCCAATATACCGCAGACATAGACGTTGTTTTGTGAGTCAATAGCCAACTTACCGCCTTTAGCACCCAGCGCCGGAATCTGCCATGCAGCTAAACCTTGTCCGGTAGGAGAAATCTTCATTACGTAAATAGCTGCTGCGCCCCAGTTGGAGTCATCCAGGAACATGTAGTTGTTGCCTACGCGGATGGCGTTATTGAATGCACCGGTAACAAAGATATTGCCGTTTCCGTCAATCACTACATCAGTGATGGTTGCTTTGCCGGATGCGACAACCGAATATGTCCATTGTACTACTTTAGACGGACTCATCTTAACAAGAACCGCGTCGCCTTTGTCCGTGGCACTTTGGCTGAGAAGTGTTTGAGCCTCTACATTTACGTGTGTGCCGCCAAATAGAGCTGCTACATAAATGTCTCCGTTGTTGTCCACCGCCATACGTTGCGGCTCTATCTGATTACCACTGAGATTGGAACCCCAATACGAGTACCATTCCATACTGCGCTGCCCGTAAGCAACCATTCCAAGGCATAGCATCATGCCTAAAAAGAAAGTTTTTTTCATAATGAATTAGAATTATAGTTAGTCATTAAACATTACACATTACACATTAATACCCGTCGTTCTGCCCCAAGTCAGGGTTGAGGTAAACCTCATCATAGGGAATAGGAAGTAGCAGTTCGTAGGCTTGGAAACCTGTGTATTTGCTTCCTGCACCCGGCTCGTTCACGCTTTGCATGTAGTTCACAAAATCACTTGGATTCGGATAGAGGCGCATGAGGTCGAACCAGCGTTGGTTCTCAAAGCAGAGTTCGGCACGGCGCTCATGGAAGATAGCAGCACGTAGGGTCGGATAGGCTGCTGCGTAAGTCGCATTTGTCTTAGCTATCTCGTATCCCTTCAATGTGGATTTAATACGCAGACGCACTTTGTCCAAATAGGTGACAGCATTCGTGTAATCGGTTGCATCATTGGTCATGCTGTATCTGCGCTCGTAGGCTTCCGCCAGCATGAGATAGACATCCGCAAAGCGGATTTCGTACCATAGATTGCCGCTATAGCCGGACGGGTGAACGAGATCTACATATTTCTTGGTGTAATACACTCCGCTGAAAGAGCGATAGAGCGAGAGACGCGCTTTATCGTTCTTCTCAAAGTCTTTATTCAGGTTCTCTTGTCCAACATTGAATCCGCGTCCCGTCAGAGTAGATGTCTCATCCTTGAGCGATTGCGGTTGGAAATAGGTGGCAAAATTGGAGTGCTGTGCCTCGTTTGGCATATACATGATGGGGAATATTATCTCCGCATTGGTTTGGTTTGCCATGTCAAATATCTCCATGTAGTTGAGCGTCAAACCGGTAAAGCCGCTGATGGTGATGGCTTTCTCCAGATAAGTAATAACGCTGCTGTATGCCTCGGGATGACCGAGTGTAGCTGCATATTGCAGATAGACGCGTCCTAACAATGCACAAGCCGCCGTTCCGGATGCGTGACCGAATTGGTCTCCGGTGCATGTGGCAGGTAGCAGGTTGTTATCTACCACAGTGTGCAAGTCGTTGAGGATAAAAGCATATACCTCATCCTGACTACTACGAGTCATGCTCAACGCATCTTTGCTTCCGGATACCGTATGCCGCATGATAGTGACAGGTCCCCAAAGACGTGTTAGGTAGAAATGGCTCAACGCACGCAAGAAGAGCGCTTCGCCGCGCAGGCGGTTCTTGTCTGCATCAGGCAAGTTAACGTTATCTATATGCTCCAGTAATAGGTTGCAGCGGTGAATACAGATATAGAAGGAGTTGTATATCTCCGCAACGATATCGTTGCTGCTGGTTACCGTATGGCTGACGAAGGTATAGTATTTTCCGCCGGCTGTTCCCATATCGGTAGTCGTGGCGTTGTCGGATTTCATCTCGGTGACGAAGAACAACTTGTCGTACGCCGGACGCAAGCCGGCATAGGCGGAAGCAAGCAGACCTTCCATATCTTCGGAGGTGCGGTAGAAAAGGTTCTCCTCAAAAGCGTCCTTGTCGTGCAAATCCAGGAAATTGCAAGACGGCATAAGCATGCTTGCTATTAGTATGATACTATAGAAAACTGATTTTTTCATAACTCTAATCTTTACACGTTATACATTACACATCATACATTAAACATTAGAATGTCAGTTTTATACCTCCGCTATACGAACGTGCCAACGGATATGTTCCGAAGTCAAGTCCGGGAGCAGTGTTCGAAGCGTTGTAATCCACATCGGGGTTGTAGCCGGTGTATTTAGTCGCGGTGAAGACATTGTCCACCGAGAAATAGAGATACAGCTTGCTCAGATGGATAGCCTTGAATACCTTGTTGTCCGGAATGGTGTACCCCAAGGTGATATTGGTCATTCTCAGGAACGAAGCGTCTTCCACGAAATAGGTGGAGAACTTGGTATTCAGGTTCTTCTGCGAACGGTTGGCGCGGAACATCATATCGTCGTTAATCTCATAGGGCAGATAGTATTCGCCACGATAACGGTTAATGGCCGTAGTCATCGTATTGACACCACCCTCGTTGTTGCAAATGTAGTAGCGCGAGAAATTGATGACGCTGTTGCCGTACTGTCCGTCGAAGGAGGCGGAGAGACTTAGTCCTTTCCAACTGATGGTGGTATTGAAACCATAAGAGAACTTCGGGTAGTTGTCGCCGATGATGTCGCGGTCGTCTTCGGTAATCTTGCCGTCGCCGTTGACGTCTTTCCATTTCACATCACCAATATATACTTGGTCGTAGTCCGCTACGACGGGTCCTTGGCGCACGTATCCGGGAACGCTTTGGTTGGCTTTATCCTGCTTGATGAGTTCGTAGTCGGCGGGAGTGATCAGTCCTTCGCTGACCATGCCGTAGTACGAACCGATAGGATAGCCGTTGCGGGTGATGTGCGTTAGTTGCGAACGTTGACCGTAGATGAGGATGTCGTCATCCAGTCCGTACACCACGTTGCGGTTGAGCGAGACATTGAAACCGATATTCCATTTCACGCCTGCCATATTGAGCACGTTAGCATCCACTTGGATATCACCACCTTGGTTGATAACGCGTCCGTTTTTGAGGTTCGTCCACATACTGGTAGCACCGGTCACGGCGCTGGTGGTATTCTGGTAGAGCAGGTCGGTGGTCTTACTGTAGTAGTAGTTCATCACGATGCTCAATCGTCCCGACCAGAAGGTCATGTCTGCACCTATATTCACCTGCGAGGTCTTTTCCCAACCTAAGTCTTGATCCACGGTCGTCGGGTAGTAGGTGGTGACGATACTTGGCGAAGCGCCAAAAACGTAGGTGCCTTGCTTGATAGTGGCTATATGGCGGTAGTTGCTGATATTGTTGTTTCCGGATATACCCCAGCTTCCACGCAGCTTAGCGGTGAAGATGTCTTGTATCTGTTCTGCCCAGTGTTCGTTGGTGATGTTCCATCCGGCGCTGACGGAGGGGAAGAGTCCCCAGCGGTTGTTAGAACCGAAACGGGAGCAACCGTCACCACGAAGGGTGAGCGAGATTGTGTAGCGGTGGTCGTAATTGTACATGGCGCGAGCGAAGCCGGACATGAGTGCCCATGCTATCTTGTCCGTTTTGGCGGACGTACCGTTCTCGTCTGTGTCTGTCGGTTTAGCAGCACTGAGTTCGGTGATACGGTCGTCGGGTAGAGCACCTGCCACGGTAGCAGCGTCGATGTTGTTGTACACTTTTTTCTGCATACCATATCCCACCACGGCGCTGACGGTATGTTTCTTCTTAAAGGTCTTGTCATAGCTGATAGTGGCTTCCAGCAACCAGTCGGTATTGAAATCGCGGTTGTCTTTCGCACTTACCAACTTATTGGTGATATCCCCCGGTGCGTAGTTGCTTTGTCCGAACCACGACGGGCGATAGAGGCTGTATAACTGGTCTGCTATCTGTACACCCATATTCACTTTGGCGTAGAGACCATCGTAGATCATGAATTTCAGGTTAGTGTTGATAGATGCGCGCATCTTGGTGTAATATTCCTCGCGTCCGTTAGCGATGGCAACAGGGTTCTCACCGCCGAAACACATATACGATATCTCACCGTTGCGGTAGCTCCAACCCAGTGCGTAACTGCCGTCTTCGTTGTAAGCGGGGTAGGTGGGAGGCATACCGAGTGCGTTCAGGATAACACCGTCGTTGAATGCCAAACCGTCGGTACGAACAACGCGTTCTTTGACGTAGTACATATTGCTGTTGATACCGATGGAGAAACGCTTGCTCACGTCTATATCCATATTAATACGCGTGGTCAGACGCTGGTGGTTACCCGGTGCTACTATACCATCTTGATTCAGGTAACCGGCAGAGAACATATATTTGAACTTATCCTTACCACCGCTGACAGAGAAGTTCACCTTATGCATCGGAGCATTGCGGAATATCTCATCTTGCCAGTCGGTGTCGTAGTTGGAGTTCATGATGTCCGGGCAGAGCGCTGTGGTGTTTGGTGCACCTACAGAAGTACGTGTGGCATTGTTGTCTTCGCGGCTGTGCTGCCACAGTACGGCTTCGTCTGTACCATAGATAGAGGGGTTAAGACGCAGGTAATCGAAGTAGGCGTTGTTGTAGCCATCCATGTGTAGTTGCCTAAACTCCGCTGCGTTCATCATGTCTATCTTCTTCTGCACTTGCTGCATAGAGAACTGGTAATCCAATTGCACGCGCGGCTTTCCTTCAGCACCACGTTTGGTAGTAATGAGAATAACACCGCCGCCGGCACGCGAACCATAGATGGCAGCAGATGCCGCGTCCTTGAGCACCTCGATAGACTCCACGTCGTTGGGGTTGATAAACACATCTTTGGAAGCGGGGAAGCCATCAACCACGTAGAGCGGTTCAACGCCGCCATAAACGGAGTTGACACCACGGATATGGATGGTTGTTCCTGCGCCCGGAGCACCACTGGTTTGCTTGATTTCCACACCAGGTGTATGACCGATAAGGGCTTGCTCCAGGTTTGCTACAGACATATTCATCTCCTCGGTTTTGACGGATGCTATGGCACCTGTCATATCGCTTTTGCGCACCGTACCATAACCGATAACCACCACGTCTTCCAGTAGTTCGGAGTCTTCCTCCATACTAATGACGAGCGGTTTGTTGTCGCTCACGGTGATGGTTTGCGTTTTGTATCCAACGTACGAGATATTGAGCTTAGCACCCTTGTTAGCACGCAGCTGGAAGTTACCATCAATATCGGTGACGGTACCTTCTGTAGTGCCTTGGATGACGATGGAGGCACCAATGACAGGTTCTCCCTTGTCGTCCTTAATCGTGCCCTGCACGTTTATCTGCGCCCACAATGTGGCACAGATAAACGTAAGAGCTATCGTATATAAACAGCGTTTCATGGTATTAATACTATAGCTAGATTGATGGAACATTCGGTTACAAGCCGCCACTGGGGTCTTCGTAGCCACTACCGCCAGATACAACCGGGCTGGTTATGCTAATTCCACTACTACCTGCACACAGGTGCAAGTCGGCGGTTATCTGCATCATTTCTACTACAGGATGATTATACAACTTTTTCATACTCTATGATATTTAATAGTTTATTGTATCTTTTGTCCGATTGCGTTATACTTCACACCATCGCGGATGATGACGAGTTGTCCGTTCTCCATCCGTTTGCTATTCTTCGGAGTACTTACTTGTACTTCGTTTATGCCGGTTGCTTCGTTCGCTTGGTTGGTGATGAAGCGTGCACGGCGGATTGCGGGTGCGCTGGCAGACTGGCTAATCTTGAAGTATGCACGGAAACCTTTCAGGCTACTATTTGCAGACGGGTGGAACAGGTTATCTCCTCCCTCTTCCTTTGGCATGCCGACAAACAGCGTGCTCTCGTCGCCCGCAGTCATAGCATACGGACTAAAGATACCCTGGAGGGTGATAATGCTATAACTTACCGGAGAAGCGATAGATGTAATCACTTTGCCCGAATACGTGCCGGAGATATTTTTGTCCGTTGCGGGTTTAACCAAGTACGGCTTACCTGCTACCAGCTCATCGCCTGTTACCTCTGAGAATTCTACCGTCAGTTCGTCACCTACCAGTGTTGCGCCCGTCATCTCCTGCACTTCTGCACCTGAAAGATCGAGGGACTTACTGATAGCGAACGGCAGGCAGAGAGTGTTCCATACGCCTCCGACAAGCGCACTACGGCTGATGATAACGTTGAGTGTCTGACCGCTGTTAGCACGGATCCAGCTTTCGTTAGTTGCGTCATCCTCGGCGAGTGTCTTTGTGCCGCTGTAGTTCTCCCAGCAGATATTGTCAATTGCGAAGCGTGCCTTATTTTTATTTCCTGCCTTATCATACGTTCCGGTA
>Ga0310690_10011932_pt1 | contig 10700 bp, 2 predicted proteins | sample AusTroGonzalo_MG_2_FD_207661 | JGI IMG/M metagenome (GOLD analysis project Ga0310690, IMG submission 207661) | Bovine rumen microbial communities from tropical cattle in Woodstock, Queensland, Australia - Gonzalo_04 (v2) (version 2) | ecosystem: Host-associated > Mammals > Digestive system >...
CATGGAGCCTGGCAAGACTTACTACCTGCACATGTTCTACAACCAATACACCAACGTACGTGACATCCTGGTGAGATATTTGCCCAAAGAATACCATACAGCCCAGGAGCTTGAGGAGCTGATGAAACAGGCGCAGGCCATCCTGTGGGAATACAGGGAAGGTACAGACGAATATTATATTATCGAAGACCGTACACTGCTTGACAGGTTGCAGGAAGCCGCCGACCAGGCCGAGGAAGTAGTATTCAGCGAAGAGGCTAAGGAAGTGGACAAGGCATACGAGGTATTACAGGATGTACTGAATTCGTTCTTCTCGTCATTGAAGCTGCTCAACTTCATCCCGACCACGAAGGAGTTTGACGTGACATCTTACGACCGTAGCAACAACTGCGGATACAAGGAAGACGGCGGCATCATGCAGCTTGACAACTTCCGTTCCGGCGGCTATATGATTTACAAGATATACAACAAGCAGGATGCTGAGTACGAGGTGGACTTTGAATTTGCACATTCCTTTGACGGTGCTCAGATGCAGTTCCAGTTCTTTATTGAAGAGAACGGTGACCAGATACCTGTTTCTGAGGTTTGGTCAGAGCAATATGAAAGCACTGGCGGCTGGCAGGTATTCGAACCCAAGCACTTGAAGATCGGTGCCGTTCCTCATGGTTATATTTTTTTGAAGATCTCCGGAGAGGGTAATGGTCAGGCATACGTGGGTAATCCCCGCCAGTTCACGTTCACAGCTATACCCGGAACGGAGGGAGCGGGAGCAATAGCCATGGAGAGTGCCCGTGAGAAATTCTATGCAGCATTCACCAACGAAGGTGTTCAGACCAAGATAGCCGAGGCTGAAGCTGCGTTGACTCCCTACGCTGAAGGCTCCATCTATGACAATATCATCATCGACCGTACTCCTATCGAATCTGTCTACGCCGCCATCCAGCAGGCTCAGGATGCCATTACTGCCGATGATGGTGCTCTGCGCCGTCAGGCATCCGATGTGCTCGACAAGGCAATACAGGGATTGAAGAGTCTTTCGTTCTATAATGTTGTTCCAACTACAGAGCAGTTCCCCTTCAATATCAACAACGGAGCCGTGTGGGACAAATGGCGTTCTGAAGGTGCAAATATAGGCTTTGGCTACGAGGGCGGCAGTGTTGTCTATACCGTCTATGTTGCCGAGGATGCTAAGTATAACCTGACCGTCAGTATGTCGAATCCCGCTCCTGTCAACATAGAAGAGAAGGACGAAGAGGGCAATGTAATCAGCAGTACGCCAAATGATGAGCACGCGCTGGTACGCCTTTCAGCCATGCAGGATGAGAAGACCTATTTTGAGACCACTTACGACGTACCTAATACGGGCGGTTGGGGCAACAAGGAAGATGTCGTAGTAGAGGGCATACCTATGCCTGCTGGTATAATACAGATAAAGCTCTTCGGCGAGAAAGCAGTAGGTGGATGGATTGGCAACATCTATAAGTTCACATTCGAGAAAGTGGCAGGTAGCGATGGACAGGGGTCGCAGGCCATAGCAAATGGCATTGGCGACGCTTTGCGTCTAAATAATAATGAAGAGATAAAAAAGAATAATGTCTTTGACCTCAGCGGGCGCCGCGTGGATTCTTCACTCTTCACTCCTCACTCTTCACTTAAGAAAGGCATCTACATCGTTGGTGGTAAAAAGGTTCTTATAAAATAGTATAAAAAAGTAATAAAAGTTTTCAGGCCTTGCGCTCACGGTATTCCGAGGGTGTGAGGCCTGTTTGTTTCTTGAAGCATTTGCTAAAATAGTGGGCATCGCTGAAGCCTACTGCGTATGCTATCTGCGAGAACGGCTCCTGTGACTTGGTTACCATGTCCTCGGCGTGGCGTATGCGGATGTGGCGTAGCAATTCCACCGGGCTAATGCCCACAAGTGCCTTCACCTTGTTATAGAACGCAGTACGTCCCAAGCAGACGGCCTGTGCCAGATCCTCAATTTTCAGGTCTGGGTCTGCCAGGTGTTCCTCAATGTAGGCCAACAGCTGTTCCATCATCAGCTTGTCGCTGTCAACAATGTCGGTGGAACGCAGTCTTAGTACGTTGCCGTCCTCTTCCCTGGGTTTTTGTTCCGGCTGTTCGGCAGCCGATACTGTGTCATGGGGCTGGTTCATCTCTTCGAGCAGCAGGGAGAGCATACGGCTTTTCTGGCGTTCCTGTTCGGCACGGGTGCGAAGCAGGTATATCCATACTCCGACGGCCACAATCCCTGTCAGCAGCAGCATGTAGAGCAGCTTGGCCCACCACGTCTCCCAAAATGTCGGGTGGACGTTGAGCGTGAGAACCCGCTCGTTGTCAGCCCATGAGCCATACTGGTTGGTGCTGCGTACCATTAGCCGGTGGCAGCCGTGAGGCAGGTTGCTGAACGATATGTTGTGCTCCGTGCCCAAGTAATTCCAGTCGTTGTCAATGCCCTCCAACTTGTAGGCATAGCGTATCATGTAGTTGTCCTGGTAATCGAGTGCGGCAAAGTGGATGGTCAGATTGCGCCGGGTGGCAGGCACGTCGAGCATGTCGCCTTCCATCAAGTGTACCGACTCCTGTGTGCCGTGGAAATAGACGCTCTTGAACACCAATGGCGGTACTAAGTTTTCCTGCCCTATCTGTTCGGGTTGGAAACTGACGTAGCCGTTGGTTGTGGCAAAGGCTATCTGTCCCGTCTGGGGATTGAAGGCGGGCTTGGCTTCCGTCAGTTCGGTATGCTCGCCCAAGTGCCCGGGGCCGAAGAGCCACAGCCGCCCTGTCTCTGCCTCGTGCATGGCAAGACTGTTCTCACGCCCTATCCAGAGGCTCCCTCGGCGGTCTTCAAGCATGTTGAGGATAGTGCTGTAGTCGCCGTCCATGCGTCCCGCTGTGGTAAGCTTCAGCTTGTCGCACAACAACTGGCGGTCGACCACCAACTGCAGACCCCCGCCCACGGTAGCCACGAAGATGCGACCCTCATGGTCGACGCAGGCCTGCATCACGTCGCTTGTCAGCAGCGAGGTGGTGTCACCGGGCACGTGCTTATGGGCATAGAACTTGATGTCGGCAGCTTGTGTGAACTGCTCCGAGAAGGCGACCAGTCCGTTCGAAGCCGCCACGATGATGATGCCGTCAGGCGTCTCTGTGATTCGACGAACCTTGAAAAAATCCTTCACGGGATAATTCCTAAGCAGATTACCGGCATGAATGAACCGCTGGCTGTTGGCATAGCCTTCGCCCGTCACGACTCGGCCATCCCCAAGCGAGTTTGGATGGCTCTCACTGCTCCGTACGTCCAACAGGCAGATGCCCTGCTCAAAGGTGCCTATCCACAGACGGTGCTGCCTGTCTTCGTGTACGTCGTATATCTGGTTGCTGGGCAGTGACCATGCGTCGCCGCTGTCGTGACGATAGTGACAGACCTGACCATCGGCTGTCACACTGTAGAGGCCGTTACCCTTGGTGCCTATCCAGAGTCGCTGTCGGCTGTCTTCATACAGACAATAGACGTGGTCGGCAAAGAGGGTTGGCTGTGGATGCAGCCGTCCGTCGGTGCCTAAGTAGCTGATGTTGCGGCCATCGGTGACAGCTACGTGACCCGCAATGTCGCCTGTCCAAAGCCGTCCACGGCTGTCGTAGCAGATGCTGCGCACCTGCTGCATCGGTTCCATGACCGTAGGGGTGAACATACGTTGCCCGAAGTTGATGACAGCCATATCGTGCTCACCCGAGAACCACAGGTCGCCACGGCTGTCGGCATACCATCGGTCGATGGTAGGCTGGGCAGCGCTTGTCCTGACGGGGTATGGCACCAAACAGTGCGTCTGTTCGTCGTAGTAGCCGAAGAATCCCTGTGCCGTGCCCACCCATACTGTGCCGTAGCGGTCTTCATGCACTAATTGGCGTGTACACTGGTGCAGGGTGGGCATTGCGCCTGTCACGGCTATTTGCTGCAGCTGCCCGTCGGCAGTTCCAAGCAGCACTTCGCCACGGGTGGTCAATGCCCAGATGCGCTGTCGGCTGTCGATGCTGATTTCATGGATGTTGCCGTAGCTGCCGCCAAGCAGTCGTGGCTGGCGGCTTTTAGTGTCATAGACAAGCAAGCCGGCATCGGTGGGTGCCACCAAGTAACGGTCGCCGACAGTTTCCAGTCCCCAGACTTCACCAATATGTTCGGGCAGGTTTCTCATTGGCATTATGATCTTGCCGTCGTAGCTGCCGAAGTGTCCGTCCTTGGTAGCCAGAAACACATGCTGCCCCAACTGCCTGACAAACGTGTAGGGTATTGGAGTCTTCTGCTCCGTGCCTACGATGGCTGTCCCCCCATCAGTACATAGCCACTCGCGCCCTTCATCGTCCAGTTCGACACCGTAGACCGTCTTTCCCGACAGCTTTCCGTTCTCGTGGCTGAATAATAGGATGGACTTAGCGTTCAGTCCCCGCTGTTCGTCAATGCAGATGCAAGGGCCTTCCTCGCCACGGCTAAACAGCCATGTATGGCCACTTGGCAGGGAAACTATACGCTGGCAGACAAACGCTTTCCCCAATAATTGGTCAATGATTGCCGACACGTTAAGGAAACGGCACGTGCTACGGTCGAAGAGGAACACCTGACGGTCGTAGGTCAGGCACCAGATGCTGCCATTGTTTTCCGATGGTGTAATCTTCAGCATCCGGTTTGTGGTAAGGGTGCGCTCATGCCCCGTATGGTCGTTGAAGGTGGTGAACGTATAGCCATCATAGCAGTTCAAACCGTTCCATGACGAAAACCACATGAGTTGATCATGTGTCTGCGCGATGCTCGAAATGACGTTTGATGCCAACCCGTCTCTCAGGCTGAATCTCCGTACGTTGGCATAGCCTTCGCCCGTCACGACTCGGCCATCCCCAAGCGAGCTTAGATGGCCCTCGCTGCTCCGTACGGTGGCGCATGGTTGGGCAGCTACACAAGAGAGTGCTATAATCAGTAGTATGGTAAGTAGAGTTCTTTTCATAACAACTTGTTCTGTTTGCGTGCAAAGATACAACAATTTTGCTAAAACGTCAGCTTTTAGACGGGGAAATATTATCAGAATTGGTGGAATTATTACCAAAGAAACGAATTGGCATAAAGATTACCCTTTAGGATAAGCAATAGTGCCTACTTTTGCAGAAAAAACAATTGGTTGACATGAAACAGATAACATTTTTCCAGCGTATGGTCCTGGCTATGGGACTGTTGGCAGCACTTCTCCCCCGAGTGAAGGCCGCAACGGTAGACATTCCTACAAAAAAAGGAACCTACATCTCGTGGAGCGACGCCACTGGCTCTGGTTTCCAAGTAGAAAACAATGGTGCCAACGTAGGCAGTACAGGTAAGAGTACGCAACTACAGTTCAGTATCAAGAATTCTGTTCAGCAGGACTACCTGCTCACGTTCAAGACAGGCACGAAAAGTGCTGCCAGAATGAAGGTGACGCTCTTGAGTACTGCTGGACAGGAGGTGATAAGCCGGAACGTTGATATTGAAAACACCAACAGTTGGACACCCTCTATAGTACACAACTACGTGGTGAGCCAGTTGCCTGTTGGAACCTATACACTGAAGTTTGCTGTTACCCAGGCCAGCGGCTATGCAGGCAACTGGGGTGAGCTGGCTTTCTATACACTCAATGACTTACCTACTGTCCCTGGCGGTATTGATTTAAATAAGGGTAGTTATGGAGGCGGCATGGTGAACGAAGGGGCAAATGTGGGCTATATCAAGGATGGGGGCACTGCAACCTACAACCTGATAAGCCGACAGGCCGGTGTCTATTGTCTTTCACTCAACGTGGCTCGCTATGGTACGGGAGGAACGCTCGCCGTTAGCGTAAAAGATGCAGAAACCGGAGCTACGGAGGCCAGCACCACATACGACATCAAGGCCGATGCATCAAGTAGCTATACACCTGTCAAAATAGTATTGCCTGGTGAAATCGGTACAGGGCTAAAGACGCTGTCGTTGGCATTCATGGGAGGTTCTGGTTACATCTGCAACTATCAGAATCTGAAAATGGACTATTATGCAGCACACTTGGCAACCATTCATGGAATCAGCATCAGCGGCCAGTCAATATCGGCAGGCAGTGATACTGACTGGCTGTGCAACCTACCAGCCAATTACTCCCAGGCGGTGACTACCATTCAGGTAGACAAGTCATACGGCACGGTGACTGCCACTGCCAAGGACAGTGAAGGAAAGTCTGTCGGCCTGACGGAACAGGGCGATGGTATCTATAGTCTGCCAACACCCGCAAAGGGACAGGCCGTTATGGTAAGTTTTCACCTGGATGCTGATGCTGAATCCGGTGCTGCTGCTCCCCACCAGGACTATACCCTGCGCCTCTTCCGCATTGGTGGAATATCCATCACACGTCTCACCATCGACGGCAAAGAGGCCGACGTGTTGGAAAAACTGAATCAGGCTCCCTATGAAGCTCTGTTCAGCGAGAATATCTATACCGGCTTGCCTGTAGTGGAAGCCTGTCTCATTGATGGAACCATCGTAAAGGCCCCACCATCTACTATCGACAAAAAGTTGTTTACAGTCACCTATACCATTAACGGCAAAGTTGGTGAAGACAAACGAACTTATAGACTGACAGTAGGTGGTGTACACATATATGAAAAGCAGGAAGGCGACCAGAACGTAATACTGAAATATACAGGCGCAGGAAAAACTGCCGCTGGATGGACAAATGGTCTTTACACGCTGAGGAATGTCGGTGACGGTTGGGAGAATAGCAGTTTCAAACTGGGTGAAGGAGACTACACGCTCGAAGTGCCTACCGACGTTGTTGTAAGGCAGCTCGTCCTGAAGGACTTCAATGCCAACTACAATGGCGGTCAGCTGGCAGATGCCCATAGCGAAGGAGCCACAGTGTGGATTCCCACAAAGCACGATTATCAGGAGCCTGATGCCACCATGTATGATCTGATGCTCCCTATTGAAGGACATCAGGCGGGCCAGCCCGTCATCCTGAACTTGAAGGGTGGTGGTCAGCCCGTGTTCTGGATGGAACTGATCGTATCAAAAGTGGCTGTTACGTCGGCTCCCGTCCTCAAGAGTCAGAGCGTGACGCCGACTACCGACCGTAACCACTGTGTCGTGACACTCAACTTCGACCGGGAAATGCAGGATACAAAGGCCACTGTCGGAAGCCAGGCAGTCGTAGCCGAGGGTGGGTCGTCAGTGTTACGCTTCGCCGTGTGGAATCTTGACTATGACAGTGAGTATACACTGACAGTAGCGGCTGGTGATGCACGCGACACATACGGCAATGGAAATGCCGATCCCATCAGTATCAACATCAAAGTTGGCAGCAAACCAGTAGTTCAGAAAGCCCAGTACGACTATGTGGTAGGTACTGTGGCTGAATGGAAGCAGGCACTGACAGCTGTCAATAACAAAAACAAGAGTCAGGGGGCTACTCGGAAGATTATTTTTGTGCGTAATGGCGACTATGACTTTGGCAGTGAGGAACAGTCACTGAAAGCCTATAACGTGAGCATTGTCGGTGAAAGCCGCGACGGTGTGGTGCTTCATGGCAACCGTGATGGTATCAGCAACCCCATACTGAACTTGAACAATACAGGAGGCAACTACCTGCAAGACCTGACTATTCGCAATGACAAGGACTTTGGCCGTTCACGTTCGGGTGTTGGAGTGGCTGTCTCGGGTGGCAGGCAGGTAATCATGAAAAACGTAGCCATGCAGAGTCAGCAGGATACGCAGGTGACGGGCGAGAGTGGCTATTACGTGGGCTGCAAAATCTATGGCGCAGTAGACTATATCTGCGGTGGCGGTGACCACTTTTATGACCAGTGCGAACTCATCATGACTAATCCTGGCCCCATCACGGCTCCGGCCACCAGTACCATGCTGCGCTGGGGATACGTGTTCCAGCATTGCACGGTGAATGCCTATCCGGGGTTCAATGCCGACAAGAACTACGACTTGGGACGTCCCTGGCAAAATGAGCCTCGAGCCTACTTTCTGAATACCACGATGAATGTCAGACCGAGTGATGCCGGATGGCGCTCAATGAGTAGCCTTGTCACCCACTTCTATGAGTATAACTCCATCGACAAGGACGGAAACATAATTGACCTGAGTAAGCGCAAGAACTCGCCTACCAGCACCAACAAATATACACCAATACTCAGCGAAGATGAGGCCCGACGGTTTACTGTCGAAAACGTGCTGGGCGGCACCGATAGCTGGCTGCCCACCGAGGAAACCATCACCACAGCAGCACCACAGGTCAGCGTCAGCGGCACCACCCTCTCTTGGTCTGAGGTGGAAGATGCCCGCTGCTACGTCATACTATGTGACGGTGAGTACGTAACAAATCAAACTACTACAACATATCATGCTACTGAGGCAGGGACTTATACTGTGCGTGCCGCCAATCAGAACGGAGGTTTGGGAGAGGAGAGTCAAATGTTCATTGTTCAATCTTCAATGGTCAATGAAAAAGAGAAGACTCCCGCCTTCCCAGGCGCCGAGGGCTATGGCCGCTACGTGACCGGTGGCCGAGGCGGACAGGTTTACCACGTGACCAACCTCAACGACTCAGGTACCGGCTCCCTGCGGTGGGCCTGTGAGCAAAGCGGTACGCGCACCATTGTATTCGACGTCAGCGGAACCATCCATCTGAAGTCACAGCTGAAACTGCGCAATGGCAATGTTACCATTGCAGGACATACCGCACCAGGCGATGGCATCTGTGTGGCCGACTGGGACTTTGTGATTGCCGCCCCTAATGTCATACTCCGCTACTTGCGCTTCCGACCCGGCGAGACCTCGAAGGGCGAACCCGACGGACTGGGCGGATTCGATGGGCGCGACATCATTGTTGACCACTGTTCCATCAGTTGGTCTGTTGACGAATGTTGCTCCGTTTACGGTAATGAACACATGACTGTGCAGTGGTGCATCGTCAGCCAGAGCCTGCGTAATTCAACTCATGCCAAGAGTGCCCACGGATACGGCGGCAACTGGGGCGGAAAGGGTGCCACCTATCACCACAACCTGATGGCTCACCATGATTCGCGGACACCTCGTTTCGGTAATCGTCCGACGTTCGTACAGCAGGACACCACCGACTACCGCTGCAACGTCATCTACAACTGGGCAGGCAACGGCTGCTATGGCGGCGAGGGTATGAAGGTAAACATGGTGAACAACTACTATAAGCCTGGTCCCGCCACTGACGGACGGGCATCGGGCAGCCGGCAGGCACTTGCCTACCGCATCTGCGGACTTGGCGTCAGCTCGAAGGAGACCGACGGCAGCTACCACATCTGGGGTAAGTACTATGTTGACGGCAATGAAAATCCAGACTATCCCAACCTGAAAGAGAAAAACTGGGAAATGGGCATCTACCCGCAGATCTCCACCGATAACTGGGGCTATACAGCCACCACGAAAGATACGATGCGGCTTCGTGAACCGCTACCTTTTATGTGGGTCACAACCCATACACCTCAACTGGCCTACGAACGGGTGCTCAGCTATGCCGGTGCCTCACTGCACCGTGACGCACTCGACGACGTTATTGTCAGCGACACCCGCAACCGCAAGGCAACCTATACGGGCGACACCGGCAAGGGCGACTGGCCTGGCATCATTGACACGCCCTTCGACATAAAACCTGCAGGAGCTGCCGATAACTGGAGTCCGTGGCCGGAACTGGCCGCCACCGCCGCACCACAGGACACCGACGGCGACGGCATGCCTGACGAATGGGAGACGGCTAACGGGTTAAATCCCAACGACAAAGCCGACGGCACAATCCGCAACCAGGAGGGCTACACTAACTTGGAACTGTATATGAACTCGCTCGTAGCCCACATCACAGCAGCACAGAATGAAGGAGGCACACCTGAGGGATTTATGGAGTATGCTACCGAGAAGGATGTGACGGGAGCTATTAGTATTCCAACCGACCTTCTGAATCCAGATAAGGCAGAAATCTTCATGAACCAAAGCGGTAAACGTGCCGCCAAGGTGCTGGCAGGCTCGTTCGACAGCTTCAGCCACGGTGACGAGGCTGTCTTTCTGCTGAATTGCAAGGAACAGGGCGTCTACACCATCAGCCTCGATGCCGCCACCACCCGCAGTGACTTCAAACTGAAGATTGAAATAAAAGACATTCAAACCGGGCGTATAGAGGCCAGCAAAACGCTCAGCATCAGTAATACAGGCAACTGGCAGAAGTATCTGACCTATACACTTGATTCCGATGAGATGAGCGTTGGCACGAAGCGCCTGACCATGACGTGGCAGAGTGCCACTGGCCAGTATACCGGCAACGTCAAGAATATCGCAGTCACCATCAAACAGTCTACAGGGATTGACGGCATTGGCGCAACGCTAAATGATAAAGAAGAAATGATAAGTGATAAATGCTACGACCTCAGTGGACGCCGAATAGATTCTTCACTCTTCACCCTTCACTCTTCACTTAAGAAAGGAATCTACATTATTAATGGAAAGAAAATAATCATCAGATAATCTATGAAAGCTAAAAATATATTCGTCAGCTTGGCACTGCTACTGACTACCAATCTGGCAGCACAGCAGCTGCCCTACCAGAATCCGAACCTGACAGCTGAAGAGCGGGCAGAAGACCTGTTAGGACGGCTCACTCTCGAAGAGAAGATACGCC
>Ga0310690_10011933_pt1 | contig 10697 bp, 12 predicted proteins | sample AusTroGonzalo_MG_2_FD_207661 | JGI IMG/M metagenome (GOLD analysis project Ga0310690, IMG submission 207661) | Bovine rumen microbial communities from tropical cattle in Woodstock, Queensland, Australia - Gonzalo_04 (v2) (version 2) | ecosystem: Host-associated > Mammals > Digestive system >...
TGGTTTTTCCACTAAAACTAAATCCACACATAATATAAATTTTTGGCATAATAAAGTCCTTTATCTTTACATTATGTATTAAAAATCTTCTTGGAGTTTCTGTAATTTTTCTTTCTCCTGAAAATCTTTTTTGACTATTACATAATCTTTTACAAGTTTTTCTAGGTCTGTATAAACACCGATTTTCTGCTGACCTCTGCTGTGATGATACACTAAAGCATATTTGAACCTGGGTCTAAACAAATACTCAGTTAAAAACGCATACCCCTGTGGCTCAATTCTAACAACATACTGTTTTCCAATCGTTACCCAAGGTGTGAAACCTTCAAAACAAACAAAATCATTATTGCCATATTTCGCTAACAGTTCTCGCAGTTGTTCTTGGATTTTCTTTCCATCATCATTTTTGAAATCTGCCATTTTGGTTTTCATTCTCAACAGAAACATACTGAGTCCAATTAACAGAGCCAAAGCTATCATCTGGGTCGGCCATTCCTTTCCAAGTTCTAACATAAATTCCTCAAAAGTCATTTTGAATCCTCAATAGTTTGTTCACATATATTCTTTGTTTATATTCAATTAACATTTCGTCTGCAAAATGAGCAAGTAAGTCAAAATCAGGAGCATAATCTCCATCACGCAATTTATTATCAAATCGCATTCTATACCACATTGAATATAAATCTTGAGTAAAATGAATGAACTGTTCATCATAGTTTATAAGAAAATGAGGCACATTACCCAAACAATACTGCCGACAATTATTAGAGTATTCCATTTTATACCCTTTGTCAATCAAAAATGAATTTAATTTACTGGCAAAGGTATACCAGTTCTGTTCTTCATTTATTAAATTCATTTAAAATCCTCTTTAATTTCTTTCAATTTATCTTTAACAATTTCTTGCTTATAATCTTGTAAAACTTTTTCAGCACATTCAGTTAAAAATTCATAATCAGGTTTATACGAACCTGGGCGTTCAGCATAGAAATCCATCATTTCCCACAAAGAGAATATGGACCTGTGAAAATGAATCACATTTGTATGATAACTAATAATGAACTTCTCAGGATAGTGACCTAGATAGTAATTAACTTCACCATCTCTACATTCGGACTTATAGCCAAGATTTGTAAGCAGAGTATCAAATTTTTTGGCACATTTTTTAAAATCAGTTATATCATTTACTGCCATTATTTAAAATCCTTCTTAATGTTTTCCAATTTCTTTTGTAGTGGAATTGACTTGATAGCGATAAGAACATCTGCGTAGTTGCTCTTAATAGCATCAAGTAAATGTTCAGGAATTACATTGTCATTGAACTCCTTGAAATGCCATTCCAGGTTTCTATCAACATAGCCTATTTCGTGGAAATTCGGCTGAGTGAAACGAACACTAACAAATTCCCAAAGTCGTTTAAAGTCTTCTGGTCTGCCTGGATACTTGCCCTGTTCAATGTTCAATGGGAACAAATTAACATAGACAAACACATTTACTTTTGAGTGTCTAATGCCCAGACCCATTGTGTCCGCAAATTCGCCCATTTTATCATAAAATTCCTGATAGTTCATTAGAAATCCTTTTTGAGTTCTTTTAGTTTCTTTTGTTCTTTCTTTTCTTTACTCAATCTGCGTGCTGTTGAAATTGTCTCACTTTGACAGTTGAGCCATCGTTCAAGGTTATCCCACTTGAATTGGTCGCAATCTTTATAAGACAAACAATGGTCCTTAGAAGTGAATGAATCAACACCAGTTGGTGCGATATAGTATAGCACAGAATTGAAATTCACAAACAATTTCTTTTGCTTGCCCTTTGGGTTATAATCATAACTGACAAATGAATCTGGCTTACCAGGCAATTCTGTTCGGTTCACATAATAGTCCTTATCTGGTCGCCAACCAAAATGCCAAGTGTCCTTTACGAAACCATATTTGTCTACAGTTTCCGCAAATTTAATTTCAAATTCTTCAAATGTCATTGGAAATCCTTTTTAATTGAGTTCATTTTGTTTTCTTGTTCCATTCGTTTCATTTCCATCATTAACTTATCAACATAATTTTCATAATTATTGTCATAATTTGTTCGCCATTCCATACAGCGGCCTTCACCAGATACATCATCTTTTATACCGATGTAACAAACCCATTGGTCGGCTTCAGCACTCTTTGAATAAATTGTAATCTGGAATTTATGATAAGTTAAAAAAGTCGTATCAAAACCAGTTGTGTTCCAAGTTGAAGTTTCATCTTCAAGTTCACAGCCACGTTCAACAAAAGCAGAAATTACTTTATCTAAAATGTTTACTTCAACAAATGCCATTAGAAATCCTCATTCATTTTGTTCAGTTTCTTTTGTATATTCAGCTGCTTGTATTGTTCAACCAATTTAGCAACTCTTTGTCTAGCTAATTTTGGTCTAAGTTCGTTCTGTCCAAAGCAACAAATGTACCCACAACCAAAGCTCAAATGATTAGCACAATAAATAGTTCGGGTATGGTAATTGAACTTCATTATATAATCACTTGGATGAATACCCGGTAAAGTGCAAGAACCACCATTAGTTACCAAATTAAAATCTTCAGCTATTTTATTAAATTCTTCTTCGTAATTGTTCATTAAAAATCCTCTTGTAAATTGTTTAATCTTTGTTTTTCTACTTCAAGAAATTTAGCTCTCATACAGCGAGCAAAACAAACTTCAAGAAAACTCAAAATAATTTCTTCTGTTGGTTCGTTTTCGTTATTGAAAATTAGTGTTTCGTGAGTTGTTCCATCTTCTGCTGGTTTAACATTTCCAACTGTCGGGTCCCAAATCAAAAGCGGATTCTGTGCAGCAGCCCATCCATAACCTGTAAATTTTCTACCATTTTCATAATAACATATTTTTGTAAATGCAGTTGCTACATAAATCTCTAATTTACGCTTTGTGTTCATCGCATTCCCATAGAAACGTACTGCACCCAGGTTAACGCAATCATGACTGAAATCAAACCAACCGACATCCCAATCAAAATTAGTCTCCAGTCCCATTTTGTCCGCCAGGGATTGCAATTTCTTTTCAAAGCGTTTAGTCATTTTCATAATTAGACTATCTTCTGTACAATGGAAAGTTTCTTTGTTTCTGTAATAGGCTTAAATTCAACATAATATCTCGGCACAGTATTCGTGAACATCGTTTGAACTTCAAATCGTTCAGTCAAATCCTGATGACTATTCAAAAACTTCTTTGCTTCTTTATTGTGACGAAATGCGACTGCATTACCCGGTTCGTCAGTTATCAATATATTACCAGAGTCATCATAACCAGCAAAATAGTAATAATGGTATTCGTAAGTATTCTTGCTTTCAAGAGCATAGTATGTAAACAGAATTGAATTTGCCATCGTTACCTATCGTTTTTACATAATATAGAAAAATTCGCCCATTTTGTCAATGAGCGAACTGATTATTTTTGTAAAATTATGTTTACAAGGAATGTAAATTTTTGTTTACCAACCGTCAAATGGGTCTATTCTAGGTCGGCCTTCGTTTTTATCGTGGTAAATGACGTCCATATAATTAACATTGTCAGATTTCACTAGATTTTCGTCTTCTAGTAAATCATTCTTTTTCAATGGGTCATTTATCTGATATTGGTCAGGAAAATCACTTGTGGCAACTTCGTAAATAGGGTCAGTTCTGTCACTAATCGTTTCATTTCTAAAATCAATAGTTAATTTTGTGTCCTTATAAACTTTCAATGTCAATGTATAAGTATGGGACTGCAATCCAAATGCTTCCTGGTAGTATTTGACATCTCTAATTTCATAGAAAGTTTTATTTTGTGGTAAATATACAACGTCACCAATTCTAGGCTGAAAATCGTCATAGACCTTTGGAGTGTTTCTGTCTTTTCCACCATAAGTACTCCAATATTTAAATGCAGTTACACCAACATAACAAGTAATAACATCTTCACCCCAAATACCTTGTAATTGATATGAGCGAACATTTGGAGGGAGTTCTTCAGTATACATTACAATATTGAAAGCTCTTTGAATTACCTGTAATTGGTCTTCTCCGAAAATTTTATCTCTCACCAAATTCTCAGATACTTTGTAATAAACTACTTGAAGGCCAAATGTGCCATAAGCATCTGTTGTAAATCCTTCTGCATTATGTCCTTCGTCTTCTGTAACCATATTACCAGCAGATGAATAACAATCCCAATCATCTACTTTTGGCATTGTTGAACAGAGCCAAGGATATGCTGTTATGTTTGTATTTACTGCCATTATTCCGCCTTTATTACTCCATCTTCGTGCCAATCAATTTGAATAAAGTTATAATTTGAATGTAATGTCTTACCGAAATCATAAAATGCTATAGGGATTTCATTCTCATTTACGAAACCTTTATCAGAATCGTAATAAGTTAATAATACCCCACCTGCTCCATTATCCATAGCACTTGTACTTTCAGCAGGTTTACTTCCATCTAATAAGAATGACTCTGCCGAAAGTCTAATAACATTTTCTGTTAATCTATTCTCACCTAAACCATAAGACTGATATTCTGTTTTATTATATTCGTCTTTAAAGTTATATTCGTTTGAAAAATATGTGCTTAAATTCTCTGATAATTGGTCAGGAGAATTAACCCAATCTAAGTCACCAGTCACCCAACTTCCGTTATTATCGTATTCAGTAAATATTTTAGAAGATGCAGCTATATCTAACAAACCTTCATAAGACGAAGTATTAGTGCTTTCCGTTTCACGATTAAAAGAATCCAAGTTACATTTTGGTAAATATAAATTTGTTTTATAAATTCTTGTTGAAGCACCTTTTATTCTTATTTCGTCATTGACAGTTGCACTCCATTCATAAGATTTGTATAAATCTCCCAATCTGATAGTATAATAATTGAGTTGATTTTCTGCTTCTGTTGCAGATGTATATTTTATACCTTTCATTCTTCTCCAATTCGTATTGTAGAAGTTAGAATCAGTCAAATATACTTTTATTTTGTTATAATTAAAGCCGTTAATATCACCAATACCGAGTGAATAATTAAAGGCTTTAAATACTGATCGTTTTGCATCTGAAAATGGCATATTATTGTATCTCTAATAGAAGTTTCTTTGTAGTATATATTGGACAAGGATAATATACTGAATTACCTGTTAATTCTGTTGGGTTGTCATTATCGTAATACATTACATTTCTACCAGAACTATCTACTACCAAAATACCAGCAAAATTATTCTTTGAAGATACACTGGAAGTAACAAATACAGGATGTCCTTGAAGTTCATTCTTTGTAATGTTTGCTCTTATTTCTTCAGGAGTATAATATTCACCGATTTGTATTTTATTATCGTTATCATTTTCTTTATTAGTAAAATATCCAAGCACACCAATATTTTCCGAATAAACAACATCATAATTAACTTCATTAGTGAATGCGAAAGCATCTGACAATGGAACGAACCTATTTGTAATTTGGTTTTCAGGACCTTCTTCGTTTTCATAATCATAATAGAAATAGAAATCGTCTTCAGGTCTTTCTATCCAATCAAGTTTATTAAATTCCATTGTAGTTAATGGTTGTGAAGTCAAATTTGTACTACGAACCGACAAAATGTTTTTCTTATAAAGTCTGTAAGTATTAAATGTAAGATGTTGTACATTTTCTTCGTTAGTCTTATAAATCAAACAGTTAACTTCCGTTTCTTTAAATCTGACACCTGAATTAACCCCAGGTTCTCCATCTATACAGTCTTCATCATTCAAATTTAAGAAATTGTCTTGAATACCTGAAACAGTGTTATTATTATACCATTGGTTAAGGTCACTATTAGCATTGAATTGAACAGTAGTATAACCGTCAAATGTATTTTGTATTCCATTTTCAAGGTATTGGTTTATGTTATATGTGTCAAGACCAGGAGCAAAATACAATTTGTATTCGTCAAAATTAGCTTTAGTATCATCCCACTTAACATTATCAGAAATTTCCGAATAATCTGAGTTGCACATCTTATCATTATTAGTTCTATAATAAGACCACCACTTACCAATAGCATAAATTTGTTCTTGTGAACTTATACTATTTGCAGAAAATGGAATTTTATTTAAATTATAGTTACTTACATAATCATCATACAACTGAATATAATCACTGATGTTTGAGCGACAGTTAGTCATATTGATAAGTCTAATTGCCATATTTCGTTTGTTGATACCAGGTGCTGCATCAGGTGAATCATAATTTGCAGGTAATGCACCTAAATTAATCGTCGGTGACATAAAGTACTGATGCCAATGGTCATAATTTGGATGTGATGTGACAGTATCTTCATATTCCATTGTATTATATGGCTCACCATTCTTGCCAATACCAGGCATATAACCACTTACAAAATTTGATAGAATATGAGTTTGTAAAATACCACCTTCGTGTGATTTCAAGTCAATAGGATAATCGCACATATCAAATAAACTATATGCAGTTAACTTTTGTGGTGATTTACTTGAGTTTGAACTATCATTGTAAGCATTATAAACAACAGAATTTAATACATTGTATTTAAGTTCAAAAATACCAACAAATTTTTTAGCAATATCATTTTCTAATACAGCTGAAGTATCGCCATTATCCACAATAATAGGTGTAAATCCTACTTCGTCATCATAACTGTTTTCATATACCTTAAATGGTTCGCCTACAAAATTAACAGCAGAGAATACAGAATTATAACATTGTAAACTTTTATCATAAGTAATTGTATTGGTCTGTGATTCATAATCAACTTTACCAATCATTACACCAAAAGCATTTTCTATATTCTTTGTAGCAGTTGAGTCTAATGAACAGAAGTTATCATCATAAACAACACTTACACCATTTACAATACAACCAGTAAATACAGTTCCATCTAATGTTCTATGAATATCTACACTATATGTTGGAATATATCTACCGAACAAACCACCGACTACGAAAATTGGTTTTAGTTTATATGAAATAACATCGTTCGTTACTGTCTGTGCAGTATTAACAGGATTATCACTAATCAAACCTGAATCATACCAAGTAGAAAAATATTGTGTTTCTACTTCTTTTCGTGCGGTTTCAGCCATACCAGATAGTTGATTAAGAAGTATTTTAGTTGATTCTGGTAATATTGGAGTTTGTTTGTAATAAACAACACCACCTAATTCAGGATGGTCATCAAATTCATAAACAAACTGATTGTTTATTGCAATATTAGCATTGAAAATATAACCTTCTGCTTGTTTACCAGCAAGTCCACCAATGAAACCAACGAAGTTACTTGTGTTTCTTATGGTTGCACTGACATTGATATTCTGTGCAGAACCAAAGTTAGCACCGATAATTACACCCACATTATAAGCAGCTCTTGCTTGTGGATGCATACGCATTGAACAACGTGTCATTTCATAAGAAGGTTCGGATATTGAACTTATTTCACTTCCGTAAGTTTCTTTAATCAAATTAGCATTATAGCACAAAATAGATTTAGGTAATATTGCATCACCAGAAGTAAGAGCTGTATCTCCTCTTCGTGGGCCGATATTTCTAGTAGTCCAGTGACCGTTACTATCAAGTCCATAATACAAAGGGTTCATTATGTAGTAATTAACATTTTGTAAAGCACTAGTTGATATGAACTCTAGTGTATCGTCATTATCATTGTACTTGTATAATCCAAGTGGATTATATTCAAATCCGGCAGAATTACCAGTAATATCAATTCCACCATTTGCATTAGTATTATGCAAGTTAATGAAATATTCATTCTTATTTTTTAAATATCCTTTGTGTGTATAATAATCAAAATAATCAGCACTTGTATCAAGACAAACTGCGGCGGCATCGTCAGCAAATTTACCTTCAGCAAAATATCCAACATAAGGACAAATGTTACCTGGAGAGTTAATACAGAATGAATTAGAAAAATAATAGTTATCGTTTCTATCGTCATACTTACTTCTAACGATATTAACTGTTTCATTCCACTTATAACTATCAGATTTGTTTGTTACAGAATAAACACTTGGAACGAAACCATACAAAGTAAATGAATTTAATTGACTGGCATCAATGTTTTCAACCAATCCATAGTTTCTACCAACAAGAAGACCACAGTTAATATCTCTACCATCTTTTTTGATATACTTCAATGTGATAGGGACTTGACATTCAATAGAGTTTTTACTTGTGTCATTGTGAATAAGCTTAAAGTTTCTAACAATGCCATAAGGACCTAAAACCCCAACAATACCATTGTCAGTATTTTTTGCTTGTAAACTAATATCAAGTGTAAAATAGTTACCATCCAAAATTCCGTTAAATGGATTTTTTTCATCTACACCGATAGGAATATCAATCGTGCCGACTATGTTGTCACCAATAACACCAATAATAGTACTGTTTGTATTACTACGTTCCGCAAACCATTCAAGTTCGTCTTTAGAACGTATAAAATAGAAACCAGATTTCAAATATTCTTCAATGTTAGGGTTATTTTTAATTGAGTTTGCGTAATATTGTTTAAATTCAGCAAAGTTTTCTGTTGTAATGAACATTGGTTTATGCGTAAAGGATTTATCGTCCTTAACCTTAGTCCATGCATGTTGCAGTTTTTTACCTTCCAAAAAGCTTGTGCCTTTTACTTTTAAATTTTCATTGACACTTACATACTTAGCTTTTCCAGTTCCAGTATCTTCAACTGTTCCTTCTATATTGAATGATTTACCACCATACAAATTATCAGATACAAGTTTGAAATCATACATTGTTCTGTACTGTTCAAGTTTGTAATCTTTAAATTCAAAGTCCGATTTAAATTTATCTGACACTGGAATATATGTCCAAGTATCAGCAGATGGTACTTCGCCATTTAAGAAACGTCTTTTAAAATCATTAAAAACAAAATTCATTTACTTATTCCATCTTTCAAGATAATCACCGATAGTCTTATTACTGGTTGTTGGATTTGGTCGCATAGCAATTAAAGTTATAGGTTTCATTTTATCACCACTCTTAATACTGTTTAATGAAGCAGAATTAAATAGTGTTTCGTCAGATGAATCTTTAATATCAGATTTAAATTCTTCAGTAGTATCTTTTATTATGTATCGTTTCCAATCTTTATCAATGGTTTTATCTGCACCATCACCAAAAATCGTTTTACATTTGCTATTCAAATCACTTATATCTTCTATACCCTTTTCATTTATTGTATTTACAATGTTTCTAAGGATTCCGTGTTCTCGTCCATTAGTTTGTACTACAAAATGATAGTGAAGATACAAGTTACCATTGTTACCACGTGTCAAACAAGGAACGGGTTGAGTTTCCGAACCAATTACATATTTTCTTTTTAGGTCACGTTCAACATCTCTCTTATTATTTTTTTGATCTGGTGAAGGTTCTCCATAATTTGCTCTTGCATAAGAGTTATAATCATTATGATGGTAAGCTTTAGCATAGTCCATATTGGCTTTAGTTTTATACAAAATAGATTTACTGTCTTTAGTTAGAACAAATGTTGTATATCTCATTTGTCCATCTCCACCTGCAAAGTTCTTAATTGGAACATAACAAGATTGAAGAATACCAGGAGAATACATTGGTCCTTGAATAAAGAAGTCCATACTATATAAGTATTTCTTAACCAAGGAATAATTATCTCCCTGCATATAATAAGCCATAATATCGTAAAATCTATCCCAAGTTCCCATACCATTCCAAACGTGTAATTCGGCTGTTGTTGTATCAGCACCAATTTCAAATCTACACCAGTTACTTATAGTATTCAACCAGAACCAATCTTGTGTTTCTGCTTCGTCATCAATAACTTGTCCATTTTCTGAGTACCATTCAGATGGAGTTACATAAATTCTGTTTTCTAATTCTTCATTTAAGTATTCGTCCTGGTTAATAGTATAATCTCGGATTATGTTTTTAACTTGAACCTTTGTTTTTCTGTAAGTACCTTTCTTATAATTCAAACAAGCAGACCACGTTCCTGGAACGCATTTATTTACTTCTTTTGGCATAATATTAACATCCAAAGTATAAGTAATAAAATATCTAATTTGTTTGGTTATGATATGGTTATCTTCCCATACTGGAGTAGCATTGTTGTAATCGTGATTAGTTAAATATCCATTAACTTGTCTATCCGAAGTTTCTCCACGTATTGTGTGAAGTGTAGGAAATCCATCTAACATTTTCCAAAATGCTACTTCTTGGAATCTTGGTCCTTGTGCATAATTTGTAGATTTTGGAATTCTGTATCTTACATAGTGAGAATAAACTTTATTTTCTTCAACCAATCTACTGTCAATGTTAGCTTGTTCGTAAACTGCAATTTCTAAGAAATTGTTATCACAGTTTAATGGATTTGACAATAGATGATTTTCAAATCTTGAATTTGTTGTAACTGCTGGTTCTCCACAGGACATCAATGAAGGATATATATTTGCACCTGTACGATAATTTACCAAAAAGAACCAGTTGTTAAAATCTACACCTGTTCTTTCTATATTAGTAAAATCGTTAAAATACTTATCAAAAAATTCGTAGATAATATTTTCACTACATTTACCTGGAGTAGCTATATCATTTGAATAACCATTTTGCGGTGTTAATTTTTCTAAAGGCAAGTATTTTGTACTGTAGATAT
>Ga0310690_10011934_pt1 | contig 10697 bp, 9 predicted proteins | sample AusTroGonzalo_MG_2_FD_207661 | JGI IMG/M metagenome (GOLD analysis project Ga0310690, IMG submission 207661) | Bovine rumen microbial communities from tropical cattle in Woodstock, Queensland, Australia - Gonzalo_04 (v2) (version 2) | ecosystem: Host-associated > Mammals > Digestive system >...
CCAGGACTACGCGGTTCTCGGCAGAAAGCTGCGCGTCGCCTGCCTGATCCAGTTCGAAATCACCGATTTCGCGATCATCGACGTGCCCTGGTCCTCGCCCGAGACCGGCACGAGCGGCCACATGTATTCGGGGCGCTTCCGTGCGCGGATGAAGGTGGTGGACGCGAACGACGGCTCGCTCATCGATGCCTGCCCCGTCCTCTTCGACAGCCCCCTCGGCAAGACGACAAACGGCATGCCGCCGCCGCCTGTGGAGACCTGGGCCGAGCAGATGATCACGCGTCCCATCATGGAACTGATCGCGCCCCGTCTCGAGCAGGTGCTTCAGGGGCTGAAGCAGAAGTAGCCTGTAGGCAAACCTTGGCACGAGGGAATTGACATGAACATCCGCATCCCATTCTTCCTGCTCGCCGCCGGCCTTCTGGCCGGCGGGTGCTCGACGATCGAAAACAACCATCGCCAGAAGATACCGATGATGGCGGCCTGGACGGCAGGCGATGCGGTCACCGCGCAGCAGCTGGCGAACGAGAAGGTCGAGTCCCGGAAGGGAACGGGCGACGAGCTCGTCTGGCGCCTGGAGGCCGGCACGCTTGCGTTCACGTTCGGTCGCTATGCCGAGGCCATTGCCGAATTTACCGCTTCCGAGAACGTGATTGCCGAATACGACGAACGCGCCACGGTAAGCGCGCGCGATGTCGGCTCCGAGGCGGGCGGCGCGCTTTCGAACCTGAACGCGCTTCCGTACCGGGGCTGGTGCCGCGATCGGATGGGGCTTGAAATCTACAAGTCGCTGGCCTATCTCGGCCAGGGGCGCGAGGATGCCTTCCGTGCGCAGGTGAAGCGCCTGCGCAGCCGCCAGAAGGAGATACAGGAGGACTACGAGAAGTACTTCGAGCAGGAAAAGGCGTCTCTCGACAAGGCGAAGAAGGACAACCCGGGCGCCGCCGCCAAGGCGGAGACGGAAGGGGCCGAGTCAACGCTCATCGCGAAGAACCCGAACTACGGGCAGAGTCTGGCCGAAATGCGCGCGGTGGCCCATAAGGGCTACGGGAACTTCCTCAACCCTCTGGCGCTTTACCTCTCCGCGCTCGGCAACATCCGGGACGGAAACTGGGACAACGCGTCGATCGACACGAAGCGCCTCCACGAGGCGTTGCCCGCCAACCCGTTCGTGGGCACGCTCCATGCGACTGCGCTGCGCAATGCCGGCCGCGCGATACCCGCCGCGCTCGCGTCCACGCCGTCGTTCCCCTATCCGATGGATCGCGACTGCCTCTATGTGATCTTCGCGAACGGGCAGGGCGCGGCCCTTGAACAGGAGGCGATCAATTCTGAGCTGATCATGGTCGCCTGGCCAAAATGCCGGTTCTTCCCCGCCTCGTTCGCCAATGCGCAGATCGTTGCCGGCGGGCAGACCGTCTCCACGGTTCCGCTCGCGGACATGGACGCCATCCTTGCCGAGGAGTTCGACCAGCGCCTTCCCGGAATCATAACCCGCACGATAATCTCCACCCTCATCAAGGAGGGCGCGTATCGCGGCGGACAGGTGGCCGCGATCGCCGCCAACAACGACTGGCGCGTGCAGGCCATAACTTTTGTGGCCGTGACCGTGGTGGGCTCCATCTACCGCTATGCGATGAACACGGCGGATACCCGCTCCTGGGAGACGCTTCCCAAGGAGTTCCAGATTGCGCAGCTCCCGATGCCGGCCGACCGCAGGGTGCACGTGAACCTCACGGGTGCGTTCGGGGGGCCGTCGTTCGACGTGCCGATTCCCGCCTCGTGCCGTTCCGCCATTCTCTATGTGAGCGCCCCGTCGCCGAACAACGTGCGCGGCGTGGTGCTGCCGTTTGAGACCAAATGATCTTATAAACCAACAGACAGAAAGGAACACGCCATGAAATACCTAAATCTAGGAATTGTCGCCGCGCTTGCGCTCGCGACCGGCTGCATCAACTCGGTCAACACCACCGAGAACGCCGACAAGAACATGACTCCCACCCACATTGCCGACGCCCGGTTCATAACCGACGGATTCCTCAGGGATCGCCTCGCGCTCCGCAACGTGCGCTTCAGCCCCGCGCCAGGCGGGCTGCAGCAGGTGCAGGTTGAGGCCACCTCCCTGCGCGTCGGCTTCTGGGATCAGATCGGCGGCCCGGATAGATACCACATCCGCTACAAGTTCACTTGGTACGACCAGGCGGGCATGGCCATCGATTCCGTCCTTTCCGACTGGCAGGACAAGTGGATCCTGCCGGGAGAGACGGTGCAGTTCCAGTCCGTCGCGCCATCGCCGGACTGCAAGGACTTCCGTCTCAACCTGATGGAAGGAAAATGAGAAAAGTTTGAACTGTGCCGTCAGACCAGGCGTGCATGGTTCCCGTATGAATCATCTGAACGATCAAACGCGAAAGGAAAACTCAAATGAAGACAATTACGATGCTTTCGATTACCGCCGCAATCGGCGGAATGCTCCTCGCCACGGGCTGTGCGTCGACGCAGATCTACGATCCCACGCAGGATCGGACCGGCGTGCGCAACTCCAATACGGTTTCGCACGAGGAACTTCGGGAAATTGCCCGTGACGCGGCCCAAAAGGTTCTCAAGGCGCCGCGGTTCATGGAGTATATCGAGAAGTTCCGCGCCGACAACGGTCGGCGGCCCGTCCTGAAGCTGACCCACACGATCAACGAGACGAACGATCCCGATCTCAATGTGGCGGTCATTGACGACATTCTTCAGGAGGCGCTCTTCAATTCTGGCCTGGTTGACGTGACCTTGGCCGAGGGGAAGGGCCGTACGCAGTCGATCGCGGATTCGCGGAACATCGCCTACGACGACAACTTCAACCAGAACACCGTCGCCAAGAAAGGTACGCTTGTTGCCGCCAATATCGTCATGCGCCCCAAGGTGGTGTCGAACGAAGTGCGCGATGGACGCACAAAGGTCGTCGATCGCTTTTTCGTGATTGACATTGCGGATATCGACAAGGGCTCGGTCGTGTTCAAGTATTCCAAGCCGCTGGGATTCATCAAGACGCGTGGCGGCGTTGGCTGGTGATCCCGGAGTGCCGAGGCTAGGGCTTCACGGAAAGGAGAAGGAAAATGAGACAGATTCCCCTTAAGACAATCTTGGCCGTTGCCGCGCTCTGCGCGGCCGGCTGCACGAGCGTGGCGACGTTCGACTACGAAGGTGCGCGCGGCACGATGATCCGTGTTCGTCCGAATGGTGCGGCGAAGACCGTGGCGGTGATGCCGTTCATGGATCAGCGCGGTTCCCGGGGAACGCATTCCTACCATGACGGCGGGTCGTACTGGCTGGGCTGGATTCCGCTCATGCCCTACGGCTACGACGTGAAGAACGCACCCGAGAAGAGCGATGGATTCATCACGCTTGAGCGCTTCCATTTCAATCCGCAGGAGGATTTGGCGGCGGCGGCGGCGATGAGTCTGCGCCGTTCGGGCCTCTTCGGTCATGTCATGCAGGCGAACAGCCCGGCCCAGGCGCAGGCGGACTATCACTTCCGCGGTCGCGTGAAGCTGGGATCCTACGAGGGCAACATCTGGAGCTGCTGCATCACCTACGGCTTTGCCCCGCTGCTCTGGGTGGTGGGCGTGCCGTACGCGACGAGCTTCAACTACCTCGGCGTGGAGTTTGAGCTGGTGGAACGTGCGACGGGCGCGATCGTGTGGAAGTATTCCTACGATGCCTCCGACCATCTGAACCACTGGATCTACCAGCCGCGTTCCGGAGAAGACGTGTCGCTGTTTGCCGCCATGATGAAGGAGGCGATGAATGGCGCGGTGGTCAGCATGGCACAGACCGTGCCGGCGCTGATGCAATAGTCGCCGATGCTGCCGGCCGGCACTAAATTTGGACGGTACATCGTTGTCCGTGCGCTCGGCCAGGGCGGCATGGGAACGGTGTACCTTGTTCGCCATGAGGTTCTTGACGCCTATTTTGCGCTGAAGGTTCTTCCGGTCGATCTGGCCATGCGCAACAAGCAGTTCGTCTCGCGTTTCCTGCGCGAGGCGAAGCTGTGTTGCCGGATTCGACATCCGAACCTCGTATCTGTGCATGACGCCGGTCGCGACGAGGCTTCGGGCCTCTACTATCTTGTGATGGACTACGCGCCGGGTGGCAACTTGCGCGAGAAGTTGGACGCCGCCGGGGGACGTCTCGACGTGAAGGTCGCCCTCGACATCATCCGTAGCCTGGCCTCCGCATTGACGACGGCCTCGGAATTCGGCCTGGTCCATCGTGACATCAAGCCCGAGAACATCATGTTCGGTCCCAAGGGCGAGGCGAAACTTGCCGATCTCGGCATTGCCAAGTCGTCGGATGACAGCACGCTCATGACGATGGAGAACGCGATTTTTGGCACGCCTGCCTATATGTCGCCGGAACAGGCCTGCGATTCCGGGAAGGTCGATGCCCGAGCCGACATCTATTCTCTTGGAATCGTCTTCTTTGAAATGCTGTGCGGCTGTCGTCCGTATGACGGTCCCAGCACCATGAACATCATCGCGCAACTTCTTTCCGACGAACCCGTTCCCGATGTTCGCAAATTCGCGCCCGAGATCGACGAACGAATTGCGAAGGTCGTGGCGGGAATGTGCGCGAAGAAGGTTGAGCGGCGCATACCGTCGGCGCAAGCCCTGTTGGAGAAGTTGGACGAAATCATCGGCAAACCGGCCGAAGGCGTCCGTGAAAAACCGTCTTCGCACATGCGCGCGATCCTCACCCTGTCGCTCGTTGCGGCGTTGGGCGTTTTTGCCGTGCTTGTGGGACTTGGACGGAAAGCCGTGAAACAATCCGTTCATGAAGGCGGCGTTGCTTTGGCTCAAGAGCCTGTTCCGGTTCAAGAGCCTGTTCCTGTTGAAGAAGCGACTGCCGTCAAACCGGCGACGACTCCCGCCACGCCGGCGGAAGCCGTTTCCACGGATACGTCCGGGTGGCGTCCGCCGCCGCCGGCCACCGTTCTGCAGACGCGTGATTCGGAAAAGCCGGCCGCCGCGACTCAGGAGCCGGTTCCTCCGTCGGATCCCATCGAACCCGGCGCGGTTGTCGTGCTCGGCGGCGAGAATGACGATGTGGCCGCCACCAAGTCCAGATTGGGGGCCACGGTCTTTCGTCCGGTCGAGAATGCCGCCCGCATTGAGGGCCAGCTCGATACGCTGTGCGCTGCTCGTCCCCAACGGGTCTATCTCAAGTTGGCGGCGGATGCGGCTGCGGGCGGCATGAGCGAAAATGGTTTCGACAACCTGATTCGCAAGGTGGCCAATCGCCTTCGCGACAACGGTGTGCCGTTTGAGTTCGTTCTGGAACCGGAAACGGCGACAACCCGTCCCTACAACCGACAGATTCGGGAAGTTTGCAATTCGTTGAGCTATGGGATTTCTGAGAAATGACGGCGGCTGAAGGAACACAGGATACGCTGGCAACATGTTTTTGGGGACCGGGGGCCGAATCGATTTCGCCCGCGCCTCCGGTATCGTCGTCCCGCCAGGCCCTCGAGCCCCTGCCGGCGACGGAAACGGTGCGTATCGCGTTGCGCCTTGAAGGCATGAAGGTAGTCCTGTTGGCGGGATCGGTCGTGTCCATGGGAAGAAACCGTGGCTGCAGCATCACGCCGCCACAGGTGGCGGAAGATGACGAGAAGGGACGGCGTCTGCGACTGAGGGTCAGTCGCCGTCATTGCGAAATCTTGCGAAGCCCCAATGGCTGGCGGATTCGCGATGGCGTGTGTGTGGCCCCCGGGAAATTCAATCGCTCTTCGTTTGGCACCTGGTGGGCCGGGTGTCCTGTTGTGGACGAGATCGCGTTTGGGACGACGCCCGGCATCCTTTCTCTGGGGGGAGCGTCCTTGGGCGACGCGGTCGCCTTCGATGTGCGAATGATTGGTCGATCCTTGTTGGTGAAGCCGCGACAGACAACAGGAGAAGCGTATGTGCTGCTTGACGGCGCGGCGCCGCTGTCGCTCGTGGACGAACGCTTGGCAGATGTGTCAGTGGAGTGGCGTCCTGATGGATTTTGGTGGCGCATGGGCGCAAGCCACGGTCGTCTGACGCCTGGCACCGCCGTCCCAGAGTGGAATTTCAGGGCGTGGGTTGAGTGAGCGCAGCCCTGCTTCCCCGCGAATAGGGCTAGGCAATCCTCTGCCGATTATGATATAATCAAACCGTGAAAAAATTGGCTCCATTCAAGATTGCCGATGAAGACATCAGCTCCTTTGCGCGCCTTGACTTCGGGCGCAAGGCCCGTACGGGCTTTGGCGAGACGGTCTTTGGCGGCGGCAAGACGCCCGAGCAGCTGGCGCGGATCTTTTCGGCGTTCAAGGCGGCACGGCAGCCTGCGCTGGCCACGCGCTGCACCGCCGAGCAGGCGGCGCATCTGGCGGCGGCGGGCCTTGCCTGCGAATGGGATCCCGTTTCACGCACGATCATCTCCAAGGGCAGGCGCAACCGCTCCATGAAGGGACTGGTCGCCGTCTGTACCGGCGGCACGGCCGACATCCCCGTAGCCGAGGAGGCGGCCAAGACGGTCGAGTTCTTCGGCGTGCGCGCGCTTCGTCGCTACGACGTCGGCGTAGCGGGGCTCCATCGCCTGCTGAACAATCTGGACGACATTCGCAGGGCGGATGTGGTAATCGCTGTCGCGGGCATGGAGGGGGCGCTTGGCAGCGTTGTCGCGGGACTGGTTTCCGCACCGGTCATTGCCGTGCCCACGTCGGTCGGCTACGGTGCGGGCGCGGGGGGGCTTGCACCGTTGCTGGCGATGCTCAATTCCTGCGCAGAAGGGCTTTCCGTCGTCAACATAGACAATGGCTTCGGGGCGGCGGTCTGCGCCTGCCGGATGCTGCGGCTTGGAGGCAGATAGGGCCATGAAAGCGACACCGGACGAAATGCGCGCGATCGGCGAGGATGGCAAGCCGAAATGGCCGAAGCGCCCGCCGCTGACGGCGGAGGATCGCGCGGCCATTGCCGTGCTGGACGAACTGCGTGCCGGCGCCGGCGAGAAGCCGCCGGCGAATCTGCCGCTCGCCTGCATCGTCAAGGTGACGGAATATGTCGAGATCCACAAGGCCAACGAGGCTTACGCGATGGTGCGGGTGACCGGTCCGCAGAATGCGACGTGGCGAATGTGCGTCTATCGCGGCACGGTGAAGGTTGGGCGCAACATGCTGTTCGTTTCGGGCCAGGCGGCGCTGCCGATCGATGATCGCTATCGCGATCCCACCGTCTGCACGGTCAAGGAAAAAACCTACAAGTATGGCTTTGGCATCAAGGCGCGGCGGCTCTTGCCGCATGTGAAGCGGCACATCTACTGCCACAACAGCGGCGTGCTCTATCCGTTGGCCGCCTTCCCCGAGCTGAAGGGCAAGCGCGCGGGAATGGTGGTTGCGGCGCTGCTCAAGATCGACAACGCGGAAGAGATGAAGATTCGCCAGAACCTGCCGCACAGCCAGATGCGCCTGCCGCAATCCGCCGCCATGGCGCAGGCCCAGGAGATGCTGCGCCGCATACGGGCTTTGGCGGGACAATGAGGTGAGTCATGTCGTTGTTGGGCTGGCTAGATAATCTGCTTCACGGAAACCCTGCCGACTTCAAGTTCGCGGTTGGGCTGGTTTCGGATTGCGGCCTTGTGCGCAAGGACAATCAGGATAGCCTGCTGGCGCTGCCGGCGGTGGGGTTCTTTTGCGTGGCCGACGGCATGGGCGGGGGCAAGGGTGGCGCGCTGGCCAGCCAGTGGATCTGCGAGGCGTTCGCCGAGGCGATTCGGATTTCGGGCTTTGCGGCTCTTCCGGGAGATCGGCGCAAGGTATTGATCGACGGTGCGCTGCAGGAGGTCAATAAGCGCATTCGGGACTACGCGAACGAGCAGGGGTTCCGGTCCATGGGCTCCACGGTAGTGGCGCTGGCGACCGATCCGTCCAACCCGGCGCAGCTCCTGCTCATCCATGCCGGGGACAGTCGCATCTATCGAATGCGGCGCGGCGAACTCCAGCTGCTCACGAGCGACCATACCGTCGGCGGCGAATTGAGCCGCAAGACCCATTCCCGGATGGAGTCGGACGATCTCAAGTCGCGTCGCAATCCCCTGTCGCACATCCTCACGCGCGCCGTCGGCACCGAGTTCAGGGTCCGCCCAGACTGGCAGACGACCGATGTGCGTCTGCGCGATCGATTCCTGCTCTGTTCGGATGGCGTGCACGACATGTTGTCCGATGACGAGATCGCCGCACTGCTGCGGGGCCGTGGCACGCCAGACGAAATTGCGCGTCGCGTGGAGCAGGCCGTTCTCGCGGCCGGCGCCGGCGACAACTATTCGATGATCTGCCTTGAGGTGCGTCGTCGGTGAGCGCGTCGCGCATCGAAGTCTTTGCCCGTGCCTTTGCGCCGGTGACAGACCACCCGTCGTCCGCGCTGGCGCTGTCGTCCTTTACGGGTTCGTCCGCCGCCTTTGCCGCCGCCGTCTTGGCCATCCATCCTCCGAAAGACGGCGTACCGTTCGTCCTGGCCGTGACGCCCGGTCTGCCCGAGGCGGATGTGCTGGCCGACGACCTGACGGTTTTGTCGACGGAAAGCGACGTGCGCGTATTGGAGTTTCCGCCTGTTTTGGAGGACGACGCCTCTTCCACGGCGGCGCGACTCAAGGTGTCGGCCGCGCTGGGCGCATACCGGATGCGTCCCTATCCGCTGGTGGTTGTCGCACCGCTGCCGGCGCTTCTGAAGGGCGTCCCGCCTTCGGCGGCAATTGCGGCGGCAACCCTGCGCCTGTCGGTCGTGCCCGATGCGGCGACCGCGCTCACGTTCGCCGCACTCCAGGAGAAATTGATCTCCGGCGGCTACGAACGTGTGGCGGAAGTGGAAACTCCTGGCACGTTTTCCGTGCGCGGCGGCGTTCTGGACGTGTGGGCAGCCGGCGACGAACGACCCGTCCGCGCCGAATTTTTCGGCGACACGCTCGATGCCCTGCGCGTCTTCGATCCTGCGACGCAGATTTCCACCGGCCGAATCGATACGGTCGAAATTCCGCCGGTTGTCGTTTCCGACGGCTCCGGCAAGGCGCGCAAGCTGCTTGACGTCTTGCCGGACGGCTGTACGGTCCTCTGGCTGGAGCACAATGCCTATCCGGAAGGATTGCGTACGGTCGCGAATGCCGCCCGTTGCATCTATACCGGCGATCCGGCGCCGCGCGACGTGCCATCGGCCCCGTTCCAGGCTTCGCCTCTGCCGGGTTTTGGCGAACTGGGCGCGGAGGCCGTGCGGCGTCCCGAACTGCTGGAGGCCACGCGAACGCGGCTCGCGGCCCATCTGGATGCCGCCCGCCGCAAGGGCGCGCGGGTGTCGGAGGACGAAAAGCTGTCGGGTGGGTTTGAGGTACCGGGACTGGTGGTTGTCACGAAGTCCGATCGCGTCTTTGCGCACCGCCGCGCCACCAGTGCGCGTGGACAGTCCGCGCGAACGGGCGAACGCCTGACGGAAACGTTCGACCTCGAACCTGGCGAGCTGGTCGTCCACCTGGACTACGGCATCGGCCGCTTTCTCGGTTCAACCGAAATCGAGGTGGGCGATGTGCGCAGCGAGGTGTTCACGCTGGAATATGCGGACGGCGCGAAGCTGCACGTGCCCGTCGCGCACGCGCATCTGCTGTCGCGCTATGTCGGGGTCAAGGGCGAAAAGGTCAAGCTGCACCGTCTCGACGGCAAGCGCTGGACGCGCGAGAAGGTCAACGCCCAGCATGCCGTGCAGGATCTGGCCGCTTCGCTCCTGGAGACGCAGGCCCGTCGTGCCGTCGTGCCGGGCTTCGCCTACGACCTTTCGCTGCCGGGCATCGAGGCGTTCGAGGCGGCGTTCCCGTGGGAGGCCACGCCCGACCAGGCGCGCGCCATCGAGGATGTGAAGCACGATCTCGCCTCGTCACGTCCGATGGACCGGCTGATCTGCGGCGATGCCGGCTACGGCAAGACGGAAGTCGCGATGCGCGCGGCCTTCATTGCGGCCATGAACGGCAAGCAGGTTGCCCTGCTGGCACCGACGACCGTCCTGGCCGAACAGCATTACGAAACGTTTCTGGCGCGGTTCGAGGCCACGCCCGTGCGGATCGAGGCGATGAGCCGTTTCCAGTCGCCCGAGACGCGCAAGGGCACGCGCGCGCGGCTGCTGTCCGGCGCGACGGACATCGTCATCGGCACGCATGCGCTACTGTCGGAGAAGGTCCAGTTCCACGATCTCGGCCTGATCATTATCGACGAGGAACAGCGCTTTGGCGTGAAGCACAAGGAATGGCTCAAGCGCCTGCGCATGACGGCGGACGTGCTGACGATGAGCGCCACGCCCATTCCGCGCACGCTCTACCTGTCGATGACCGGCGCGCGCGACCTTTCCGTCCTCAAGACGCCGCCGCGCGAGCGCGTGGCGGTGGAGACGAAGGTCGTGCGCGACAGCGATGCGACGGTGCGCCTGGCGATCGAACGCGAACTGGCGCGGGGCGGACAGGTCTATTACCTCTACAACCGCGTGCTGACCATCCGACGGATGGAAGAGCGCTTGCGCGCGCTCGTGCCGTCGGCGCGAATCGAAGTGGCGCACGGACAGATGGAAAGTTCCACGCTGGCGGCGAAGATGCAGCGTTTCGCGAGGGGGGATGCGGACGTGCTCCTGTGCACGACGATCGTGGAGTCTGAATTGGAC